>Ga0209181_10000936_pt1 | contig 52487 bp, 42 predicted proteins | sample MAT05_FD_187208 | JGI IMG/M metagenome (GOLD analysis project Ga0209181, IMG submission 187208) | Freshwater microbial communities from Lake Fryxell liftoff mats and glacier meltwater in Antarctica - MAT-05 (SPAdes) (version 2) | ecosystem: Environmental > Aquatic > Freshwater > Ice > Liftoff... | reverse complement strand
AGTCTTCAATCTGTTTCGACATCGCTTTCCTATAGGGGTCTGACTTGACAGATTGACAGTTTCTCAGCTAGAGCCTCTAGATACCTATAGAAACTGTCAATACTGTCAAGTCTGACCCCGAAGATAACCCCAAAGTAAATTTTTATTGAAATCATTTTTGATTAGGTTTAAGTTTTTAAGGAATATGGCAATATAAACGCGATTTTTTTCATCGAAATCTGATCGTCGGGAATTTTGTCTTTTAATTAAAGAAGCTGCTGAAGGATATGGACACCGCATTCTAGTATTTTTTTTTTGACGAATCATGTACATTTAGCCATCCAATTAAAAGATGTTTTATTTTCAAAACAAAAAATTACAAGTCATTGATTTAGTATTACGGGGTCAGACTTGACAGCATTGACAGTTTCTATAGGTATCTAGAGCCTCTAGCTGAGAAACTGTCAATCTGTCAAGTCAGACCCCTATATTAGGAGCGGGGTTTACTTTCTTGGATGTAGGTGGGGGTGACTTCAACAAATTCTGCTTTACGCTGTAGTTCCTTGATGTTTTTGGCACCGCCGTATGTTAACCCGCTTCTAAGCCCTCCAAGGATTTCAGCAATAGTAGAGGTTGCGCTACCGGTAACTGGCGCCCAAAAGTCGATACCCTCTGCAACTGTTTTATCTTTTAATTGCCCATAAAAATCATTCTGAAAATCTTCACTTGCCTGACCTCTGTACTTAGCTTCAAGACCTACGGCTCCGTCTCTTTTTTTACTGGCTCCCTCATTTGTGAGGGCAAATAATTTGCCGATCATGACACTGCTTGCGCCAGCAGCAAGAGCCAAGACAACATCTCTACTAGTTCGAATTCCCCCATCTGCAATCAAAGGGATTCTTAATTTTTCAGCAATTCTAGCGCATTCATAAATGGCGCTTAACTGAGGGACACCAAAACCTGTCACCATACGTGTTGTGCAGGCGCTTCCAGGACCGACACCAACCTTGACAGCATCAGCACCCGCATTCACCAAATCATGGTAAGCCATAGCTGTACAAACATTCCCTGCAATAATTTCTTTATCGGGATGTTTCTTTTTTAAATTTTCAATCATACGAAACATGCGGTCTGAATGTCCATGAGCTACATCAATGCAAACTCCAATAGCACCAAGCTCTAAGAGCTCGGAAGTTTCATCAAATGTATGGGCTCGGATGCCGCAAGAGATAAAAGTTTTACCTTGAAATTTTTCTACCCACTTCACTTGAGTCTTAAAATCTGTAAAACGATGGTAAATTGGGATCGAGCCATTGTCAAGTAAAACGGCCGCAAGCTCTATCCCTATGACTGTATCCATATTTGCTGCTACAAGAGGAATTTTTACTTTAAGGTTACGTGTAAGCCATGTTTCGAGATTAGGCTCGGTGCGAGAAGGAATGTTATTAAACTGAGGGACTAGTGCTACATCATCAAATGTGTATGATCGCTTTAGCATATTATTCCTTTTGTTTTATTAATTCCTTCACCTTACATAAGAGTCATTTAATTTCCAACAATCTAAACTTTTAACTCGAGCCGATTTTGATAATGAGGATGGCAAATGTTCTAATTTTATACAAAATGATATATTAAGTTTTAATAATTCAGGGGGTAAACTCACGATACGTTCAAGTTTAGTGCAATGTGATAAATTAATTTTCTTTAAAGATTGAGGTAGATGATTGCCAACAAGGTTTAAGTTCATACACCAAGAAAGATTGAGTGAAACCAGATTTTTTAAATAGTGTAATTTTTTAGAGAGCTACCCTTTAGGATGTTTGATTTTATGGATAAATTAAAAATTTTCAATATAATTTAAACATATTTTTATTTGAGCTTGAGAATTCATCTTATATGCATCACTTAAACAAAAATAAACATTATATTCATCAACCTTTTGTGCAAAAGCATTGAGGCTTAATTCTTTTAGTAAGGCATCACTATCTTCATGAATATAATGCGTGATTGTCATGATTTTTTTTAATAAACATCAAAAAAGCAATCTCCTCTGAATTCAATACAGTGTCAGGAAAATCATCAAACGTGATACCTAAAGAAAAGAAGTCATAACTAAGACTTGGTGAGGAAGACGATAGTGATAAATTGTCTTCAAAAATTGATCTGATACTAAGAGATGCTATATCAAATTCCTTGCTATTCTTTAGTAATGGGTAGTTTTTAATATAGTCGGAAAGCCCAGTTTTTTCAATCAGCATATACCTTATTCCCTAATACATATAAGTGAATATTATTTTTAAAAATGAGACTTAAGATATAATATACTTAAATAATTTGCAAGAATTATTTAATAAGCTCATGCTCAATTAGCCACGTTCTTAATTTTTTAGAAACCTCTGCATCAACATGTTGATCTTTTGCAAGAACCGTGTAAGTTCTATCCCAAGAAGCCTTTTCCCACTCAAGAGTTTTAGGGCTTTTATCCATGTTTTCGTGGCTGTAAATTGTAAAAGCCTCTTCAGAGTTTTGAACACTATAGTCAATGCTTTCTTGAAGAGCTTTTTGAAAAGCATGTTTAAATTGTTCTTCTGCTTGTAATCCGTTGCCTTTTGCAACAACGATTAATTCGTAATAATTAGGAAATCCAAGCGATAAAAGATCGAAATGAGTAGTCTTTTGATTTAAGGAATTTAAATGTTCGCATTCGATATTCCAATAAGCTCCGTAAATGGCATCTACCTGTTTCGTACAAAGTGTACTTACAAGATCAAACGTGACATTCTGCTTATCGGCCGGTATAATATCATTTTTTTGTAATATATAATCTAATACCGCCGTGCTGCTACCATCGACACTATAGCCAATGATTTTTCCATTTAAATCAGATGGTTGATTAATCCCCTCACCTCTCCTAAAAATAATGGAATTTAAAGGTTGCTTAAAAAGTACTGCAACCTGCGTTAGATCGTGGCCAGCCTCGATTGCTCTGATAGTGTCAGGCATATAAAATAAGGCAAGCTCAGCATTACCTGCAATCACATAGGGAATAGCATCGCTTGGGTCAGCAATTTTTTGGATCTGTAAATCGATGCCATGTTTTTCAAATATTCCCTTATCTACACCTACATATAAAGGTACATGATTTGGATTTGGGAGCCAGTCAAGAAGAAGGCGTGTAGATTTTTTTGTTTCAGAAGATCTCTCTATATTACTGCATCCTGTTAACAACAATCCAAAAGCTAAAAGAAGAGGTGTTAAAGCTTTAGATGAACTTGTTTTTTTCTTAACCATGATATTTTCAACCATTAAAATAATTAAATAAAAGGACATACTTATAAAAGAAAGACAAAAAAGGGCTGCAAATGTGGTGTCTAAGTCTGTAGCTCTTCTACTTTCGAGCATTAAAATTCCAAGACCTGATTTTGCACCTGCAAACTCTCCTGCAACAGCGCCAATTCCCGCAGTAGCAGCTGAAATTCTAAAACCTGAAAAAATATGGGTAAGAGCAAAGGGAAGCTTTAACTTATAAAAAATTTGCCAGGGTGTTGCTTGATTAATTGTAAAATAATCAATGAGCTCTTTTGGTGCTGCTTTTAGCCCCTGATAAATGCTGATTGTCAGAGGAAAAAAAATCATAAGCGCTGTCGGGATCACAATCGCTGTATAAGACCAGCCAAACCAGATAACCATAATAGGTGCTAAAGCAAACATCGGAATGCACTGAATAAATATAAATAGAGGCTGTAACACAAGTCTTGCCCCATTCCATATGTGCATTAAAAACCCAAGAGGAAATGAAATAGCTAAAGCTAAAAAGAAGCCCCCGATCATTTCTAAACATGTTGTTTTGGAATGATATAAAAAGCGGTCGTAACCCTTAAAAAGGCGTATCAGGATGCCAGATGGCGAAGGCAAAATAAGAATATGCTCTTTGTAGATGTAGCTTGAAAATTCCCAGATTAAAAAAAACAGGAGTAGGGCGCTCAAAGGAAAAATCACTTTTTTGGCTTTTTCAAACACAGGAAACCTTGATTATTTTTGTAGTAATTTTATCAAAAAGAGAAGTTTTAAGATACACAAACATTTGTACTTTTTTAAACACAAAGATTAAAAAGATGGAAAGAAAACAAAAGTATTAAAGCTCCTTAGGTTCAAACATCAGAAAAATAGCCTAATTCAGCTAAAGCCAATTTATAACATTTTCTCCTCTCTCTGTTTAAAAGGCTCGAAATCTAATGGTAGAGGATTTGCAGAAGGGATGAGGCGGCAATCACCCTTAAAGATTGAAAAGGCTCCCCTAAACACTCAACAAGAAATGAAATTGATGAAAGAGACCCGATACGCCCGACTCCCTCTAAAATTCTCTCCTTCATTTCACGATCGGCCGTTTTGTAAGAATCCTGTAATATATAGATCGCATCATCACCTGAGTTCCATAATGAAAGAATTAAAGCTGCCTGAACACGAATTTTTTCATCAGGGTCTTTTAATAAATTTTGCACAAGTTCAATTGAAGATTCATCCCCTTCACTTAAAATAAGTAAAGAGGCCATAGCAGAAATCCCCCAAGTGGTTTTCTTCAAAAACTGTCTGATCCCGTCCTCAGCATGTTTATATTTCATGATGCTTAAGATGTTTAAGATTTCGAGCCGTACGAGCTGATTCATTGCTTGTTTTTGATTAGGGATTGATTCTTTCGTTGAATGTTTTGAGAGGGCTAAATATTTAAAAATTCCATTTTCAACCCACATGAAGGGCTCGTGCTCCTCTATTAGTCCTAAATAAAGAGCGTTACAGGCAGGTTCGATCATTTCACGCTGTCCTATTAAGCCAAAACTTAAGTTCATTTTTACGAAAGGATCTGTTGCTTCATTAAAAGCCTGAATGATTAAAGGAAATCCATATTGCCCTGATTTTGCAAGAGCTGATGCTGCAAGCAGCCTTATTTCTTTTACTTCTGATTTTAAAAACGGTTTAAAAGCCTCTTGCCCCGAAAGTTTGTCATTTAAAATTAAAACAAAGGCAGCAGTCACTCTAACTTGAGGCTCCAAATCATTTAAAAGACCCTGAACAATATCTGAAACTTTTCTGCCTTGAAAACTTTTAATGCGAAGAGTCCCTATGACCTCAAGAGCTGCTTTCCTAACTTCTCTTTGCGGGTCATATAAAAGTGGCATAATCAGATCAATGTCTTTTTCAAGCTCCTGAGCTAAAACAAGCTCGCAGGCTAAAAGCCGAAAGCCAAAGCGCGAACTGTTGCTTAAGTTTTCAATCTCTTCTCGTCTTACACTATCCATGATGTTTACTAAAGATTCGATGGCGAGTGCTTTTTCTTCATGTTCTGCACTGTCATTTGCAATAATTTGTTGTAACTGCTCTTTGGCATCATTATTTTTCATTAAACCAACAGCTTTAATTGCCTCAAGACGAATAATGAAAACAGGGTCATGACTCATTACTTTTAAGATTTTATCCTGTAGCTTTATATCGCGAAGCTCAGATGACAACTGAATAGCAGCAGCCCTCAAAAGTGAGTTATTATCATCTAAACTCTTTTTAATTAAGGCGATACCTTTTGCATCATTTGCAAAAAATGCAGCAAGAAGTGCATAGATTCTTATTAAAGGGGCTGATGATAAAGAACCATTTTCTATCACTCCCCAAGAAAGATGCTCAAGCATTTCTCGTTGCTTTAGTTTTTCTGGGAATCTTGAAAGATAGTCTTGAGCAAAAAGAATCAATTGATGCTCGTTTTTGGCTAAAGAAAGAGCTTTAATATAACTTTCGGACAATTCATGATTGTCTGGGAATTGTTCAAGAGCCATCTTAGCCTCAACGCATGCTGATTCAGCATCATGAATTGTTAGATGCGCATGAATGCGTTTTAAACATTCAGGTTCTGCAAATAGATAGTTTTGGACTAATAGAAAAAGAAAAAAACAGTAAAGTTTTTTCATGAGGATTTTATCAGCTCGCTAAGTTGTTTAAATTCTTTGCAATGAGAGTCATGTATTAACTCAAATAGTACAGTTTCTACGCTACTTATTCTACCACCTACATCGCGAATTTCAGCAATCGCTGTAGAAAAATCATAGATGGATCTGGATGTTGTGGCATCATTAAGAACTGCTACTTGTTTACCTGCTTTAAGTAAATCTTTAGCTGTTTGTAATACGCATACATGCGCCTCAATCCCGACTATTATAAATTGGTGAAACTGCATCAACTTTTCAGCTATTTCAGAATTTGCAACGCATGAAAAAGTTGTTTTACTAAAATAGTTAGCTTTGCTCCCTAGAAGATTTTTCAATCCAATTACAGTAGAACCAAGACCTTCAGGATATTGCTCGGTAATAATAATCGGTAAATCCATGATCTGAAAACCACGTACAACTTTTTGAATTGCATGCATGACTTCACAAGGTCTTTCAACTTGTGAAAAAAGTTTACCCTGAACATCAATAATTAAAAGACAAGTTTTTGATCTTTCGAAATGATAATTCACACTCATGCAAGTGCCCCTAGTTGACGACCACCAATAAGATGGAAATGTAGATGAAAAATTGTTTGGCCGGCCGGTTGTCCGTTGTTTGTTAATAACCGATACCCGTCACTGATTTTATAACGCAATGCAAGCTCTTGTGCCACTTGGATGATCTCGCCGATTAAAGAAATATCTTCCGGCTTAACAGATTGCAAATCAGCAATTTGCTTTTTTGGAATAATTAAAATGTGAACCGGAGCTACAGGGTTTATATCTTTGATGGCAATGATTCTTTCGTTTTCAAAGACTTTATCGGACGGTATTTCGTTACTAATAATTTTATCAAAAATAGACATCATGAACCTTTATTATGAATCACATACTGCAAGGCCTTAAGAGCATCTTCTTTTGTTTCCCACACAGAAATAAAACGTCCTTTATGACAAAAAATAGCGCCAGCTATTCCTGATGCGACTTTGAGCTCCTCATCTAATAAACCAGCCCAAGAAAGAGGAAGAGGGACTCTTGTCTGCATACGCTCTTGATAAGTTGGAGGGATTCCCCGTAATTTCCAATGAATTCCTGAGGGCATAATAATAAATTCTGCAGGATGTGTGGCTCCGCCAAGTTCAAAAAATAGATCTAGCCACGGGACATTTACATCAAACATCAAGCACTTTTGATTTGGCTTCATCGCTTTTGAAACAATTTCCAAACAATTCTGACTGTAATGAAATTTTTTCAAGGTGCGGTTTAAGAATTGACCCGAAAATTTTAAAGCTTCAAAAAACGCCTCATTCACTACTTCATGATCAACATCTTGAGGGATTGGAATAAAACTTGAAATGATATTTGAGTAAGTACAAAGACCTCTGTGTTGAGGATCTTTACCATTGTCATGGGCGTCTACGCCTAAAATTAAATTCTGATTAAAGTAATCATACTCTTTGGCATTAATGATTTCCCGGCTCTTTAAATAAAGCAGGATCATCCCTGCACTGCTCATAGGTCCTTGATATTCAAGCTGATGATGATCGAATAATTTATTATCCGGCTCATAAATCCCGCCAACATCACATACATATTCACATTTTTGAAGTTTTTTAGGATCGCGTGTTCTGACGATTTTATTCTCATCTATTTCATTAAACATAAGCAACAACGCGCAAGCTGTTACTTCGTCGGCATGAAATGTCCCGTCATGGGTGCCAAAACTTCGAAAAACTTTATCACTATTCATAATCAAACCATTAAAAAGATGACTATTACATAAACGCTCTTTTTTCGGAAATATGGATATTCAAAAGTTCGTAAATTTTTAATTTATCTAGTAGAAGATTTAGATTTAAGATTTCATTTTTTCTAGTTATGAACAAAAAATACTCAAATTCCTCAGATTTAAAGAAGGGGTTCATTTTTTTATATCTTTAAAAAAAAACTGAGGGATCTTGATTTCAAGTTTCTATTTATTAATAACTTATGAAAAAGAGAAAACTATAATATCATATTCAAAAAATTAAAAAAATGTCTTAAATTCCTCAAGTTACAAACTTTAGGGATTATTTATGCACAATTTATGAACAAACATCCCACAGTCTTTTTTCTCTACAAGATCTACATAAATAACAACATACATGCTCTTTTAAAAAAAATCGCGAGCACTTTCTAAAATTCTTTTGCCAAAATGATAAAAGATGTATAGTCCGCATTCTATGGATAGATATCACCTCAACCAAAAACAATACGACTTGGCAACACCTGATGGTTACATCAAGAGCATCATAAGGCTCGATGAACGAACATCAGAGTGCATGGTTGTGATTGAAAATATCTCACCTACTTTTGTAGGTTTTCAAATTGACCAAAATCAAGTCTTTTTTAATATTAAAAGTACTCTTGCACAACTTGGCCTTGATGGTATTGGACAAGATTACGATTTTGATCGTAAAAATTTTTCAATCGCTATTAAAGTGATCCTTTCTGCCAAAGGTCGAGTGGCTGAATTGATCTTAAAGCAGTTGCAAGAAGGCGCTTTTATCGGAAAACTATTTGCTGCAGATGAAAGACGGCGTGTTCGTGATCCGGTTTATTTAGCGCGTATGTTCGGAAGATCTGATAGACGGGGCAAACCATTGCTTTCACTTGGCGGGTTTCATGGTAGCGATGATCTGATTTTAGACAAAGTGGACGGACGGACAATTGCTTATTTGACTCTTCAAAACGGCAGAATTGACTATAATTCTACAATCGATGGATTTATTCCGACAATTGCAAAAGCACTTGTCTTAAATTTACCGATGCGCGAACTAATTAAACTTCACCAAGAATGGAAGCCGCTATTTCCTCGAAATGTTGAAGATAACGAAATTTTACTTGTTCGTACGTTGCCCCTACATATAAGAACAGTTTTTGGAAGGGTCGTAAATGAACTTTTATCTCAAGGGTATCAGCATACAACAGCTTCAATCTTGCAACCTGATACTTCAGCATCCGGTGATATTTACGAATTGTATGGAAAGAGCAAACGCGAATTAACAGACATCCCCCTTGAATTTTACACTCTTGAACCCTACAGGGAGCACGTTTTTTATTCGGACCGGGATCAGTTACAATCTTGCCTTGAAGATACCGATACTTTATTTAAAGCTTTTGAAACATCTCCACAACCGATTGATCATCAAGCTGCAGTATTTATAGTAAAGGGCCAACAATTACTCTCTTTGACTTCTGAAGACTGGATTATTCGAGATCCAAGGTTACACGAATTTCCAGGTGTTTGGCATAGCACAAGACAAGCCCTCATGGTTGAGCGATATATCGAGTCACAAGCCTCCTACCCTTTCCTTAAGAGCATGGATGAGGGATATATCACAAGCCAAGGTATCTTATTAACTCGCTATTTCCCATCGCCTTTAATGAAGAGAATGCTTTTAAGCGATCAGATCCAAAGGCTTCTTAAAGGGATTTACTTTCAATATCCGTCCCATTCCTATAATAATTTTTTCTCAGACGAAGATAGAGCTTTACTTCATGATCTCGATAAATTCGCAATACCTGTCTATTGGGTGGATGAAGGAACAGGCAATATCTTACAGTATGCGCAAAAACAAGATTATGATTCAGGATTATTTGTTCCTTTAAATCAAGTGGATAATTTTTTAAAATCTACAGTCTTTGGAATTTATGGATCTAATCTTTTACAAGGTAGTTTCGAGGTTGAACTACGCGAGCTTTTAAGTGGCATCTTAGAAATGCGTAAAGAAATGAAACATCCTATGTTACATAAGGATACTCCACTTTCTTTAGTCACGGGTGGCGGGCCTGGAGCTATGGAAGTTGGAAACCGCGTGGCAAAAGAGCTTGGGATATTATCTTGTGCAAATATTGTCGATTTTCGTGCCAAGTCGAATGTGATCGTGAACGAGCAACTTGCTAATTCTTATGTCGAGGCTAAAATGACTTATCGATTAGATAAGCTCGTAGAAAGACAGGCTGAATTTAATTTGGATTATCCGATTTTTCTTGCCGGTGGAATTGGAACAGATTTTGAATATTGTCTTGAAGAAGTGAGAAGAAAAGTTGGGGCATCACCTGCTACGCCTATTATTTTATTTGGCGAAAATGAATATTGGACTAAAAAGATCACATCCCGTTTTCAATGTAATTTGGCTTCCGGGACAATTAAAGGTTCTGAATGGATCAGTAATTGCTTTTTTTGCATTCAGAATGCTAAACAAGGAATTGAAATCTATCGTAATTACTTCAACGGCACTTTAAAAATAGGTAAAGAAGCGCCTATTTATGAAGATGGCTTTGTGAAAGTCTCCGACCTGTAAATAAGGGCGCGTCCATCTAGGAAAAAAAGCAACAAGTGTCGTCAGAATAAGTGTCTCATTTTTTGAAACACTTATTCTGACGACACTTGTTGCTTTTCTTTTCTCTGGTTGCTCTCTTTATTATTGGAGGGTATGAATGTGGTTGAAGATAGCGACACGTAGGAAGGGCGCTATCTCATCTTGAGGTATTTTGGTATGGCTTTCGTAATTACCATCGTTGAGGCTTTTAAGGTAATTTGGATGACTTACCAAAATATTCTGCCAATAATTTCTTGCGTAAGTTGGATATATTTTTAAAAACTCTTTCATCTCCAGATAGGTTGGATTAAATGCATTTATTAAATTCCCTTCTTTGAAATAATTTTTCCAGCCAAAAAATGCTTGTTTTATCTCAAAAGGCAATAGCTGTTCTATATTTTGATATTTTAACTCATTTAAGCTGTTTACCAATTCGACATAGCCTTTTGGAGCCGATATCCAATTTGCTGGTTGCCACTCGTTAAGGGCATTTAAAAACTCTTTAAATTCAGGTTGCGAAATGGAGCGCTTGGGTATGTAAGATGAAAGAAGCCTGTTCCATGTGTGATAGAGGAATAAAGTATCTGGTGGTACAACTATATACTCTTCTGAAAATTCAAGCTCCATATTGACTTTATGTAAATATTGGAAGCCTGGTAAATATCCTATTTTATTCTTTGCATGAACGCGCATAAATTGTGGATACTGCCAAAGAAAAAGCGAAAATTGTCGATTGGTAACTCTTAAAAAAGGACTTGATTGCTGTTGCTCATTAACGAGTTGATTAGCTTTATATGTAAATCCATAAATGAGTAAAATAGTAAAAGCTACAAGAATTGCTGAGAATCTAAAAGAGTATGAATGTTCTCCATACTCTTTCCTGAAAAAGTTTTTTTCTTGTAGCTCAACCATGTAACCTAATTATGACCTAAAAACCATAAGAAAAACGTAAACTTAAATAATTAGTCGCAATTTTTTGGAACTGTCCATCAAGTGAGTAGCCATCATGATACTCCATGTAAAAGCGCAATTTGCGGCAAAGTCCATAAAGTTTTCCGATTTCATATCCTATCACATACGTTTGATCAATATGATGCTTAAAGTCTTTTCGGAAGCGAAAGTTCATGGCATAATAAGGTTCGCCATAAAGTTGATTGCGAAAATCTGTAAAACCCATCTGCCTTAAACGCACCTCAGAACCAATCTCTGCAAAAACACGACCAGTCTTAAATGTTTTATCCTGATGAATAATAACACCAACACCTGCATAATAACGTATTTCATCGGTAAAATCATTGGATACAAAGAAGTCGATAAATTCAGCACTTGGATTGCGACGGTAAAAATAAGGGTTGTCAATCAAAAACTCATCACCGATATGTGTCGATACATGATAGCCACGTATGCGAAATTGCCATCTATCAAATGCATAAGTAATCGGAAAACCAACATAGTAGTCAGCATCAATTAAAGGAGATGATTCGTGCAGAGGGTCAAACACAGCCCATAAAGCACCCTCTAACTCAAGCTGTAACTCTCCATGCCAAGGACCTATGTCATTCCAGCGATAAATAGCCAATGTATCACCAAAGGATACGTCGATAATGTTTTTACCAAGGGCCTGATCATTGAATCTCCAGCCTACTGAATAACAAATTTGTCTTGGATCTGCAAGAAGAGGTCTAAATAGAACAGGACACTCTGGAAGCCATACGCCCCAAAGCCCGCATGTTTTTGCAAAATCGCAATCGCTTTCTGGAAACGGGCTTCTTTGAGGATTTAAATCGGTAGAGCCTGGAGCTATATTGATAACTCCATCAGAGCCACATTCGCAAGAAGAACCATCAGAACAGCCGCAAGAGCAAGTCGATTCACAGGAACATCCACAAGGTCCTGAATAACGTTCAGTAGAACGTTCATTTAAAAGAGTTTCGCTTTCATAAGCGTCTTCACCGATTAATATACCGCTGATAAGACTTAAGGTAATTAAAATACCGCCGAACAAAGATTTTGTGATAGGCATGTTTACTCTTGGTTTAAGTGTAAAGGTTAAAATTTGAATTTCAATTCATACAACATTCAAAAATAAACTTGCAATAGCTTTTTTGATTTATTGGTCTGGGGTGTTAACAAATGGGCCTCCAGGCCCCTGATAATCGAATGCACGATAAAAAATTTCTGGATAGAATATATAAATATAGAGGCCTACACTTAAGAAAATTGACCAGAAAATAAAAAGAAAGATTTGGAAGGGACTATTTTGTTTTTTGTACACGAATTAAATTATTTACCTTTTTTACACCTAAAATATTTTTAGCTTTAGATTCCGCTCTAAGCTTTATGCGATCCGAATCAATTTGCCCGGATAATGTGACCTCATTGCCAGTTGTATAGACTTCAATAGAACTTGCATAATTAGATAAATTGGGATCGTCAAAAAAAGCTTGGTTTATTTTTGCAGATATTAATTTTTCTTCCGGGGTTCTGTTTGGATAAACAGCATTTGTTGATCTGTCGTAATAATTCTCGCTGAATGGGGGAACTTGATTGTAATGATTATAATAGCCATTATTAATGGTTATTACTAGAAATATTAGTGGAATAGGAAAAGAAAAAAAATAGTTTTTTTTCATAATTGCCCTTTTAAAAAAAAGCTGAATGATGAACAAATTGTTCATCATTCAGCATATAAGTAACATTTAAACTAAACATTTGTGCTAAAGAAAATACTACTATTAGAAGTAGTATTTCATACCAACACCGATGTCATTGTTGTAAAGATTACGTTCTTTTCCTTTGAAGAAGCGATATTCCAATGAAAGATCAACTTCATCACAGATAGGGTAAGCAATACCAGCAATTAACTGCCAAGCAAAGCCATTGTTCTTGTTGCTATGACGGTGGCCTGAAGAACCAGTGTCACTGATGTTTTTGAAGTTGTGGTGGCTATTACGTGTTTGTACATAACCGATACCAGCACCAACAAAAGGCTTAAAGCACCAGTCTTGGCACATTGCTAGATCGTAGAAGCCGTTAAACATATAAGCGTTTTGGATAAAGCTCTTATGCTTGCTTCCGTATCCTGAACTTGTCTCACATTCATCACAGTCGCTTCTGCTTCCGTTGTGTTTATGATTACCCTTGTTACTGCGGTAAGCATATTCAAACTCAAAGCGTACATCATGGCACCAACGGTATCCAATAGATGCATTCAAAACGTAGCCTGTGTCAAAACTTCTTCTATCTTGATTACAATTTCTTGAAGTCGAAATAAAATTAGCACCACCAAAGCCACCAATGTAGAAGCCCGTTAGGTCTTCACAGCAAGGATCTTCATAGCAGCAGCCTGAATCTGTCCAAGCTTGTGCTGCACTAGCACCAAGTAGCATCATAGATGCCATTAATAACGTAAATTTTTTTTTCATAAAATTCCTCATGAAAGGTTTTTCGGATTACGTTTTTTAAAATGGCTCAAAGTAACAAATAAACTCAAGATTTTTTTTTCTAAATCTTTTTTTTTTAACACATCTATTTTTTTTTTACGTTCCAACAACTACTTAAAAACAGCTTTTTGAAGGATTGCTTTTTCTAACAAAAGAGAGATTTAAATAATTGATATTAAGTATTTTAAAAAAATTAGTTGCATTAAAAAAATAGCTCAAACACCTTTCATTCACACCCTAAAAATAAGAGAATTATTAGGGAAAAAAAAAATGATTTTTTTTTATGTGAAGTTTAAAAAACGCTAAAAAAATGGTTTTTTTAACTTTTTTTTTAAGAACGTTTTAAATTCACGGATCCCTCAAAATCAAGCCGGTCCAATAATCTTGCATTTTAATTGCTAAAGCCGGCTTCAGGCGACTATAAGGAACGGGCCATTGATAAAAGTGATCCGTGTCAACAAAGGCAATTCTTCCATCGAGACTAAACGGAATATTATCTATGTAGATTGAATCTTTTAATCCTACCTCTTTTAAAATAGTATACAATGCATTAAGCTTCTCTTTAGTTACATACTCTAAACTATTCCACATAATACTATTGCCTCGATTGTCATAAATTTCCATATCTTCAACAATCAACACAAAATTTTTCTCTTCAAAACTATTCCCATTTCTTGGAACTTGGTAAATCCATTTTTTTGGAACCTTAAAAATTTTCTGAAACCCATGCCTTTCAATTGCAGAGGAAACAGCATGCGAACCATCTACTCGTCTCATCCAAATTTCATATTCAACAATTCCAATTTGATCATCCGTAAAAACCTTAAGTAAGTATTTTTTTAGCTTTTTATGCTTCAAAACTAACGCCTTGCTATAGCCTCTTGCTCCAGCTAGTTTAAAACCATTTTTTTTTAAAGAATTTTCATTTTTTAAAACATCCGGTGATGAAAATAGGGTATCCAATTTATTTTTTATGCAGTGATCATTAGGTAAAAAATAAGGTGTTAACTTTGCCCAAACATCCTGCGGAACATTAACCTGGCATTCATGTTCTAATCCTGCCAATGAATGGGTAATCAATACAAAACTAAGCGCGAGCGCTCTATAAAACATCTGCATATCTCAAAATCTCCTTAAAGTTTAAGTTACATTGTTAATTTCTATTGGTGCATTCTGCAACATGAAATGCCTTCTCGGCAATTTGTTTTTTTTGAATGAAGTAAAAACTTCAAAGAATGAGTTTTAAAGCATGAGACTTTAAAGTGAATACAAATGGGTTAAATGAAAAAGAAAAGCTCTCTAACGGGCTGTAAAGTAGCAAAAAAACTGGAGAGCATCAAGAGACTTATAGTCGCAAGGCTCTAGATTCGCCTAAAACATAGAGCTTAGGATTTATTTTAATTGGTTTCGTCGTTTCACGACTCATCTTTTAATTAAATTGACCACAAGCTGAACGCATGTGGTATAATTTGATCAAAAAAAAAGGGAGTGTACTAAAAATTGAAAAAATTATTTTTCAGTTTAAAGTGCACTCCCTTTTTTCCAAACAACTTAAAATAAATTAAGTTGAGTGAGCTAAAAAGTCGCAAATTTCAGGTAAGCGAATTTCAATCGGCCAAGGCATCTGCTCTTGTAAAGGTTTAGCCATCAATTGTCCTGACATACCGGCTGTATCTAATGTCAAGTATTGAGGAACTTCGCGCATTGGATTTTCAATTGCTTCAACAATTGCTTTAACTTTGCGTGATTTCTCTTTAATTGAAATAACCATACCAGGTTTTACTTGAAAAGAGCGTCTATCGACTTTCTTTCCGTTAACTAAAACGTGACCATGGGAAACTATTTGCTGACATGCAAAAATTGAGCTACCAAATTTAAGGCGATAAACGAGTGTGTCAAGGCGACACTCAAGCATTTCAGCCAAATTTTGAGCAGTATTTCCTGGAATACGCAACGCTTCTTTATAGTACTTAACGAGTTGTTTTTCACTCATCATTCCATAAATAGCTTTAAGCTTTTGCTTTTCCTCTAATTGCAGTCCATAATCGGACTTCTTACGGCGACGTGCCCCGTGAACTCCTGGTGGATTTGGTTTATGCAACAAGGGATTACGCGTTTTCCCAAAAATGTTAGCACCAAAACGTCTAGCGATTCGGTTTTTATTACCTATATAACGAGCCATCATATCTCCTGAAAGATTTGTAAACTAAAGTCTCTTTGTTTAGAAAAAATGAATTATCTCATAATATTCTATTTTTTTGCAATCTCAACTTGCTCAAAAAAAAATTTCACCTTAACTTGTAAATATGCAACATCAAAATTCTACAACAAACTTATATGAAAAACAGGAGGATCTCGACATCCTTTTAAATAATCTTTTACAAGGAATTATTTGTATAAACTCTGCTGGAATCATTACAACCTATAATTTAGCAGCTGAAAAAATGTTGGGGTTAAATCAACAGTCAGCTTTAAATTCACCATTTTTGAATCATTTTAAAGATTCAATTTTTGGATTTTCCATACAAAAAGCCTTAAAAGAAAAAAAAATTCCTCTTTTTAAATTTACTCATCCCTACCTAAATCCCAAAATCTCAGGATCAGATGTGGAGCGAAATCTGGAAATTAAATGTGAATTTGGAAAAAATGAACTCATTATTTTTCTTTATGATATCACCGACATCAAAAAAACTCAAAAGTTAGCTCATGCAAATAATCGGTTAAAAGATTTAGGTGGAATGACAGCAATGCTGGCTCATGAAATTAGAAATCCTCTTGGTGGAATTAAAGGTTTTGCATCTTTATTAAGAAGGGACCTAGAAAATGAGCCTAATTTAAGACAGATGGTTGATTTTATTATCGAAGGCACAGACAATTTAAATAAACTTGTTACTCACGTTTTAAATTTTGCGCATCCCCTTGATATTCAATTTATTTCTGAAAATTTAAACGAACTCATCGCAAATCTAAAAAAAACAATTGAAGCTGACCCAAAACTTCAATCTCAAATAAGCAGTGAAAATATTACAATTAAGATTAAAACATCAGCAGATGCCATTATTTTAGCAATCGACAAAGAACTTTTTCGCTCATGTCTTCTAAATTTGATTATTAATGGGATACAAGCGATGCCAAAAGGTGGTTTATTAACTATTTGGCTTGGTGAAACAGACGATGAGGTTATCATTCAAGTTATCGATACAGGTATTGGCATTTCAAAAGAAAATTTAAAGAAAATCTTTTCTGCTTTCTTTACAACAAAACCAGATGGTAATGGTTTTGGTTTACTTGAAGTTTATAAAGTTGTGCAAGCGCATAAAGGAACAATTGAAGTGAATTCAACCCCGGATACTGGGACATGCTTCACAATTAAAATCCCTAAAAATAGGTGAGCTCATGTCTATTGAAAAAGTATTAGTTGTTGATGATGAAGAACTTATAAGAAATTTTTTAAAAGAAACCTTGAAGAGACAACATCTGGATGTGACAGTTGCAAAAGATGGCACTGAGGCTTTAAAAGCTCTAAAGAATTCAAGCTTTGACTTAATCATTACTGATATGAAATTACCAGATATGACAGGTATTGATATTTTAAAAAAAGCAAAAGAGCTTTATCCAAGCACAATCGTCATTGTCATTACAGCTTTTGGAACAATTGAAAATGCAGTCGAGGCAATAAAACTTGGCGCTTTTACTTATTTGATCAAACCCTTTTGCGCAGATACAATCGATGCTGCTATTGAAAAAATCAAAGAGCATATTTTGCTCGTTTCCGAAAATCAGTATTTAAGGCATCAAGTTGCAACAGGTGGTCGTCACAATAAAAGTGAAATCATTTGTGAAAGCCCTGCCATGAAGAAAATATTACAACAAGTAGAACAAGTAGCAAAAAGTAACGCTAGTGTTTTTATTAGTGGAGAATCTGGCACAGGAAAAGAAGTGATTGCTCAGGCAATCCATGAACACTCTCCAAGAAGCAATCGTCCCTACATTAAAGTCAACTGTGCAGCAATCCCTGAAACCTTGATGGAATCAGAGTTTTTTGGTCATGAAAAGGGAGCTTTCACAGGTGCATCTGCCAAAAGGCTTGGCCGTTTCGAACTTGGAAATACAGGGACTTTATTTCTCGATGAAATCACAGAAATCCCTATCTCTTTACAGGCAAAACTCCTTCGAGCAATTCAAGAGCAGGAATTTGAAAGAGTCGGAGGGACAAAACCTGTCAAAGTGGATGTCCGTTTAATCTCTACAACTAACCGCAACATAAAAGAAGCTATTCAAAATAAAGTGATAAGAGAAGATCTCTACTACAGATTAAATGTTGTACCCATTCATATCCCTTCATTAAGAGAGCGACCAGAAGATATCATCCCTCTTGCTAATTATTTTCTGATGCGCACAAGTCTTGAAAATAAGTTTAAACAAAAAAAATTAACGGAAAGTGCTGTAAAAAAATTATTAGCCTATAGCTTCCCAGGAAACGTAAGAGAGCTTGGTAACATTATCGAGCGATCTGCCGTGATGAGCGCTAAAACTGAGATCAGCGATCAAGATCTATTCCTCGATTGATCTCCATCGGGGGATTTTTTTGAAACACGAAGACAAAAAAGAGATTTTCCAAGGTAATAAAAGGGCAAGACTGAACTAGAAAGCTTTAAGGATGGTAAACAAGAAATAATATTATGATTTGTAACGTTGAATGTTTTTTTTGCTATCTCCAAAATTAAATATAAATAAATAGGGCTTTTAGTTCAGTCTTGCCATTTTGCCATTTAAATAGCTTTGAAGAATTAGGTTATTGCTGTTGCAAATGACATAATGACATTCCAAACCAAATGCAGATTGTTATTTTATTAGCTTGGAAAATCTCTTCGTGTCTTCGTCTCTTTCTGTTTCAAAAAAAATCCACTAGGGACACTTACTTGGTCATCGCCATGATTTCGAGGTTGACAAGTGCTACGGTTTTAAGAAAGGCTAAGCGCTTGGCGTTAAGCTCCAATTTTTTTAAAGCTTTTTCCTTTTCAGACATTTGGCCGATTCTTATTTGCCGCATTTCATGATTTAAAACAGCTGAATAGGTCTCACTAAAAATATCTAAAATATATTTATAGCCAATTTCTTCAAACAAATCAGATTCAAAAAGGGCAGCTCTTCCGGTCAAAACATTATATCCTGGTTCTATTTCCTTTAAGAGATTAATTTTATGAATTGTTGTTTCAATTTCTTCCAAAAGAGAGTCCAGATTTTTGACACATCTACTAAGGCTCATCTTGAGCTCTTTCAACAAGCCTTTAATTTTTTTGGCTGTGACCTGAGGCATCCTGCCTTTTTTTAGATAAGTCTCAATCCTTGTGGATAACCTGTAATTTTTGTTTAAATATTTCTTTTGAACAGACTTTAAACTTTGGTTCTTAATACCTGGAAACCCAAGACCGCCCTCTGTTGCATTGATCAAAAGAATACCGGGATGTAATTTAACAAATTCCCCCATCCATTCAGATTCGATGATCCATTTCCACAAAGTATAAATCGGCTTTCCATAAATATCTTGTTTAAGGATCGCTTTTAAATCAAAATCATCAGCGTCACGCTCTTGATTTTCCTTGAGTATATCTTGCTTATTAACTTTAGTATCCTCAACTATACCTTTTGAATAAGTACGCATGTTTGTATACCCAAGATCCATCCCGACAAAGATAATCGGATGAGATCCCATAGCGCGTGCAATTTCAACTTCAAAATTAATCACATTATGACCCTCATCCAAGATGATATCATGGTCGATCCCTAATTTTTCCTCAAACCATTCAGATACATCATAACCGCCACTTCCAGGGATGTACAATTTTTTGCCTTTAATTAATTTTAAAGCTTCATCATTTATGCGATTTCGGAAAAAAAACGGAATTTTAACATGGCATGTTTGGCTGATACGCAATTTTTGAGCAGAATTTGGGTCTATGCCTGCACCAAAATGCGGAGTAATTCCATTAGAGATCAGAGCATTTAACGATGAGCCCCCTGCAAAAATCAATGCTTTATTTTGCATCTCTTTTAGCATCGAAAAATGTTGATCAAGAGATGGTCCTGCACCGCAAATAATAGCCGGAACATTTTTAAATTTACCAAATAATGAGCTCCCATTATAGGAGCCCGGCAACACTTTTAAATTTTGATAAAAATTTTTAAAAAATGAAGCACCATAATCAAGATATTCTTTGACAAGGGAATTATGCAGAGATTGATCATTTAAAAGCCTGTGAGTCAGCTCTTGAGATTTATCTTTTTTAGTTTTTGCATAAAAATCAAGAGAGGAAACTTCAATTTTTTTTAATAAAAATTCCCACCTTAGGGCAAGTGTTATGCTTTTAGCTTCTTCTAAATTTTCAAAGTAATAGAGGGAAACATTTTTATCATGAACAATATCTCTTCCTATTTCGGTATTAAAAAGATGATAAATAACATCGAGATCATCTTCTAAAAAAATAAGCTTATGACCTCTTAAAAGCCAATCTTTAGCTGCAAGGTAGGCGTATCCAAAGCCTACACCATAAACAAATAAAACGTTTGTTCCTTCCAGGCCAAGCGATGAAAACCATTTTTTGGCAGAGGATACCGTTTCTTTTAAAATGGAATCTTTTTTTCTTTTCTTTAAATTTAAATAAGGGAGTAAGTAGGCTTTTTTTGGGTTAGTTTCAGCCCATTTTTCGATATTACCCTGAAACAACATTTCATTCATTTTGCTTATCTGCTATATTTTTCATCGCTTTAATAATCAAATTTTGTACGGCTTCAATTTCTGTTTTCATAGCTTCTATTAAACCGTTTAATTGATCATCTATTTTTTCCTGTAAGGCTTTCGATTTCCAAAAAGGTTCCTCGAATTGATGAGCATTACCGCTAAAATTTTCTTTAATGGTTTTATTGAGGTCTATTAATTTATCGACTTCTACTCTGATAAGTTCAAATTGTTCTTTTCTTGATTTAACTTCCTCCGCCTCATCCCCCTCTAAAAGAGGCAACAAAATGTCAGCATTTTTAAACAATCCCTCAATTGCAACCATAAAGGTATTTGTAACTTCGATCAATTTATCAAAATAATCCTTATCCTCGACAATTTCTTTTGAAATTTCTTTTCCATCGGGCGCAAAACATTGAATTTGATAGTTTTCAAATTTTTCTGAATGAGTGACTGTTTGCTTTAAAACTCCGTTGTCATACCACCAATTTGCAATACCACAGGGTTTGTCATTTAGATATTCAGCCTCAATGATAAGTACGCCCTTATCACTCCACATTCTTTCAGGGCCATCTCTTAAGCCTAGTTTAAAGTGCAGTTCCCTTTTTAAAATGTGGTTAGAATAGTAAAGCAACACTTTACCGTCAAGTACACCGTGCGTATAATTAATAATGGATTTTATTTTTCCGTCTTTAAAATAAAACTCTTGGGGGCCATCTTGCAATCCGTGTTTAAAATTCCTGATGGAAAAAAGCTCGCCCGTAAGATAATAATTTGTGTTAACACCTTCTTTTAAACCCTTTTCATACCAACTACTTGCTAAAACATTCCCTGTTTCGCTATAGAAAGTTGAAAGACCATTTAATAATCCGTTAGATACATGTTGTTCTGATTTAGTTGCCTGATTTGGATACAATTCGATCCGTTTTTCCCCGCCTAATGCAGTATCTTTTTTAAAGGTAGACTTTAAGACTCTTTTTTTTCTTTTTTCCTTACAATTTTCAGATTTCTTTTTGTAATCCTTGATTGCTTTTTCTAAAATTCCTTTATTTACCTTAATGATGGCTTTAAGAAATTTGTAATTATCCAACTCCAATTCCAAAGCTGACACATCGAATGCATCTTTTGAATCCTTTTCCAGGTCATATAAAAAATAATTGATTCGTTTTTCATACACGTAATGATGAATTTCAGAAAATCGCTTTAAAACATAAATATAATAATCATTTTTTAAAAAAATTTCTTTTAAAGAATCTATTTTTTCAAGTGAGGATGATATGGAAGTTTCATAGTCCATCCTTTTTTCTCTGATAGCAAAAGCATACTCTTCCATAAGACTTTTTAAACATAGCTCGCAGTCACCTAAAGCTTTCCTTAAAAGTTTCAGTATTTTGATAATATCAGCATGTGAAATATCTTTTGGGAAAGAGCTATTTTGAATTTCTCCGTGGATCATATTTTCAAAATCATACATCTTAAATAAATATTTGTTTGCAACCTCTGCTAAAGTCATCTGTTGAATATCTGGAAATCCGATTCCTCCCTCGGTTGCATTAATTATCAGAGTTGCTTTGTTTTGTTCTGCAAAGAGCGGATACCAAGTAGCTTCATTTATCCATTTCCAAAGTGTTTTGGTCTCATTTCCATTAATATCTTTAAAACAAATCACCTCATCAGTTTCACTTTTTGTCAGGAATGATTTTTTAAAATTGTGAAGAGGATGAAACTTCATTCCGCTTATATAAGATTGATTATTTGTATAAGCTAAGTCCATTCCGCATAAAATAATTGGATTGCAACCAAGGTTTTTTGCGATGGATACACTAAAGTTTACAATGTTATATCCCTCATCGATCGGATCTTCCTTGGTAATCCCAAGTTTTTTTTCGATCCACTTATGAAGATCATAACCTCCTGAACCGGTTATATATAGTTTAGAGCCCGAATTGATTTCTAAAGCTTCTGTGAAAATGCGATTACGATAAAAAAAGGGGGTTTCGTAGCCATTATTGCTAAGGATTCGCATCAATTGAGAGGGATTTGGATCAATACCCGCCGTAAAATGCGGAAAGAAATCATAGGAGTTTAAAGCATTTATTGCAGACCCTCCTGCAATAACCAGAGCGCGATCGCCAAGAGACTTTAAAAGGTGAATATTTTTTTCAAGGGATGGTCCTGCGCCGCAAATGATGGCCGGAACATTTTCAAATTTACCAAACATGGAATTGCCAAGATAGGATTCCGGTAAAAACTTTAAATTATTGTAGTAGTTTGTAAAATACCCAACACTTCCCGTCAGAAATTCTCCATATTTCATTTGTTTTGAATAAATGGAATGAGAAAAAAACTGGGTCAAGTCGACGATCAATTTAGAGCGCGTTGTTTGATAATAATCTAAACTTGAAAACCTGTAAGGGTCAAACATAAAAGCTGTTGTGAGTGCATCAACCCCCTGCTCATTTGCAGAGTCATATTTGTCTAAATATTGCAATCTAACTTGGCTATTATGCAAAATTTCTTTTGCTAGCTCTGTTTGAAAAAAATGATAAATGATTTCTAGATCATCTTCTAAAAAGATTAAAATTCTTGTAGCGTCTTTTGATAGCCAATCTTTACAAGCATTATAATAATACCCTAAACCTATCCCGAAGAGATACAAAATTTTAATATTTTCGCATTTTAAACCGGAAAACCAATTTAAACTCTCTAGGGATACGTTTTCAGTTGAATGAACATAATCAACATGATCGCCTTTATCAATTTGTAAATTAAGCTCACCATTTTCATTACGGGAAAAAGAGACGCTTTTCGGGATAACTCTCCTTATTAATTCTGCCTCCTCCTTTGAAAAAAAGCTAAAGCGTTCAATATTTTCTTCAAAAATTTTTATTTTTTTTTCATCCATCTATCAATCCTGAAATTTTTTTAAGAAAACTATTGTGAAATAGAAATTAGAATTTATTTTAAGAAGCTTATATCCAGTTATTTCCGCCCATGCGTTTAAATTTCTTTTTACGCTTAGCTATATCTTCTGAAGTTTGTTTGTCTTTATTATACATAAGTTTTTCTTCAGATGGAGCCTGTCTCAGCTGTTTTTTTGCCAATTCGACATCTTTTTTAAGCTTTTTAGAAAATTCTATAATTTTCTTTTGTTTAGCAGGCATCGAGGCAGGAGGATTATCGATGATTTTTTTTAAATCGCTTTCACTAACACCGCCGCTACTAAATACTTGGGTATTTAATTCATCAAATTGATCCACAATTTTTTTAAGTTCTTCCAAATGGGCTTTAATTTCTGGAGTCACCTTTTCACCGAGCGGTTTGGTTTTACCTTCTTCCACCATTTTGAAAATATCGGCAAGCTGATTGAGCATATGTTCTAAAGGGTTATTTTCTGTCATAAAATCCTTAAATTTTAATGTTGCCACATCCTTTTTTTAGTATAACAAATATTTGAATTATTAAGCGAAATTATACAGCTTTGTGCCTTTTTTAAACACAAAGACACGAAGAGACAAGGAGTTAACTCAAGTAAATGCCAAAGAGGTTTGTGCCTTTTTGGCATTTATTTGAGTTAACTCTTTGTGTCTTTGTGTTTAAAAAAGGCACAAAGCTGTTTGATAAACGGATGTTATTTTGACGACAAGCTTAAGATAAGTTCTTGATAGCTTGGAATATAAGGAATGAATGTATACTGGTTTTGACCCGCATTAAACCCAAATTGAATTTCAGTCGCATTGGCAACAGCAATGAAAGGGGCCTTAATAAAATGATTGTACCCCACAACTTGAGAGATAACTTTAGAAGTTAACTTAACAGCCTTACATTCTATAATTAACAGCGGATACAAATCGTGCTTAGGATGAATGCCTTTTGCAAAACAGACAATGTCGACCCTCCTATCAGGAATGCGTTGATTACTTAAATAAAGGTGCGGCATTTGCCGCACTGCTTTCTCTAGCACTATATGGTTAATCGGAAACTTAAGTGAAGTTGTTAACTCTGAAATGAGCCTTTGACGGACAATTTCTTCAGGCGTACAGAAAACCCAAGTTTTTCTCCCTCCGCAATAAATTTTTCCCGAAGGGAGGCTATGTTCTTTCAACTGATTCAAAACTTTTAAGCTTCCGGTTCTATAATTGCAAATTGATTGTCTTTTCTACGATAAATCACTTTAATTTTTCGGTCCATTTCCCCTCTAAAAATTAAAAATGAATCGCCTGATAATTCCATTTTCATGATAGCTTCTTCATTAGTCAAAAATTTAAGTGACATTCTTTCTTTTTGAATAATTTCATGAGGATGGTACCGCTGGACTGTGCGGCGTTCGTTTTCCTCCTCAATTTCTTCATTAACTTCTAATAATTCAATTTCAGGAGCGCGCAAAACATTCACGTTTATATCAATAACTTCAATTGGCTTTGCTTGATGATCTTGAATTCTACTCTTATAGCGTAAAAGTTGCGCTTCGATTTTATGAATGGCTTTATCTATGGATGCATACATATTGTCTGTCGATGCATGTGCTTTGATCTTTATATGATCTACCTGGATCATCACATCACAACGGTGCTCCATTTTCTGAACTTCCATTGTAACGGAAACATCGATAATACGCTGGGTGAATTTTTCAATTTTAGAGATTTTTTCCAGGGCATAGTCTTTCATTGCTTCAGTGACTAAAACGTTTCTCCCTATGATATCAATTTTATAAGATTCATCGATAAATTCTGCAGCTTTTGACTTCCGGCTCATAAATCACCTTCCAATTTTATTTAATATTCAAGATACTACAGCTTAAAATTTAAGCTGAGTATACCTTCATTATAACGTTTTTGAAATTTAAAATAGAAATTAAATAATTATATACCTGTAGAACTTGAGGATTTCTCTCACCTAATTCTGCTTTGGAAGATAATGTTTAAATGAAGTACAATATAAAGTGAAATTTGCACCGAAGAGGGCTCGAACCTCCAACCACCCGGTTCGAAGCCGGGTACTCTATCCATTGAGCTATCGGTGCTAATAGATTTTAAGTTAAGATGATAACAGGGGTTTAATAAAAATGCAAACATATCTCTCAGAAGGAATCATCCTGCATGCACTTAATTTTCGCGAATTTGATCAAATTGTAACAGTTTTCACTGAAAATGAAGGACTTATAAAGTTTTTTGCAAAAAGGGGTAATGCTAATAAAAATAAGATGAAAAGTCTTCCGTTAACTCGGGCTGAGTTTGTTTATACCATAGGAAAAAGTGAACTTTATTCCCTTACTGAAATTTCCCCAAAAGAGCATTATTTGCAGCTTCGCCAAAACCTCAAAACCTTAAATAAAGCGTGTGATTGCCTAAAAGCTATTTTGAAAACTCAAATGCTTCATAAACCAGCTCCTTTTCTTTATAAACTCTTAACAGCCTATCTTTCCAAAATACCTGATTTTTTAAACAATGAAGCCCTGGACTCGAGCTTTCACTTAAAAATTCTTCAACATGAAGGGATTTTGGATCTTGAGTCAAATTCCTATTTTTCAAGCGATCAGCTTATTTTGGCAAATCATCTCACAAATGAGAATTATTTTAGCAATCTTCAAAAAATAGTGGTTTCAGCTGATTTCAACCATAAAGTGAAATGCTTGTTTGAAGACTCCTTTCATTAGAGCTCCGAGCAACAAAATTCTATTTAACGGTCATTTAAATTTTTACTACCAGAGAGCCGACAGAGAAGAGAGAGATTTTTTTGAGCTAAAAGTCTCTCTCTTCTCTGTCGGCTCTCTGGTAATAAAAAAAATTTGTTATTTTCTGGTATGGATACGCAAAAGACTGTCTCGCTCTCTCTTTTAAAAGGCTTAAACCTACTTCAGAAAGGTATGGTATCCTCTTGTTGCTCTTTTTTTCTCTTGTTGCTCTCTCTAGTTTCAAAAAAAGAACCCACTGGCATTAAAATTATTGACATATTATGAAGTGACTGGGTATGATGTGACTTCATTTTCTTGACACTTGCGGGAGTGGCGGAATTGGTATACGCGCTAGCTTGAGGTGCTAGTGAGGTAAAACTCGTGGGGGTTCAACTCCCCCCTTTCGCATTTTCTTTAAATCTTGAGTATTTAATTCAAATAAAATAAAATTAAAATAAACAAACTTAAGATACATCTATGGATTGCAACGCTTACTGCACAGCTGCAGCTTACCAAATTAAACATTTATTTAATGCCCTTCGTAACACATACAAGTCTGCAAATTATCGGGACGTCATTCATATCGAAGTGGACTATGAAGGCTCTTCAGGAAATGTATTCTTTTTTCCATTTGGCTCAACCGTTTTTTGGAATATACCAAAAAGCTTGGAAACTAAGATTTTAAATGATGTTAAAAGCTTTATGGAAGAGCCTCTTGAACAAATTGAAAGCGATGAATTTACACATGTTTATGGTGAATCACCCCATATTTTAGATGATATTATTACGTTGCCGAATGCAGATATTTTAACAAAATTATCTGTTTCTCATGGGATTGCACAATCTGTAAAACTTGGAACATTTGAAATTGCCATTCAAAAAACCTTTAATAGCACTAAAAAAATCCCTGAAGAGCTCGCAAAAAAAGGCAAAATAGCTCTTTCTAGAAAAGAAATTCGTAAAAAAATGGGCTCACTATTTATCGAGAGAAATTCCATTACAATGCATGTGGATGTACTTGATATCCCTGAATTCTTTTGGGAATACCCGGAGCTTGATCCTCTATACCGTATGATTGCCATTTATCTTGATATCGGAAATAGGGTTGAGGTCTTAAATCATCGTCTTGATGTCGTTCACGAACTCTTTCAAATGCTTGGAAGCGAGCTAAACCATCAGCATTCAAGCAGGCTTGAATGGACAATCATTATACTCATTATTATTGAGGTTCTCCTCACCTTAATGAAAGATGTTTTTAAAGTCCTATGAAAACCATCGCCATCGCATTCATTAAACTTTATCAACTCGCAATAAGCCCTCTCCTCGGTACAAATTGCAGATTTATTCCATCCTGCTCATCTTATGCAATTGGTGCAATTAACAAATATGGCTTTTTCAAAGGTTCTTGGATGGCAATTAAACGCATCTTGCGCTGCAACCCTTGGAACTCAAATTTTGGCCACGATGATATCCTTTGACAATATTTCAAGGAAGTATTTGGCGGCTTCCACAGCATAATTTTTATAAATAAGTGCACGTTTTATTGGATTGTCAATCACTTTAATCAATTCCATATTGAGTTCATAAAATTTATCAAACGATTTATTTAGTTGATATTGTGGATAGAGTGGCAAGTTCACATAATATTTAAATATCAACTGATTTTCATCAAAAGGAGTAGCCGGATCAGCCTCTAAAAGAATCAATATTTTTGCAATGTCTTCTTTTGTAGCTTCTCCTTTTTCTATGGAAATTAAAAGATAATTCCATTCAATAAGCCAGATATATTTTTCAGGAACTGTTTGAAGGGCTAGATCATGATATTTTTTGCAAAGTTCAAAAACATCTGCTTTTTCGATACTTTTCAACACTTCTGCAGAGCTTGTGATTAAAATAGGATATCCAAGACTTGTATCTTTATAGGTGCAGGCAAGAATCATTAAATTGTTATATTTTATCCAAGAAGTCTGACTTAAACTATTGATTACACCATAATTCATATACTCGATCATATTGCCTGGCTGATTATAATAGGCCATGTCAAGATTGTGCAATCCAGTAGAAGTCTTATTTAGCCTTGGCAAAGTAACAGCTGCTTCTTTTACAGATTGAATTAACTTTTGATAGAGGGTTTTATACTGAAAATTTTCCGTTAAAAATTCGTATGCCTCTTTCGCTATTTTTTTAACCAACTCCTTATTTTCTAAATAATAAAGAAGTTTGGATTCGAAATTTTCATAATTAAAAGTAACTCCATGAGTCTCCTCAACAAATAATTCAGAGAAATCATTTTCAAAAAAATCATGTTCCCATTTGTATTGAAAAACCATCGAACCAGAGCAAATTGCTTCAATAGTACGATAATTGTATGGACCGTTAATACCTGTCACATTGATTGTAATGCGGCTTTTTTTTAATAATTCTATATATGAGGCGTTTGATAACTTACTCGTAATTTCAATTAAAAAGCGATCTTTATACTTCTCTTTAAATTTTTTAAAGAGATCTATGACGCGTGTTCTGTGATGACAATAAATAGATGGATTATCATCTCCAAATATCAATGAAACATCAATTGATTTGTTAAATGTGGGGGTAAGCAAATGATCAAAGGAAGCCCAATTTAATCCAAATGGCAAATTTATGATTTTTTTAGGGTATTTTTTTTCTAAAATAGTCCCATAAAATTTAGAAACAGGGATCACAAGATCAAACAATTCACAAATGTGTTCAATCGATTTATGCAAATAGGTATGACTGACACTTGCAACAGTCGGAAAAGGTGCAAGCTCAATGCCTGCCGGGATGAAATGATTATGTTCGACCTGGTTATCCCAATAAAAATCAGGATTAAAGCCTGGTGGTAATCTTTTTAGAATATCAAAAAAAAAAGTTGAGGGTCTGCAAAAAATGGCAGATGCCAAGGGAAATGGATTTTGACTTGCCGTTAGACATACGACATCTGCAACCTCAAAAAGAGGTGATGAATGCAAATTTGGGTACTCAATCCCGATAGGTCCACCTATGAGTATTTGAGGTCTTGTTTTTGGAAGAATAGAAGCATTAGCAATTCTGAATTCGTTGTAACGAAGTAAAATATCCTGGTTGTTTGGATATGCTGCTATTGTTTTTTGAAAATCCTTGTCTATTTTTAAAACATCAATCATAGATTTTAACCTTTTGCTTAATCTACTGATAATATTTTAAAATTTAAATGACAATATTTTTATTTATTTTCAAAAACTATAAAATAAATTATACTATTTTTTATTACATTTTTAAAAAAATATAATTAATTAAATTAATTTTTATTGTATTTTAAAAACTAATCAAATAAGTTGAGTTAAAAGGACATCTAAGGATAAGATGTTAAAAAAACAGGGAGGTTTGGATGTTTATTAACTTTAACTCCGTCTATGATACTGACTGTCACGTTCTATCATATTTAAATCCTCTAGATATTTGCAGATCGTGCCAAGTTAGTAAAAGCTGGAACACTTTTCTTGCTAAAGACTTTGTCTGGAATAAGTATTTTAAGCTATTTAAATTACCAATTGGATTAACCTTAAAGCAGCACTTTGATACAAGAGCTGTTATTTCATTAAATGCTTTACTTAAGCGTGTTGAAATTTTTTTAAGTCAAGTTCCTGCAAATTACAACGGCAAGTTCGTTTGCTATTTTCCAATCACAACAAAATGCCACATTTCAATAGAAATTCTAAATCAACATCTCTCAAGAAAATTTGAAGTAAAAGAAACCTATTGGTTTATGCAAACATTCCATATAAGTAAGCCTGTTAGAGAGGTTTTTACATTAAACAAAAATATTAAAGGTTATTTTATCCACTTAAGGCTTCCAAATAGCGAATACTTTAAAGATACTTTAGAAAAGATTATTGGAATTTTAGCAGCTCATAGAAAAAATCATAGTTTTGAAGCTTATTCCTATCGTCCGTCACCTAAAGCTTTTATCAAAAAATCAGGTTAGTGATTCATTTTAACTTGTTTTGCTGGAAAATCAAAAATAGAAGATATTGCACTATATTTAAGGTCTGGAATGTCCTTCATATCATTTGCAACTGCAACATACTATTTCATCCAATATTTGCAAATAGCAAGACCGACTTGGGGTGGCACGAATAGCTTAAAAACTCACCGCAATATTACAAGCCGCAGTCGCTTAGTAATTAAAATTTTTATAGGGTTTAAGCTGCCCAAAGCTTCCATAGATCCCGGGAATAAAATCTTTATAAGTTGCACATGCATTTAAAAAGTCGCTATTTTGTTAAATAAGAAAACAGATTGTTTTTACTATTATTTGAGAATAAATTCATAAAAAATCCTTAAAAAAAAAATTAAAAAAGACTTTAAGGGAGCCTAAGTGTGGTGCCCGGCTTTAAGAAGTCTGATATAAGTTGGTTGTGTCTCTTTAATACATCAATATCAACATCAAAACGCCTTGAAATTTTCCAAAGAGAATCCCCATCTTGAACGATATAAAGGCTTTCTTTAGGTTGTATTTCTTTTGCCTGAATTTCTACCTGGTTTTTTTCTACAACCTGAAATTCTTTTAAAGGCTCTACATGAGGCGCATCTGTTGGTATTTTATATAACATATTTGCCGGCAAAAACCTGGATAATGCCGCATGATGCTGGAACTTTTCAGGGATTTCCTCATCCGCATAACCATAAAGGCGAATAGCTGCCATTTGCCATACAGCATCTCCACGTGGACTTGTTAGCAAGGCGAGCGCAAATTTTCCTGATTCTGCTGTTTTTTCTGTAAGAAGAGATAAAATCATCTTGATATGAAAATCATCAAGCTTCCGGACTATCAGAGGACCATCTGTTTTAAGGAGCAAGTAAGCTGCAGACTTTGATTGATTTTTTATATATTCTAAAAGAAAATGCTGTCTTCTTGCAGCTGTCAGATCATGAGACTGCTTTTGATGCTCTGTAAAATTACCAAGCATGACATACGTTCCATCTATCAGTACATTTAATATTTCATGTTTTTCAACATGAGTATCTAATCTGCTAAATAGCATTTCAACAGAGATGTATTCTGGAGTCAGGTAAAAAGCTTCTGCAAGAGAATTTTGATTTTTACCTTTTAAATTTTTAAGATTTAAAAATAGACCTTTTGAAGTTAAAGGCCAGCGTTCTCTCTTTGCAAAACGAACAATACTTTCAAACTGTTTCTCTGATAGCCCTGGATAAATAAGCACTTTTGCAGGTTTTCCATCTTTTTTTAATCCGAAGGAAATAAGTCGCGTTTGAGTTGCTTGAATGTCATCAAGAAGTGCTCTTGAAAGATCAAAATGATGAAAGGTAACTAAACAGGCAAGGGCTAAGTCCTTTTTTCTATAGCCACTTTCAACAAACTCTGAATTGTTAAGTTTTGCTACTAGCTGCTCCAAAGATAATGTTTTAAAATAACGTATCACCTCAGCGCTACTTTCATCGATAGCAAAAGGAGTTTGCTGTTCTTCAATTTTTGCAGGTTTTAGCTCAAAATAAGGAATTGGCGGTCTTTCACGAATCATCCAATAAAAAAAAAAGGATGCCAACACAATATTTAAAGCGCCACTGATAAATAAGCCTTGAGTCAGCTTTCTTATTTGAATTTGATCACTCGTCATATTAAGACTTTAATCTCTCTTCTAAAGATTTAAGCTCTTCTGTAATACCTTGAGGTAGATGTTTTCCAAACTTTTTAAAATAATGAGATAGCTCATGAACTTCATCAAGCCATTCCTCTTTATCCACGTCTAATAATTTATCGACTGTTTGTTCCGATATGTTTAAATTACTTAAATCAAGGCAATCTTTTGAAGGGATTAAGCCGATAGCTGTTTTAACTGCGTTTGCAGCATTTGGATTAGTAGATCTTTCAAATATCCATTTTAATACGCGACTATTTTCACCAAATCCCGGCCAGAGCCACTCACCCTTATCATTCTTTCTAAACCAATTTACATAATAAATTTGAGGCAAGTTAGAGGATTCATTTTCTTTTCCCATTTTTAGCCAATGACCAAAATAATCAGCCATGTTATATCCGCAAAAGGGAAGCATTGCAAATGGATCATGTCTTAATTTACCGACTTCTCCAGTTGCTGCGGCTGTTGTCTCGGATGTGATGCTGCTGCCAATAAATGTCCCGTGCTGCCAATTAAAAGTTTCAAAAACAAGAGGCACAACAGATGATCTTCTGCCTCCAAAAATAATACTTGAAATAGGTACACCTTCAGGATTTTCGAAATTTTCATCAATGACTGGACATTGTGATGCTGGGGCTGTAAATCTTGAATTTGGGTGAGCCGCCTTTTCTTTTGATTGAGGAGTCCAATCACGGCCTCGCCAGTCGATTAAATGCCTCGGAGGCTCTTTTGTCATCCCTTCCCACCAAACATCTCCATCATCTGTAAGAGCAACATTCGTAAAAATAGTATTTTTTTCTATTGTTTTCATCGCACTTGGATTGGACTCAATAGATGTGCCAGGAGCTACTCCAAAAAAACCATATTCCGGATTGATTGCATAGAGTCTTCCATCTTTTCCAAATTTCATCCAGGCAATATCATCGCCAACAGTTTCTATTTTCCAACCTTGCAAAGTTGAATTTAGCATAGCCAAGTTTGTCTTTCCGCAAGCACTCGGGAATGCAGCTGTCATGTATTTTTTTTTGCCTTTCGGGTTTGTAATTCCTAAGATGAGCATGTGCTCTGCAAGAAAGCCTCCTTCTTTTCCCATTACAGATGCAATGCGGAGAGCAAAACATTTTTTCCCAAGTAACGCATTACCACCATAACCGCTTCCATAAGACCAGATAGTTTTACTTTCTGGGAATTGCACGATATATTTTTGCTCTTTATTGCAAGGCCATGGTACATCATCAGCTTTTGATTTAATTGGCATGCCAACAGAGTGAAAGCAAGGAACAAAGTCACCATTACCAAGCACTTCCATCGCTTTTTTTCCCATGCGAGACATAATGCGCATGTTACAGACAACGTATGGAGAATCAGTAATTTGGACCCCAATATGTGAAATATTAGAACCAAGAGGCCCCATGCTAAAAGGAATCACATACATTGTTCTACCTTGCATGCAGCCATTAAAAAGACCGGTAAGAAGAAGAGCCATTTCGGCGGGATCTCTCCAGTTATTGGTAGGCCCTGCATCTTCTTTTTTTATTGAACAAATAAATGTCTGATCTTCAACTCGTGCTACATCATCTTGTGTCGATCTGCAAAGATAACTATTTGGTCTTTTTTCATTATTTAACTTTATAAAAGTACCGGATTCCACCATCTGATTGCAAAGTTCATTATATTCTTCTTCAGAACCATCACAAAGCCTAACTTGAACAGGAAGACAAAGACTTCTTGCATCTTCGATCCAATTCATTAGTTTCTGATTTGTAGTCCATCCATCGAAGTTAATGGCTGAAATCATTTAGCTCGCCTTTCTTTTCTTAAATTTATCCAAATATTCAAGAGCCTTTCCTGTGCCAAGGCAAACAGCGAGGAGCGGGTTTGGCGCAATAATGACCGGGAGGCCTGTTTCTTTAATCAAAGTCTTATCAAGCCCTTTAATCAAAGCACCACCCCCTGCAATCACCATTCCTCTATCAACAAGGTCAGCTGATAGCTCGGGCGGACATTTTTCTAATAGCAATTTTACGTTTTCAATAATTTGCTGGATAGGTTCTGCAAGGCATTCTCTAATCTCAACGGAGTTGATTCTTTTAGTTACGGGTAACCCCGCTACCTGATCCCTGCCGCGGACTTCCATTTCAAGTTCGTTTGATCCGAGAGGATAAGCGGACCCGATGGTCATTTTGATGTCTTCTGCGGTCCTTGGACCAATCATTAAATTATATGTACGTCGCATATAATTGATGATGCATTCATCAAATTCATCCCCTGCAATTCGTAAGGATCTTGACTCTACAATACCGCCAAGAGATATAATAGCAATTTCTGTCGTACCGCCGCCGATATCAATAATCATGCTGGCAGATGGTTCATGAACAGGAAGATCAACTCCAATAGCTGCTGCCATAGGCTCTTCAATTAAATAAACTTCCTGTGCGCCTGCATGCAAAGCAGAATCTTCAACAGCACGTTTTTCTACACCGGTGATGCCGGATGGCACGGCAATCAAAATTTTTGGACGAAATAAACTTCTTGCAGGAGTCACTCTTTTTATCAAAGCCTTAAGCATCCCTTCGGCAATTTCAAAATCTGCAATAACCCCGTCTTTCATAGGTCTTACGGCCACTATTCTTTGGGGTGTTTTACCAAGCATCTCTTTTGCTTTTTTTCCGACCGCAAGAACTTCATTTGTGACTGAATCAACCGCAACAACCGAAGGCTCTGCCAGAACAATTCCTTTACCCCGCACAAAAACTAATGTATTAGCAGTTCCAAGATCTATTCCAATATCATTGGAAAAAACACCTCGAAATTTATTGAGCTGTCCAAAAGCAGAATTGTAAAAATTCTTAGCAACGGATTGAAAGCTTTGTTGTGGATTTTTTTTACTCACATATTCCTCATGTTTGAAGCAACTCTAAAACCTCTTCCCAAGTCAATTTAGAGATTGCTTCTTCATCGGAACTAATGACTTTTTTAACAAGTCCTCTTTTTCGATTTTGCAATTCTAAAATTTTCTCTTCTATAGTGTTTGATGTAACAAGTTTATAAGATGACACAGAATTTTTCTGTCCTATACGATGAACCCGGTCTGTGGCTTGGTTTTCAACTGCCGGATTCCACCACATATCATAATGAATGACAGTATCTGCCCCGACTAAATTAAGTCCTGTTCCTCCAGCTTTTAGTGAAACAAGAAAAACCGGGATATTTTGATCTTCATTGAATTTTTTAACAATACTTAAACGATTTTTACTCGAACCATCCAAATACTCAAAACGAATGCCGCGTTTTTCCAGATCTTGTCGCATAATGGAGAGCATGCGCGTATATTGGCTAAAAATGACTGTTTTATGGCCACCCTCCATCAAGGTTTGTAGAAGTTCAATCAGCATGTCATATTTGGATGAGTCTCCTATTTCTGCAGTTTCTTTTGCAAAAATAGCAGGATGACAGCAAATTTGCTTAAGTCTTGTCAAGGTAGCAAGTACATGAATTTGTACTTTTTCAAAACCTTCTTTCTTCACAAGGTGCGATAATTCCTCACGTGCTGATTTAGCATAGGATTGATAAAGCTCTTGTTGAATTTCAGAAAGATGGCAACGGTAGATTATTTCAGAAACAGCCGGTAATTCGGATAATACATCTTTTTTCATCCGACGTAAAATAAATGGAGATATCTTGCGTCTCAAGACATCCAAGTTGTTTCCGCTGCTTGTGTTGGGGTTACGAATGTATTTTTCAAGGAATCTTTCATAAGTACTTAAGAGGCCGGGCATTAGAAAATCAAATAGACTCCAAAGCTCATCGAGTGAATTTTCTATCGGAGTCCCTGTTAAAATCAGGCGATGAACTGCTTGAAGCATTTTCACTGATTTTGCGTTGCGAGTGCCTCTATTTTTAATAGCTTGAGCCTCATCTAAAATACAGTAGCCAAAAGGAAATTGTTTATAAAATTCAATATCTTTTTGAAGGAGGCTATAAGAGGTGATGATGACATCAAAATCCTTAATATCATTTAAAAGCCTCTTTCTTTGCGTCGGAGTCCCATCTACTGGCAGTGTGCGTAAATGTTTATTAAACTTAAGAAATTCCTCTTTCCAGTTATAAACAAGAGATGTCGGGCAAATAATAATGGAAATGGAATCCGGATGCTCTTTTTTAAATTGAGTAATTCCTGCAATAGCCTGCAGCGTTTTTCCAAGTCCCATGTCATCTGCTAAAACGCCGCTTAAATGCATCGATCGTAAACGCTCAAGCCAGCCCACTCCCTCAATTTGATAACCTCTTAATGTGGCATCAATATTTTTAGGGATTTCTTTTGGCACTAAATTAAGCATGCTTATCATCTGCTCTTGGATTGCTTTTAATTTATCTGTCATGGAAAAATCAATCTGGAGCCCTTCAAACTGTGAAGCTTCAATACTTGCCAAACTCCAAAGAGGCCGCTCCTCAGTGTGATCATCGATATCATTAATCCCTAAATCATCAAAAACCTGAACAACCGGTAATAATTTTTCCAAATCAAGCACAAGGATTTTATTGCCTTTATGGATACTTTGATTTTCAGCAAAATTTTTCTTTTTGCCTTGTGTCTTGCGAGGAAGCTCTATAAAAGCTTTCTTCGATGAAACACATTCCCATAATAGATCAAGTGTTACTCCTTTTAAATGACCATCTACAATAAGATTAAGCTCATAAACATCAACACGATCTGTAGTACTTAAATGAAGTTTAAATCTTGTCTCATCATAAATAAATTGATCTAATAAATTTTCAGGACAATTAAATTTTACCCGATGTTGATTTCGTGGAATCACTTCAGTCATAAATTCGACAATTTTCTTATCATTTTTTGCCAAATAAAGCCCTTGAACAGGATCATAGGTAAAATCTTGAAACAAATCGTGTATAATTTTTTGCTCTTCTGCCAAATTGCGGGCTAACACTCCCTGATCTGTGATAAATGGAAAAATAGACTCTACTTTCAGATTTGAACTTGCAGCCGGAACTTTAATGTTATCGTAAATAAATTGAAGAGTCGCCTCAAGCTCCCCGTTCAAGTAATTTATCTCGCATTCAGCGCCAAGTTGACCAACAAATGGAAGCGTCACAAAACGCTCAATTATTTCTTTGTTTGAAATTTCTGCAAAATGAGTCAGCTCAGGTAACGAATTTTCAACAAATGAACCAAATAGTGGTTCCGGGATTGTGATATCGCGAAGCGTACTTAAATTTCTTAAGTGCTTGCGTTTGATATTTTGTGAAAACCTATAGTAAGTGTTTTGGTAAATCATTCCGGGGCTTGCACATTCAAATAACAGAACATCTTCAAGCGAAATAGAATGACCGTGATTGATAATGATAGATGGGTTAAGTAATATTTTTGGTGCAGATGCATCTAAATATTCTAGCTCAACGCGAATGAGGGCAGCTGATACTGCAACTCTTAATGGGTCTTCAAGTGTCATTGAGTAAAGACAAGACATGACTTCTGGTTCTGCATCGATATCAGAACTTGTCAAAACACCTTTAAGCTTTGATACGCATAAATTGTAGCCGTGCGACAAAATGGCACCAAAAGCCTCTGATTCCACAACTGCAACGCGTAAATTGCGCTCTTCGCTCTGCATATCAGGAAATCTTGCAAAATCTAAAATCAGCTTTAAAATTTCTAAATTTTCGGAATCAAAGGAATCTTTAGTAAAAAAATAGCGTTTACTTCCAATATAGAGAGGCTCTTGATAGCGTACTGCATCGAGAAACTCTTTGATATTCATAATATTTAGAGGTTTTGATCTGAAAGGTAAACGAAGAGCGAGTTGAATTTCAGGGTGGATGCGAGAATTATTTGAATTACCGGTTAAACAGGAAAAAATGACCGCAAGCTCTGCTCTATCTGGCTTAATTTCATCTTCGGGAAGAAAAAATGGAGATTTTCCAAGGACTTCTGCAGCTCCTACATACTCTTGAAGAACTTCCTTTTGATATTTTTTGCCTCGCCTCACAATTTCTTTTGTTTCAGCTTCCTTAATTGTCTCTCTCAATGTATTTTTTTCATCTTCGTCAATATGAACTGACTGATCAAGATCAGACTCTTTTGAATATTCAATTAAGATAGAATCAAAATGATCTTCAAGATAAAACAAGACAGCTGACAAATGATGACAATCATATTTATATGGGCAATCGCAGTCAGAATCAACAATCATTGATTCCCGCCTGTCAATTTCAATCTCACTTTGATACGTATTATCAAAGCTTCCTGTAACATGACAGCTTATGCGAACATTATTTACACTTAGACTGACAATTTTTGCAGAAAGTACCATCTTTTTATCAGATAAAGATTTCCCCTCTTTCAAAATCCCAGGAGGAAAATCTTGCTTTAGCTTGCGAAAATTTAACATGACGACTCTCTTAACTGTTTTTAAAATCAAGGACCTAAACTACCGCTCTCAAGCTTTATTAAAGAAAAGCAATGCAAAAGCAAATGTAGTAAGGTATCGCTTTTTGTCCTGTAACCGCTTACGCGCGCAGTATATAAACTAAAGGACAAGTTGTCATTAAAAATCTGTTAGCTTTTAAATTTCACTCCTAAAATTTACAAACTTTTTTTTGAAAACAGCAAAGAGCGTATGAAAAAAAGAGGACAAACAAATGAGAATCTAATCCTAAAAACAATTTCCACTTTTTCAACGCACCGAAACAGCGTACCCATACTGAGAAATATCAAAATTTTTTACTCCCACAGAGTCCAAAGAGAACAGAGAGAGGAGAATAATTAATTACCTTTTCAGATATTTTGGTGTATTTAAGAAGGATTGTTTTAGAAGACAAATATTTGTCGCAGTTCGGTAAAAATGTCGATCTTTGGAACACGGAATTTAGCGCTGAAAATACGGGATTTAAAAATTATGCTCATTGTAATAAATTTATGTTGCTGAAAAAATCAGTACATGACTATACTCACCGTTTTTCAAGACTTAATCGGTTGAGAGACCAATAGTCTAAAATATGCGGGCGTAGCTCAGTGGTAGAGCATCACGTTGCCAACGTGAGGGTCGTGAGTTCGAATCTCATCGCCCGCTATATGAAATATTAACTAGAAATGCGGGCGTAGCTCAGTGGTAGAGCATCACGTTGCCAACGTGAGGGTCGTGAGTTCGAATCTCATCGCCCGCTATATTCTATAATATTTTTCCTTTTTTAATCAAATTAGTGAAGTCTATAAAGTCACCATCTATATTCATGAGGTTTTTGTGTCAGAATTTAAAAATGAAAATTTAAGTGTTAAATTAGAAAGATTACCTGGTTCTAGGGTAAAATTCGAAATATCTGTCAGTCCAAAAGCTACAGAAGCCTCACAAGTAAAAGCTATGAAAAATATCAATAAAGAAATATTGATTCCCGGCTTTAGAAAAGGAAAGGCTCCAAATAATTTAATTAATGAAAAATTTAAACCTCAAATTGAGGAAGAATGGAGAAATGTTCTTCTTAATACAGCTTTTCATGAAGCCATGCAGCTTGCAAACATTTTCCCTCTTTCTCAAGACACTATAAAGCCTGAAATAAAAAGTCTATCCCTAGAAAATGGCGCTGAACTTGTTGTTACTTTTGAATCAAGACCTGAAATTCCTGAAATCAATCCAAAAGAAATTACTCTCAAAAATGTAACTCCTACAGTTGTAACTGAAAAAGATATTAAAGATCGCCTTTACGAATTACAACTTAACCAAGCGACTTGGGAAGATGTTGAAGGACGCGGAATTCAAGAGGGTGATTTTGTTAGCTTGGATATCGAATCTTTAGATAACGGTACTGTTCTTTGCAACAACGAAACATTCATAGTGTCTAAAGATAGCATCGGTAACTGGCTCTATAATTTGTTAATTAACCAATTAAATCTAGCTATCATTGAAGGCTTAAGCGAAAAAGAAGGTTGCCAACAATGTGATGATCACACGCACGTTCATCCGGAAGAGCCTGAATTTAAGCCATCAAAGTTAAAAGTAACCATCAAATCCATCAAAAATCCTATTTTACCTGAAATTAATGATGAATTTGCTGCAAAAATTGGCGCTGAAACAGTAGATGTTTTGCATGATCGCGTGACATCTTCTTTAGAGAAAAATTCGAAAGATAAAGCTCAGCAAGATTTGAGAAATCAATTAAGCGAAATTATTTTAGATAAGTATTCATTTGATATTCCTGCATCAATCCTTAAAGGAAGCGGTAAAAATCATGACGAACAAACCTTAAATAATATCATTAATTCTTATCGTATCTATTTTATTACGCAAAAATTGGCGCAAGATCTTAATTTAACTGTTACTGAAAATGAAGTAATGGAAGAGTTTATGGTTCAAGCTTATATGACTAATCCAAAAGAATCCTTTATAGATCCATCTTCTGATCCAAAAGAAATTCAACATAGAATTAAATCTTATCTAATTGAGAAGAAAGTAAAGGATTACTTGATCGAACATGCAAATAAAGTGTAAAATTTCTTGACCCATGTGACCGTGCTGAATTATACTGGACTAAAACTTAAAATAGGATCTTTCAAGATGACAGAAAAAAGAGCAACTAACTCACTTACACCCTATGTTATTGAAGATACAGGCCGTGGCGAACGCTCGATGGATATTTATTCTCGTCTTTTAAAAGACAGGATCATATTCATCGGCACAGATATTACCGATCATGTTGCAAACGTTGTAGTTGCCCAGCTTTTATTCCTTAAAATGGAAGATCCTAAAAAAGATGTTCATATCTATATTAACTCAGTCGGTGGTTATATTACGGCAGGTCTTGCTATATATGATACGATGAGATGGATGGGTTGTAATGTCAACACCTACTGTATTGGTCAAGCATCCTCCATGGGAGCTCTTCTTTTAACGGCCGGGACAAAAGGCAAGCGATTTGCACTTCCTAACAGCCGGATTATGATCCATCAGCCATCTGGCGGTGTCGGCGGGACTGCAGCTGATATTAAGGTACAGGCCAAAGAAATTATTTATCTAAAAAAACTTCTTCACGATATTATGGCAGAATGCACAGGCCAAAGTATTGAAAAAATCGAAGCTGATTCTGATCGCGATTTTTATATGAGCCCGCAAGAGGCTAAAGAATATGGTCTTATTGATGAAGTTGTTGCTCTTAAAAAGGTTTAAATCATGACAAAAAAAAAATCCGATGAACCAGAAGTTGTAGCTTGCTCATTTTGTAATCGTACGGAAGAGGCAGTTGAAAAACTTATTTCTGGGCCAAGTGTTTACATTTGCGATAAATGCGTCAAACTTTGTTCAGGAATACTTGAAAAGAAAAAACCTGATGCTACAGCTGTTTTTGAGCCTAAAGTTTTAAAACCAAAAGAAATCAAGCAAAGACTAGATGAATACATTGTCGGTCAGGATAGTGCAAAAAAAACAATTGCTGTAGCTGTTTATAATCATTACAACCGTATTTTATCTTTAGGAAAAGAAAATAAAGTGGAATTCGGTAAATCAAACGTTATGCTATTTGGACCTACAGGTTCAGGAAAAACTTTAATTGCCAAAACACTAGCTACTATTTTAGATGTTCCTTTTACCATTGCAGATGCTACCACATTAACAGAAGCTGGCTACGTTGGAGAAGATGTAGAAAATATCATTTTACGCCTTCTACAAGCAGCTGACTTTGATGTTGCAAAAGCTGAACTTGGAATCATTTATGTTGATGAAATTGACAAAATCAACCGTACAACAGGAAATGTTTCGATTACTCGAGATGTCTCTGGTGAAGGTGTACAGCAAGCTCTTCTAAAAATTGTTGAAGGTACAGTTGCAAACGTGCCTCCAAAAGGTGGAAGAAAACATCCAAACCAAGAATACATCAAAATTAACACTGAAAACATCTTGTTTATTGTTGGCGGAGCCTTTGCAAATCTTGATAAAATTGTTGCAAAACGTCTTGGTAAATCGACAATTGGTTTTAATTTTAGCGAAAAAGAATCAATTGATTCCTCAGAAAAAAGCGTTCTTCTTTCAAAAGCTGAACCAGAAGATTTTGTTCAATACGGAATGATCCCAGAATTTATTGGTCGTTTCAATAGCATCGCAAACTGTAATGAGTTAACTTTAGAAGATTTGGTTATCATCTTGACAGAGCCTAAAAATGCGGTGATTCGTCAGTACCAGGCAATGTTTGATTTAGAAGGTGTAAATCTTAAATTTACTGAAGATGCAATCAGAGAGATAGCTAAAAAAGCAATTACAGCTGGTACTGGAGCTCGTGCTTTACGTATGATTTTAGAGAAAACGATGCGCGAACTTATGTACGAGATACCATCTGATAATACTGTGACTGAAGTAACTATTGAAAAGGAAACAATTGAACTTGGTAAAGACCCTATTATCAAGCGTACTGAAAGCCAAATCGCTTAAGGGTTACCTTGGCGTTTGTAGCGTAGGCTTTAGCCTGCGTTCTTTGTAGCTTAAGGCTTTAGCCTGCGTTCTTTGTAGCTTAAGGCTTTAGCCTGCGTTCTGTAGCGTGGGCTTTAGCCTGCGTTCTGTAGCGTGGGCTTTAGCCTGCGTTCTGTAGCGTGGGCTTTAGCCTGCGTTCTGTAGCGTGGGCTTTAGCCTGCGGCGTTTTTAGCCTGCGTTCTGTAGCTTAAGGCTTTAGCCTGCGGCGTTTGTAGCTTCAGGGTTAGCTTGGCTGAGTTTGCAGCGTAGGCTGACTCAAACTTCATAAGAACGCAGGCTAAAGCCTACGCTACAAGCGCCGCAGGCTAAAGCCTACGCTACAAGCGCCGCGGGCTAAAGCCTACTCTACAAGCGCCGCAGGCTAAAGCCTACGCTACAAAGAACGCAGGCTAAAGCCTACGCTACAAGCGCCGCAGGCTAAAGCCTACGCTACAAGCGCCGCAGGCTAAAGCCTTAAGCTACAAAGAACGCAGGCTGAAGCCTACGCTACAAACGCCGCAGGCTAACCCTCAAGCTACAAAGAACGCAGGCTAAAGCCTTAAGCTACAAAGAACGCAGGCTAAAGCCTTAAGCTACAAAGAACGCAGGCTAAAGCCTACGCTACAAAGGACGCAGGCTAAAGCCTTAAGCTACAAAGAACGCAGGCTAACCCTCAAGCTACAAAGAACGCAGACTACAAAGGACGCAGGCTGAAGCCTACGCTACGAGCGCCGCAGGGTACAAATTTTAAAGCTTATATTTGATCTTTACTCTTATTTCTTTTAAATTCTAATTTTATATTTTTTAATTCCGATTTTTCAGATTTATAAAGACCTTTTTCTAAATTTTCTTTATCATTTTTAAGAGCTTTTATCTTTTCTTTAATCCCCGCTTTATCAAATTTCCCTTCATTTTTAAGCTCATTAACGACTTTGTTTGGCTCTAATTTTTTCAGTTCTTCTAGCTCTTTTTTTGCATAACTAAAAAAAGATTCTTCAATTTTATTTCTATTAGCGAAATCTTCCAACCTTAGCTCTAATTTTTGACGCATTTCTTTAAAATCTTTTACGCTCATACCTTCATTACTAGATAGCTCTTTAAATTTATCAATTTCACTTTTAAAGTGATATTCATCTACGTTTAATTCTAATTGCCACAAGAGATCTTTTTTAAAATCCTCGCTAACTTGGCCGCTCTCATTTAAAGTACTAATAAATATAGGTTTCTCATCTTCTGCAAGTCGCCGTGATCCTTCAAAAGGAGTTGCTGCAAGTGCTTGAATATAGATTAAATCATCCCTTAGACCCATTTCGGCAGAGTAGCGTCCTGAAGTCTCAACTATTTTTTTTTCTTCTACTGACCCTTCACTACTAAAAAGCTCTTCTGCATCTGATGAGCTCTCTAAATCCTCAACTGCTTTTTTTTCTGGTACATTAACTTCTGCAACAAATTCTTGAACTTTAACTTGTTCAACTACTTCTGATGGATTCTCGCCAGAAATAGACCCTTCTCCATCACCTTCATCTGAAAATGATAGCGAAAAATATTCGTCGTCTGAATCTTCTCCTACCACGAATTTTTTCCCGGATCCATAAAGTGTACTAACTGAATTTTCAGCTATTTCACTTTCCGGTAAAACCTCTTCCAAGATGATTTCGATACCTAATTTTGAAATGGAAGCAGGATTATTTAATTGCTGTTTAACGGTTGGCTGAGGATTTTCTTTATAAGCATCCGATACCATTTTATACCCTAACCCAAATAGCCCTGCGGTTAAAAGGGTACCTGCTGTTACTCCTCCTGCAATGCTACCAAATATAATGTCTTGCTTTGCAGCATCAGTCAATTTTACGTTACGATGATTTTCAAAAGCCTTAGCAATGAAATTACCGACCACTATTCCAACCCCAAGTCCAAGGTAACCAAGCGGTAAAATAACGGGGAACAATACAATTGCACCAAGAGCTCCTATTGCCATTAATGAAAAGCCGGTAGCTTTTTTTAGCAAATTTACAGCTTCCGGCCTAAATGTGGCTGGTTTTTGTTGCTCGTTTTTAGCAACTTCAGAAGATTTTATTTTTTCGATTGGTTTTATAGCAGAATATTTGATTTCTGTCTGATTTTCTAGTTTTTTACTAGATTCTATTGAAGATGTGACTGATTTGTCATCAAACCAAATTGGTTGCATAAAAAAACTCCTTTTAAAAACTAAATAGCATTAGTATATGTAACAAAAGTTAGATTAATATACTTCAATTATCATACATTTATAATATTATTAAAAGAGTTATTTTTATTTTAATTATTGAATTAAAAAATGTAAACCATCTGACTGGTTTGAAGGTAAGAAGTATATAGACTCTCTTTTTATAACCCTGAAGTGATATAAGCAAAAAGGTTGCTAAGGTTTGGATTAAATATTTTTTGCTTCACCATTCCTTGGATTAGATCTGATTGTTGAATAGTGTTCAAAGCTTTCTCATTAAAAAGCGCTTTTTTCTGCTGGATCTAACATTTTCTTTAATTCAGGTAATGTTTCATAAAAAGCGCCTAATGCCTCACTAAAACGCTCAGAATTTAAATTTTCAATAGGGAGTGAAATGCAATAAATTAGAAAGCCTCCACCAGGAGGGGTTCCAATTGCTCCACCACGAGTAAAAAGCTGAAAAGCATTCAGTTCTAGTGCCCTAGCTTGTAAATCATATCTTAAATCTCTATCATCTACTGGTAATGGAATAAGCGAGCTATAAATATTTACTACAGGAAATTTAAGTGAAACTTCAATTGCAATAATATGGTCTTCGAGCTTAAATGTGCAAATGCCTTGCGCTTCTAGCTTTAGATCTACATGAAGTGCTAAAGATATCTCTTTTAACCAAGAGTTAACAATTAATATCTGATTTTTTTTATCCATTTGGCTTTACTCCATATTTTTTAATAAACTAAACTCTTCATAAAATTTTACGTGATTATCTAGCAATCCTTCATTTTTAAGTTTTGGTAAATGGTAGCCGGTTCCGACTGACCTTGGAACAGGAATGCCCGTTAATCTTTCAAAAAGAATAGCAAGTGTATTGATCACAACAGTACCTGTTAACCAATCTCCTTTTCCACTAAATGTTGTAATATTTTTTGAATTTTCAGCTACCTTGGATTGACCAATATAGCGCCTTACTCCAGCTCCAAGCGGTCTTGAATTAAATGCCACCCCTTTAATCCCATTAGCAAGAGCTCCAGCTTGTGCCATACCTCCCCCATGAGAATGCCCAACAAATACAGGTGTTAAATCAGCGGCTTCTGTTGTCTGTTTCAAAGCTTTTCCAATTTTAATTGCTTCAAGTGTTGCCATAGGAACAGCCCCAAACCAATCTTTTCCGGCAGCCCCAAAACTTGCCGAAATTATATTATCTTGTTCTTCTTCTTTTATGGACAAATTTTCTTCATTACCTAAACCCATAAAACAAGTAACTAACTCTTTTTTTTCTTTATCGTAAACAAGGTTAAACATAGTCCCGGTTGTTGTGCTGTAATAGTTCCCCTCTAAATCAACTTTAAAGCCCATGTCATGCAGTTTTTTATCAAATGCAATTAAATGTTCTATTTTATCTTGCGGAAATCCAACATTACCATATTTAGAAGAAAGTAAAATAGCGTTGCGCCCCAATCTCTTCCAATTAGCTGCCGAATACATGTAACCTGCATATTGAAAATTATTAGCTACAACTTCTTTCCGTAAATCAGCATTCTTTGAGGATGCTAAATCAATATAAACATCCTGAATCCCTTGATTCCAATCACGATCCATATAGGCACTCATTTTGTCCACAAATTTCTTCTCTGATGATATACTTTGAGCAATACGAATGGGGATAAAGATCGGGCTTAAGGCTAAATTAAATAAGATACCTCTACTAGAAAATGGAAGAAGTCCTGTTACTGTAATACCAAATCGATGAGCAGAACGGCCAAATTTACCAAGTCCTTTTAATATTTTTTGAGAAGCAGTCTTCTCTATAACTTGAGGCTCTATGGGTTTATCGTTAACTAAATTGCTTTTTAGATCTTTAGGTATATTGTCTAGTGATTTTAGAAGTTCCTCTTGCCAATCTGAATCATTTTCATCGTTAGCGATTGCTTCTTCCACATTAGGTTTAATAGGTAGATTTAGATCCTTAAACATATCGGCGAGTAATTTTGAAAACGCCTCATCTGAATCTCCAATTTTTTTATCGGGCAAAATTTCAGGAACTGCAAAATCATTTGTGCTTGACTGTATCCCTTCCACCCCTAACTTTTTCACTAAAAAACTAAAACGTTTATTTGATTCAATATCAGGTAAAGCATCTTTTAAATTATTAAAGCCTATTTTTGAAGTTAAACTATCTATATTTTGCTTTTTATCTAATTTTTCTTGAATATCTTCAGTCTTTAAAGAATTTGCTTTGTAAGCATCAGAGACCATTTTATATCCTAACCCAAATAGCCCTGCGGTTAAAAGGGTACCTGCTGTTACTCCCCCTGCAATACTTGCAAAAATAATCCCTTGTTTTTGAGCATCAGACAATTTTACGTTATGATGGTTTTCAAAAGCCTTAGCAATGAAATTGCCGACTACTATTCCAACCCCAAGTCCTAAATAACCAAGCGGTAAAATAACGGGGAACAATACAATTGCACCAGCTGTACCAACTGCCATCAATGAAAAGCCGGCAGTTTTTTTTAGCAAATTTACAGCTTCCGGAATAAAAGTAGCTGGTTTTTGTTGCTCGGCTCTTGCAACATCCAGAGATTTTAGCCTCTCGGACGTGTTAATAGGAAAATGCCCAATTGTTGTTTGATTTGTAGATGTAGTAGATGTTGTTTGAGTTATTGAAGAAATTACAGGTTGGTTATCAACTGGCTGCATTAACACCTCTTTAAAAACTGAATAATTTAAATATCATATTTTTTTTTGGGGATCCAGATCAAACCTGTCCTATCAAAATCAGTATTATTTTGAGTTTTCACTGATCTTATTTTTTAATTTTTGTACATAATTCTCCAGTTCTTTTACCTCTTGATTTGCTTCATCATATTTCTTATTCATAATATCAATCTCATTTTCTGCTTCTTTTTTATTGATTGTTTCTAGCTTGTCATCAACTTCTCTTTTATGATTATCAATTTCTAAATTTTCTATAAAACTATTAGCAAGTTTTGCAATTTCGTTATCTGGAATTTTAGAAAATTCTTCTGCAAATTCTTCAGGCTTAAAATCGAACGGATATATTATATTATTTGTAAATGGGTCACGTTTCTCCATAAGCTCATCTGGTATATTAAAAGGTTTATTTTTGAAAAACTCACGAGGATTATCCTTTATTTCTTTTATAAGATCATCAGTCTGTCTAGTTTCAATTCCATTATTTACAAGTCCCTGAATAGCTTTGGCAAGTACTGAAGTGGGCTCTTTAAGTTCATCATTTTGTCTTTCTTTTGAAAATCTTGTATTTTTCTCTCTTATTTCAATTTCAATATCCGTTACTAAATCTTGCATTTCAGGGATTGCTTCTCTGTTTAATTCAGAACCTGCATAATCAGCAAAAATAACTTCACTTCCATGTTCGTTTGTGAAAATCATTTCCTCATCTTCTTCAGGGAGACTCTCTTTAGTTTGAGTAGGTTTTGCATCAGCCTTCATGAATAAGGCAATACCACCCAAAATTAAGCCGGCAGTTAAAAGTGTCGCTGTAGTTAGCGCTCCTAAAACACTTCCTTTCATAGCAGCCACTTGCATCTTACTAGTTTCTACTTTATAATCTTTTAAAGCTTGTTCTGGTAATCCCTTTTCACCTTCTCTTCTGTTAATCGCAATTGCGGTTTGTAAAAATTTTCCGACTACTATTCCGATGCCGATTCCCATTAAACCAAGAGGCAAAATAACAGGAGAAAGAACAACTGCCGCAGCGGTTCCTATAGTTATCATAGCTACACCACCAATTTTTTGCATAATTTTCATGCTTTCTAATTTTGTAGTTGGTGCTTGCTTTAGTTGTTCTTTAATAGTGTGACTAGAAGAAAATTTATCAACGTTTGAAATAAATCCAGAATCACCTTTATCTATTACATCACCAAATTTATTATAAAGGTCTGTTCCTTCAGATTTTAAACTATTATTATCATAAATATTCATATTAAATCCCCTTTTAAAAAAATAAAGTTAATACTTACATAATTTTATTATCTAACAATTAATATTAATTTAAAAGAAATTAATTAAATTATTAAATTAAATTCTTTTAAATTAATATATAAATTTATAATTAGTAATATAATTTTATTAGTAAATAAGGCACTAATATTCATTCAGATTTAAATTCAGCTAACCTGCCTCAAGATCTGACAGTACAAAAAATCTCACAGCCGCTAAAGCATCTAATGCTTTTGGTCCTGAAGCTATTTTAACTAAACTCCAAGCTCGCGCCAAAGGCTTTAAATTATCAAACAAATATGAGATCGCTAAAGAAAGCACGACCAAGCTCGCAAAATCTTATTTGCGACCTGCAACCTGCGTTGCTCTCATTGCTTCAGCAGTAGTTGCTTCTCTACTTTTATCACCTTTAATTATCGAAGGATCAATGGTGATGAGGCTTCTTTGGTTTGGAGGAGGAAAATTGCCCGAGAAACAGGAATTAAATTTGATGAAAAAGTGGGTATAGACAAGAAGTATATTCTATTCAATCATTTAGCCGACAATGCCAGATCCCCTATTTTGATAAAGTGTAAAGTGGTAACGATCGTGCAGGAACATCGATTGCAATACGCTTTGCTTTAAAAGAATTTGAAAAAGTAAAAGAAAAACTATATAAGAGTGGAAGCATTTAAAGAAAAGCTTAAGAATTATCTATTTTGCAATAAATTGCAAAATAGATAATTCTAAAAATTACGGAACCAAAACTGCATCGACCACGTGGATGACACCGTTTGAGCCAATAATGTCTGTCTTAACAACATTTGCATTATTAACCATTACTTTTGATCCGTTAACTTGTATGTCAAGTTCTTTACCACTTAGTGTTTTTGCCTTCATTGTTTTAACATCTTTTGCAAGTACTTTACCAGACACTACATGATATTTTAAAATAGCTGCAAGCTTATCTTTATTTTCAGGCTTTAGCAAGTCAGCAAGTGTAGCAGCTGGTAGCTTAGCAAAAGCATCGTTTGTAGGAGCAAAAACAGTAAAGGGGCCACTACCCTCAAGAGCTGAAACTAGATCAGCTGCTATAAGAGCCTGAACAAGCGTGCTAAATTCAGGATTTGATTGAGCAATTTGAACAATGTTTTTTTGATTTTTCATCATATTTGAATCCATATTAGAACTCCCGTGTGTATTTGACATGCCGGACGAGCCTGCATGTAGTTTAGAAACAAAACCTGCGCATCCTAAAAAGCAAGAAACGGCAAGAAAGCTAAAAATAATTTTATTCATTTAGGGGGGTCTCCTTAATTGTTGGGCCACAATTCTATTCATACATTTACTAATAATTACTGTAAATTAAAAAATTTAATTTATTTGCAATGTGACAATCTCATGTGGTACGTTTTAAATTATGGAAATTAAACGACTGGAATTACCTCTTCAAAATAAAAAAACAATTAAACTTTATGAAAAGTTGACAACAGAGGAAAATCATTGTTATTTACATTCCTGTAACCCCTATAAAATTCCTGATCTTACCTATATTGCCTTAAGCGCAATTGTTGATGCAAAGCCCGTCGGATTACTTCTTGCAACAGGTGTTGCGGGGGTTCATCTCGCAGAGGTAAGGTCCCTTTATGTGACCGAAAAAATGCGTCACAAAGGAATCGGCACTAAGCTAATGATCGCTTTAGAAAAGGAACTACGGGCCGGAAATTGCATTGTTGTCACCATGCTCTATCAAGCAGATATAGCAAATTTGAAAGAATTTGAACAGCTTTTAGAAAAATGCAAATGGATAGCTTCATCAGCGCTCATTTATCGTTATTATTTTAAGGCAGCAGAATTTAATCCCCCATGGTTTTTAAAATGTTACCAATTTCCGGAAGGTTTTACCCTATTTCCTTTTGTCAATTTAACTATTCAAGAGAAAAATGAGCTTAAAAGGCGACAAGAGCAATGGAATTTCCCGGCTATCATCTCCCCGTTTTTAGATGAAGAACATATTGAATACTCAAATAGCTTCGGACTTAAAAAGAATGAGGAAATTATAGGTTGGATGATCATTCATCGTTTAAATGAATCAACGATTCGTTATTCATCCCTTTACATTGAGCCAAAATACCAATTTCAAGGGTTTTCGATTATGCTTCTTATACATTCAATAAAAATTAACCAAGAGCTTATTAAGAGAGGTCATCCTGCAATTTGGAGTGTTTTTGATCTTAATGTAGACCAAACAGAATCCAGTTGGCAGCAGTTTATTACAAGACGTTTAGCCCCATATGCAGAAAAAAAAATTGTAATTAATAGTACGTGGAAAGATTTAAGGTAAGTTTAAAAAAAATGATGGAAATTAAACGATTAGAATTAGCTCTATTGACTAAAGATGAGATCATGCTTTATGAAACATTGACAACCGATGAAAATTATTGTTATTTGCATTCTAAAAACCCTTATCAAATACGTAATCTTAACTATATTGCTTTAAGTGCATTTTTTAATGACAAACCTGTTGGATTAGCTCTTGCAACAGAAATTTCTAGTTTGGCTTCTCTAAAATCGCTTTATGTGGATGAAAAATATAGGCAAATGGGAATCGGAACAGAACTCATGATGGCACTTGAAAAGGAATTTCGACTCAAGGGTTGCATCGTGATCAGTATGACGTATGAGTCAAATATTAAACATTTTAAAGAATTTGAAAAGATTTTGCAAGGGTGCAATTGGAAAACGCCAATTCCCTTCATGAACCGCTATTTCTATAAAGGAGCTGATTTTAACCCACCATGGATCACTAAAGATTATAATTTTCCAAAAGAATTGATTGTTTTTCCTTGGTCTCAGCTAACGCCACCAGGTAGAAAAGAGCTACTGAGACGAGAAGAGCAATGGAATTTTCCGGCTGTTATCTCTCCATTTTTGGATGAGGAACATCTTGAATACTCAAATAGTTTTGGAATTAAAAAAGAGGATGAAATTATCGGATGGGTGATTACACATCGTTTGAATAAATCAACGATTCGTTATTCGTCACTTTACATTCAACCGGAATACCAATTTCAAGGAATTTCAATATTTCTTCTTATTAAAGCTATGAAAACGCAAAAAGAACTCATTAACGAAGGTCATGAGGCTACATGGGCACTATTTGATATTAATCTAGACCAAACAGAACCGATTTGGCAGCAGTTTATTAAACGTAGGCTTGCGCCCTATGCCGATAAAACCATTCTCATCAACCGAACCTATAAGGTGTTGAATTAAAGTTAGCAAACCTTATAAACGGCAGAGAAGAACGAATTTTATTGGGGTCAGTCTTGCCATCGTGTAAGGCGTGGAGGGAATATGAACAAACTTCATTAACCCACCAAAATACCTTAAATTTCTTGTACTTAGAAAAATAAATCATAAAATTCAATAAATATATAATTATAATTAGCTGTTATGCTATAATCAAATTATCAGAGGTTAAGTGTTGTTTCAAAGTTAAATTGAGTATTCAATAAAGCATTGAGGTTCAAATATGGCTGACCCAATAATTTCTTCAGGTGGTCCTGTTATAAATCAGCTCCCTGTTGCCCCATCCGCGCTCCCACAAACTGGCGGCTCTAACTCTGTTGGCTCGCAAGACTCTCTTAGTTTATATGATTTTTTACAGCTTGTTGGCACTAATAAACAAGATAACAGACAAGCAACATTTGACAACCAAGCAACAACTGCACTTGTCAATCGCGAATATTTTTTAGGTGTTTATGAACAACTTAGTGTGCTTGCAGAAAAGCTTAAGGAAATTATTGATTTTTCAACTAAACAAACAAAATTAGTCACTGATTATAACGATAGCGTAACAGATCTTAACGTTGAAATGAACAGCTATAACTCATCTCTTGGCACTCTTAACAGCCAAATTTCTACAATGAATAATGCAATCAACACAATCAATAGCCAAGCCCCCCCAACTCCTGCACAAATTGCAGATTATAATAACGCTGCTACAACCTACAATAATTACTTGACAG
>Ga0209181_10000935_pt1 | contig 52494 bp, 53 predicted proteins | sample MAT05_FD_187208 | JGI IMG/M metagenome (GOLD analysis project Ga0209181, IMG submission 187208) | Freshwater microbial communities from Lake Fryxell liftoff mats and glacier meltwater in Antarctica - MAT-05 (SPAdes) (version 2) | ecosystem: Environmental > Aquatic > Freshwater > Ice > Liftoff... | reverse complement strand
CCGATCCGCCGTAAGCGTCCGCCCACCACACCTCGCGGACAGCAGCGCCTTCGTGCTACCCGCCACAGCGCCAGGCGCGCGCAGAATCGTGCCTGTCCCAATTCGGCGCCAATTCGGCGAGGCGCGCGCAGAATCGTGCCTGTCCCAATTCCCTTGTCCCAATTCCCTTGTCCCAATTCCCTGCCAATTCCCTGCGGTCCCAGTTCCCGCAGTTGGCGGCCTGTCCCAGTTCGCGGTCCCCGCGCTTCTGCCTGTCCCGGTTTACGCGCGCCCACCACACGTCGCGGACAGCAGCGCCTTCGTGCTACCCGCCACAGCCCCAGGCGCGCGCAGAATCGTGCCTGTCCCAGTTCGCGGTCCGTTCGCGGTCCCCGCGCTTCTGCCTGTCCCGGTTTACGGTCCCGGTTTACGCGTCCCGGTTTACGCGTCCCGGTTTGCGCGCCATTTGCGCTCTTGGTTCGCGCCGGGTCCACCTGCATTGGCGGGTTGCCGGCGCGCGGCGAAACCTGCCGGCGTGACCGGGCTCAAGTTTCCACACACCGTGCCGATAGGTAGGTTCGCCACGTGATTTTTCCGGCCGAGCCAATTGAACGGGACCTCGATGAACACGCTGTTCCACAGGATTTACACCAGCGTCGCCACGCGCCATTTCTCCGAGCTGGAGCTCGCCGAGTTGCTGTCGCATTCGCGCAAGGCCAACGCGGCCAAGAGCATCACCGGGATGTTGGTCTTCGCCGAGGGCAACTTCTTCCAGGTGCTGGAAGGCCCGGAGGAGGCTGTCGCCCGCCTCTACACCATCATCCACGCCGATCCGCGACATACCCGTATCACCGAGATCATCCGCGAACCCATCTCAAAGCGCGCCTTCGGCGAGTGGACCATGGGCTATTCACGGCTCACACGGCAGGAGTTCGCGTCTATCGAGGGCTTCAACGACTTCTTCGAATCCGGCTCGTGTCTCGAGCAAATGGGCCAAGGGCGCGCCAGGAAGGTACTGGCCCGCTTTGCCCAAGGCCGATGGCGCTCCAATGCTCCAGCTTTTCCGAACGGAATTGCTTGCGCGGAGCACAGGCCGTGAGCGTCGTCGTGCCGGCATGCGTCGTGTCGTCATTCGGGGCGCCCCTTTCCGGCCCGCCGGTTTCCTTTGCGTTCCAGCCCATCATCGACGCGCAGGCACAACGAATCCATTCCTACGAAGCATTGGTTCGCGGCCGAAGCAATGAGTCCGCCGGCTCGGTCTTCGCGCAAGTCGCTTCCGCCGACGCGTCCCGCTTCGACGAGGAGTTGCGCCAGCTTGCCGTTGCGTTGGCGGCAAGCCTGGGAATCGCATGCGATCTGAACCTCAATTTCCTCCCGCGCAGCCAGCAGCACTCGGACGTGACGCTCCGCGCGACGATCAAAGCGGCCGAGCGCTGCGGACTGTCCATTGATCGCCTTGTCCTCGAAGTGACGGAAAGCGAAGTCATCGACGACGGGGCACAATTCGCGCGGGTGATCAATCTCTATAGGGGCATGGGCCTGAAAATCGCGATCGACGATTTCGGCGCCGGATACGCGGGCCTGAACCTGCTGGCGGATTTCCAGCCCGACTTGGTCAAGCTCGACATGCATCTCGTGCGCGGCATCGAATCAAACGGACCGCGACAGGCGATCGTGCGCGCGATCCTCCTGGCCTGCAACGACCTGGGCATCGACACCCTCGCCGAGGGAGTCGAAACGCTCGACGAATACCATTGGTTCCGGGAGCAGGATGTTAAGCTCTTCCAAGGCTACCTGTTCGCCAAGCCCGTTTTCGAAAAACTCGCCGAACCCTCAGAGATCTTTTTCCCGCCGCCGGCCCTCGACCGCCGTCAGTCCCGGGTGGCATGAAGTAGTCGCTCCAGCCTCTGCGGTGATGCAGCGATCAGGTACTTCTGGTGCGCTACCTCGATCGCCGGGGGCCCTTACCGTGGTCGGGCGATCGATGGAGTTGCCGAGCGCCGGGTTCGGGGCAGCCCGGTTCTCGTCGATGGTCAGATCGATCCCGACGCCGGTCGCACGCGCGCCCAGGCATTGGCCGGCAACGCCGGGCGTACAGCTCCTCTTCGCCAGCGATTCAGTAGCTGGCGCGGTTCATAGACAGAATCGTGTCTGTCGCAGTCGAGCCCAATCCAGAATCGTGCCTGCCCTGCTGTCCCGGTTTGCGCGGCCTGCAGTGCAGCTTTGCACCTCGGGCGACGGGCGTGCGCATCCACGGGATTCGATGTCGGCAATGCATTGCTGGCTTTTGACTGACCAAATAAGCCGCAGTACGGTAAAAACTCACCTCATCGAAGTGCTGGAAGAGTCGGACGGGCTGAAGCTGCGCGTCGTGCGATCGGTCGCGACGTCCGACATGACCGGACTGGCAGGCATGGTCAAGGCTCCGGTGCGCGGTGCCCCACGTCGGTCGGAGGACTTCGACCCTGCATCGCTGCTGATCCGTTCGCGGCGCGGCAATCCGTGAAGGCGCTGGATACGCACGTCCCGGCGCGGTTCTTCCTCGATGATGCCGACGACGCACAGGTTGCCAAACAGCGACCTGGCGCCGTCGCGGCGCTTTCCGAACGAGCGTTCGTCTCGGTGACCGTGCTGCTGGAACTTCAGTGGGTGATGCGTGGGTTCCATGAACTGCCGGCAACGGAGGTTTCCCGCGTATTGCGGGCGCTGGCGAGCCTCCAACATGTCAGGCTCGAAGATCGCGACGCAGTGCTGGTGGCGCTCGACTCGTTCGACAAGGGTCTCGATTTCGCTGACGCGCTTCATTTCGCCCGCAGTTCGCGTGCGTCCCGGTTCGCGACGTTCGACAAACGACGGGCGAGGCGGGCAAAGCGTCTCGCGCAGGCGCGGCCGGTGGAGTTGCTGGCCTGAGGGTCCGATTGCGGCAAACGTCTGAATCGCCCCGGCTTTCGTGGAGGCTGTTTGGTTCAAGGCACGTAATCGCGCCGCCCCCGCGACGACGAATCATGGGCAGCAAGCATCGCGAAGGGGCGACGCAAACGAGGACGCAAACCACGACATGCGCGGTCCAGAATCGTGCCTGTCCTGCCTGTTGTTGCTGTGCGGTGATCTGAAAAGCCCGCCCTCGAGACCGGGCTTTTTCGGGTCACGACTACCCCGCTGTGCGATGCCACCGCGAAGACAACGCTTCGCACGGGGCCTGCCGGATCGAATTGGTCGGGGAGACAGGATTTGAACCTGCGACTTCTACCTCCCGAAAGTAGCGCTCTACCAGGCTGAGCTACACCCCGACGGGAGCTGCGGCCGCGAGCGGCCGGAAGCTAGCCGCGCATGTTAGTGGGGCGGGGCCTGCTTGGCAACCGACAGGACATGCTTTCGCTGCCACAGATCGCCGCGCTCGCTGGCCGTGCAGTATTCTTGCAGGTCTACGGATTGCCCTGCGGACGCTCCACGATGCCACTGATCAAGCCGCGCACCATGCCGGGTGCGATGGAACTGCTGCCGCTGGACCAGATCGCCCTGCAAGGCATGCTGGACACGGTGCGGCGCAACTACGAGCGCTTCGGGTTCCTGCCGATCGAAACGCCGGCGATGGAGTTCTCCGAGGTGTTGCTGACCAAGTCCGGCGGCGAGACCGAGCGGCAGGTCTATCTCGTGCAGTCGACCGGCGCGCTGGAGCAAGGCGAGAAGCCGGAGCTTGCGTTGCGCTTCGACCTGACCGTGCCGCTGGCGCGCTATGTGGCCGAGCACGAGCGCGAGCTGAATTTCCCGTTTCGGCGCTACCAGATCCAGCGCGTGTACCGCGGCGAGCGCGCCCAGCGCGGGCGCTTCCGCGAGTTCTACCAGTGCGATATCGACGTGATCGGCAAGGACCAGCTGTCGATCCGCTACGACGCCGAGATGCCGGCGGTGATCTACAGCGTGTTCCGCGAGCTCGCGATCGGGCCGTTCCAGATCCAGCTCAACAACCGCAAGTTGATCCGCGGCTTTTTCGAGGACCTCGGGATCGTCGACGGCGAGCGCCAGACGCAGGTGCTGCGCGAGGTCGACAAGCTCGACAAGCGCGGTGCGGATGCGGTGCGTGCCACGCTCGCAGGCGACGGCTTGGCCATCGATGCGGCCAGCGTCGAGCGCATCATGGCTTTCGTCGGCACCCGCTCGAACGGCCACGCGGATGCGCTGGCGCGGCTGGACGCACTGGGCCGCGGCAATCCGGTGCTGGCGACCGGTGTCGACGAATTGCGCGAGGTGCTCGGGCTGGTGCAGACCTTCGGCGTTCCGGAAACGCACTATGCGCTGAACTTTTCGATTGCGCGCGGTCTGGACTACTACACCGGCACGGTCTACGAGACCCACCTGACCGACTACCCGCAGATCGGCTCGATCTGCTCGGGCGGGCGCTATGACAATCTCGCCAGTCAGTACACCAGCTCCAGGCTGCCCGGAGTCGGCATCTCGATAGGGGCCACGCGCCTGTTCTGGCAGTTGCGCGAGGCGCAGCTGATCGGCACGGCACAAAGTACGGTGCAGGTGCTGGTCACCCAGATGGACGAGGCCGACCTGCCGAAGTACATCGAGCTGGCCGGTTTCCTGCGCGCCGGCGGCATCGCCACCGAGGTGCAGATGGAACCGCGCAAGCTCGGCAAGCAGTTCCAGTATGCCGACCGCGCGGGGATTCGTTTCGTCGCGGTGCTGGGCCCCGACGAGATCGCCAAGGGCGTGGTCACCATCAAGGACCTGCGCAAGCAGGACCAGTTCGAAGTACCGCGCGCCGATCTGGTCAAGACCCTGCGGGTCGAGATCGAGCAGGCTGCGGCAATGCGCGGACGTTGAATCGGCATGCCCGGCGCGCTGCGCGAGCTGCAACTCGACGGCCAGTCGCTGACCCGCGCCGATGTCGCGGCGGCCGCAGCAGGTCAACTGCGCGTGCGACTCGATGCGCTGCAACTGCGCAAGGTGCAGCACAGCGCCGATTTTCTCGCTTCCCAAGCTGGCCGCGGTGAGCCGATCTACGGCGTGACCACGGGCTTTGGCAGCAACGCGGATCGACTGCTGGGCGCGCACCGCGCGCGCGATGAGCTGCCGGGCGGCAATCCGGAACACCGCGAGGGTTCGCTGCTGGAGGAGCTGCAGCACAACCTGATCATCACCCACGCGGTGTGCGTGGGTGAGCCGTTTGCGCCGGAAGTGGTGCGCGCGATGCTGGTGATCCGCATCAACACGCTGCTGCGCGGCCACTCCGGGATCCGCGCGACGACGGTGGAAGCGCTGGCTGAGATGTTCAACGCCGGGATCGTGCCGGTGGTTCCGCGCATGGGATCGGTGGGCGCGAGCGGCGATCTGGCGCCGCTGTCGCATCTGGCCATCGTACTGCTCGGCGGCGGCGAAGCTTTTCTGGGCGGCGAACGAATGGCGGGCGCCGAGGCGCTGCGCCGCAAGGGGCTGCAGCCGGTGCGTCTGTCGCACAAGGAAGGCCTGGCGCTGAACAACGGCACCGCGCAGATGCTGGCGTGCGCAGTGCTGGCGACTGCGCGTCTGCAGACACTGCTCGAGCATGCCGATCTCGCGGCCGCGATGAGCCTCGATGCGTTCGCCGGTCGTAGCGGTGCCTTTGCGGAGAACGTGCACGCGCTGCGGCCGCATCCGGGACAGGTCCACACCGCACGCAGGATGCGCGAGTTGCTCGCAGGCTCCACGCTGGTCGATATTCCCTACCATCTGGTGCCGCGTTTCAGGCCGTGGCTCGCGAGCGCGTGGGACGATCCGGCTGATCAGGGGCATCGGTTCGATCTTGCGTGGGACTGGGTGCCGCCGGGTCAGCGCCACGGACGCGAGGCTTTCTACTCGCGGTTCCTGCCGTTCAAGGGCGGCAAGAAGCACCAGCCGCAGGACGCCTACTCGTTGCGCTGCATCCCGCAGGTGCATGGCGCGGTGCGCGACGCACTGGCACAGGCGCAGCGCGTGGTCGATGTGGAATTGAATGCGGTCACCGACAATCCGCTGGTGTTTCCCGACGCCGAGCATCCGCGCTTCATCGAAGACCAGGTGATCAGCGCGGGGCATTTCCACGGCATGCCGCTGGCGCTGGCGATGAGCTATCTGAAGGCGGCAATCCCGGTGCTGGCGTCGATCTCGGAGCGTCGCCTCAACAAGCTGGTCGATCCGGCCACCAACGATGGTCTGCCGGCGTTCCTGATCGGCAACGAGGACGCCACCGATTCCGGCTTCATGATCGTGCAGTACACCGCTGCCGCGCTGGTCAACGATCTGGCCACTCGCGCGCATCCCGCCTCGGTGTACTCGATCCCGACCAGCGCCAACGCCGAAGACCACGTGTCGATGGGCGCCAACGAGGCGCGCCACGTGCTGTCGATGTGCGATGACCTGTCGGACGTGATCGCGCTGGAGCTGTACACCGCCGCACAGGCGCTGGAGTACCGGCAGGACATGCTCAATGCCGCTCGCGCGGTGGCGCGCCGCGGGCGTGTCGATCTGCTCGCGCGCAAGGTGGCAGGCGCACCGGAGGCCGGTCACCCCGATCACCCGCAGTTCATGCTCGAAGTCGCGGCGCTGTGTGCGGCATTGGCTGCATCAGAGGACTTTCGCGGCGGCACCGCGGTGCGTGCCGCCCTTGCGACGGTGCGCGGGCAGGTCGATTTCATGCAGCGCGACCGGCCGATGGATGCCGAGGTGCAGCGAATCTGCGCACTGCTGCGGTCTGGCGGTCTCGGCAACCCCTGAAGAGGCTTCCACCATGCGCCCGGTGCAGCATTGTGTACTAACGCATTAGTACGCTATGATGCGTCCCGCCGTCGTGGGACTGCAAGGCCAATGAAGCGCAGAGCGGTGCAACCCGACGATGATCTCGATCCCGAGGTCGGGCTCTACGAAGCGCTGCTGAGCCTGCGCTCGGTGGCGGAGTTGCGCGCGTTCTTCAGCGATCTGTGCACGCCGGCCGAGCTGGAGGCGCTGTCGGATCGCTGGTGCGTGATTCCGTTCCTGCAGCAGGGCATGCCATACCGCGAGATCCACGAACACACCGGGGTCAGCGTCACCACCATCGGACGCGTGGCCCGTTGCCTGACCCAGGGTAGCGGTGGCTACCAGACCGCCGCCGAGCGCACGCTCGGCGCCCGCCGCAACAAGCGTCGTCGCGCCAGCGCGTGACGCGGAGAAACGCATGAACCAACGTGATCGACTGCGGATTGCCGTGCAGAAGAGTGGCCGCCTCGCCGAGCCTTCGCTGGGTCTGCTCAGCCAATGCGGACTGAAGTTCCGCCAGAGTCGCGACAAGCTGTTCTGCTACGGCGAGACCCTGCCGGTCGACCTGCTGCTGGTGCGCGATGACGATATCCCCGGGATGATCGCGCAGGGCGTGGCCGATCTGGGTTTCGTCGGACGCAATGTGCTGACCGAACAGCAGCTGGACCTTGCAGCGGGCGGCAGCGCGGCAGCGGTCGCCGAGGTGCGCGCGCTGGGCTTCGGTCGCTGTCGGCTGTCGATCGCGGTGCCGCAGGAAGACCGCTACGAGGCGCCTGCCGATCTGGCCGGTCTGCGCATCGCCACCACCTATCCCAACCTGCTGCGGCGCTGGTTGGCCGAACACGGCGTGCAGGCAGCCCCCGTGGTGCTCAACGGCTCGGTCGAGATCGCACCGCGCCTGGGCACCGCGGATGCAATCTGCGATCTGGTCGAATCCGGCGGCACGCTGGTCGCCAATCAGCTGCGCGAGGTCGCGACCGTCTTGAGCAGCGAGGCGGTACTCGCCGGCACCACCCAGGTGCTCGCCGATGCGCGCGGCGAGTTGCTCGAACTGCTGCTGCGCCGCCTCGATGGCGTGCTCGCGGTCAAGGACTCCAAGCTGGTCATGCTGCACGCGCCGCGCACCGCGGTCGATGCGATCGCGCGCATCCTGCCCGGCAATCCGCGGCCCAGCATCACGCCGCTGGAGGGCGACGACGATCAGGTCGCTGTGCAGGCCGTTTGCCTGGGTGCGATCAGCTGGTCGCATCTGGAGCAGATGCAGCGCGCGGGCGCCCGCTCGCTGCTGGTGTTGCCGGTGGAGATGATGCTCACATGATCCGGATCGACTGGAATCAACTGGCACCGGTTGATCGGGAGGCTGCACTGGCGCGTCCGGCGCTGGCGCAATCGGCGACGTTGGCGGCGGATGTAGCGCGCCTGATCGCGCAGGTGCGCGCCGATGGCGATGCCACCCTGCGCGCCTTGACCCGTCGTTTCGATGGCGTCGAGCTCGACCAGCTGCGCGTGAGCGCCGAGGAATTCGACGCGGCAGAAGCAGGGTTGGCCGAGGACCTGAAGATCGCCATCGACGCCGCACGCCAGCGGATCGAGACCTTCCACCGTGCAGCGATGATGCAGCCGGTGTCGATCGACACTGCACCCGGCGTGCGCTGCGAGCGCGTGCTGCGCGCGATCGACCGCGTCGGGCTGTATGTTCCGGCCGGCTCCGCGCCACTGCCGTCGACTGCACTGATGGTCGGCGTGCCGGCGCAGATTGCCGGTTGCACGCAGGTGGTGATGTGCTCCCCGCCGCGCAAGGACGGTCGGGTCGATCCGGCTGTGCTGTATGCCGCGCGTCGTTGCGGCATCGATGGGGTATTCAAGCTCGGCGGCGCGCAGGCGATCGCGGCGATGGCCTATGGCACCGGCAGCGTGCCCAAGTGCGACAAGCTGTTCGGGCCTGGCAACGCGTGGGTCACCCAAGCCAAGCAGCAGGTCGCGCAGGATGTCGCGGGCGCGGCCATCGACATGCCCGCCGGTCCGTCCGAGCTGCTGGTGATCGCCGACGCCGAGGCCGATCCGCGCTTCGTGGCGGCCGATTTGTTGTCGCAGGCCGAACATGGCCCGGACTCGCAGGTTATCCTGCTCACCGACAGCGCGGCGCTGCTGGAGGCGGTACTGGTTGCGGTCGCCGAGCAGCTCACGCAATTGCAGCGCCGCGACACGGCATCCCAGGCCCTGCAATCCAGCCGCGCGATCCTGGTCGATTCGCTGGCGCAGGCGCTGCTGGTGTCCAATCTCTATGCGCCGGAGCATCTGATCATGCAGGTACGCGAGCCGCGCGCATGGTTGGCCGAGGTGCGCAACGCCGGCTCGGTATTCCTTGGCGCGTGGACGCCGGAGTCGGTTGGCGACTACTGCAGTGGCACCAATCATGTGTTGCCAACCTACGGGCACGCACGGGCGTACAGCGGCGTCTCGGTGGCCAGTTTCCAGAAGGCGATCACGGTGCAGGAATTGAGCAGGGCAGGGCTGGTGGGCATCGGCCCGTGTGCGATGACGCTGGCACGCGCGGAAGGACTCGACGGGCACGAGCGCGCAGTGTCGCTGCGGCTGGCCGCGATCGGTGTGCAGCCATGAGCATGCTCTTGCGCGCCCGCCCGGAGCTGCTGGCCATCAAGGGATATTCATCGGCCCGCATGGAGGCAGCAGGTGGCCGCATCCTGCTCAATGCCAACGAATCTCCCTGGGCCTCGGCAGGCGATCCCAGTGGGCGCCTGAATCGCTATCCCGATCCGCAGCCGCAGGCCTTGCGCGAAAAGCTGGCAGCACTCTATGGCGTGGCGCCGGAAGCGCTGCTGGTCGGCCGCGGCAGCGACGAGGCGATCGACCTGCTGACCCGCGCGTTCTGCCGCGCGGGGCGCGACAGCGTGCTGATCTCGCCGCCGACCTTCGGCATGTACCAGGTGTGCGCCGATGTGCAGGGCGCCAAGGTGATTCGCGTGCCGCTCGATGCCGCGCACGGATTCGCGCTGGACATCGATGCAGTGCTGGCGGCTGTCGAGCCGGATACCCGACTGGTCTACGTGTGCACGCCGAACAACCCGACCGGCGGCGTGGTGCCGCGTCAGGACGTGCTGCGGCTGGCGCAGGCGCTGGCCGGAAACGCGCTGGTGGTGGTCGACGAAGCGTATTCCGAATTCTCCGATGTCGAGTCGTTCGCGCCGCAGGCCGCACAGCGCGATGGCAACATCGCGGTACTGCGGACCCTGTCCAAGGCGCACGCGCTGGCCGCCGCGCGAATCGGCGTGCTGATCGCCGACCCCGCGCTGATCGGGCTGTGCCGGCGGATCATGGCCCCGTATCCATTGCCGCGGCCATGCGTCGAGGCCGCAGAGCGCGCGCTGGCGCCAGATGCACTGGCCGCTACCCGCATGCGGGTGCGCAACGTGCAGTCCGAACGCGAGCGCCTTGCGCGCGCGCTGGCCGAGTTGCCGCAGGTGCGTGCAGTGTTCGCATCGCAGGCCAACTTCCTTGTAGTACGCCTGGACGATGCGTCGCGCACCTATCGCGAGCTGATCGAGCAGGGCATCGTCCTGCGCGAGGTCGGCCACCAGCCCGGCCTGCTCGGATGCCTGCGGATATCGATCGGTACCGCGGTCGAGAACGATGCCCTGCTTGCTGCGCTCGCCAGTGCGCAGGTGACGCCATGAGCGCGCGCCGCAGGATCCTGTTCCTCGATCGCGACGGCACCCTGATCGTCGAGCCGCCCGACCAGCAGATCGACAGCCTCGACAAGCTCGCGCTGGTCGATGGTGTGATTCCGGCCCTGCTCAAGATGCGCGATGCGGGCTTCGAGTTCGTGATCGTCAGCAACCAGGACGGACTCGGCACGGCGAGCTTCCCGCGTGAGACCTTCGAGCCGCCGCAGCGCCTGATGGAGCAGCTGTTCGCCTCGCAGGGCATCCAATTCGCCGCGATGCATTTCGATCCGCATTTCCCGGCCGACAACGCACCGACCCGCAAGCCCGGAGTCGGCATGCTGATGGACTACCTGCGTGCCGGCGATCTCGACATGCAGGCCAGTGCGGTGATCGGCGACCGCGATACCGACCTGGAGCTGGCGCGCAATCTCGGTGTGCGCGGCTTCAAGCTGGGTCCGGCGGATTACGACTGGCCGGCGCTTGCGCACCTGATCGCCGATGCGCCGCGCGTCGCGCGGGTGGAGCGCGCGACCAAGGAAACCCGCGTGCAGGTCGAGGTGGATCTGGATCGCGAGCAGGCCGCCGAGGTTTCGACCGGCATCGGATTCTTCGATCACATGCTCGAGCAGATCGGACGCCATGGCGGATTCGCATTGCGCCTGCGCTGCACTGGCGATACCCATGTCGATGAGCACCACACCATAGAAGACTGCGCGCTGGCGCTCGGCGATGCGCTCAAGCGCGCGCTGGGCGACAAACGCGGCGTTGCGCGCTACGGCTTCGTATTGCCGATGGACGACACCCGCGCAGAGGCGCTGCTCGATCTGTCCGGGCGCCCGTACTTCGTTTTCGAGGGCAACTTCGAGCGCGAGCGGGTGGGCGATCTGCCGACCGAGATGGTGGCGCATTTCTTCCGCTCGCTGTGCGAGTCGCTGGGTGCGAATCTGCAGCTGCGCGTCAGCGGCGAGAACAACCATCACAAGGTCGAAGCCTGCTTCAAGGCGACCGCGCGCGCGCTGCGCATGGCGATCCGCCGCGAGGGTCATGAACTGCCCTCGACCAAGGGCAGTTTGTGAACGCAACAGGAGACTGCACGCTGGTGCTGATCGACAGCGGCGTGGCGAACCTCGGATCGGTGCTGGCGGCACTGGAGCGGATCGGAGTGGCCGCGACCCTGAGCACCGACGCGGCGGTCGTTGCCAGCGCCTCGCACGTGATCCTGCCCGGGGTGGGGGCCGCGGCACCGGCGATGCGCCAACTGCGCGAGCGTGGTCTCGACCGCGTGATAGCGCAACTGAGCTGTCCGGTATTGGGCATCTGTCTGGGCATGCAGCTGCTGTTCGATGGCAGCGACGAGGGCGATGTCGATGGTCTGGGCGTGATTCCCGGTCGCCTGTCGCGTTTCGATCCGGCGGCCTGCGGCAGGGTTCCGCACATGGGCTGGAATCAGCTCGAATCGTTGCGCGAGTCGCCACTCACCAGCGGCTTCGGCGACGACCCGCACGCCTACTTCGTGCACAGCTATCGCGCCCCGGTGTCCGCAGCGACCCTGGTCCAGTGCGACTACGGTGGTAGGTTTTCCGCGGTCGTCCAGCACCGCAATTTCTACGGCGCGCAGTTCCACCCTGAGCGATCGGCCGCGCTGGGCGCGCAATTGATCAGGAACTTCGTTGCCCTATGAGCTTTACCGCCTATCCTGCGATCGACCTGCGCGAGGGCCGCGTGGTGCGCCTTGTGCAAGGCGACTACGCGCGCGAGACCAGTTACGGCGCTGACCCGGTCGCGCTGGCGCAGTCGTATGCCAGCGCCGGTGCGCACTGGCTGCACGTGGTCGATCTGGACGCCGCGCGCATGGGTCGTTTCACCCAGCTCGCCTTGATCCAGCGGCTTGCGCGCGTGGATGGAATTGCAGTGCAGGCCGGCGGCGGCGTGCGTTGTGCCGACGATGTGCGATCACTGCTGGCTGCCGGTGTTGCGCGAGTGGTGGTGGGCAGTGTGTCGGTCAAGCAGCCGGAAAAAGTCGCCGAGTGGGTGCTCGAGTTCGGCGGCGAGCGGATCTGCATCGCGTTGGACACCCGTGCCGGCGAGAGTGGCGCGTTCGAGCTGCCGGTATCGGGCTGGACCCACGGCAGCGGGGTACCGCTGACCCGCTTGCTGGATTTTTTCGCGCTGCGACATGGCGCTCGCCACGTGCTGTGCACCGACATCGAGCGCGATGGCATGCTCGCGGGGCCGAACATCGGCCTCTATGAGTTGATCTGTGCAAAGTATCCGAGCCTCGCGGTGCAGGCGTCCGGCGGTGTGCGCGACGCCGACGACGTGCGTGAGGCGAGGGCGGCGGGTGCAGCGGGTGCGATCGTCGGCAAGGCCCTGCTGGAAGGCCGGATGAGCATCGCGGAGTTGCTCGCATGCTGACCCGCCGCATCATCCCGTGCCTCGACGTTCGCGATGGGCGAGCCGGGCTTTCGCGCGATGCGTTGAAGCGCATCGCGCGCCGGCGAGCGACCGGCCATGGATGGCCGGGCCGGCGCCACGCGCCACGGATGGCGATCTCGCAGCACCGCAGTACAACGCAGCATGTCGCGTATCGAGTCGATCGGACGCACGGCGCGCCATGCTGACCCGCCGCATCATTCCGTGCCTCGACGTTCGCGATGGGCAAGTCGTCAAAGGCGTGCGCTTCCGCGATCACGTGGTGATGGGCGGCATCGAGGAGCTGGCACTGCGCTATCGCGATGCTGGCGCCGATGAGCTGGTGTTCTACGACATTACGGCCAGCCCGCAGGGTCGCGGTGCGGCTGTGGCATGGATCGAGCGCCTTGCGCGACACCTCGACATTCCGTTCTGCGTCGCTGGCGGCATCCGCTCGGTCGAACAGGCGCGGCGTCTGCTCGCCGCAGGCGCGGACAAGGTGTCGGTGAACTCGCCCGCGCTGGAGCGCCCCGAGCTGATCGACGAGCTGTCCGCCGAGTTCGGCGTGCAGTGCATCGTGATCGGCATCGACAGTCAGCGCGGTGTGGATGGCTGGCGCGTACACCAGTACACCGGCGATCCGGACCGCTCGCGCGAGGTGCAGCGATCGACACTCGACTGGGTGGTCGAAGTGCAGCGGCGCGGCGCCGGCGAGATCGTGCTCAACTGCATGGGTAGCGACGGCGTGCGCGCGGGCTACGACATCGAGCAGCTGCGCGCGGTGCGCGCTGTGTGCGCGGTGCCGCTGATCGCCTCTGGCGGTGCCGGCGCGGCGGAGCATTTCCTGCAGGTGTTCCGCGAGGCCGATGTCGACGGTGCGCTGGCTGCCAGCGTGTTCCACTCCGGGCAGATCCGGATTCCTGATCTGAAAACCTTCCTGCGACAGCACGGCCTGCCGATCCGACCATGAGCCCATTCGATCCCGCACGCATCGACTTCGAAAAGTCTGGCGGCCTGGTGCCGGCAGTGATCCAGCACGCCGACAGCGGCGTGCTGTTGATGGTCGGCTTCATGAACGCCGAGGCGCTGGCGGCCACGTTGGCCTGCGGTCGGGTGACGTTCTGGTCGCGCAGCAAGCAGCGCCTGTGGACCAAGGGCGAGAGTTCGGGGAATTTCCTCGACGTGGTCGATCTGGCGCAGGATTGCGATGACGACGCGATTCGCGTGCTGGCGCGGCCGCAGGGACCGGTGTGCCATCGTGGCACGGCAGGCTGCTTCGACCCGTCGCCGGCGCCGACCTTTGCGTTCCTGCACGCGCTCGATGAACTTGTCGCCGCACGCGAGCGCGAACGGCCATCCGGCAGTTACACCACGAAGCTGTTCGAGGGCGGCATCCGCGGCATCGCGCAGAAGGTCGGCGAGGAGGGCGTGGAGACTGCGCTTGCGGCCGTAGTGCAGGACGATACCGCGCTGGTCGGCGAGGCGGCCGATCTGTTGTTCCACCTGACCGTGGCCCTGCGCGCGCGTGGGCTGTCGCTGGCCGAGGTGGTCGTTGAGTTGGCGCGGCGCCATCGCGTGCAGTGATTGCCCTGCAGCAGGACGCGATTCAGTTGGCGGCCTCGCGCGCGAGCGCTTCGGGATCGAAGGGCACCGGCGCGCCGGGCACCAGCGCCTGTTGCCATCGCTGCAATTGCGCTTCGACCTGCTGGCTGTTGCCGATCTGCGGTTCCGACGGATCGTAGCCTGCTGCCTTTTCGCGTTTCGCGATCGCGCGCTTGGCGGTCTCGAACGCGGCCAGCAGATCGGTCTGTGCGTTCAGCGATTCCTGCAGCCAGGCGCGACCGAAGAAAGTGATATCCGAATCGGGTCCGCAGCCGAACGAGGTGCGGTCGCTGCGTGCTGCGGTCAACACCAGCGTCTGCGGATCGGCAAGTGCGGGCAGGAAACCGCCGGAGTAACAGGCCGAGAGCACCACCAGCCGATGCGCGATGGCGCTCTCGCGCAGGCGCTCACCGAGCCAGTCGGGGTCGATCTGCGCCAGCGGCAGCGGATCCAGGCTCACCAGCAGTTCGTGATTCTCGGCCCCATGCGAAGTCATGAACAGCAGCAGCAGGTCCTCACTGGCGTCCATGCGTGCGGCGATCCCGCCGATCGCGCGGCCCAGGTTGCTGCGCGTGGCCAGCGGCAACACGCCGGCCAGCTGCGGATCGTTGACCAGCGCCAGCGTGCGGCCGCTGGCACCGAAGCGTTGCGCGAACAGCTGCTGTGCGTATAGCGCCTCGTTGCGGAACACCCGCTCGCTGCCATCGCTGCCGAAAGTCAGCACATAGAGGTCGATCACGCCCGGGCGCTGCGGCGCCAGTCGTGCAAGCGCGTCGCCCAGGCGCGCAGGCTGTGCGGCCATCAGTTCCTCCGGATCGAAGGCCAGTGGCTGCGGTGCTTGCGCATCCGCAATCGCGGTGTCCCAATCGGCCGGGTAGAAAAAGCTCCCGCGATCGATGAACCACGCAGGCAGCGTGATCGCCGCCGTGATCGCGATGGCCGCGAGGCTGCGCGTCGGCCAGCGCTGCTGCGGCTCGATGTGGTCGAACATGCGGCGAATCGCGAGCAGGGTCCACGCCAGCCACAGCAGCAGCGCGCTGTGGTCGGTGTCCGGATCGCGGTTGGGCCACCATGCGTCGAGCACGCTGTTGTCGATCAACAGCACTGCCGTGCCGACGAGCGTCTCGATCAGCAGGACCAGGGTCGCCAATGGCCAGAACAGGGCCGGCCGCTGCAGCCGAACGCAGGCGATCCAGCTGACCAGCAGCGCCAACAGAATGAAGAACGAAAGCCCACGCAGGGCATCGAGGTCGAACACCCGCGGCGCCGGAACCGACAGCATCGATTCGAACAGGTTGACCAGCAGCAGCAGGACTGCGGCCAGCCAGAACTGGCCAGGACCTATGCGTCGCCAGCGATGCGATGGGCGTCTGAGCGCCACCAGTCGCAGCGCATCGAACAGGGCGTGGAAGAATTCCATCTCAATGCTTTTCGGGGAGCGCGGATCGGTCGGCTGATGCGCCGCCATGGGATCGGCAATCAATTAGTCTAGCGGGGCGGGGGCCGGCTTTCGCGAACGCACCGGCGCTGCGCTCAAAAATCCATGAAGTAGCCGCCATTGACCGGAATGTTGGCGCCGGTGATGTAGCCGGCAGCGTCAGCGGCGAGGAAGTCGACCACCCGCGCGATCTCGCTCGGCTCGCCGAGCCTGCCGACCGGAATGCGCGCGATGATGTCGTTGCGCACCGACTCCGGGATCGATGCGACCAGTGCGGTGCGGCAATAGCCCGGTGAGACGCTGTTGACGGTCACGCCCTTGCGCGCGACTTCGCGCGCAAGGGCCATGCTGAAACCATGCATGCCGGCCTTGGCCGCCGAGTAGTTGGTCTGCCCGAACTGCCCGGTCTGGCCGTTGACCGAAGCGATGTTGATGATGCGGCCGTAACCGCGCTCGCACATGCTGTCGACCACCTGCCGGGACATGTTGAACACGCCATCGAGATTGATGCCGATCACCGCGCGCCACTGCTCGGGGCTCATCTTGCGCAAGGTGGCGTCGCGGGTGATGCCGGCGGCGTTGACCAGGATGTCGATCGGGCCGAGGTTGTGTGCGACCCGAGTCGCCAGTGCCGCGCAGCCATCGAAGTCGGCCACGTCCACTGGCTCGAAGTGGATGCGTCCTGCGTAGTCGACGATCCCGCTGCGGAACTGCGCGATGCGCTCCTCGCGCGCTGCAAGATCGGCGGCCACCACAATGCGACCGGAGTCCGCGAGTTGTCGGCAGATTTCGATGCCAAGACCACCGATACCACCGGTGACGATCGCGACGCGTGGGATCATGTCGGGTTCCAGACCGGATGCCCGGCGGCGGTTGCTGCATTGCAGCAAACGATCATTCTAGGTAACGGATTGCGGGCCTGTCAAACCCTGCAGCAGTCGCCCAGCGCTACTTCTTCTCGGCCTGCTTGGGCGCCGGCTTGTCGGCCGGCTTGGGTGCTGCGGTGCCTTGCAGCATACGCGCCTGCATCGTCTTCCAGACGTCGAGATTGCGTTCGGTCAATTCGTTGAGCATGGTCCACGGCGACTGCCCGATCAGATTGTTCAGCTGGCTGCGGAACTGGTGGCTCTGGTCGAGGAAGGTCTGCGCCGAACGCTCGAGATAGCTGCCCATGAAGCCCTGCAACGAATCGCCGTAGAAGCGGATCACCTGCGAGAGCAGGGTGGTCGAGAACATCGGCTGGCCGCGCTCCTCGTGCTCGGAGATGATCTGCAGCAGCACCGAACGGGTGATGTCTTCGCCGGACTTGGCATCGAGCACCTCGAACGGGTCGCCGTCGATGACCAACTGGCGGACGTCCTCGATGGTGATGTAGCTGGAGATCTCGGTGTCGTACAGACGCCGGTTCGGATACTTCTTGATGACGCGGGTCTTGGCCATTGGATGAAAATACCATGAAGTCGCAGGGTCGGCTGCGTGCCAGCCGCGCAAAACCAAAAACTCACCAACCCATGTGGTGGCCGCCGTTGATGTCGAGGTTCGAGCCGGTGATCCAGGCCGCTTCCTCGGCGATCAGGAACGACACCGCATAGGCGATCTCGTCCGGGGTGCCGAGGCGGCCGGTGGGAATGTCGGCCGCGATCTTGGCCCGCACCTCTTCGGGCACCGCCATCACCATGTCGGTCGCGACATAGCCGGGTGAGACGGTGTTGACGGTGATGCCGAGTTTGGCGTTCTCGCGCGCCAGCGAGATCGTGAAACCGTGCATTCCGGCTTTGGACGCTGCGTAGTTGGCCTGCCCGTACTGGCCCTTGAGCCCGTTGATCGAGGAGATCTGGATGATCCGGCCCCAGCCGCGCGCGCGCATGCTGTCGATCACCGGCCGGGTCACGTTGAAACACGAGTTCAGGTTGGTATTGATCACCTCCAGCCACTGGCTGGAAGTCATCTTGTGGAAGGTTCCGTCGCGGGTGATGCCTGCATTGTTGACCAGGATCTCGATCGGGCCGAGCGCGGCTTGCGCTGCCTGCACCATGGCCGCTGCCGAGTCCTCCGAACCGACATCGCCGGGTACGATGGTCACCGCCACGCCTTCCGCCTGCAGCTTCGCCTGCCAGGCACGCGCCTTTTCCTCGTCGCGATAGTTGGTGGCCACCCGGTGGCCGAGGCGTGCCAGTCGCTGGCAAATGGCGGAACCAATGCCACCGGTGCCACCGGTGACCAATGCAGCGCGGGCGGTCATCTCAATCCCCTCCCAGGGTTTGTCGACAGCCGACAGCAGGGTCGGCCTGCGCATTGTGCCATCCCCGGCGCTGCAGGGTGCTCGCCCGCGTCCGCGCTCGCGACCATGATCAGGGCAGGGCCGGCAGACGGTCGGCCGACCGCGGCGCGATGCGGCTCAAGTCGAATACGCAGCAGGCCAGTGCCAGCAGCGCCTGCGGTGATTCCAGTCCATCGAAAAGCGCGCTGTCGAAGCCCAGGAAATCCAGCGCGGCGCGCATCGCCGGCAGCGGTTGCTGCGGGTTCACCGGCAGTGCGGCGTGTTGCTTGGACAGCTTGCGGCCTTCGGCATCCAGCGCCAGCGGCAGGTGCAGGTAGGCCGGGGTCGGCAGTCCGAGCAGTTCTTGCAGGTAGATCTGGCGCGCTGTCGAGTCGAGCAGGTCGGCGCCGCGAACCACCTCGGTAATCGACTGCGCGGCATCGTCGACGACCACGGCGAGCTGATAGGCCGGCCAGTCCTCCACCCGCCAGACCACGAAGTCGCCGACAGCTGCCGCCAGATCCTGGCTTTGTGGACCTTGCAGGATGTCGTTGAAGTACTGCGTCCGCTCGGGCACGCGCACCCGCCATGCCGGAGCACGCGCGGCATCCGCGGCCTCGGCACATCGCCGATGGATGCCGCCAGCGCCGATCTCGTTGCGGCTGCAGCGGCACGCGAATCCGATCCCGCTGGCCTGCAATCGTGCGAGTGCTGCGGCATACAGCGGGGTGCGCGTGCTCTGGTACTCGATCGGTTCGTCGGAGTGCAGGCCGAAGGCGGCGAGCGCCTCGATGATGCGCACGGCAGCACCGGGAACTTCGCGTGGCCTGTCGAGGTCTTCCATGCGGATTATCCAGGTGCCGCCGGCCGTGCGCGCGCGCAGCCAGCTGCCGAGTGCGGCGATCAGCGAGCCCAGATGCATATCGCCGGTGGGCGAGGGCGCGAAGCGACCGCGATAGGCGGAGTCGCCACGGCTGCTCACCGGCGCGCCTTGACGGCTTGCGCACATCGCTGCGGTACCGTGGGCGGTGCTTGAAATTCGCGGCGAATCCCATACATTCTCAACTGCAACCACTTTTGCGCGCGATCCGCGACGCACGAGCCTGAAAACCCAACGGAGCGAATCAGCATGCGCATAGCCCTGTTCCTCGCGACCAATATCGCGGTGATGGTCGTGGCGTCCATTATCTTCAATGTGTTCGGGTTGAACACCTTTACCGCGCAGTACGGCATCGACTACACCGGCATGCTGATCCTGTGCGGCCTGTTCGGCTTCGGCGGCGCCTTCATATCGCTGGCGCTGTCGAAGTGGATGGCCAAGCGCGCCACCGGCGCGCACGTGATCACCGAGCCGCGCAACGAGATCGAGACGTGGCTGGTCTCGACCGTGCGCCGGCAGGCGGACAAAGCCGGCATCGGGATGCCGGAGGTGGCGATCTACGACTCCCCCGACATGAACGCCTTTGCTACCGGCATGAGCCGCAACAGCGCGCTGGTGGCCGTCAGCACCGGTCTTCTGCGGCAGATGGATCGGCGCGAGGTCGAGGCCGTGCTGGGCCACGAGATCGGCCATGTAGCCAACGGCGACATGGTCACCCTGACCCTGATCCAGGGCGTGGTGAACACCTTCGTGATGTTTTTCGCACGCATCATCGGCAACTTCATCGATCGAGCGATCCTGAAGAACGAGGGAGGTCCGGGCATCGCGTACTTCGTGTCGGTGGTGGTGCTGGAGATCGTGTTCGGCATACTCGCCTCGATCGTGGTCGCCTGGTTCTCGCGGCAGCGCGAGTTCCGCGCCGACACTGCCGGCGCTTCGCTTGAAGGTCGCGATGCGATGATCGCCGCGCTCGCGCGCCTGAAGTCGGGCCATGAGCCGTCCAGCCTGCCGAAAGAGATCGCCGCGTTCGGTATCAGTGGCGGGATCGGCAAGCTGTTCTCCAGCCATCCGCCTCTGGACGACCGGATCGCAGCACTGCAGCGCGCCGCCTGATCGACTGCAGGGCAGTCCGCAAACAACAAGCCCGGCGCAAGCCGGGCTTTTTCGTGGTTCGTCACCTGGCGCGACGGGATGCGCAGGGCGCGGGCATCGATCAGTTGCCGAGCTCGTAGGTCATTACCTTCTCCGGCTCCTGCAGGAAATTGCCCTGCACGAAGTTGACCCCGAAGCCGAACAGCAGCGACATGCTCGCTGCGTCCTCGACGAATTCGGCGATGGTCAGCTTGCCGTGTGCGTGGGCCTGGTCGCAGATCTCCTTGACCTTTTGCTGATTCTCGCGGCTTTTGGGCAACTCGGCCATGAATGTGCGGTCGATCTTGAGGTACTTGCTGTCGATGTGCTTGAGCAACTGGAAGCTGTTCAGGCCGCTGCCGAACTGCTGTACGGCGAATCCGGCATGCAGCTGGGCAAGGCCCTTCTGGAACTCGCGCACCGGTCGCAGGTTGGTGGTGACCTTGCTCTCGGGCATCTCGAACACCAGCTTGTCGCCCGAGATGCGGCTGGCCTTGAGCTGCTGCGCGATCCACGCAAGCATCGCGTTGTCCTCCAGCGAAGCCACCGTGAGTTTGATGAAGAACACGGTTTGGTGACCCGCCTTCTCGCGCTCGGCCAGCGCGCGGATCGCGGTGCCGATCACCCAGCGGTCGATCTGCACCAGCAGTCCGTGCTTGTCTGCGACCGGGAAGAACTCCGCCGGCAGCAGCTCGCCGTGGGTGGCTTTCATGCGCAGCAGGATCTCGTAGTAGTCGCCCTCGGCGCCGTGCAGGCTGATGATCGGCTGATAGAACAGCACGAAGCCATCTTTCTCGAGCGCGTTGCGGATCTGAGCCAGGCGTTGCTGTTCGGCGGCATAGTTGGCCTTGTCCTGTGCTGCCGCATCATGCATGCGGGCCTGATTGCCGCCCGCGTCCTGTGCCTGCTTGAGCGCCTTGGCGGCGCTGGCGAGGATGGCGTCGGCGTTGGCGATCTTCTCGCCGATCAATACGCCGCCGATACTGACCGGCAGTGGCAGCGAGCGTCGGCCGGCTTCGAAGATGTGGCTCTCGAAGGCCTTGCGCAGCGCTTGCGCACGGCTGCTGGCGTCTTCATGGCTGCAGCGGCGCAGCAGCAGCATCAGGGTGTTGTCGGCAAAACGTGCGGCGACGTCGTCGTTGCCGGCATGGCGGCGCAGGACTTCGGCCATGTCGGCCATCAGCAGGTCGGCGTTGCCGAGTCCGACCGTGTCGATCAGGCCGCGGTAGTTGTCAGCTTCGATGTACAGCAGTGCGAGGTCGCTGCGGCCGGCCGCGGCCTCGCTGACCACGCTGTCGAGCTCGCGCAGCAGATGCTGGCGGTTGTGCAGGCCGGTCACCAGATCGGAGTTCGGAGGCGGTGCGCCTACGTACTGTTGCTGGCGGAAGGTGATCTGCTGGCAGGGCTCGCCCTCGAAGGTCGCCGCCGCGAAGTCCATGACCGCGTCGAACGCGGTGCCGTCGGATTTCTGCGCGCGGACCTGCAACTGCGCGGGCGGCTTGTCGCCCCGTGAGAGCTTCTTGAGCAGGGCCTTGAAGCCTTCGGCAGCCTCGCCGGTGATCATGTCCAGGATCGGGGTGCCTTCGATTTCCTCGAAGTCGACGAAGCCGAACATCTCCAGGTACGCCCGATTGGCGCGTACATGCATACCCTCGTGGACGAAGGCGATAGGGTCGCGTGAGGAGTCCATCAGCGCGTCGCAGCGGCGTTCGCTTTCCTTCAGCGCGGCTTCCATCCGGCGCAGGGCGCGGCGGTCGCTCAGGTCAGCCGCTTCGCGCCGGACCACGGCGAGCAGATGTTCGGGGTTGCCGCGCAGGGCGAAGGCGCGTACGCGCTCACGGTTCAGCTGCAGCAGCAACTCGTCGCTGCTCGCCTGCACGATGGCGATCACCGGGCGATCCTTTCCGGTGCGTTCGACCATGGCGACCACTTCGGCGGGCGTGGCCATTTTCGAGCGTGCACTGGCCAATACCAGATCGATCTCCTGGTTGGCCAGTTGCTCGACGAGGTTTTCACGCGATTCCGCGCGCAGCGGACGCACCGCAATGCCTGCGTTGCGCAGCTGGCTGACGACCTGCTCGGCGTCTTCGGGCGAGTCTTCGACCAGCAACAGCCGGATGATGGGGTCCTGTTTCGCCATGAGCGTCCTGTTCAGCAACCTCAGCCTTGTACCCGAAGCCCGGTGGCAATTCCACCGACCACTCTGCATGCAGCCATCACAGCGGCACCTTGTATGGCGCGCCTTCGACCTCACGCACCAGGCGCGGCACCAGGTAGCCCGGCAGCCGCGCGCGCAGGTGGGCGAGCAGGTTGCGTGCCGTGCCATCGTCGACCGCGAAATGCGCCGCGCCCGCGACGCGATCGAGCTGGTGCAGGTAGTAGGGCAACACCCCTTGTTCGTACAGCGCCTCGCTCAGGCGCGCCAGCACTTCGCCATCGTCGTTCACGCCGCGCAGCAGGACCGACTGGTTGAGCAGGGTCGCCCCGGCCCCGCGCAGGCGTGCGAATGCCTGCGCGGTGCTGGCGTCGAGTTCGGCTGCATGGTTGCTGTGGAGCACCACCGCCAGCGGCAGATGCAGGCCGCGCACCCAGTCGAGCAGGGCAGCGTCGACCCGCGCCGGCAGCACCACCGGCAGGCGCGTGTGCACGCGCAGGCGGCGGATGTGTGGCAATTCGCGCAGCGCGTCGGTCAGCTCATGCAGGCGCAGCGTCGACAGCGACCATGGATCGCCGCCGGACAGCAGCACTTCCTCGATATCGGTGGCTTCACGCAGCCACGCGATGGCGGTCTGCCAGCGGTCTGCCGCTGCACCCTCCCGGGCGTAGGGAAAATGGCGCCGGAAGCAGTAGCGGCAGTGGATCGCGCAACTGCCGGTGGCGATCAGCAGCGCGCGCCCGGCGTACTTGTGCAAAACACCCGTGGCCTCGCGGCTGGCCAGATCGCCGACCGCGTCGTGGCCATGGCCTTCGACCGTTTCGCGCTCGGCGTCGAGCGGCAGGACCTGCCGCAGCAGCGGGTCGCGCGGGTCGCCACGGCGCATGCGGGCGATGAAGGCGCGCGGCACCCGCAGCGGGAACTCGCCGGGGGCCGGCACCATCATCTGCGGCAACCGGTGCTCCAGATCGAGCAGCCGCAACAGTTCCAGCGGATCGGTGACGCACTCGCGCCAGTCGTTCTGCCAGCGCGCGGGCTGCGCGTCCAGCAGGCTTGCGGTTATCATGGGGAACTTGGCAGGCGCTGCCGGCCTCCTCGGTGGATACCCCCTTAGTCTAGCCGCTTCATCGAGGCGGCTTTTTTGCATCAGGAGTTTTTCGGATGGCCAGCTATGGCATGAACGACGTCAAGAACGGCATGAAGATCATCGTCGACGGGTCTCCGTGCACGATCGTCGATACCGAGTACGTCAAGCCGGGCAAGGGCCAAGCCTTCACGCGGGTCAAGTATCGCAACCTCAAGAACGGCCGGGTGGTCGAGCAGACCATGAAGTCGACCGACACCCTCGAGGCCGCGGACGTTGTCGACACCGACATGGAATTCCTGTACTTCGATGGCGAGTTCTACCACTTCATGCACCCGGAGACCCACGAGCAGATCGCGGCCGATCCGCCGGCGATGGAAGACGCCTCGAAGTGGCTCAAGGGCAACGAGACCTGCGTGGTGACGCTGTGGAACGGCGCGCCACTGGTGATCTACCCACCGAACTTCGTCGAGCTGACCATCACCGAGACCGATCCCGGCGTACGCGGCGACACCTCCGGTGGTGGCGGCAAGCCAGCGAAGCTTGAAACCGGTGCGGTGGTGCGGGTACCGCTGTTCGTGGGCCAGGGCGAGGCGATCCGCGTCGATACCCGTTCCGGTGAATACGTATCGCGGGTGAAGTAGGCCGGGCGCCGCCGCACACGGCGGCCGCGCTCGGCCGGACTGCGCCTGCTGCGAAGGATTCTGCGTGGAAACGTCCGCTGCGACAAACATCGACCTGCTGATCGAAGCCGCCTGGGTACTGCCGGTCGAGCCGCATGGCGTGCTGCTTCAAGACCATGCAGTGGCGGTGAGCGCCGACCGCATCGTCGAACTGCTGCCGATCGCCGCGGCGCGCGACAAATACCGCGCCGCGCAGACCGTGCAGCTGGCGCAGCATGCGCTGTTGCCGGGCCTGATCAACGCGCATACGCACAACCCGATGATCCTGATGCGCGGACTGGCCGACGACCTGTCGCTGATGGACTGGCTCAAGCTGCACATCTGGCCGGCCGAGGCGCGTGCGATGGGGCCGGAGTTCGTGCGCGACGGCGTCGAGCTGGCGGTCGCCGAGATGCTGCGCGGTGGTACCACCACCTGCAGCGAGAACTATTTCTTTCCCGACGTCATCGCTGCGACCTACAAGCGGCTCGGGTTCCGCGCGATGGTCGGCCTGCCGGTGATCGAGTTTCCCAGCGCGTGGGCCAGTTCGCGCGATGAGTACTTCGACAAGGCGACTGCGGTCCACGACGACTTCCGCCGCGATCCGCTGATCTCGACGTGCTTCGCACCGCACGCGCCGTATACGGTGTCGGATGCCAGCTTCGAGCGTATCCGCATGCTGTCCGACCAGCTCGACGTGCCGGTGCATCTGCACCTGCACGAGACCGCGCAGGAGGTCGAGGATTCGCGCCGTGAGCACGGTGTGCGGCCGATCCAGCGCATCCAGGGCCTGGGGCTGCTGAACCGCTCGCTGATCGCGGTGCACATGACCCAGCTCAACGATTCCGAAATCGAGGCCTGCGCGCGCGCCGGGGTCAGCGTGGTGCATTGCCCGGAATCCAACCTCAAGCTCGCCAGCGGGTTCTGCCCGGTGGCCAGGCTGCAGGCTGCCGGGGTCAATGTGGCGCTGGGTACCGATGGCTGTGCTAGCAACAACGATCTGGACATGTTCGGCGAGATGCGTACCGCCGCGCTGCTGGCCAAGGGCGTGGCGTCCGATCCGCGCGCGCTGGATGCAGCGTCCGCGCTGCGCATGGCGACCCTCAACGGTGCACAGGCGATCGGCATGGGCGAGCGCATCGGCTCGCTGGTGGCCGGCAAGCAGGCCGACCTGATCGCGGTGCGGCTCGACGAGATCGAATCAGTGCCGTTCTACCACCTGGCTTCGCAGCTGGTGTATGCCGGCAACCGGCGCCAGGTCAGCGATGTCTGGATCGCCGGTCGGCGCCAGTTGGCCGATGGCGTGCTCGCTCTCCTCGACACCACCGAACTGCGCAGCCGCGCGCAGCGCTGGCAACGTTTTTTGGCAGGCAACGCATGAGTACGATCGAGAATCCGCAGACCGATCGCGCGCTCGTCGCGCCGGCAGCACCGGCCAACGCCGACGCTGCCGAACTGGCCGTGTTCGCGCGCCTGGCGCCGCGTTGGTGGGACCCGGAGGGCGAATCGCGCGCGCTGCACGATCTGAACCCCGTGCGCCTCCAATACGTGGCCGATCGCTGCCAGCTCAAGGGTTCACAGGTGGTCGATGTCGGTTGCGGCGGCGGCCTGCTGTCCGAAGCGCTGGCCGCGCAAGGTGCCGGGGTGACCGGCATCGATCTCGGCGAAGAGGTACTCGCGGTAGCGCGCCTGCACCTGCTGGAGTCGGGTCTGGCGGTCGACTACCGGCTGGAGAGCGCCGAACAGCACGCCACCGCGCGTCCGGGCCACTACGCAGCGCTGACCTGCATGGAGATGCTCGAGCACGTGCCCGACCCGGAAGCCGTCGTAAAGGCCTGTGCGGACCTGCTGCGCCCCGGCGGCCAGGCCTTCTTCTCCACCATCAACCGCACGCCGCTCGCGTTTGCGGGGGCGATCGTTGGTGCCGAGTACGTGCTGCGCATGCTGCCGCGTGGCACCCACCGCTACGACCGCTTCATCCGGCCCAGCGAGCTGGCGCGCGCGCTGCGCGGGGCCGGATTGGTGGTGCGCGATATCGCGGGCCTGCGTTACGACCCGATCCTGCGCCGCGCCGCGCTGACCAGCGGCACCAGCATCAACTACATCGTGCACGCGGAGAAGCCGGCTTGACGGGCGCCATCCTGGTCGAGGCCGTGCTGTTCGACCTCGACGGAACCCTCGCCGACACCGCACCCGACCTGATCGATGCTGCCAATCGGCTGCTGGGAGAGCTCGGGCGGGAGCCGGCTCCGGCGCAGCGCCTGCGCCCGATGGTGTCACTGGGCGGTACGGCGATCCTGCGCGCGGCAATGCCGGACTGGGACCCGGCCGACAGCGCGCCGCTGCAGCGTTTCCTCGCCATCTACCGCGAACGGATCTGCATCCAGACACGACTCTATCCGGGCGTCGAGACTGTGCTCGACGCCATCGAGGCGGCAGGCAAGGGCTGGGGCATCGTGACCAACAAACCCGGTTGGCTGACGACTCCGCTGCTGCAGGCGCTGGGTCTTTCCCGCCGCGCAGGTTGCGTGGTCAGCGGCGACAGCCTGCCGACCCGCAAGCCGGATCCGGCCCCGCTGCTGCACGCCTGCCGCGAACTCGTCGCACGCCCCAGCCACACCGCCATGGTCGGCGACGACGCTCGCGATCTGGACGCGGCGATCAATGCCGGTGCGCTGGCGGTGCTGGTCGAATGGGGTTACGGCAGCGACGCTGCGCGCGAGTCGCACCCGGCGGTGGCGCGGATCGGGTCGATCGAGCAGTTGTTGCCGCTGCTCGGCCTGCCGCGATGAGTGCTGCGGATTCGGCCTATGCCAGCCACATCGCGCAGTGGCTGGACGCCGAGCCGGAGCTGCGTCTGGCGCGGCTGTTCGTGGCGCAGGCGCGCGACCCGCGGGTCGAAGCGATCGAAGCGATCGCGCATGCGCTGCATGCGAGCCTGTTCGGCCTGCAAGAGGCGCAGCTGGTGCAGGCAAAACTGGCGTGGTGGCTCGACGAACTTGCGCAGCAGACACCGCGCCATCCGCTGACCAGGCAACTGCACGCGCTGGACGACGGCGCGGCTGCAGCCGCGCCGTTGCGCGAGGTGGCGGCGTCGGTGTGGCGACTCGCGCAGCGCGGCTCGATCGAATCGTTCGAGCATTTGCTCGAACCACTGAGCGCTGCTGCCGAGGGCGTGGTACGTGCGCGCCATGCGGTAGGTGTGGAAGACGCCGCGATTGGACCCGCGCCGCTGGCGGTCGCCGCGGCACGCCTGTTGGCAGCCGCGCGCGATTGGCCGCGTTTCGCGCGACCCGAGCGCGCGCTGCTGCCGCTGCAGCTACTGGCCGCGCAACGCATCGACCGCGCAGGCGGCGCGGACGGCGTTGGCGCCATCAGCGCAGCGCGCGCCGTATTTGCCGCAATGCAGGATGTGTTCGACACTGCAGCTGGCACGGCACTGCGCGGTATCGACGGCGCACGGGTCGCCGCAGCAATGATCTGGGCCCGGCGATTGCTCGCAACACCGCAGGCGGCAGTCGAGGGGCGCATCGGAGCGCCGCGCGTGTCGCTCGTGCTGGGGTTGTGGCGGGTCGGTCGTCGCAGCTGACCACGAGCGAACATGTGCCAACACCGGGCCCGGCTTGCGCGGTACCGCAGACCATGTGTTCCGTCGCGCGCGCTGGCGGCCGGCGGCATGCCGGGAATTGACACCCGATCCACGAGGCCCCATTTACCGTACTGGTTCTCCCACCAGATGCTGGTGCCGGTGGTTTCAACGCAGACAAGGAATCAGGTTCCATGGGCAGACTTCCCAAGGTGGCGCGCGTGATGCCGGATATCGCCAAGGAAGCGCGCGCGACAGTAGCCGGACGCCTCGATTGGGTCGGCATGGACCGCATCGAGGTTCCACTGAGCCTGCAGCAGCCGGATGGCCGCATCGTCACCGCGCCCGCGCGGGTCAGCGCCTTCGTCGATCTGCAGCGGCCGGAAGTGCGCGGCATCCACATGTCGCGGCTGTATCTGCATGTCGACCGAGCGCTCGGCGAGGGGCCGCTGACGCCCGCTTCGCTGCGTGCCTTGCTCGAGGGTTTTCTCGCCTCGCATGGCGACCTGTCGTCGCGCGCGCTGGTGCGGATCGAATTCGACCACATGCTGCGCCGCCCGGCGCTGGTGTCGGACAACACCGGCTGGCGCTCGTATCCGGTGGCCGTCAGCGGTTTGCTCGACGGCGGCCAGTACTCGCTCGAAGTCGCGCTGCAGGTCCAGTATTCGAGCACCTGTCCGTGTTCGGCCGCGCTGGCCCGCCAGCTGATCCAGGAAAAGTTCCTCGGCGATTTTCCGGCCGAGGAAGGGCTCGACTACCAGCGCGTGCTGGCGTGGCTGGGCAGCGAGCAGGGCATCGTGGCCACGCCGCACAGCCAGCGCAGCACGGCTGCGTTGCGCGTGCGGCTGGATCCCGCGCGCGACGACTTCGCGTTGCTCGCACTGATCGATCGGGTCGAAGGTGCCCTGCGTACCCCGGTGCAGGCAGCGGTCAAGCGCGAGGACGAACAGGCCTTCGCGCGCCTCAATGGCGCCAATCTGATGTTTTGCGAGGACGCTGCACGGCGCATCCAGGCAGCGCTCAATGCCGACCCGGAAGTGCTGGATTTCTGGGCCCGCGCCGCGCACCACGAGAGCCTGCACCCGCATGATGCGGTTGCGGTGACGACCAAGGGTGTTGCCGGCGGCTACGTGGCCGCTAGCGATTGCATGATCCCGCTCCACGACTGAAGCGGCCCGACACCCTGAGCGGCGGGCGCTTTTCGCCTCAATCCGCCGCGCGGTCGATCAGCAACGCAGGGTCCAGTCGCTCGCCGAACCAGTTCAAACCCCAGTGCAGGTGCGGCCCGCTGGCGCGGCCGGTCGCGCCGACCGCCGCAATGCGCTGGCCCTGTTCGATGCGTGCGCCGACTGCCACGTCGATCCGACTCAAATGGATGAATACGCTGCTCAGACCGTGCCCGTGGTCGATCAGCAGGGTGCCGCCGGTCAGATACAGCGCGGGGTCGACGAAGGTCACGATGCCAGCGGCCGGGGCCATGATCGGCGTGCCGCTCGGCGCTGCGATGTCGAGCCCCATATGCGGACTCTTGGCAGTGCCGTTGAGCACGCGCTGACTGCCATAGACGCCGCTGATGCGCCCCGCCAGCGGGCGGATGAAGCCGAAGCGAAAGTCCAGCCGCGGGTCGTCGCGTTCGCGCGCACGTGCCACCCGCGCCTGCTCGGCAAGGATCCGCGCCGCCAGTTCCGGCGCCGGATTGACCGTCGACTCCGGCACGCCGTCCACGCGCTCGAGCCGCCAGCTGCGGGCGGTGACGGTGATCGGGTAGGGGTGCGGCGCGGCCTTTTCGGGTCCGGCCTCGACGGTCAGCGTGGCCGGCGCATCGCGTGCGACGCCAAACACGAAGGTGCCGTCGCCCGCCACCCGCAGGGTGCGGCCGCCGAAGCGTACAGTGCAGCCGCGGTCGATCCGGCCGACGACCAGGCCGCCTTGCGCAACAGCCTGCGGCAGCTCCGGCACGCAGGCTGCCGTGGCAGCCGGCGTCGACACAAGCGCGGCAAACAGGGCGGCGATCATTCGGGTGGATCCGCCGGGGTTGGCGCCGGCGACCGGCGCCAGAAGCGGCGCGGAAACACGCTGGGCACGGGGTCCAGTCCACCCTCGCACAGTGGCTGGCAGCGCAGGATCCGGAACATGCCGAGGGTGCCGCCCCGCACCACGCCGAAGCGCACAATCGCCTCGCTGGCATAGGCCGAACAGCTCGGATGGAAGCGGCAGCGCTGGCCCAGAATTGGACTGAGCAGCGCGCGGTAAACCCGCAGCAGGCCTAGCGCTGCGCGCTGTGCAAGGGACGGTTGTGGGTCGATTTGACCAGGGCCCGTGGAGCGGCGCGGTTGCCGCAGTAGGACGACTAGGCTATAACACGGCGCCGCTGCGCCTCAACCCGGCACCGTTCCGCAGTCCGGCCATCGCGCAGCGATCGTTGCCGCAACAGGATTACGATAACGCCATGGCGAAGAAGGCCAGTTCCAAGAAGCCCGCGAAAGCGGCACCGCGCCCTGCCAAGGGCAAACCGGACAAATCGGCGAAGTCGAGCAAGGCGAAGCCCGCTGGCGCGCTCAAGAAGCTCGTGGCGAGTGTGGTCAGTCGCGCCAAAGCGGCTGTCGCCGGCAAGCCGAAGGCCAAGCCGAAACCGGCAGCAAAGGCCAAGCCTGCGCCCAAGGCCAAGCCAGCGGCAAAGACGGCGGCTGCAGCAAAGGCGAAGCCCGCGCCCAAGACCAAGCCTGCGGCAAATGCCAAGCCTGCGCCAAAGGGCAATCCCGCGGCAAAGGTCAATCCCGCGCCAAAGGTCAATCCCGCGGCAAAAACCACGCCTGCGCTCAAGGCCAAGCCTGCCGCGGCCAAACCCGCACCGCCGGAGTTGGCAAGGCCGGCAGCCAAGGACGCAGCGAAGGCGCTCGTGAAGCCGGCGAGCAAAGCGGCGGCGAAGTCGGCGCCCGCGCCGGTGGCAGCGGCCAAGGCGGCACCGGCGAAAGCAGGACCAGCGGTAAAGGCGGCGCCCAAGGTCACCCAGGTGGTGGTCGCGGCACGCCATATGCACGTGCAGCCGCGGCCGGCGCCCGGTGGTGCGGTCGCAACGGCCGTGGCGGTGAGCAAGGCCCGCGAGGCGGCGATTCCCGTACGTGCCAGTCAGCGCAAGCCGCTTTCGCCGATCGTGGTGGCCGGCGACGAACGCGTGCGCCCGGACTTGCCGGCCGGCTTCAAGCCGACTGCGCGCGATCCGTACATGAATTCGCTGCAGGTCGAGTATTTCCGGGCCAAGCTGCTGCAGTGGCGGACCGACCTGGTGGAGGAATCGAAGCAGACCATCGACAATTTGCGCGACGAGGTTCGCGATGTCGGCGACGAAGCCGAGCGCGCCACCCGCGAAACCGAGAACTCGCTGGAGCTGCGCACGCGTGATCGCTATCGCAAGCTGATCTCCAAGATCGACAAGGCCCTGCGCCGGATCGAAGACGGCGAGTACGGCTATTGCGAGGAAACCGGCGAAGAGATCGGTCTGGAGCGTCTGGAAGCGCGGCCGATCGCCACCATGTGCCTCGATGCACAGGAGCGCTGGGAGCACCGCCAGCGCCAGATGGGCGAATGAGCACAGACCACGGCTGGATGTGTTTCGCGCGCGCCCGGCAACTGCCGGGCGCGCGCTGCAGCTGATCAGCGCACGATCAGATCCCACCCCGCTTTCGGCTTGAACCGCGGGCCGTATCTGACCGCCAGGCTCTCAAGCCGCGCCTTTACCGCGTCGACGCCGGTTTCGCGCACGAACTGGATCGGGCCACCGCGAAACGGCGCGAATCCGGTGCCGAAGATCACCCCGGCATCGAGCAGGTCGGCGGAGTCGACCACGCCCTCGGCCAGACAGGCCACCGCTTCGTTGACCATCGGCAATACCAGCCGGTCGGCCAGATCGTCGGGCGCCACGTAGTCTTTCGGTACTTCGGGTTTGACGGGTCGGCCGTCTTTCCAGGTGTACAGACCCTGGCCATCCTTCTTGCCGCGGCGACCGGGCTCGATCGCGCCGTCGAGACCCTTGGGCAGGTCGAGCCCCAGGAATGGCGCGAGGATCTTGCCGACCGCGGCGGCCACGTCGAGCCCCACCGTATCGATCAGTTCGATCGGACCCATCGGCATGCCGAACTGCTTGGCTGCGCGATCCAGCACTGCACCGGGTACGCCTTCGGTCCAGGCGGTTACGGCTTCGAGCATGTACGGCATCAGGATCCGGTTGACCAGGAATCCGGGGCTTGCCGCCACCGCGATCGGCAGCTTGTCGATCGCGCGCACGAAGCCTTGCAGGCGCTGCACGGTGTCCGCTCCCAGCGCGCTGTGCCGCACGATCTCGACCAGCGGCATCTGCGCGACCGGATTGAAGTAGTGCAGTCCTGCGAAGCGGGCAGGATCGATCAGCGTCGCGCGCAAGCTGTCGAGCGGGATCGAGGAGGTGTTGCTGACCAGCAGGGCGCCGGGCTTCAGGCGCGGCTCGATCGCTGCATACAGCGCCTGCTTGGCCTCGAGGTTCTCGAAGATCGCCTCGATCACCAGATCGGCATCCGGCAACCGTGCACCGTCCACGTCGGCCAGCAGGCGCGCGCGTGCCTCGGCGATCCGCGGCGCGGTCTTCAGGCGTTTGGCAAACAGTTCGCCGGCGCGGTCGAGGGCAGGCTGGATGTACTTCAGTTCACGATCCTGCAGGCTGACCTGCAAGCCCTGCAGAGCGCACCACGCCGCGATGTCGCCGCCCATCACGCCGGCGCCGACCACGTGCACGTGCGCGATGCCATGGCTGTCCTTGCTGCCCTGGCCCTTGAGCGCCTCCTGCAGAAAGTACACGCGCACCAGGTTCTGTGCGGTCGGCGTGGCGGCCAGCTTGGCCACCGACCGCGGCTCGACGCGCAGCATCGCGCGCACGCTGCCGCCATGCCGGCGCCACAGATCGATCATCGCGAATGGTGCGGGGTAGTGCTTTGGATTCGCCTTGCCCGCGACCTGCTTGCGGATCAGCACGGCGAGCACCTGGCGCACCGGCCACAGGTTGGTGGCCCACGCCGTGAAACGTTGCGCCAATGGCCGGGTCGGGCGTCGCGCGAGCAGGCCGCGCGCGGTATCGAGCAGCGCGGCTTCGTCGCAGACCGCATCGACCAGCCCGATCGCGCGCGCCGCGCTGGCCGACAACGCGCGGCCGGTGAGCATCATGTCGAAGGCTTTTAGCGCGCCGACCAGGTGCGGCAGGCGTGCGCTGCCACCCCAGCCCGGCTGGATGCCCAACAGCACCTCGGGCAGGCCGATGCGGGTCTTGGGATCGTTGCTCGCCACCCGCCAGCGACAGGCGAGCGATATCTCGGTACCGCCGCCCATGCACACGCCGTGGATCGCTGCCACCGTCGGGCAGCGCAGCGCTGCGAGCGCATCAAAGGCGCGATGGCCGCGCTGGATCGCATCCAGCACCTGGCCCTTGCGGGCGAAGCTCTCGAACTCGCGCAGGTCGGCGCCGACCACGAAGCTGGCCGGCTTGCCGGAGCGCAGGATCAGGCCCTTGGGTGGTTCCAGCGCGACCCGTTCGAGCAGGCAGAGCAGTTCGTCGAGCACTTCGCGCCCGAGACTGTTGGCGGATGCTTCAGCGCGGTCGAGGGTCAGGATCAGGATCTCATCGGGACCCAACTGCGGGTGCCAGTGGCGAAAGCGCAGGCCTTCGAACATACGGACTCCAGTCGGCAAAGCGGCGTGGCGTAGGGCGATGAGACTATCATCGCCGTTCGTGGAGGTTTCCTGCGACCGCGCGCCCAAGTAAGGTAGTCGGGTGGAAAAGCGCATAGCATCCAATGCCGCCGAGCCCGGTCCGGTGTTCGTCACCCCGCAATTGTTCGAGCGGATTGTGGCCTCGCCGCGTGCCTTGATCGCGATCGACACCCAGCGCGGCGAGGAAATTCTCGGACAGTTCCGCCATTTCGCGGTGCGCAGCGGCAATTCGATCTACGCCTTCGGCGATGGCTTGGGCATCATCAGCCTGCGCGAGGGCGGGGTCTCGGCACCCGGCAGCGCGCGCCTGCCCGAGGCGCTGCGTTTCATCCAGACCAGTCCGCAGTTCGGAGTGTATTTGTTCCTGGAACTGGCCAGCCAGCTGCGCTATTCGCCGCTGCGCACGCAGGTCCTTGCATTGCTGCGCCAGATCGGTCGCACTCGCAACGCCGGCGGCAACGTGCGCAAGGTGGTCCTGATCGATGCGCGGGTCAGCTTCTCCGAAGGGGTCGACGACCTGATGGAGCGCTTCACCGACGATCCGGGCGGCGGGCGCCGCCTGCGTCTGCGCGACGGGCGTTGGCTGATCCGATGAGCCGCCGATTGATTCGCGGCGCGGTGCTGGTCGTGGTGCTCAACCGCGACGATCGGCGCGCACTGTTCGATACCCTCGATTCGTATGAATTCGACGCGATCTACACCGCCAAGGACTTCGTGCAGGCGCACGCGTTCCTGGCCCAGTCGCCGCGCCTCGATGCGGTATTGCTGGAGTTTCGCGGCGAGGCGAACGATGCGTTGGCGTTGTGCCGCGCCCTGCGCGAATCCGGCAGTCGCGTGCCCGTGCTTGGCATCGCGGACGCGGCCGATCTCGCCGATCGCTGGCGTTTCGAGGACGAGCCGATCGAAGTCACCGATTGGTTGCGCAGCCCGGTGCTGGGGCAGGAGGCACTGCATCGCCTGCAGCGCGTACTGGGTGCCCGGCAAATGCCGTCGGCGCAGGCCGCTGCAAACGCCGATGATGGCGCGACGCCTGCCGCGGTCTTGCACGATGGCATCGATTTCCGTCTGATCTTCGACCAGCACCCTGACGAGGGCGTGCTGTGGGACAGCGAGAGCGGGCGCATCGTCGAGGTTAACCAGGCCTTCGTCCGGCGCACCGGCTTCACCCGCGAGCAGGTCATCGGGCGCGTGGTCGATAGCCTCGACCTGACCCACGATCCGGCAGCCCGGCATGCGCAGCGCCAGGCCGTGCGGCACAGCGGCATGACCCGCTTCCGCTGCGAGAAGCCGGCGGCGGACGGCAGCAGCTACCTGGTCGAGGCTGTTGCGCGCAGCGTCGATGCCGCCAACTCGACCCTGGTGTTGACCAGTTTCCGCGATGCGACCGCCCAGCGCGCGCTGCACGAGGCCTTGCAGGCCGCAGTCGCAGTCGGGCGCATGGGCGCCGGCCTTGCGGTCGATGCGAGTGCGGCCCTGGTCGAATGGTTGCAGCCGGACGTGGTGTGGGTGGTCGAGCGCACCGGCGACCCCGCGGATGCGGTGGAGATCGTGCATCAGGTCGGTTCGGCGGAGCTGCCCGAAGGATTCTGGGTCGATGTGTTCCGCCGCCTTCGCGGCGGCGAGCCGGTCGTGCATGCCGAGAATGCAGCGCTTGCACTGGGTACCGACAAGCCTGCCGGCGCTGCCGGGTTCCAGGCCTTCGCAGCGGCGCCCATCGTCGATCAGCGCCTGAGTCAGGTTGGTGCGGTAGTGGTCTGCGCACAGCGGCCGCTGAAGTCCGATGGCTTGCGCGAAGTGCTGGAGGTGGCCGCCGCGCGGATCGGGCTGGAGATCGAACTCGAGCGCGCACGCGCCATGGGTCGCGCGCAGGGCTTGCAGGATTCGCTGACCGGTATGCCCAATCGGCTGCTGTTCAACGATCGCCTCGACACCACGATCAAGGAAGCGCATCGCACCGGCGAGATGTTCGCGGTGCTGTTCGTCGACCTCGACCGCTTCAAGAACATCAACGACAGTCTCGGCCATGCGGTGGGCGACGAGGTGCTGATCGCGGTCGCCAAGCGCCTGCGCGGCAGCGTGCGCGCCTCCGATACGGTGGCCCGCTACGCCGGCGACGAATTCACCCTGATCCTGCGCCATGTCGTGCAGCGCGACGACGTGCTGCGCATCGCCGACAAGATCTGCCGCGTGCTGGAATCGGCGCTGACTCTTAGCGACGGGCGGGAGCTGCAGATCACCGCCAGCATCGGGATCAGCTTTTATCCGGACGATGCGGCCTCGGCGGACAAGATGCTGCAGCATGCCGACGTGGCGATGTACAACGCCAAAGGAATGGGTCGCAACACCTACCAGACCTATGTCGCGGTGCCCGAAGAGTCGCACCAGCAGCGCCTGGCGCTGGAGGCCAAGCTGCGCCAGGCCGAGCGCAGCAACGAGCTGCGGGTCTACTACCAGCCGCAGATCGCCGCCGACAGCGAGGATGTGATCGGCATGGAGGCGCTGATCCGCTGGGAGCATCCGGAGCTGGGCATGATCAGCCCGGGCTTCTTCATTCCGCTGGCCGAGGAGACCGGGTTGATCGTGTCGATCGGCGAGTGGGTGCTGCGCCAGGCCGCATTCGATACCCGTCGCTGGCAGGATCGCTTTCGCCTGCCGCTGCGGATCAGCGTCAACCTGTCGGCGCTGCAATTGCGTCAGCCCAACCTCATCGAGGTCGTGCGCAGAGCGCTCACCGACAGCGGCCTGGACCCGAGGACGCTGGAGCTGGAAGTCACCGAGAGCATCAGCGTCAAGTCGATTCCCAACCTGCTGGAAACCCTGCAGGGCTTGCGCGAGCTGGGCCTGTCGATCGCGATCGACGACTTCGGTACCGGGCAATCCTCGCTCGACTATATCCGTCGATTCCCGGCCGACCGGATCAAGATCGATCAGGTTTTCGTGCGCAACATCGGCGTCGATCCCGACGACGAGGCGATCGTACGCGCCACCATCCACATGGCGCACAGCCTCAACCTCGGGGTGGTCGCCGAAGGGGTGGAGTACGAAGAGCACTTTGCTTTCCTGCGCGAGCACGGTTGCGAGGAACTGCAGGGATTCCTGTTCTGCCGGCCGCTGCCGCCGAACACCTTCGAGACCATGCTGGCCGAGCGCGAGCGCCTGCTCGCCGCCGGCGCGGTAACCGGCGGCTGATCTGGACGCGCACGCAGCGTCGGCTGCCGATGCGTTGCATCGATGCGCGCTGAACTTTCGCGCAAAGCTGCGGTCCATGCGAGCGGACCTGTTTCGCAAGCGTTGTCAGATTCGCGTTCGAGTCGATGAACGAAGGCCTGGCGGCATGGCCCGCCGGGTTGCCGGCGCGGGGCGGCCTGTCAGCCGCCAGGGCAGGATGTGGTGGCCGCAGGACGCGGCTGCATTCAGCGTCGGGACTGCGAATGGGTGAGAACGAGGTCGATCACGCGCTGGTCAAGCGCGTGCAGGGCGGCGAGAGGGGTGCGTTCGATCTACTGGTGCGCAAGTACCAGCACAAGGTCATCGGCATCATCTCGCGCTATGTGCACGACTGGGCCGAATCGCAGGACGTCGCGCAGGAAGCGTTCGTCCGCGCCTATCGCGCGATCGGGAACTTTCGCGGCGAAAGTGCGTTCTATACATGGCTGTACAAGATCGCGACCAACACGGCGAAGAACTGGCTGGTTTCGCAGGGACGCCGCCCGCCCACCGACGATGTGCAAGTGGACGACGCGGAGCACCTTCAAGCCGCAGGCCGACTCAGGGACAGCTCGACGCCGGAACGCGAGATGGTGCGGCAGGAAATCGAGGCTGCGGTCACCGCCGCAGTCGAGGCCCTGCCGGAAGAATTGAAGTTGGCGATTACCCTGCGCGAAGTCGATGGCCTCAGTTACGAAGAGATCGCCGAGTCCATGAGCTGTCCGATCGGTACCGTGCGTTCGCGGATCTTCCGCGCCCGCGAGGCGATCGACCTACGCATCCGTCCCCTTCTGAGCGATACCGAAGCCGAATGAGCATCGATCCCAACAGCATCGATTCCAGCAGCATCGATTTCAACTTGCGCGAGCAGTTGTCGGCGCTGGCCGATGGAGAGCTCGGTCCCGATCAGACGCGGTTCCTGCTGCGCCGACTCGATGCCGAGCCCGAGCTTGCCGCATGCTGGCAGCGCTACCATCTCGCGCGGGCCTGCCTGCGCCGCGAACCGGCCTTGCTGCCGGACCCCTCATTCGCTGCCGCAGTGAGCGCGAGGTTGGTCGATCAGCAACGGCCGGCTGCTAGTCGCTCATGGCTGCGCAGTGCGGCCGGTGGTGCGATCGCGGCCGGCGTCGCCGCTGCGGCGCTGTTCGCGATCGCCACGCCGCCGCAGGATGCTGGTTCCGGTCCGCAGCTGAGCAGTGTCGCGCCGGTGCGTACGAATGACCTCGAACTGCGCCAGCCCGTGCAGCGCGTGAGCGATCGCGTGTGGGCGCCACTGCCGGTATCGGCGCCGATCGATCCGCAACTGGAGGGCTATTTCCTGCGGCACAGCGGTGCTGCCGCATCGGCGCCGCGCGGTGGTTTCGTGCCCTATGTCTACGTGGTGGCGACGCCCGCGTCGGTACCCGCGCAGATCCCGCTGGGTGACTCAGCGGCGTCGCCGCCTTCACGATGAGCGCCTCGCGCGGCGTACTTTTCGTCTTGCTGGCAATCGCCGGACCGGCGTTCGCGCAGCCGGCACAGGATCCCGCAGCCCTGCTGGAGCGGATGGTGCAGGCCCTGCAGGGTCTGGAGTACGAGGGCACCTTCGTGTACGTGCATGAGGGCCGGGTCGACGCGGTGCATGTCACCCGCACTCTCGGGCCGAATGGTCCGATGGAGCGGCTGGTGAGCCTCAGCGGCGATCGTCGAGAAGTGCTGCGCGAGCCCGGCGGACTGCGCTGCCTGACCCGCGGCGGTACCGTGGTCGCCAGCGCTGGCGCGCAGGCGTCGACCTTGCCCGACCGTCTGGCCAACATGGCGCAGTGGCGCGAGCACTATCGGATGTCGATTGCCGGCACCGATCGGGTGGCAGGCTACGAGGCCACCGTGGTCGACGCAGCACCGCTGGATTCGCTGCGTTACGGCTATCGTCTGTGGCTCGATCGCGCCACCGGCATGCTGCTCGCGTCGATGGTGCGCGAGGCTTCTGGTGCGCCAGTGGAGCAACTCGCCTTTACGCAGCTTCGGTTGCAGCAGGCTCCCGATGGCGCGACGTCCGCAGCACCCGCCGCTGCCTCGTCAGTACAGCCGACAACGCCATCGCGCTGGCGCGCGGCCGCAATGCCAGCCGGGTTCACGCTGGTCTCGCGGGTGCAGGCCGAAGATGATGCCGAGCATCTGCTGTACTCCGACGGACTGGCCAGCGTATCGATCTATGTCGAGCCCAGCGGGCGCGGACTGCTCGGCGCATCCCGGCGCGGTGCGGTCAATGCGTTTGGACGCGCCGCCGAAGGCGCCCATGTCGTGGTCATCGGCGACCTGCCGGCGACTACCGTGGTGCAGATCGCCGAGTCGGTATCTCGCGGAGACTGAAAGGCATGTTCGAACGCCGTATGCGCGTGGTGTCGATCGACGACAGCGGCGTCGGCTTGGCGGCGGTCGCCGCCTGCGACGGCTGCTCGCGCTGCGCCGGCCGCTGCACCGGGGTGCTGTCGGGTCTGGGCGAATCTCTGCCGCTGCAGGTCGAGCATGGCAGGTTGCCGGGTCATCCCAGGATTGGCGATGAGTTGTACCTGCGCGCGGATTCGCGCGCCCTGGCGCGCGCTTCGTGGCGCGTTTATGGCAGCGCGGTGCTCGGCCTGCTGGCGGGCGCCGGGTGCGGCGCGCTGCTCGCCATGCTGCTCGATGTGCCACGCGATCCGGCGGTCGCGGTGCTCGCGGTGATCGGCGTCGCGATCGCCGCGCGTGCCGCGGGCTTGCGATCGCGTGCAATGCCCCCAATCTTCAATTTCCGTCCTCTCTCCCCACCGGTTGAATCCTGACGCCATGCATTACGCCCAACGCCTTGTTGCCGCTTTCGTCGTATTCGGTGCACTTGCAGTTGCCGGCAACGCCGCAGCCCAGTTGCCCGACTTCGTGCCGCTGGTCGAGAAGAACACTCCGGCGGTGGTCAACATCACCGCACGCAAGGGCGCGGGCAACGCCGGCGATGATCCGTCCGCGATCAGCCCGGAGGATATGCCGGAGCTGTTTCGGCGCTTCTTCGAGCCCGGCGGGCCGAATCCGCACGGCGGAATGATGCCCGAGCGGGTTTCCGGCGGCTCCGGGTTCATCATCTCGGCCGACGGCTACATCCTGACCAACCACCACGTGGTCGACGACGCCGACGAAGTCACGGTCCGTCTGAAGGACCGCAGCGAATTCACCGCGAAGGTCGTCGGCTCCGATCCACAGAGCGACGTCGCCCTGCTCAAGATCCAGGCCACCGGCTTGCCCACGGTGACCCTCGGCAATTCGGATCTGCTCAAGCCCGGCCAATGGGTGGTGGCGATCGGATCGCCGCTGGGACTCGACTATTCGGTCACCGCCGGCATCGTGTCGGCAGTCGGCCGCAGCAACCAGTTCGACGCTACCCAGCGCTATGTGCCCTTCATCCAGACCGACGTCGCGATCAACCGCGGCAATTCCGGCGGTCCGCTGTTCAACCTCGATGGCGAGGTGGTGGGAATCAACTCGCAGATCCTGTCGACCAGTGGCGGCTCGATCGGGCTGTCGTTCTCGATTCCGGTCAATCTGGTCAAGACCGTCTCCGATCAGCTGCGCACCAAGGGCAGGGTCTCGCGGGGCGTGCTCGGCGTGAACATCCAGTCGGTCACCCGCGAGTTCGCCCAGCAGCTGGAGCTGCCGCGGATCGGCGGCGCGCTGGTCACCGGCGTGAACATCAGCTCCGCGGCCGAAAAGGCGGGGGTCAAGGCCGGCGACGTGATCTTGAGCTACAACGGCAGCAGCATCGGCGATTCCAGCGATTTGCCGCCGATGGTCGGCGCCACCGCGCCGGGTGCGCGCTCGACCATCAGCGTGTTCCGCGATGGCAAGACGCTCGACCTGCCGATCGTGGTCGGTGAACTGGTGAACGATACCCCGGCGCCCGCGCGCGAGACCGCCACTGCGCCCGCGCCGCGCTCCGCACTCGGGATCACCGTGCGTGCGCCGACCGCCGAGGAACGCAGCCGGTTGGGCGGTCAGGAAGGGGTGGTGATCGAGCAGGTCACGGGTAACTCGGCGCGGCGTGCCGGCCTGCAGCCTGGCGACGTGATCCTGATGATCTCGCGGCAGCGGATCGGCAGCGTGGCCGAGTTCGAGGCCGCCGCCAAGGCACTGGGTGAAGCGCAGACGGCGATGCTGCTGGTGCGCCGTGGCGAGGGCAGCAGCTTTATCGCCATCCGACCTGAGCCTAGGAGCCGCTGAGGCCTGCCGGACCTCCGAGCTCACACCGTCGCGCGGCGTGCTGTGCCGCTGCGCGACGGTCTTGTCGCGCCCGTGATCGTGGTTTCTGCGATAATGCCGCGTCTTTGATCTGGCCTGCTCCGCGCGGCCCGCGGGCACCCGACCAATGAACCACATCCGCAACTTCTCGATCATCGCCCACGTCGACCATGGCAAGTCGACCTTGGCCGACCGCATCATCCAGATCTGCGGCGGCTTGTCCGAACGCGAAATGGAGGCCCAGGTACTCGACTCGAACCCGATCGAGCGTGAGCGAGGGATCACCATCAAGGCGCAGTCGGTGTCATTGCCGTATACCGCGCGCGATGGCAAGACCTACATGCTCAACTTCATCGACACCCCCGGGCATGTCGATTTCTCCTACGAGGTGTCGCGTTCGCTGGCCGCCTGCGAAGGCGCGCTGCTGGTGGTGGATGCCGCGCAAGGCGTCGAGGCGCAGTCGGTAGCCAACTGCTACACGGCCGTCGAGATGGGTCTGGAAGTGATCCCGGTACTGAACAAGATCGACCTGCCGACCGCCGACCCGGAAAAAGTGAAGCTGGAAATCGAAGCCGTGATCGGCATCGATGCCACCGATGCGATCTCGATCAGCGCCAAGACCGGGCTCAACGTGGTCGATGTGCTGGAGGCCATCGTGGCCCGCATCCCGCCGCCGAAGCCGCGCGGCACCGACCGCCTGCAGGCCCTGATCATCGATTCGTGGTTCGACAATTACCTCGGCGTGGTGTCGCTGGTGCGCGTGATGCAGGGCGAGATCAAGACGCGCGACAAGATCGTGGTGATGACCACCGGGCGCACCCACGAGGTCGAGCAGGTCGGTGTGTTCACGCCCAAGCGCACGGTCACCCAGCGCCTGGGCCCGGGCGAGGTGGGTTTCGTGTGTGCATCGATCAAGGACGTCTACGGCGCGCCGGTGGGCGACACCATCACGCTGGCATCGGCACCCGCGGCCGAGGCGCTGCCGGGTTTCCAGGAGATGCAGCCGCGCGTGTTCGCCGGCCTGTTCCCGACCGAAGCCGACGACTACACCAAGCTGCGCGAGGCGCTGGAGAAGCTCAAGCTCAACGATGCCGCGCTGCGTTTCGAGCCGGAAAGTTCCGAGGCGATGGGCTTCGGATTCCGCTGCGGCTTTCTGGGCCTGCTGCACATGGACATCGTGCAGGAGCGCCTCGAGCGCGAGTACGATCTGGACCTGATCAGCACCGCGCCGACCGTGATTTACGAGGTGCTCACCACCGACGGCCAGATCCTGCTGCTCGACAATCCGGCCAAGCTGCCGAACGTGAGCAAGATCGAGGAAGTGCGCGAACCGATCATCCTGGCCAATATCCTCACCCCGCCGGAGTACATCGGCAGCGTGATCAAGCTGTGCGAGGAAAAGCGCGGCGTGCAGCGCTCGATCAACTATCTCGGCTCGCAGGTGCAGATTGCCTATGAGCTGCCACTGGCCGAGGTGGTCCTGGACTTCTTCGACAAGCTGAAGTCGGTCAGCCGCGGCTATGCCTCGCTCGATTACCATTTCGTGCGCTTCGACGCCGGCCCGTTCGTGCGCCTGGACGTTCTGGTCAACGGCGAGAAAGTCGATTCGCTGTCGCTGATCTTGCATCGCGCCAACGCCGACCGCCGCGGACGCAGCCTGGTCGAGAAGATGGGCGAGCTGATTCCGCGGCAGATGTTCGATGTGGCCATCCAGGCCGCGATCGGCGCCCAGGTGATCGCGCGCTCGACGATCAAGGCGCTGCGCAAGAACGTGCTGGCCAAGTGCTACGGCGGCGATGTCAGCCGCAAGCGCAAGCTGCTGGAAAAGCAGAAGGAAGGCAAAAAGCGCATGAAGCAGGTCGGTCGGGTGGAGATTCCGCAGGAAGCCTTCCTCGCCGTGCTGCAGCTCGACTCCAAGGCCTGATCCGGGCGCCTGCCCGGCAATTGCCGCTGGTAGGCTGCGCACCAAGAGCATCCCGCCGGCCTCGCACCGGCTACCTTCAGTTTCGCAACGGGGACACGATGGACAAGCTGGATCTCGACTTTGCCGCCCTGCTGCTGGGGCTGACCGTGTTCACCGGGCTGGTATGGGGTATCGACCACTTCGGCTTCCGGCGCAAGCGGCTTGCGCGCAGCATCGACGCGCGCGAACCGGTGATCGTGGAGTACTGCCGCTCGTTCTTCCCGGTGATCCTGGCCGTACTGTTGATCCGCTCGTTCATCGCCGAGCCGTTCCGGATTCCGTCCAGTTCAATGATGCCGACCCTGTTGATCGGCGATTTCATCCTGGTCAACAAGTTTGCCTACGGGGTGCGGTTGCCGGTGACCAATACGCGGATTCTCGATCTTGGCGATCCGCAGCGCGGTGATGTGATCGTGTTCCGCTTTCCGGAGGATCCGCGCGATGATTACATCAAGCGCGTGATCGGCGTGCCCGGCGACCAGATCGCGTATCGCGACAAGGTCGTCTACGTCAACGGCGTGGCGGCGGAACAAGACGAGGTCGGCAGTTACCAGGGCGAGGGCTCGGGCGTCGACATGACCGGTACCTCGCTCAGGACCGAGCACCTGCCGGGTGCCGAGCACCAGATCCTGCAGCGTCGCAGTACCGCCGGCTTCTACCCGGCCCATGAGGGGCCGTGGACGGTCAAGGATGGCGAGTATTTCGTTTTGGGCGATAATCGCGACCATAGTCAGGACAGCCGCTATTGGGGATTCGTGCCTGAGGCCAATCTGGTCGGCAAGGCGTTCCTGATCTGGATGAACTGGGACAGCCGCAATGGCGGCGTCGAGTTCAAGCGGATCGGCACCCTGATCAAGTAAGGTTTCAGCGGCAATCACCCCTCGTCCAGGAGTCGTGGCAATGCGCAGACCCAACAACCAATCCGGCATCACACTGATCGGCTTCCTGCTGATCCTGATGGTGCTGGGGTTCTTCGCCTTCCTCGGCATGCGCCTGTTCCCGGTGTACATCGAGTACTACGGCCTGCGCCAGGCGATGAAGGCGCTTGCCGCCGAGCCGGGCGTCGCGACCAAGACGCCCGAACAGATCAGGTCATCGCTCGACACCAAGCTCAATTTCAGTTACGTGACCAACGTGAAGAAGAACAACGTGCGCGTGACCCGGCAGGGCGGCAACTACCTGCTCAACGTGCGCTATGAAGTGCGCGGTCCGCTGGTATACAACCTCGAATACATCGCCACTTTCGACCACACCGAGACCCTGACCCGCGGCGGCAGCCTGTGAGGCCTCGGCCGGCGTGAGTGGCAGTGCCCAGACCCAGATCGGCCTGCCCGACCGGCTGCGCGGACTGAACCATCGGTTCGGCGATCCGAACCTGCTGCATACCGCGTTGACCCATCGCAGCGCGGGCCGCGCCAACAACGAGCGTCTGGAGTTTCTCGGCGATGCCGTGCTGGGCATGATCGTGGCGCAGATCCTGTTCCAGCGTTTCCCGCGTGCCGCCGAGGGCGATCTGACCCGCATGCGCGCGGCTCTGGTTCGCGAAGAGTCGCTGGCCGCGATCGCGCGCGAGCTGGCGCTCGGCGATGCAATCCGGCTCGGCCAGGGCGAGCTGCGTTCCGGCGGGCAGCGCCGCGATTCGATCCTTGCCGACGTGTTCGAGGCGGTGGTGGCGGCCGTCTACCTGGACGCTGGTCTCGATGCGTGTCGCGCCTGTCTGGAACCGCTGCTGGAGACGCGCGTGGCGGGTCTGGATTCGCAGCCGCTGGCCAAGGATCCGAAGACGCGCCTGCAGGAGTTGCTGCAGGGTCGTGGTCTGCCATTGCCCGCCTATGCGCTGGTCGAGACCGCTGGCGATGAGCATTGCAAGAGGTTCTTCGTGCGCTGCACGGTCGATGCGCTGGGTCAATCCAGTGTCGGCGAAGGCGGCAGTCGGCGCGCGGCGGAAGCCCACGCCGCGGCGCTGGCAATCGCGCAGATCGAAATCGCCGAGCGCGGGGCAGGGCCATGAGCGAGGCGTATCGCTGCGGCTTGGTGGCAGTGGTCGGGCGTCCCAACGTGGGCAAGTCGACCCTGGTCAACGCGATGGTCGGTTTCAAGGTCAGCATCGTGGCGGCCAAGCCGCAAACCACCCGACACCGTATCACCGGCGTACTGACCCGGCCGCACGGCCAGATCGTGTTCGTCGACACGCCCGGTCTGCACGATGCCAGCGGCTACGCGATCAATCGCCAGCTCAACCGCGCCGCGCGCAGTGCGCTGTCCGACGCGCAGGTCGTGGCCCTGGTGGTCGACGCCCAGCGCTGGAAGACCGAAGACGAGAACGCGCTGGAGGCGGCGATCCAGATCGGTTGCCCGGTAGTGCTGGTTCTCAACAAGGTCGATCGGATCGCCGACAAGGCGAGCCTGCTGCCGGCGATCGCCACTCTGTCGCGGCGGCATGCATTCGCAGCACTGGTGCCGGTCAGCGCCAGCAAGCGCGACGGCCTGGATCTGCTCGAGCGTACCCTGCTCGCGCTGCTGCCCGAGGGCGAGCCGATCTTTGGCCCCGACGATGTCACCGACCGCAGCGAACGCTTCGTGATCTCCGAACTGGTCCGTGAACAGCTGGTGCGCCAGCTGCACGCCGAACTGCCCTACAGCACCACGGTCGAGATCGAGGCGATCAAGCGCGAGAAGCGCGTACTCAAGATCGCGGCCACCGTGTGGGTGGAGCGCGATGGGCAGAAGGCGATCGTGCTCGGCGCCGGCGGCGAGCAGATAAAGCGCATCGGCACCTTCGCGCGACGCGAGATCGAACGCCAGTTCGAAGAACGCGTGTTCCTGCAGTTGCATGTCAAGGTGCGCGAGCACTGGTCCGACGACGAGGCGGCACTGCGCCAGTTCGGCTACGCGGAGTAGGCGCGCGCCGTGCAGCGCATCGAGCGCCAGCCGGCTTTCGTGCTGCACGAGCGCGCCTACCGCGAGACCAGTGTCCTGCTCGAGGTGCTGACCCGCGACCACGGTCGGATCGGGCTGGTGGCGCGCGGTATCCGCAGCGCCAAGCCGCGTTTTTCGCGCGGCACGCTGAAGTCCCTGCAGGCGCTGGAGCTTTCATGGCAGGGACGCGGCGAGCTGTGCAACCTGACCGCAGTCGATCCAGTGGGTACACCGCTGCCGCTGGCCGGCGAGGGGGCCATTTGCGCACTCTACGTCAACGAACTGTTGACCCGCCTGCTGGCCCGCAACGACCCGCATCCGGGCGTGTTCGCGCGCTATTCCGGAGTCCTGTTCGAGCTGGCTGCGGCCGATCCCGTCGATCATGGCTGGATCCTGCGGCGCTTCGAACGCGACCTGCTGGAGGCGCTCGGCTACGCGATCGACCTGCAGCGCGATGTCGATGGCCAGTCGATCGAGGCAGCGGAACGCTACTCGCTCGACCCCGAGCGGGGCCTGCTGCACTGGGCGGTGCGACCGCTGCCACCCGCAGTCGGCGGTGCCGCAGTGCTCGCACTGGCGGGCGACCTGCGTCCGGACTCCGAACATCTGCGCGAACTGCGCCATCTGATGCGCGCGCTGCTGCGTCACCATCTGGGCGGGCGCGAGCTCGCCGCGTGGTCGCTGCGTTTGCCGCGGGTGCCCGCAGCGCCGCCGCCGCTGGCGCCCGACAGCTGACTCAGCGTCGACGCCTTTCGCGATCGAGCGCGCCCAACGCTGCAGCCACCGCCTGCGCGAAGTGCGCGCGCTCGCGGTCCATCGTCGCGTTCGCGCGCAAAGCGGCGACCAGCGCATCGACTGCGTTTGCCAGGGCCAGCGCGCCGCAGAATCGGCTCGCCGATTTGAGTCGGTGCAGGATGCCCTGTGCCGACGCGTGATCGCCGCAGTCGAGGGCTTTCAGTACCTCCGCGCCGTGGTCTGGCAGTTCGGCGGCGAACAGCCGGCGCAAATCGGCAAGCGCGTCGGCTGACCCGATCGCTTGCATGCCTGCGTGATCGTCGAGCACCGCGGGGTGCCGTGCATGCGTGCGCGCCGCTGCCGCGATCGGTCCAGGCGCCGCATCCGCGAGGATTCCATCCAGTGCACGCTGCAAGTTGGCAATCGACAAGGGCTTTGCCAGCAGGGCACCGAATCCCAATCCGAGCAGTCGCCGCACCAGCGCCGGCGAGGTCTCCGCGCTGAGTGCCAGCGCCGGCGCGTGCTGCGATGCCGCCCCCACCTCGGAGCGCAGCGCGGCCAGCACCGTGTCGCCTTCGATCTGTGGCAGGCCCAGATCGAGCACCAGCATCGCGAAGGTGTTCTCGCGCGCGAGTTGCAGCGCCGCGGCCCCGTCGCTGACCTGCACCACCGCATAACCGAGGCCTTGAAGACCTGCAGTGAGGAAGGCCGCACTGACCGGATCGTCCTCGGCGAGCAGCAGTTTGCGCGGCGCGGCATCCGATTCGACCATGGCGCATCATACGTCCGCTCGAAGGCGCATGCCGTCATGCCGACGGCGTGAGTGCCCAGCCACATGCAGTCTGCATCCCCGCGTTTGCTTTCCGCGCCCCGGCCCCGGATGATGCGCGGTCACCGAGCCCCCGAGAATCCGGCGTTGAGCGAACTGGAACTGCTGATCGACGACCTCAGCCACGATGGCCGCGGGGTGGCGCATGTCGATGGCAAGGCGTGGTTCGTGACCGGTGCTTTGCCCGGCGAGCGGGTACGGGCGCGGCGCACCGGCAAGCACCGGCATTACGACGAGGCGGAAACACTGCAGGTGTTGCATCCCTCGCCTGATCGCGTGACGCCGGCGTGCGCGCACTTCGGCGTATGCGGCGGCTGCAGTTTGCAACATCTGGCGCCTGCCGCGCAGATTGCGGCCAAGCAGCGCACCCTGCTGGCGAACCTCGAACGGATCGGCCACGTCAGCCCGCAGCGGGTCCTCGAACCGTTGCAGGGCACACCGTGGGGCTACCGCCGTCGCGGTCGCCTGTCGGCCAAGTGGGTCGAGAAAAAGGGCCGCATGCTGGTCGGTTTTCGCGAAACCAACGGCCGCTTCGTGGCCGAGCTGTCGCGCTGCCCGGTGCTCGATCCGGTGATCGGCGAGCGTATCGACGCGCTGGCGCGGCTGATCGAGACGATGGCCGCTCGGCGCGAGATTCCGCAGGTCGAGTTCGCGGTCGGCGACGGCATCGGCGCTTTGGTAGTCCGCCATCTGGTCGAACTCGATGCCGCGGATCGCGCGAAGCTGGTGGAGTTCGCGCAATCCACCGGCCTGCAGGTGTTCCTGCAGCCGGGCGGGATCGACAGCGTGCAGGCCCTGCACCCGCTCGATGCACGGCTGGCATTCGCGCTGCCGGCCTACGGGCTGCGCATGGAGTTCCGGCCGCTCGACTTCATCCAGATCAACAGCGATATCAACCTGCGCATGATCGACCATGCGCTGGACCTGCTGGCGCCCGGCCCCGAGGACCATGTGCTCGATCTGTTCTGCGGCCTCGGCAATTTCACCCTGCCACTGGCGCGGCGCGCAGCCCACGTGACCGGCATCGAAGGCGAGGCGGGGCTGGTGGCGCGGGCGCGCGAAAATGCGCGCGCCAATGCAGTGGCCAACGTGGAGTACCACGCCGCCAATCTGTTCGAAGACCAGCGCGATGCTGCTTGGGCGCGCGCGCGCCACGACCTGATCGTGCTCGACCCGCCGCGCGCGGGTGCCGCCGAAGTGCTGGCCTACCTGCCGCGCAAGGAAACCCGTCGGGTGGTCTACGTCTCGTGCCATCCGGCAAGCCTCGCGCGCGACGCCGGGCTGCTGGTGCGCGAGCACCGCTTCAGCCTGGCCGCCGCCGGCGTGATGGACATGTTTCCGCACACCGCGCACGTCGAATCCATTGCGGTCTTCGAGCGCTGAGCCCATGGGCATCGAGATCGAACGCAAGTTCCTGCTGCGCGACGATCGCTGGCGTAACGCGGTGGGGCGCAGCATCCGCATGCAGCAGGGCTACCTGGGCGGCGAGCGCTGTTCGACCCGGGTGCGGATCGAGGGCGAACTGGCGTTTCTCAACATCAAATCGCTGGATTTGGGCAGCCGGCGGCTCGAGTTCGAGTACCCGCTGCCGCTGGCCGATGCCGAACAGATGCTGCAGGCCTTCGCCGGTCCGCAGGTGGTCAAGGTCCGGCATCACGTCCCGAACGACAAGCATCTGTGGGAAATCGACGAGTTCGGCGGCCGCAATAGCGGCCTTTTAGTGGCCGAAATCGAGCTGCAGGACGAAAACGAGGACTTTATTCGGCCGGACTGGCTTGGCGATGAGGTCACTCACGATCAACGCTACTACAATGCACGTCTAGCTCACGCGCCGTTTGTCGACTGGATCGGCAGCGACGCCCCAGCAAAGCGGGACTGACATGCTGCTGATCGGCCTTTCCGGAACAAGCCTCGACGCCGCGGACCGTGCGGCTATCGCCAATCACGCGTGCAGCGGCGTGATCCTGTTCAAACGCAACTTCGTCTCGCGCGCGCAGGTCGTCGAACTGATCGAAGAGATTCGCGCAATCCGTCCCGGCGCCTTTCTGCTGGCGGTCGACCAGGAAGGCGGGCCAGTGCAGCGCTTCCGCGAGGAGTTCACCGAACTGCCGTCGCTGGCGGCGATCGGCGCGCACTACGCGGCCGATCCGCACGATGCACTGGCGCTGGCCGAAATGCACGGCTGGGTCATGGCCAGCGAGATGCGCGCGATCGACATCGACCTGAGCTTCGCGCCGGTGGTGGACCTGGCACGCGGCAATCGTGCGATTGGCCTGCGTGCCTTCGACCCCGATCCCGAAGTGGTCTCGGCACTGTCGCTGGCCTACCTGCGCGGCATGCGGATGGCCGGCATGGCTGCCACCATCAAGCATTTTCCCGGCCATGGGTCGGTGTCTGAAGACACCCACTTCGACGAAGCGGTCGATCCGCGCCCGTTGCACACGATCATGACCGAAGACGTGTTGCCGTTCCGCGACGCCATCGCTGCGGGTGCGGAGGCGGTGATGATGGCCCACGTGCGCTATCCCGCCGTCGACCCCGACCCGGCCGGCTACTCGCGGCGCTGGATCGGCGGCATCCTGCGCGGCGATTTGCGCTTCGGCGGCGCTGTGTTCAGCGACGACATCTGCATGGCCGCGGCCGAGTCTGCCGGGGGCATCAAGGGCCGGATCAGCGCCCACCTCGATGCCGGCTGCGATTTCGTGCTGGTGTGCCAGCCCGCCCAGGTCGCCGAGGCGCTGGCGGCCGTGGCATTCCGCACGCACGTGCGCGATGAGCGCATCGCCGGGCTGATGGGTCTGGTCCCGCAAACCTGGGAGCGCCTGATCGGCAATCCCCAGCGTCGCCGCTTCGTCGCGCGCGTGTGTTCCCTCAACGAGCCCAAGCTGGAAGCCAGCGCGTGATTGCACACCCGCTGGCTGACGCGCTCGCCAGCGCACAACTGCTCCACGATCGCAACACCCTGATGGCCGCTACCGCACGGATCGGCGCACAGATCGCGCGCGATCTTGAAGGCACCTGGCCGGTGTTCATGCCGGTGATGAACGGCGGTCTGATCTTCGGCGGGCATCTGGCGTTGGCAGTCAGCATCGACTGCGAGTTCGACTACTGCCATGCCACGCGCTACCGCAGCGCGACCACCGGCGGCCAGCTGCAATGGGTGAAAGCGCCGCGCATCGCGCTGGCCGGTCGCCACGTGCTGCTGGTCGACGACATCCTCGATGAGGGCTATACCCTCGATGCGGTCAAGCGCCACTGCCTGGCGCTGGGCGCGGCCAGCGTGCGCATCGCGGTGCTGTGCCAGAAGATGCACGGTCGTACGGTACCCGGCCTCGAGGCCGACTACGTCGGCGTCGAGGTGCCGGATCGCTACGTATTCGGATTCGGCATGGACTACTACGAGCAGGGTCGCAACCTGCCGGCGATCTACGCGTTGTGAGTGCTGCGCAGGAGTCGCTGGTGCTGGCAGTCATCGGCGGCACCAGCGTCTACGATCTGCCCGGTCTCGACGACGCGCGGCCGCACGAGATCGTTACCCCCTACGGCCGGCCGTCGGCGCCGGTGATGCTCGGCTGCATAGCGGGCAATCGGGTTGCCTTCCTTGCGCGCCACGGCAAGGGCCATGCGGTAGCCCCGCACCGGGTCAACTACCGCGCCAACATCTGGGCCTTGCACGCGCTCGGCGCACGCCGGGTGCTGGCGATCAACACCGTCGGCGGCATCACGCCGCGCATGGCGCCCGGCGCGCTGGCGCTGCCCGATCAGGTGATCGACTACACCCACGGCCGCGAAGCCACGTTCTGGGACAGCGACGGTGAGGGCAGCATGCGGCATGCCGAGTTCGGCGAGCCCTACACCGCAAGCCTGCGCGACGCGATCCGCAGTGCAGCGCGCGATTGCGCGATCGACCTCGTCGAACCCGCAACCTACGGCGCCACGCAAGGCCCGCGCTTCGAATCGATCGCCGAAATCGTGCGCATGGCGAGCGACGGCTGCGACCTCGTCGGCATGACCGGCATGCCCGAGGCAGCGCTGGCCCGCGAGTTGCAACTCGACTACGCATGCCTCGCCCCCGTGGCCAACTGGGCGGCGGGCTGCGATGCGCGCGGCACAGGCCGGCGCGATCTGCCGCCGATCAGCCTCGATGAGGTTTTCGCGAACCTCAAGCGCGCGACCGGGCCGTTGGTCGGGATCATCGCCGCGTTGCTGGCCGCGACCCCGGACTAGGCGCGTCGACTATCGCCCGGCGCGAATCCGCTCCGCGCCGGCGCCCTTTGCAAGTCCGCGGTCGAAGGTGCCCAACGGCGTGTGGCCTGCGGCACGGACGATCTCCACGATCAGGCAGTCGCTGAATCCGAGCGTGGGATCGGCGCGCAAGTTCGACAGGGCTCAGGCCACCGCGTCGGGGCGCTCGATGACCAGGCTGCGGTGCTGCAGCAGCTGTTCCACCGCGCGCGCGCGCCGCGCCAGCGTGCGATCGTAGACCGCGTCGAGCACCCACAGCGTCTCGGCGAGCGCGAGGTGCGAGACCCAGGCGCCAGGGGCGATGAACGCCTCGGCTGCAGTGGTCTGGTCGGGATCGTCGCGGACCAGCAGTCGGACGATGAGATTGGTGTCAACCGCGCGCATGCCGCTTGCGTACCGCTTCGCGGACGCCTCGCTTCAGTTCGGTGATGGACCGCGGCGATGCGGGTGCATCGAACAGCGCTGCTTGGATCTGTTTCGACGTGTAGGTGCCGACCCGGCGCACGACCACGCGGTCGCCTTCGGTTTCCCAGATCAGGATCGAACCGGGAGCGAGGCCGAGCTTGCGGCGGAGCTGTGCCGGAACGGAGACCTGCGCCTGCGACGTCAGTTTGCTGGTTGATGCCATAGGGGCGCGATACCCGGGTAATGCGGATCGGGCAAGTGCTGCTTCGCTCACGATGCACGCGAGGGCAGGTCCAGCCAGCGCAGTCGCGGGATCTTTGCCGCAGACGTCTTCCCGGCGGCATTCGTCGCGCGTTGAGTTCGTGCCGTCCCCCGCCCCGTGATCCGAAGCGTCTCAGTACCGCCGCAACGCCGCCACCAGCACCCCCTGGATCGCTACCTGCTCGGGTCGGTAGCGCTGTGCAGGGTAGTCGGGGTTCTCCGCGTGCAGGACGATCTCGCCGGGGGTTTGTTCGATGCGCTTCAAGGTGGCCGATTCGCCGTCGATCAGGGCCACCACGGTCTCTCCGTTGC
>Ga0209181_10000934_pt1 | contig 52522 bp, 42 predicted proteins | sample MAT05_FD_187208 | JGI IMG/M metagenome (GOLD analysis project Ga0209181, IMG submission 187208) | Freshwater microbial communities from Lake Fryxell liftoff mats and glacier meltwater in Antarctica - MAT-05 (SPAdes) (version 2) | ecosystem: Environmental > Aquatic > Freshwater > Ice > Liftoff... | reverse complement strand
TGCTGGAACGGGAGAGGCGGTTGCCTACCGAATCCAGGCTGTAAGTCACACTGCCGTTTCCATTGGCCTGGCCTGCGCCGAGCGCTTCGCTCTGTAAGCGCCAGAGGTTGTCGTATGCCCACACGCGGGTGCGCTGGGTGGCGGGTGCGAGCAGGTTGATGCCCAAACCACTTTCAACATACTCATGGCGGTGTCCGGTCGTGTGCGTGATGTGAAAACGTCTTCCTCCAATAGCTGGAAGCCCGTTATCCTAAATTCGGCGTTCGGGATGAACCGTGAAGGACGCAAAGGCGCGAAGAACAGGCAGTTGAAGATGAAATTAGGGTTTTCTTTTTCTCACCCAAAAGGTGGTGGCTCAAACTTTTGTAAGGTCTTTATTTCGTGGACATTCCAATGCCGTTTTAAGGGTTATCATCATCTCCGTAAAGGAGCGTGCCTTACGGAGACACTTAAAACTCGGCCACAAGGGGCCAGTCAGCATCAACTTTTCACCCTGATCTGCGTGCGTAAAATCACACACGTGCCTTTCTCCAGCGCTGTCTCGAGCTGCATGGTGCCACGAAGTTTCGCGGCACGCTCGCGCAGACTGTTGATTCCCATTCCTCCGCCTGTTTGATCGGGAGAAAAGCCGTGTCCGTCATCCTGAATTTTGAGTTCAAAAAAGCCGTTCTCAATACTCGCAGAGAGCGTCACTTTCTCTGCTTCGGAATGACGCGCCACATTAGCGAGCGCCTCCTTGAAGAAGAGAAAAACCTGTCTTCTATCTTCCACCGACCACTTGAGCGAAGACGGGCCAAGCTCATGAATCCATTCAATTTTTCGTCCCGCGAGCAACCGTGTGGCAGCGAGTTTCAAGTGATCCATCAGATTCATCCCCACCTCCTCACGAAAACCTGCCAGCCAGAGTGTCTCCCTCATCGCATCGGTAGTCTCGTGCGCGATCTGGCTGATACGCTGCAAAAACTCGATCTGAGACGGCTGCCGCGCCGCCGCCTCGCTGATCATTCCGATTGCCGCCAGGTTGCTCCCGATCTCGTCATGTAAATCATGCGCAAGCTGACGTCGAAATTTCTCAAGCTCACGTCTGCGAATACGACGCCCGTTCCAAATGGAGCCGACAACACCCACCAACAACAAAACACTCAAGCCTCCGAAAAGCCACTGCGCCCGCTTCATCACACCGGCATAAAGTGTCTCACGTTGAAGATTCAAACTCGCCAGCTCCCTCTGCAATGCGCTGCGCTGTGTCCACAGGTTGACCCACTGCGGCAATTCCAAGATGAGCCCGTGACTATTGAAGCCATCATTGAGAATGGATCTCGGCCAGTCTTTCGTCTTGAGAGTCGGATCGGGAACCGTTTCCGGCTTGGCCTGGCGCGCCACATTCACTCCGCCGGAGTAAATCTCGATTTCAGACAGCCCAAAACGCTTTGCATGAATAAATCCCCCGGCTTTAACCAACACCACACGGACAAAACGCGCCTGCACATTACCCAGCGGAATAGTCACCGGATTATTTCCTGGATTTCTAAACCACTGCCAGTTGATCGAATCCCACACCAACTCCGGCGACCGGAATTCATTCTCCGTGGAAACTTCCAGACGAAATTGCGCAGGAAAGCCGTAACCGGGGAAATCCATGCCTTTGCTGGCATGCACCGGATGAAGGCGCACCTCTTCCACTGGCATGACTTTACCGAGATCGAGCTGCATCCAGGTCGGCTCTTCTTCATCGTTGGATGGTCCGGCGTACACCCCGTCATAAAGCAGTTCACGCCTCACAACAGGTGGTCCAAGCGGGGTGCGCCCATCCACCAGATTGTCCACATGCCAGCGCGGTGGTATTTCGATGGCGCTCGATGAAGTCACACGGCAGCCAGACGCAATATTGAGATTGCCGGATAGCACCATCAGCTCCGCAATGGCGAATGCCGATGGACTAACGACGGTCACCCGGACATAGCGCGCCGTTTTCCCGTGTGCAGGAAACTCAACAGGTGAGATGCCGGGGTCAGGAAAATCCGCGTCGTCATAATTCACCAGCGGATGGCTTTTGAGAAACTCCGGGTCATCGGAAATATCCACACGGAAACGACGTGGGAAGCCATACAAGTCCGTTTCCTGCGCCTGAAAATCTGCCTGCACAGGAATCAACACCACCTGATCTACAGCGAGTGATTTTTTCAAATCCACCTGCACCCAGCGCGTGATTTGATTCGTATTTTTATTGGAATGCAAATACCCGAGGTCTGGCACTGTCTGCCCGTTTGCTGGTGTCTCCAAGGCATTCAACTTTGCGGTCGTCTCCATTTGCAGCCGCTCCACCTCACGCAATTTCGGGCTCAGCCATCCCAGCATCCCGCTATCTGCATGAGCAGACAGCGATACCAGACAGAAAAACGTGAGGATGAAAACGATACAGCGCATGAGCCGCAATATTTGGACGGTTTTAAACAAAGACAGACAGACATTCTCCCACACTGAAATGCAACTATCCAAGGTCGGAAATTTTAAATTTCCAACCCACGACTTCCCTATTGCGCAAACGGTCGCGGTTTGCACGATCATTGGCCTTCATACCAATGCTCGAACAACACGTCCTCAAAATTGCCCAGGAACTCGGAATCAACCCACGTCAGGTCGCCGCCACGGCTGTCCTATTGGAAGAAGGCGGCACGGTCCCCTTCATCGCACGCTACCGCAAAGAGCGGACAGGCGAGCTGGATGAGGTCGCCATTATGAATATTCGCGACCGGCTGGAGCAACTGGAGGAGCTTGATAAACGCCGCGAAAGCATCGTGAGCTCGCTGAAAGAACGGAATCTTCTCACGCCATTGTTGGACGCACGCATCACAGCGGCGCAGACGCTCACCGCGCTGGAAGATATCTACCAGCCGTTCCGTCCCAAGAAACGCACCCGCGCCACCATCGCCCGGGAAAAAGGACTGGAGCCGCTCGCCGATTTGCTTTGGGAACAAAAGCCGGAGACCGACCCAGCCGCCGCTGCAAAGGAACACGTTGGACGCGAATGGAAGAATGAAGAAAAAAGCGGCAAGGTCGAGGACACGAACGAGGCGCTGGCAGGCGCGCGCGACATCATCGCCGAGAAAATCAACGACGACGCCAATGCCCGCGCCAAACTACGTGAGCTTTATCTCAGCAAAGGCGTTCTGAAATCCAAAGTGATCACTGGCAAGGAAACCGAAGGCGCAAAGTTTAAGGATTATTTTGACTGGCAGGAGCCTGCTGCAAACGCCCCGTCCCATCGCATTCTCGCCATCCGTCGTGGCGAAGCGGAAGGCTTTCTCACCTCCCGTCTCACGCCTGGAGAAGACGAGGCGGCAGGGTTACTCACCAGCCTGTTTGTCAAAGGCACTTCGCCCGCAGCACAACAAGTGCGGGAGGCGGCGATCGATTGCTACAAGCGTCTGCTCGGCTTCGCCATGGAAGGCGAATCTCGACTCACTTATAAAAAGCGCGCCGACGAGGAAGCCATCCGCGTCTTTGCAGACAATCTCCGGGAGCTACTCCTGGCGGCACCGCTCGGCCAGAAAGTCGTGCTCGCGATCGATCCCGGATTTCGTACCGGCTGTAAAATTGTCCTGCTCGATCCACAAGGCAAGCTGCTCGCCAACGATGTCATCTACCCTGAGAAGGGCGCACGCGATCAAGCCGAGGCGGCTGCGGTCATTCCCGCCATCGTGAAAAAATTCAACGTCGAGGCTATCGCCATCGGCAACGGAACTGCCGGACGCGAAACAGAAACATTCATCCGCAAACTCGGGCTTCCTCCGCAAATTCTGATCATCATGGTGAACGAGAGCGGCGCTTCCATTTACTCCGCCAGCGAGATCGCCAGACAGGAATTCCCGAACCACGACATCACCGTGCGCGGCGCCGTTTCCATCGGACGCCGTCTCATGGACCCACTTGCCGAACTCGTGAAGCTCGATCCCAAGAGCATCGGCGTCGGACAGTATCAGCATGACGTGGATCAAAGCGCTCTCAAGCGCCAGCTCGACGACGTCGTCGTCTCCTGTGTGAACAATGTCGGCGTGGAATTGAACACCGCCAGCACGCATCTACTGAGCTACGTTTCCGGACTCAACTCCCGAGCCGCCGCAAACATCGTCGCGCATCGCGATGAAAACGGTCCTTTTAAATCCCGCAAAGAACTGCTGAAAGTCGCCGGACTTGGACCGAAGGCATTCGAGCAGGCAGCGGGCTTCCTGCGCATCCGCGGCGGAGATCATCCCCTCGACGCCAGCTCCGTGCATCCAGAGCGTTATGAATTACTGGAAAAAATGGCTCAGGACATCGGCAGCGCTGTTCCTGATTTGCTTTCTGATTCCGCCAAGCGCAACCGTATCGATCTTAAAAAATACGTTACTGAAGACGTGGGTTTGCCGACGCTCACCGACATTATCAAGGAGCTCGCCAAGCCGGGACGCGATCCGCGTCAGCAATTCGAGGCGTTTTCATTCGCGGAAGGCGTGGACAAAATGGAGGACCTCAGGCCCGGTATGAAGCTCCCCGGCATCGTCACCAATGTCGCCGCATTCGGCGCGTTCGTGGATATCGGCGTGCATCAGGACGGGCTCGTACATGTCAGCCAGATCAGCGATGACTTCGTCAAAAACCCCGCAGACTTCGTCAAAGTGCAGCAGAAAGTAATGGTCACCGTCGTGGAAGTGGACGCCACCCGCAAACGCATCGCACTCTCCATGAAATCCAAACCCGATCTGACTGGAGGCAAGCCCGGTGGTGAAAAAAAGAGCGTTGGAGGATTCCAAGGTGGACGTCCCCGTGAGACCGCTCCGGCAAAAAGCAGCGGGCCAGACTGGTTCACACTCGCACAGCAAAAAAAGTAGCTTCTTTGACCTCAATCAAAGAAGGGAGGGTTGTTCTGGGTTCTCATTTAGGAATCGTGAAATGGCATAACAAAGCCTGCGATCATCCGGCGAAGCCGGGCAATGTAGTGCATGCTTCAAGCTTGCACCTCCCAGCATGAACAAGCTGGAAGCATGTTCTGCATTGTAGCCGCAAGCTACGCTACTGCAGTCACTCCATTTCACGATCAAATCAAAAAACCGAAGATGATTTTTAAATCCCTGCACTACACGCTTCTCATTACTGTTCTCTGCACCCTGCCTGCTTCTGCGGAGGATTTTCAGGGTTCGGATCACCCGATTGATTACGACGAGGAACCAGTCAATTACAGCAAGGTGCAACCGCACAATAAAATCGAGGACTTGCAGGTGAAGATCAATTCCGGCGCGGTAACGATCGCTTGGGATGAAAAATTTGGCTATCTTCCGGCAGTCATGGAGGCGCTGGGGATTCCCAAGTCCTCGCAGACACTCGTTTTCTCCAAGACCTCGCTACAACGGAAACTCATCTCACCGGCCAATCCCCGCTCGCTCTATTTCAGCGATGACATATACGCCGGTTACATTCCCGGCGCGCCTGTAATGGAGTTTTCCATCGCTGATCCGAAGATCGGTGCAGCGTTTTACTCCGTCGTGCAAGACAAGGCAGCTCCTCCGAGTTTCGTCCGTAATTCCGACTGCATGCAATGCCATGGCGCACAACGCAGCCTCGGCGTTCCGGGACACTTCATGCGTTCAGTGCCGACCGATACCACCGGTGAGCTCGACGTCACCGGGGAGGCAAACGACATGACGCACTGTGCTCCGCTCGCAGATCGTTGGGCTGGCTGGTATGTCACAGGAAAGCACGGCGCGCAGCAGCATCGCGGCAATCTTGTTGGCCTCAAAGCTTACGAGCGCGCAAAAAGCGAGCCGGGGCTCAATGGTAACCTCACGGAACTAGACAAGTATTTCGATCAGGACAGCTACCCGGCAAAAGGCAGCGACATCGTCGCGCTCATGGTGCTCGCGCATCAAACCCACATGCACAACTACATCGCGCGCATGAATCTGGAGACCCGGCAGATGATGGCGATGTATGGACACACGCGCTACCTGCGACATCAGACCGAGGCATTTCTCCGATACATTTTATTTACGGAGGAAGCCACGCTCACCGAGCCGGTTGAGGGAAACCCACATTTCATCACCGACTTCACCGCTCAAAGCGTTCGCGACTCCAAAGGCCGTTCGCTCCGTGATCTCGACCTCAAAACCCGTCTTTTCAAGTATCCGTGTAGCTTCCTCATTTATTCGGAATCCTTCGATGCAATCCCCGCCGTTATGCGCGATCAAATCCTTCAAGCGCTCCACGACATTCTCACTGGTAAAAATACGGACCCGCAATTCGCCCATATCCCAGCAGAAGACCGTCTCGCCATTTTAGAAATCCTCCGGGAAACAAAGCCGAACCTCCCGGATTACTGGCGGTGAAGTAAACGGTCGGCCAGGAGCTAGGTTAGCACTTCGAACTGACTGAAGAGACGGAAGGATTCGTAGCGGTCCTGGATGTCCTGCTGCGTGAGCGTGCGCATGCGCTCAAGCGAGAATTGCTCCACATTGTAGCTCGCCAACACTGAGCCAAAAACAACCGCCTTTCGGATGTCTTCAAAAGTGACCTCGCCTTGATTGGTGTTCGCGAGATAGCCCGCGACGCCTCCTGCGAAAGTGTCGCCTGCACCTGTCGGATCATGCACGTCTTCCAGTGGATAAGCTCCGCAGGAGAAAAACCGGGTACCAGGTCCAAAAAGCAGACAGCCGTGTTCCCCTTTTTTAATCGCCACATACTTCGGCCCCATTTGTTGAATTTGCTGCCCGGCCTTCACCAGGCTTGTCTGCTGGGTAAGCTGACGCGCCTCGCCATCATTCAAAATCAGCATATCAATCCGCGTGAGCAGCCGCTTCAACTCATCCATCGCAATGTTCATCCAGAGATCCATGGTGTCCGCGATGATGAACTGAGGAGCTTTGACTTGATCCAGCACATGATTTTGCAAATTCGGCCCGATATTGCCGAGGAGGATGAATTTGGAATCCGTATATTCAGCCGGCAAAACAGGATTGAAATGCTCGAATACATTCAGCTCCACGCTGCGGGTTTCACGCACATTCATGTCGAGCATGTACTCACCCGACCAGCGGAACGTCTTTCCAGCAACCGTCTGCAATCCTGCGAGATCCATGTTTCTATCGCGAAAAAAATCCACGTGCTGCTTTGGAAAATCATCACCCACCACACCCACGAGTTTCACCGGAGAGAAAAAACTGGCCGCTACCGCACAGTAACTGGCCGATCCGCCAAGGAGATCAGCGTGTTCTTCAAACGGGGTTTTGACGGTATCGAGTGCGATAGAACCAACAACGAGAACGGACATGAGGATGAAAGGAGGAAGGAAAAAGGGTGAAGGATGAAAGGTATCCTAACCACAACTCAGGGACGCCGATCAACCAGCAATTTCTCATAAACATTCCCTGGGGTGTGATTGGAAGTGGTAAGAAAACGTATGAATCACGTAGGCGGGAAGAAGCGCACAGCAGTTTTGGTTGGCGAAGCAGACACACCGGGGCACAGTCCGTCCCGGCTGTGGGGCCAGCGGGCGTCCCGCCTGATGAATCAGGGTTTCGTCAAAGGCCAATCAGCGACCATCCCGCTTAACAGTTTGTTGAAAAACCTTGGGTATGGGTGGGATGAATGAAACCGAAGGTTCTTACTCTTTGTCTTACTCTTGATCTCACTCTGAAAATGCCTGCTTGGAGTAAGATCAAGAGCAAGACAACGAGTAAGATTTTGCCCCAGCGAAATGCGTCGCTGTGTTTTTCAACAGTCTCTTAGTAATCCTGCCCAGTTTCGCTAGGCGAGAAACCCGGATGCCCAGTCCGCACTCCTTCGCCGCGTTTTATCCATCCTCCTGCCAATCCTGTTTTCCATTCTGTTTCGCTGATCTCACCACTTCCAATCACACCTCTTCGCAGCCCCGCTACAAAACCCGCTTTGCAAACGAAGCGCAGCGAATTACATAGATCGTTTCCATGAAAGTCCTGCGTTATACCGATCCCGATTTTTCTCGCTCGCTCGCCGCGCTGAAACGCCATGCCGAACCATCCGAGGAGGTGCGCAAGACGGTAAGCACAATCATTGCAGACATCCGCAAGCGCGGAGACAAGGCGTTGCTGGAGCTCACTGCAAAATTTGGCGGCGCAAAGTTGAAGGCAAGCCAGCTACTAGTGAGCGAGAAACCCAAAGTGGATGCAGCGACCCGGCGCGCGTTCGCGGTCTCTTTTAAAAACGTGTTCACCTTTGCAAAACGCAGTCTTCGCAAAAGCTGGACGATGCGAAACACACAAGGCGGGCTCGTCGGCGAACGATTCGATCCTTTCCAGCGCGTCGGCATTTATGTCCCCGGCGGCACGGCCCCTCTGGTATCCACCGCGGTAATGACCGTCACGCTGGCAAAAGCCGCTGGCTGTCCCGAGATCGTGGTAATGACACCTTGCGACAAGGAAGGCCGGGTAAACGCCGCGCTTCTCTATGCGCTACGTCAGGCAGGGGCGACTGAGGTGTATTGTGCAGGCGGCGCGCAGGCGGTGGCGGCGCTGGCTTATGGGACAAAGACGATTCGTCCGGTGCAAAAGATTTTCGGTCCAGGCAGCCCGTGGGTTGTGGAGGCGAAACGACAGGTATTTGGTCAGGTCGCCATCGATCTCCTCCCTGGCCCGAGCGAAATCCTCGTCCTCGCCGACGCAACGGCAAACGCCACATGGGTGGCTGCTGATCTTCTTGCACAGGCTGAGCACGGACACAAAAGCAGCGTCCTTTTTGTCACCGACAGCGCGAAACTATTGGGCGCTGTAAAAAAGGAGATCGAATCGCAAGCCGCCACCTTAAGCCGCCGCGCATATCTTATGGATGTGCTCAAGCAAGACGCCGCGCTCATTCTGGTAAAGACACTCAAAGACGCCGTCTCCATCGCGAACGACTTCGCGCCCGAACACATTTCTATCGTGACCAAAAACGCCGCCAGCCTCGCGACAGAGATTCGCACGAGCGGTGCCATTTTCCTCGGTGGCTATTCCCCGGTGGCTGCGGGCGATTTTGTAGCGGGACCGAGCCACACCCTCCCGACTGGAGGAGCCGGAAAGTCATTCCCCGGCCTTACCGCCGACATGTTCCAGCGCCGAACCAGTATTGTGCAGCTCGACAAAAACGCACTCAGACAAAGCGTCGCAACGATCCAACAATTCAGCAAAGTCGAGGGACTGGATGCGCACGGTCGCTCTGCAAGTATTCGCTTCGATTAAAAAACAGGTGACTAAGCTTTTCATCGTCCGAAGATGATTCGACTCATTCGTGACACACCCCACCAGCCAACATGTAGAGGAGGAAATGCCATCCAGGCTGGGAGCCCTTTTATTTCTAGCAAAGGCGAAAGCTTTTCAAATGAGGCGTGGACTGAAGAACCAGTTTAGAAACGGAATCCAACGACTTCCCATTGCAACAGCTCTTGAAAGCGGATCGGTCCTGTCTGAGTCGCGGAGCCTGCTTTATCCGTCGTCGAATCCCGCCGAGTTCGCGCTGCAAGCCGGTAAAGTGCAGAACCTGCGCATGGCGGCGGGGTATCTCGATAAACGAGCACTAAAAGCAGGAGACGTTTTTAGCTTCTGGGCGCATGTCCCCCGCCCCACCGCAGGACGCGGTTTCGCACCGGGTCGGGAATTGCGCGAAGGCTGTGTGATTCCGAGCGTGGGCGGCGGGTTGTGCCAGCTTTCCAACGCGCTTTACGACGCCGTTTTGAAAGCCGGATTTGAAGTCATTGAACGCCACGCTCATTCACGAAAACTACCCGGCTCGATGGCTGAGGAAGGACGCGACGCGACGGTCTTTTGGAACTACGTGGATTTGCGCTTTGGCGCGACTGCGGACTGCGTTTTGGAGGCGACACTGACCCAACGAGAATTGATCGTGCGATTTCGCAGCGATGTGGAAAGGAAAGTGCAACTCGCCCCCAAAGACTGCGGATCCTTCAAGCCGGATGATTCGAAACAAACGCCCGCCGCCGAAAGCTGCGAGACATGTGGAGTCATCAGCTGCTTTCGGAATCCGTCCGCAGCCTCGCTCCCGCAACGTGAAGTCAAAGCGTGGCTGGTGGATGCGTGGACGCCGGAATTCGACGCCTATGCACAGCGCGAGCGCAAGGCGGACGATGTTTTACTCCTCCCGCTCAACAGCCGGAAATGGAAGCTCGGGCCGTATCGCTGGAACACCGGCGGCTTTGCCCAGATTAAAGAAAGCCCGTGGTTTGTGTTGAAGCGCTCGTTGCAATCGCGCCGTTTAGCCAGCCAAGGTGCGAGGCGGCAAACCGCCCTGCTACAAATGGACGCCGAGCTTGCAGCGCAATATGCGATGCGCATTCCCTACACCGCACTGCATGTCGTGGTGAGCCAGAATCTGCTCCCGCACCTTTGGCAAACTGGAGCGCTGGCGGGACGCACGTTCGACGTGCTCATGACGCGTCTGCCGATGCATGATCTGCAAACGCAGCTCGACCTTGCGGCAACGCGCTGGCCGGATTCCAAGACGCTCGCCGACTTCCGGGTGAATCCAGTGCTACTCGCAGCCGAAAAGGAAGCGCTTGAACATGCGCGGCATTGGATCACTCCACACACCGCCATCGCAGCCCTCGCACGCTCCCGCGCAATCTCGGTCGAGTGGCATCTCCCCAAAACGGACGCTCAAAAACCTGGAAGCCGGATTGTCTTTCCCGCCTCCACCATCGGTCGCAAAGGCGCGTTCGAGCTACGCGAAGCTGCCCGTGAATTAAATCTCAAGCTCACGTTGCTCGGCTCGGATCTGGAGGGAGACGGTTTTTGGAAAGACCTCGATGTTTCCAAGGCGGACGACCACTGGCTTGCCGACGCACGCGCCGTCGTGCTCCCCGCCTGGGTAGAACATCAGCCCCGTCGCCTACTTCAGGCAGTCGCAGCCGGGATTCCTGTGATCGCCTCAAACGCCTGCGGACTCGCTGCAATGCCCGGTGTGAAAACCATCCCGGACGGAGATGTGGAAGCACTCAAAGTGGCGCTGAAAGGCCTTGAATCTATTTTTCGCGATGTCGGTCACGGCGTCCGACCGGACTGATCGGTCATATCAGACTGGTCTGTGTTATACGTCCTATAAAACCGCCTTAATCTCCAAACGTTATCCCAATAGCGCGTGCGGTCTCTACGATCTGACTGTCTGGCTGCACTCTCTTGAGCTTACTCACGGCTTCCTCGATTGGGACGCTGAGCATCTGATAATTCTGATAGCTCACCATGTGGCCGAATTTGCCTTCAACAACCAAGTCCACAGCCATCACACCAAAACGGGTTCCTAAAATACGATCGAGCGTAGAAGGCGCGCCGCCGCGCTGAAGATGTCCTAGCACACAGGTGCGAATTTCTTTGTCCATGTACTTTGAAAGTTCGCGTCCAACTGTGTCGGCGATTCCACCCAGGCGGTATTCTCCTGCGGCTGGCTTGTATTGCTCGCGCCCTCCGTGTGGCGTCGCGCCCTCGGCCACCACGATGAGCGTGCTGGTGCGACCCTGGCTCTCCCGCTTGCGGATTGTGGTGCAGACCGATTGGATATCAAAAGGAATTTCTGGGAGCAGAATGATGTCTGCCCCACCGGCAAGCCCGCCATAAAGCGCGATCCAGCCCGCATGCCGCCCCATCACCTCGATCACCATCACACGCTTGTGCGCGCTCGCCGTCGTGTGCAGACGATCCAGCGCATCCGCCACGCAGGCGACCGCACTATCAAAGCCAAAAGTCATGGCGGTCGCTTCAAGATCGTTATCAATCGTCTTGGGAACTCCAATGACCGGGATACCGTTTTCGTGCAACGTCTGTGCAGTCGTCAGTGAACCGTCTCCGCCGATACAGATCATGGCGTCGACTTGCAGCTTCGCGAGAGTCGCCTTAGTCTTGCCGATGACTTCCGACGAAATACGGGAGCGCTGCCCACCGCCAACTTTGGAGATAAAATGTCCGCGATTCGTCGTCCCAAGAATCGTTCCGCCCCGAGGCATAATGCCTTCAGTGTTCTCAAGCGTCAGCGGCTGCCAGCGTTCCGGCGGGAGAATCCCTTCAAAGCCGTCATGAAAGCCAATTACCTCCCACTTCAAGTTCGTCGCGGCGCAAACGACGGAACGAATGACGGCGTTGAGCCCGGGGCAGTCTCCTCCACTGGTGAGGACGGCGATGCGTTTTTTACTCATCAGTTAATGGACTTGGGCTTCCAGCCTTTCATCGGACGACCAGCTGTCGCCCATTGATCCAGCAGCTTCCAGCCGCTTGTAAGAAGCGCACGGGCCGTGTCAAAACGCGTCCCGCTGTTCAGCACCACAATAGTCAGGCGTCTCGGGGTAATAATATGCCTGTCTCCGTCCGGCTTGCTATCCGGCGGCTGGGCGGCGCTGATGACGAGACAACTCCCTGCCAGCGTGGTTCTTCCGGTTTTGACTCCATCGATGCTATCGAGACCGAGGATTTCATTCGTGCTTTTGAGTTCGATGGTCGCTGCCTCGCCCGCTGCGCGTTGCCAGGAAATTTTGCGGGTCTTTTGCGAGACGTAGAAAAGAAAGCCGTTGCGACCAAGTGCGTAATTCGTCAGGACCGCCACATCCGCCGCCGTTGAATGCGGAAGCTTGTCTTCCAGATCGTCCAAGCCGTGCGAATTGAGAAAGCGTGTGGACTTCATCCCTATTTTTCGCCCGAGTGCATTCATCTGAGAGACAAAGAAATCGCGGGCTCCGGCATCATCCGGACCACCTCCAAGCTTACGCCCCACATGCAGCGCGATCGCGTCCGCCGCGATATTGTCGCTCTGCATCAGCGCCGTGTAGAGCAGGTCGCGGAGCGAAATTGTGTCGCCTGGTTGCAAGCCGATGCTGTTCGGGCTACTCAAATCGGCAGGCGCTTGCGGCACAGTGACAAGCTGACCGAGATCCTCACTTTTCGCTGTCGCCCAATCAATCACCACAACCGCCGTGGCAACCTTGGTAATGCTCGCGATCTGGACCTTTTTGGTCGCGTTGCTCGAGGCCAGAACAAGCCCGGACGCTGAATCGGTGATGCTATAGGCAAATGCATCCACATTCCCGAGCGGGCTTGTGGAGCGGAATTGAGCCATGGCTGCGGACGTGCAAAATGCAAGGGCCGCAAAACCGGTGAGTAAAAAACAACGACGATAGAGTCTCATGGATGAAGTGCGCGGATACTATGCACGAGGTTGCATCACGCAAGGCAGAAGCCGGGAGGGGTGAAAAAGGAGAAAGGAAAAGGGACAAAGGAGAAAGGGTCTGGCGCTTCGCGCTATGGGGCGAATTTGCCCTTTCATTCATAATAACGCGAAGCGTCAGACCCTTTCTCCTTCGTCCTTCGTCCTTCGTCCTTCGTCCTTCGTCCTTTCTCCTTACGCGTTTGCGTTTGCGTTGCCATCCTCTCAAATTTCCAGCTTCTGTTTCATCTAACAGTAAGACAGCGTGCATCATGCGATTTCTTCCCACACTGTGCAGCCTGCTCACTTGCGTTTCGCTTTGCTCCGCCCACGAGGTCGGCAATGAAATCGCCGACGCCACGAATGCTTTTCTCAAATCACTCGGCGATGAGCAGAAGGCAAAAGCGGTCTTTCCATTTCCAGAAGACGGCTCCGGCGAACGCGTGGACTGGCATTTCATCCCCAAATCGCGAGTTGGACTCCCGCTCAAGGAGATGACTCCCGCCCAACAGAAGCAGGCAAAAGCATTGCTCAAACTTAATCTCAGCGAGACTGGCTTTAAAAAAGTGGAGACGATTCGGGATCTGGAAGGCGTGCTGCGCGACATGGAAAAAAACGGGAGTATCACCCGCGATCCCGATCTGTATTTCGTCAGCGTTTTCGGAAAGCCAGGGAAAGATCAGCCTTGGGGCTGGCGCTGGGAGGGCCATCACCTTTCTTTAAACTTCACCTTTGTGCCCGGTCAGCCGCCATCGGTGACTCCTTCATTCCTTGGAAGCAACCCCGGTGAAGTCATGCAAGGGCCGCTCAAAGGACTCCGGCTGCTGGCGAAAGAGGAAGATCTGGCGCGGGCGCTGGTGAAATCCCTAAATGAAGGACAGCTCAAACAGGCGCGCATCATGGATAAAGCGCCTTCCGATGTCATTAACGTCCCCGGACGCAATGACACAAAGCCGGAAGGAATCACCTACGACGCGCTGGATGCCGGGCAGCAAAAACAGCTCGTTGCTTTGATGAAGGAATATCTTTTCCGAGTGCGGACCGAAATCGCGGAAGACGAATGGGCGCGCGTGCAAAACGCCGGACTCCAGAATCTTCATTTCGCTTGGGCGGGAGGTCTGGAGGCGGGCGAACCGCATTATTACCGAGTGCAACTCCATAACTTCGTTCTTGAATACGACAACACCCAGAACGACGCAAAGCATGTCCACGCGCTCTGGCGGGATTTCGATCGCGACTTCGGAAACGACGCCCTCGCCGATCACTACAAGAAGCATAAGCATTAGTAGATTGTAAATGGAAGCGCCTGCCCCATTTCTCCTTATTCCTTTCTCCTTATTCCTTTCTCCTTATTCCTTCGTATCGCCACTGCGATCAACTCGACGCCACACACTCCTCAATCACCGCCCTGAGCGCACGAGTCCGGACATCCAACGCAAACTCCGACGGCGTCTCCACGGTAAAAGCCCGGCTACCATGAGACAGATACAACCAAATGGCTTCCGGATAACCCATGCGATCAAACCGGCTTTTCGTAAAACGGCGACGAATCAATCCACCGACCGCCTTGGTTCCATCAATATTCGTCCGTGGCTCGAGCGGGATAAATTTTGACCCGGCTTTCAGCAGCTCCTCCCCGAGCCCCTTCTCCTTGGTGAGAAGCTCATACAGATACAGACCCTGCCCGTCGTAATCTTCATGCAGCATGAGGGAGAGCGTGAAGCGATGATCCCCTACTGCCTTTTTGAGCGCGGCAACGACCGGCTGCTCGTCAGTGTGGAAGCAGCGGTTGAGATCAACCCCGGATTCATTCGTACGCACATTACAACTCAAGCCATAGGGATTCAGACAGGGAAAAATCATCAGTGGCAGACCGGAGAGCTTCTTCCAGTTCAACTCCGCCCAGGCAATAAGCGCCTCGGTCGCTGCGGGTTCGTCCCCATGAATTCCAGCCGAAATATAAATGCCGCCGCTGGCTTTCATTGCCGGGGTTTTAAACCAGAAAACCGGAAGATCTCCCGCCTTTGCAAGCACCTGAAGCTTCAGTCCCGCCATTTTAGTCACCGCGCGCCAGCGTCTGGCAAGATGCTGATAGTCGTGGGCGCGATGAGTGGTGTTCACAGCTCGGTTAGTAGTTTTTGGTAAATGCCATCAAAGCCGCCGTTGCTGAAAACGACAATGACGTCTTTGTCCGCGACCAACGGACTCAACCGGGGAACGATCTCCTTTGCCGTCGGCTCGAAAAACGCTTTCCGTCCGCGCTTATTGAGTTCGGAGATGACCGATGCCGTGTCGAGTCGCTCCTCTGGCGGTAATTGCTCTAGACGCGCCACCTGGGCAACGACAGCCCCGTCCGCCAGCGCGAGTGCTTCCACCAGCGCGTCCTGCATAACACGACGACGCATGGTGTTGGAACGAGGCTCCGTGATCGCCCACAGGCGGCTACCGGGATACATAAAGCGGAGCGCGGCGAGCGTCGCCGAGATCGCTGTGGGATGATGACCAAAATCCTCGATAATCGTCACTCCTCGCCGGGTGCCCAGCACACGCTGTCTGCGCGCCACGCCTTTGAAGCTGGAAGTTGCCGCCGCGATTTTATCGGGCGTCACGCCGTAGTGGTGCGCCGCGGCAATCGCCATTGCGGTATTGCGGACATAAATTTCACCGACCAACGGGATGGAAAAATGCGTGTCGAAAAGCGTAAACTGCGAGCCGCTCGCGCTGTAAGTCGCATTCTGAATTTTCACGGTTGCTTCCGGACCAAACCCCACGCCTTGATTATTTTTCGCTCGTGATTTCAAAGCGATCTCCCGAGCATTGACGTCGTCCGCATTATAAAGCACCACGCCATTTTCTGGGACGATGTTCATGAGGCGGGTAAAGGTGAGCTTAATCTCGTCGAGGTCCCGGTAGATGTCAGCGTGATCGAACTCCACATTGTTCACAATCACGAGCTCGGGTAGGTAATGTAAAAACTTAGAGCGCTTGTCGAAAAACGCCGTGTCGTATTCGTCGCCTTCCAGGACGACGTAAGGCGAATCATGCAAGCTGGCGCCCTGCCCCAAATCCTCCGCAATACCACCGATCATGTAAGCCGGGTCCAGTCCGCCAACCCGCATTATATGGGTGAGAATAGCGGTCGTGGTGGTTTTTCCATGCGTGCCAGTGACTACCAGATTGTGTTTTTCCCGCAGGAAAAACTGCTTCAGCGTTTCCGGCAGCGAAAGGTATTGGAGGCGACGGTTCAACACTTCCTCCAGTTCGGGATTGCCCCGGGAGATCGCGTTTCCCACCACGATCAGATCGGCCGTCGCGGGAATATTTTCCGGCTTGTAACCATCGAAAAGCGTAATGCCGCGCTCAGTGAGAAAGGTGGACATCGGCGGATATACGGAGCTGTCCGAGCCGGTAATCGCCATCCCTTGGGTTTTCATCGCAACCGCAACCGCGCCCATGGCGGTGCCGCAAATGCCGATGAAGTGAACGTGCCTGATTGGTTGGTGCATGGAAAGCCGCGCACGCTAGCGGCCACGCGGAAAATGCGCAAGCGACGGCTTCCTGCTTTCATTGGCTAGCGTTTCAACCTGATTACCCAACCAGTAATTCGCTTCTCCGCACATAACGCTGACCAGGCAGCGCCTGCACCAATCGCTTCAACTCCAGCCCAAGCAGCGTGGAGCTGATTTTGTAAGCTGGTAGTCGAGTCGATGCACAAAGCTCATCCAGCGAAAGCTCCCCCGCCTCCAGTGCGGTCACGATCAGTGTCTCGTCATTGGAAAGCTTCGGCGAAGCGACCGATTGCTTGGGATTTGAGACTGGTTTTGAAGACGGACGTAACGACGGAAACAACGTCTGCAAATCGTCGATAATATCCTCTGCTCCCAGCACCAGCTTCGCACCCTGCTGTATGAGACGATTGCTGCCAATACTGGTCGGGCGATCAATCTGCCCCGGCACTGCATAAACGGTGCGCCCCTGATCAATCGCCTGATTCGCCGTAATAAGCGCCCCGCTGTTCAAGCCCGCTTCCACAACCAGCAGCCCGAGACCCCAGCCCGCAACGATCCGGTTGCGATACGGAAACGTCTGCCGGTCCGCCACGCGCATCATCGGATATTCACTCAAGACCGCGCCCGACTCCGCGATCTTCGCAGCGAGGCTTTTGTTTTCTGTCGGGTAAATCTGCATGAGTCCGCTTCCCATCACCGCCAGCGTTCGCCCCTTCGCCGCCAGCGCGCCTTGATGCGCCGCCGTATCGATCCCGCGCGCAAGCCCGCTCACCACCGTGTAGCCCGAGTAAGCGAGCTGATAGGACAGCCTTTTCGCCGAATCGATGCCGTAATGAGTCGTCTGCCTCGAGCCCACAACACCAATTGCCCGCGTATCTTCCGGCAAGATTTCACCCCAAACATAAAGCACGATGGGGGGATTATGAATCTCCTTTAATTGCGCGGGATACTCCGGCGAACTTTGAATAATCACCTTCGCTCCAAACTCAGCGATCAGCTTCAGCTCCGCCGCAAGATCCACTTTCTGTTCCCAAGTCGCAACCGTCTCCGCCACTTCACTGCCGATTCCATCCACGCTACGCAGCGCCTCCCTACCAGCAGCCAGCACGCGCTGGGGCGTTTCAAACACCTCCAGCAGCTTGCGCATACGCACCGGGCCCATGCCGGGAATCATGTTCATTGCAATGCAGGCTTCGGTGTCAGTCATGTCCAAAAACTGACGACACGGAGGAATGGTGTAAATGCCTTTTCCTACCAGAGGACAGGCTTACTTCTTAATAAGCAATCGATGCCTTGCTCCGTGTTTATTTGGGCTCACGCAAATCCATCAAGGGTTTTTCATAGCGAGCATATACCAACGAGGAAATCCCTAAAGTTCCAATCCACACCAAAACTGAAATCACCGCTGCATTCATCCCGTGCGTGGACCAACCAGCAGCTACAAAACATCCCGTCAAAATTATGATAATAGGCCCATGGCTGAGATACATGGAAAAGGACCACAAACTGATTTTACGGACTGTATAATCCAGAACTGGATGAGGTCTGGACAGTTCACTGACATATGGCAGCACCAACGAAATGCTCAATGAAAGCAGCGGGAAATACAAAACGCGGGAAAAAACATAGGTTTTGTCGCCGAGTTGCTGACTGACTAAGGCCAGTAAAATGATACCCAATGCACCTATCGGCCAAAGCTTCTTCATGGTCATCCAGTGTTTAGGATTCAATTTTAAAAAGGCTAAAATCACGCCAAACATAATGGCGTCCATGCGGAGAAAGGTCACTTTTCGCATGCCATTATCATAATCGTGGAACCACGGGTAACTCCTCAAAATTGTCGGCAAGATGATGAACAAACCGACACTTAACCAGAATGCCAGGGACCTGTTTTTGAAAAATTTGATCAGCAGCCAGATACAAAGCGGAAACAACAGATAAAACCACTCTTCCACCGCCAGACTCCATGCCTCAGTAAAAAATATAGGGTGAACAGTGTGCAGCCCCTGTCCAAAATACAAAAACCTCCACCAATCTGAAGGTAGATTCTCTCGCACATATATCGCGATCACTATATTCAGAAGGAGAAACAAATAATAGTTGGGAAGTGTTCTGAACCAGCGACGCTTCCAAAACCCAACAACCCCGGACCTGGAATCAAGTTCGCCCGCATGCAACTGTCTTATGAGTATTTCTCCAATAAGGTAGCCACTCAGCACGAAGAAAATTTCCACGCCGAGCATTCCAAGTGTTGCCCTGATCAACGCCACTATTGGAAACATAGTTCCCCCGGGAAAAGTATGTGACAGCAATACGCAAGTAACCGCCACAGCCCTTATTAAATCAGGGCCAAACGCACGTTTCGCCTGCACGTATTTTTCCATTATGGCTCCAGACTCCATAACGTCATTTTTTAAGCAAGCCGATTAACACCCAGGCGATTTACGTTTTAAAGCAGGAACCTTCGGCGGGGTGATATGCGCCTCCCTTAAATACAAGGGCTCCAATACGTCCGCCTGTTTCGCATACTCCACGCGCCCGGCCAGCCCAGCCAAAAGACGTGCCTGCGGAGCAGCAATCTGCGGATTGAAATCCGGTAATGCAGCAGTCGCCAAAACGGGAATATTGCCCTCCATGGCAAGACGCTCTTTCAACGAGACAGCATCCAGCAAAAGCGGCCCCTCCTTGCAGAAACCGTCTTCTACTTTGGCAAAGTAAAACGAGTCACGTCGCGCGTCGCCAATCGTGATGACAGGCGAAGTTTCACTCATCGCCGCGACCGATGGAATCCCCATGAGCTTCGCATCGTGCGCCAATGCGATTCCTGTCGCCGCCGAAATACCAATCCGGATTCCCGCGTAACTGCCCGGACCTACCCCCACCACAATCACATCCAGCCTCACCACTTCGCGCAGGATTTTTTCCAGTAAAGGAAACAGATGACTCGTATGTCCACGATCCGCGACAAAACATTCGTCCGCAACCAACCTGCCATCCACCATCAATGCGACGTTCCCGCGTGGAGTAGATGTTTCGATGGCGAGGATGGTGCTCATGTTCAGAACAATTTGGGTGCGCTCTTGCTTTTATTGCGTTTGGACACGCGGCTCGTCGCTTTCTTGAATCTGTCTCTTCTCGCCTTCCAGCACTGAGAGATACAGCCAGCGTGTTTGTTTTGGAAGCCAGTGGGGGAAAAGCGACGCCCATTCGATCACCAGCACACCGTCGTCGCTCAGATAATCTTCCAGCCCAATGCGATGCCTATCGTCTTCACTTTCGAGACGATAAAAATCGAAATGAAAAAGAGGAAGACGTCCGCCGCTATATTCATGCGCCAGCGTAAAGGTCGGACTCGTCACCGGCTGCTCAATCCCCAATCCTCGCGCCAGACCTTTTGCAAAATGGGTTTTCCCGGCTCCAAGATCACCATCCAGCGCAATGACATCGCCTGCACGCAGCTCCAAGGCAAGACGGTTGCCTGCCTCTAATGTCTCCTCCGGACTATGTGAAATGATCGAAACCACGATAGGTGAGCTGGGTTGATGGAGCGGAAGAACGCACGAACTGACCAATACAAGTCAGCGGCACGCGGGGGAATTTCTTTTTCCAAGCTGTCTCCAGTTTAGAAGCCAGTTTTGGTGACATCGCGAAAAGTAACTCGAAATCCTCGCCGTCTTCCATCGCATCCTTCAGCGAACAGCCGCGCGTTTTGGGAATCTCTTCCTCATTCAAGACGAAGCCGCATTTGCTCGCAGCGGCGAGACGCGGCAGATCTTTCGCGAGACCATCGCTGATATCCATCATCGCGTGTGGAAGATAATGCGTCACCAGCCAGCGCGCCTCGTCCAGACGTGGGGTAAAATCGAGATGCTTTCCACGCATCGAGCCACCCAGTCTTCCACTCACATATAATCTGTCCCCTGCCCTGCCACCAGTCCGCGATACACAACATTTCCGCTCCACTTCGCCCGTCAGTGCAACATTCAGAAAAAAGCCGCCCGTAGAACGCGATGTCTCGCCTCCCACCACACTCACGCCGAAACTACGAGCCGCCTTGCAAATCCCCGCATACACGCCCTCCAGCCTTTCCACCGAATAATCACACGGCACCACCAGCGTGATGAGCGCATGACGCGGCACTCCGCCACATGCCGCCACATCGCTGATCGCACGGCACAGCGCCTTCCAGCCGATGCGTTCCGGTTTCTCTCCGGGTAAAAAATGCACCGACTCCACCACGCAATCCGTCTTCAGCACCAGCCACACTTTGTCTCGCGGCTGACCGATCACCGCGCAGTCACTGCCGATACCCACGCGCACATCCGGCGCAACAGGAAGGTTGCGTGTCAGTCGCGCAATCAGCGCGTCCTCGTTGAACCTGGATACTTTCACGGCGTGGGGTTCATATTCCACATAGCCAGCAGGCTCAACGCATTGAAACCGGCATGCATTCCGATGCAGACGAGCAACGAACCGGTGCGTTCAAAGGCAATCGTGAGCGCAAACGCCAGCACGGTAAGCCCTGGGAAACTCAGCAGGTTGCCATGAATCGCCCCAAATAAAAATGCGGTAATCCACGCGCTATGCACACCACCAATGTGACGTTTGAGCGCCGGATAAAAATAGCCGCGAAATACAATCTCCTCCACTAGAGGCGCAACCACAACCGCCGACACCGCGATCTGCCAGAGCGTGTTAAAATCGCCGGTTTCTTTCGCTTTATGAAACAACTCTACCAGTGGCTGCGACTCGGCGTTTTCACCCAGCAGTTGTTGGGTCAGCATCCCGCACAAAAAGACAGCAGGCAACGCTGCGAGCAGGAGCGCGAGTGCATTCACCAGCACACGTCCGAGCCGCATCCGCTTCAAACCGAAAAGTGTCTCCACCCGCACCTCACGGAAAACCATGAAAGACACAATGACAAAGGGGATCACCCCCATCATCAGGGATGAAAACAAAATGTTGATACTATTTCCGGCTGCTGGAACGGCCTCTGGCGGATTAGCTGCCGCCGACTTTGTGATGGCGTTGATGAGCGGCGCTGCGAAAAAAAACATGAGCACCAAGGTGACCAGCGTATCCGGCTGTTGAAGCACTTTCGCCCGCACCTCCCCCCCTCGATCCTGGATATGCAAAAGCATCCGCCCGTAAACACGGATGAAAATCGCCAGCGCAACCACGCATAACAAAATTGCCTGCCACTCTGCGAGGTTCGTTTGCATCACGCTACGCTGCCTTACGGAACCAGCACACTCGGCAACAAATAGATCCGCCCCGGCTCCAGCTTGATCTCGGAAGCCGTCCCCAGCGAAACCTCCACCTTCTTCGGCTCCGCAGTCTCTAGCATCCGGAAAATTTTCGCCAGCCCCGCACGCGCTTCATAGCGCACGGCCGCCGCTCCCGGTGCCTTGCCGAGCTCTCTCGCCTTGTCCACCGCCTCCTCAATCCCGCCAATTCCATCCACCAGCTTCTCCTTCAAAGCATCTGCACCGGAAAGCACCCGTCCGTCTGCCACTCCTTCCCGCAACACCGCTTCATCCAGCTTGCGTGACGCGGCGACAATTCCGACAAATTTACCGTATGTTTGCATGATCATCGCCTGCAAATATTCACTCTCCTCGGGTGTCATTTTCCGGGAACCACTCAGCATGTCTTTAAACTTCCCGCTCTTAAAAGTCACCATCTCCAGTCCCACCTTACCGAGCAGCTCGGTATAGTTCAGCGACTGGATGATAACGCCAATACTCCCAGTAAAAGTAGTATCATGCGCAAAAATGTAACTACCTCCACAAGCCACATAATAGCCACCGCTCGCAGCCATGGAGCCCATGGAAATCACCACCGGCTTCTTTGCCACCGCCTTCTTTACTGCCTCATAAATAATATCCGAGGCAGTCACCTCACCCCCAGGCGAATCCACCTCCATCACAATCGCCTTCACATCCTCATCTTCCAAAGCCTGCTTCAACTGAAGCTTGATATCTTCCACCATCGTCTCGCCCACATGCCCTTGTCTCATCCCACTGATCACCCCCGCCAGCCTGATTACCGCGATTTTATTCACCACTCCCTTCTCCGCCTTGATCAACGTGTTCTCCCGAAAATCTGGCAAATGCTCACTTCCGCCTCCGTCCAGCACCCCTCCTGCGATGAAAACTAAATTCATCAGCAAGCTAAGGCAGAGCATGATGATGACAAAAATACCGAAACAGCCAAAACGGGAGTTGGAGGACATATCCGCAGCCTCTTCAATGCTTTGAAAAATGTAAAGTGCGGGGAGCTAAGGAGCCTGTTGAAAAACCTTGGATATCGATGGGATGAATGAAGCCGAAGGTTCTTACTCTTTATCTTGCTCTGAAAATGCCCACTTGGAGTAAGATCACGTGCAAGACAGCCGAACGCTGCGAGACAGACGCGGGCGTAGGTGCGTCAAAGAGTAAGATTTTACCCCAACTCAACACCGATGTGATTAAAAGCGGATGCGGTTGAGTGGTGACAAAACCATCCGTGCGCCCTCGTTAACAAGCTCTGGCTTGGTAATGACGATGCTGGGACAACTCCTGCTGTCCAGGGTATGGGTGAGTCCGTTCAATGTAGAATCAGGCGCACAGCCCGCCCGCCGACACCCGCCATGCGAGGCAGAGCGCTGTCCCTTCGGGCTCCTTACGGTCGGCTATGTCGCTCCGCTCCATTTACTCCCACAGTCATTACCAAGCCAGAGCTTGTTAACGAGGAACACGACATCTCAACGGCTTTTAATCACACCCGAGCAGGACACCAACAAATTGTTTCAATTGTTTCTGATCACCGTTTTCTGTAGTCCTGCCGGAATGAAATCCTCAGGCATCACATTTGTTCTAGCCGGACTTTGCTCTTTCAGCACATTCGCCGCAGATGCACCCAAGACCGAACCGAAAGCCGCGCAAAACCAAAAGATCAGTCTCGTTCCCTTCAAGCAGATCAAGGTCGAAGACAGTTTCTGGGCGCCCAAGCTGAAAATTTATACGGAAAAGACCATCCCCCATTCTTGGAACTACATGCAGTGGAATGTCCGGGCGCTCCAACGCGCAAACAACATTCAAGTTGAAGGCGATCTGAACGGAACCTGGGATGAAGCCACGCTTTTCAAGTTTCTGGAAACAGCCGCTTATTCCCTCTCCATCACTCCCGACCCCGCGCTGGAGAAGCGGGTGGATGAAATCGTGACCTGGCTTGGCAATGTGCAGCAGCCCGATGGCTACGCGCACGTCCATATTCTCAACACGAAAAAGAAGCGCTGGGATCCGGATTTCCTCGATGGCTCTCATGAAGGATTTGTGCTCGGGCACATGATTGAGGCCGCGATTCAGTATCACGCAGCCACTGGCAAAAAACAGTTTCTAGATATCGCCACCAAGGCAGCCGACGCCGCTTATGTCCATTTTCTTGGACCCCAGGGAGCGCCCGGATTTTGCGGACACGCCGAGCTGGAACTCGCATTGATCGAACTCTACCGGGTGGTGCCCAACCCTCACTACCTCGAACTCTCAAAGGCATTCATCGAGTGGCGTGGTCGTAATAAAGTAAAGCCAGTCGGCGACACACCGCGTGCGTATTTTCAGGACGATGTTCCATTCCGCGAGCAAATGACGCTGGAAGGGCATGCTGTGCGGGCGCTCTTTTTTGCAACGGGTGTGGCGGATGTCGCACTCGTGACCGGGGACTTCGATTACCGTCTGGCCGCGAACCGCTACTGGGACAGCGCGGCAGGACGCCGAATGAATATTGTCGGTAACTGCGGTCCCCGCAATGATCACGAGGCATTTGGTGAAGACTACGAACTTCCCAGCAATGGCTATTATGAATCCTGTGTCAGTTGCGCGCTTGTGACATTTGCTCACCGGATGTTTTTACTCGAAGGCAAATCCCGCTACGCCGACGTCGTCGAACGGGCGCTTTATAATAATGTGCTCCACAGCATCTCGCTCGATGGGACGACTAGCTACTACCAGAATCCGCTCAGCGACAAAGACAAGCCTCGTTACAACTCCTGGGTATGCTGTCCGCCCAATATCTCCCGCACCCTCTTTCAGGTCGGCCGTTACGCATACGCCGTCAGCCATAAGGAGCTTTTCGTGAATCTTTTTATCGGGGGCAAATGCGACACCACAGTCAACGGCGCAAAAACCAGCCTCGCTGTGCAGACCGCCTATCCATGGAAAGGCGACGTCAAACTGACACTCACCCCCGAGCGCACTACCAACTTTAAACTCAACCTCCGGAAACCAGGCTGGTGCCAAAAGGCAACCGTCAAAGTAAATGGAACGGAGGTCACCCCATTGCCGGTGAATGATCACGGATACGTCGAACTAGACCGCGAATGGAAGTCAGGCGACGTCGTGGAATTCAACATGGACATGCCGGTGCAGCGTGTCGTCGCAAACCCCAACGTGAAAGATTGCATCGGTAAAGTGGCCATTCAGCGAGGCCCTGTCGTTTACGGTTTTGAAGGCCTCGACAACAACGGCACCTCAGCGATTGAGCTAGGAGCTGATCCTCAATTCGAGGTCGAAGCACGCACTGACATGCTGAATGGAATCAGCGTAATCAAAGGCAAAGCAGCCGACGGAAAACCATTCGTTGCGATTCCGTTCTACACGATGGCGAACCGCGACAAATCCACCCAGGAAGTCTGGGCCGTTCAGCAGGGATTGGATCTCGACCATTCGTGGTGGAAAGGCCGCTTGTATCGCATGCTCAAAGACAGTTGGATCAAGAAGTAGGCGGGAAAAAGGAAGAAGGCGAAGGGAAGAAGGAATAAGGTCGTGGCGCTTCGCTCTCATAATGAAGATTTATAAGCGCGAAGCGCCACGACCTTCTTCCTTTTCTTCCTTTTCTTCCTTACTCCTTCTTCCTTTTTCCTTTCCTACACTCCCGGCTTTCGCTTTCAAATCCAGTCGTTTAGCTTCGTTTATCATGAGATTTCTTTCACTCCTGCCCTGCCTTGCGTTGGTTCTGACAAACTTCACGCCGGCTTTTGCCGAGGATAATACCCAGTATATTTATGCACGGGATGAGCGCACCCAACTTGTGATTACGCAAGGCGGGGAAGACAACCCTTCCGCAGAACTACGCACTTACGGCAGCTACGAAGCAGGTGAAAACAGCCTCAACTATACAGACCTCAAAGCAGGAACAGGCGACACCTGGAGCGCTGAAATCGAGCAGGAGGGCAAGCCGACTGCCTCCATTACGGTCACTGGTAAATTTGGTGCCGAAAAAATCAGCGTGAAAGTCCGCAACCTGACTTACGAAAACAAAAAGGATGTAAAAGCAAACGGTACTTACGAACTTTTCTCGCCGGAAGAGCTGTTGGAAATGACACGTGCCTGCAGCAAGGCCGCGGACAAGGCGCTGAATGATGTGTATGCAAAAACCAAAGTAGAAGTCGGCGACAACGACTTCCCGGCGCTTCGCAAGCATCAGCGCGAATGGCTCGAGCATCGCGATTATACGAGTGAAGCCCAAGCTATGGGTGAAGAGAAGGAAACCTCGCTGGCATATTGGCAAAGCTTTACCGATATGGCCGTGGAGCGTTGCGATTTCCTCCAATATTTCTCCGGTAAGAATGCAGCCGAGGGTCGCAGCGGAACTTATACGGATGGTTACGGCGGGTATCTTGAGCTGGAGGAAACTGACGCCGGACTCGTCTTCAAGTTCAGTGTCGTTCGTGGACCAACCTTCCATAATGGTGAAATCACCGAAGTCGCCAAAATTAAAGCAGGGAGTGCAGTTTTCAAAAGCAAACCTGATCCAGACCAGGATGAAGCGGAAATCAAATTCACCTTTCCATCTGCCCATCAGGTGCAAGTGGACGGCAAGAACACTTCCTATTACCACGGCGCCCGCGCCTATTTCGACGGCCTTTATTTCAAGACCGGCGATTTAGAAAAGCCCATCGATAGGGCAACCGACGATCAGTAAGGCGCGGCGGCGAAGCCACCCAGTGTAGCGCATGCTTCCAGCGTGCGCACCATTGCTCCGCTCCTCTCCCAGTTTTAATCACAACCGAGCGGGTGACCCTGCTGTAAATATCTTCGTGTGCTTCGTGGTTCATCCCCGTTTGGGTCTCAACAAGCGTTAAATTTTAGATGCACAAGCTAGCCAGGGTTGATAGACACACCGCTTCCCTTTCAAACCCATTTCTCATGAGCAACGCCATCATTTCCACCCAAATCGAAAATCGTGTTTTCAAACCGGCAAAAGATTTCAGCAAGAAGGCGCGAATCAGCTCCATGGCGCAGTATCAAAAAATGTGGAATGAATCGATCAAACAGCCCGAGAAATTTTTTGCTCGGGAAGCCAAGGAACTGCTGTGGCAGAAGTCCTGGACCAAGGTGCTCGATTGGAAAGTTCCCTATGCAAAGTGGTTTATCGGCGGAAAGCTGAATGTTTCTGAAAACTGCCTAGATCGTCATCTCGATGGCCCTCGCAAGACGAAAGCCGCGATCATCTGGGAAGGTGAGCCGGGCGAAAAGCGGGTGCTGACCTATCAGCAGCTTCACCGGGAAGTCTGCCGGTTTTCCAATGTGCTCAAACGCAACAAAGTGAAGAAAGGCGACCGCGTGATTATTTACATGCCGATGGTGCCCGAGGCAGCCATCGCGATGCTCGCCTGCACGCGTATCGGTGCCATTCACAGCGTGATTTTCGGTGGCTTCAGCGCGGAGAGTATCAAGGATCGTGCGAACGATTGCGGCGCGAAGCTTATCATTACGGCAGACGGCGGTTACCGCCGCGGGGCAATTGTCGGTCTCAAAAAGAACGTGGACGACGCTCTCGTCGGCAACGACACACCGGTCAAAAAAGTCATCGTTTTCAGGCGCACCGGACAAGACATCCACATCGAGGAAGGTCGCGACGTCTGGTGGCATCGTGAAATGGAATATGTGGACGCCAATTGTCCCGCGGTCGGCTTCGATTCAGAAACGCCTCTTTTCATCCTCTACACCAGCGGCTCGACCGGAAAACCAAAGGGCATCCTGCATAGCACGGGCGGTTATCTGCTGCATTCCTACATGACGTGCAAATACGTCTTCGATCTTCGCGATGAAGACGTTTACTGGTGCACGGCCGACGTCGGCTGGGTCACCGGACACAGCTATCTCGTTTACGGTCCTCTTGCAATGGGCGCGACGTCGCTCATGTATGAAGGCGCGCCGAATTGGCCAGAGAACGATCGTTTCTGGAACATCATCGCAGAATACGGCGTCACCATCTTTTACACCGCGCCAACCGCCATCCGCGCCTTTATGAAGTGGGGCGATGAGTGGCTGAAGAAGCACGATCTCTCTTCCCTGCGCCTCCTCGGAACGGTCGGCGAACCGATCAACCCTGAAGCCTGGATGTGGTATCACAAAAATGTCGGCGGCGGAAAATGCCCTATCGTAGACACCTGGTGGCAGACCGAAACGGGCGGACACATGATCACTCCCCTGCCCGGCGCGACTCCCACCAAACCCGGCACCGCAACGCTCCCGTTCTTCGGCGTGGACGCCGCCATCGTGGACGACAACGGCAAAGAGCTCCCGCCCAACCAGGGCGGCAAGCTCGTCATCCGCAAACCATGGCCTGCCATGTTGCGCGGAATCTGGGGCGACAAGAAGCGCTATCAAGAAACCTACTGGAGCGAGTTCAAAGGCATGTATTTCGCAGGAGACGGCGCGCGCCGCGACAAGGAAGGTAATTTCTGGATCGTCGGCCGCATTGACGACGTCCTCAACGTGGCCGGACACCGTCTCGGCACCGCCGAAGTGGAAAGCGCACTCGTCTCGCATCCAAGCGTCGCCGAAGCCGCCGTCGTAGGCAAACCCGATGAACTGAAAGGACAGGCTGTCGTTTGTTTCGTCACGCTCAAGACCGGACAGAAGCAATCCTCCACTTTAAAAGACGATCTCAAGAGGCACGTCCGCAAAGTCATCGGCCCCGTCGCGACCCCCGACGAAATCCGCTTCACCGATATGCTTCCCAAGACGCGTTCTGGAAAAATCATGCGTCGTCTCCTCAAGCAAGTTGCTGCGGGCGAGATCATCAAAGGTGACACCACCACGCTCGAAGACCTCGGCGTGCTGGCAAAGCTGGCAAGCTCGGAGGATTGAGAACATAGTTAGTCACCCATCCAAATCCATGGATGTAACAACCATATCCAGCGCTACCTCATCCCGTCTTGAGCGGCTGAGTCGCTGTGTGTAGATGGTTGGCTTCTTTTACGCCCTCGCCTCATTTTACATCCGGTTTTGGGACACTTTTCCCTTACCCCCACCAGGAACATCCTACCCCGGATTAGAGCGTTGGATTCTTTTACAAAACATCACTCCTTTTGTTGCCCTCAATCTTTTGATCCTTGGAGTTTATTACGCTCAATCCCGGAGCCTCTCCACACATAAACCTATCCGCCTCGCGGTTTTGGGTCTTGTTTTTAATCTGCTTACCATCGGTGTTTTATGGTTGGCATTCCGTCCATGGATATTGATTGGCCACCAGTGGCTATTCCAATGGGGTTGTTTTCTCTCGGGCATCATGTGGCTTACGCTCGGCTTCCAAAGATCAGAAAAATCGCACTTTAAAGCAAATCCACTGAAGTTTAGCGCATTGATCGGGCTTTCAGTCATCGGCATCGGACTGACGCTTTTAGTCATTCATCAACTATTGCAACATGCACCTCAACGCAGTCGCAATAGGATAGGATAGAGCTGTCCTTCGAGGATCACCTCATATCCGAAAGTGTTCACCCATCTGACCCCGGTAAGTCGCCGCTAAATTTACAAAAGCAACCCATGTCCTGGTGGAGCAACTATTATGATGGCAAACGCCTCCTGAAGGTTATGCCCCGTAGCTTTCCATCGTGGTGTCCACTTTGCGCGAATGCTCGTGAAAACGGGAACTTTGCGGATTCCCAATGGGATTACAATTTGGATGGCGTAGCAGATTGTAAAAGCGAAGGCGGCAAAGACTATATCAAACTTAATGGTTCGTGGAGAGAGATTCGTCCTCTGAAAACGGATCCCAAAAGTGGCGTCCAATTAGTTTTTGGAGAACGCTATGTTTGGTTAGGAGATAGGTGGGAGCTTCGCTAAACAGAGCGCCACACCAACAAGTAGATGAATACAGTTTTTCACACTTTATCCACTAAGCTGGGTAAAGACATAGGGCCTATACGTCGTATAAGTCCTATAGGCCTCACAAGCCCTCTGCTCTACGCCAGCACCGGCTTTTTCACCAGCGAGCGACCAGTCATCTCAGGCGGCTGCGCCACGCCCAGCAACGCCAGCAGGCTCGGCGCGACATCAGCTAGGATGCCATTTTCCAAAGTCACGCTTTCGTGTTCATTCGCGACGTAGAGGAAATGCACAAGATTCGTGGTGTGCGCTGTATTCGGAGATCCGTCCGGGTTTCGCATCTGCTCACAGTTTCCGTGATCGGCTGTTATGAGTAACTGACCACCCAGACTCAGCGTCTTTTCCACGACCTGCCTCACGCAGTCATCAATCGTTTCTACCGACTTGATCCCGGCTTCCACCACTCCCGTATGACCCACCATGTCCGGGTTCGCAAAATTCAGGATCACCATGTCGTAATCCGGCAGTGCTTCGACCACACAACGCGTTACCTCAGGGGCGCTCATCTCGGGTTTCAGATCGTAAGTCGCGACATCTTTTGGAGATGGAACGATGATTCGATCTTCACCGGGATAGGGCGTCTCCACCCCTCCGTTAAAAAAGAACGTCACGTGCGGATACTTCTCCGTCTCGGCAATGCGAAGTTGCGTGCGTCCAGCCTTGCTCACCGTCTCGCCCAGAATCATCGCCAGGCTTTGCGGAGCAAACACCACGGAGCAATCATACGTTTTATCGTAGTTGGTAAATGTCACGTAATGCACTTTGGGCGTCACTTCACGGTCGAAGCCATCGAAACCAGGCAGCAGAAACGCATCGCTCAGCTGACGCGCCCGGTCGCTGCGGAAGTTAAACCACAGGACGACATCGCCATCCCGGATGCGCTGCTCATCGGGATGGGAGAAAATCAGCGGGGGTAAAAATTCATCACCTCGCGCCTCCTGTTTATAAGCCTCCCTCACAGCAGCGGAGGGAGAAACGATCTCCTGTTTTCCACGCCCCAGGACAATGGCATCCCACGCGAGCTTGTTCCGATCCCAGCGCTTATCCCGGTCCATCGCAAAGTAACGTCCGATCACTGTCGCGATCTTCGCACCGCTAGCTGCAATCCCTTTCTCCACCGTGGCGAGATAATCCGAGCCGCCGGTTGGCGAAGTATCACGTCCGTCGGTAATCGCATGAATCATGATATCCTCCACACCGCTTGCTTTCGCCGCATTACAAAGCGCAATGAGATGCTCCTGATGGGAATGCACGCCGCCATCCGAGATCAGTCCTAGTAAATGGATCCGCGAGCCCTTCGCTTTCGCAAACGCCTCTTGCAAAACCGGGCTGCCCGCAAACTCTCCATCCGCAATCGACTTATTGATCCGCGTGAGATCCTGATAAACGATCCGTCCCGCTCCGAGATTGAGATGCCCAACCTCACTGTTGCCCATCTGACCAGCCGGCAGACCTACATCCATTCCACTCGCGGAAAGTCGCGCCTGCGGATAGGTCGCATAGAGGTGATCATGAAACGGCGTCTTTGAGAGAAGCGTCGCGTCCCCATTTTCCACCGCCTTAGCCTTTCCGCCAGGGTTCACACCCCAGCCATCACGGATGATCAAAACAACGGGCTTTTTAGAAATAGATACGCTCATGCCCAGTTTCTACGCACTCCAGGCAAAACTTTCCAGCCGTAGTTCGGGCGTCTCGCCCGAAGTTCCCTACACTTCAATCTCCTGACAGCAGCATTACTTCACTCACGCGTTGTCTCCTTTGTTTCCAGCTTCGGGCGAGACGCCCGAGCCACAGTGCTCGGCGCTCATCGCATCAATTCCTGGCTTTTAACCTTCGTCCTTACCTTTCGTATCCCTACGCTGGAGCGCCGCTTAGACCCGGAGGAAAATCAATCTCCTGACTTGGAGTTTCCGGGGTCTTTGGCTGAGACGTTGGCTCGGCATTTTGCTTTGCATTCCCAGTCGGCGGCGGCGGCGGATTCTGCATGGAGCCGTTCTCAACGATGTCACGCACCTGCGCTCCATCGAGGGTTTCAAACTCCAGAAGCGCCTTCGCAATGATCTCCAGTTTGTCGCGGTTCTTGGTGATGAGCTCCTTCGCACGGCTGTAAGCATCGTCACAGAGCTTCTTCACTTCCGAATCAATCTCCCGCGCGGTCGATTCGCTGAAATTCCTCGAGCGGCTGATGTCGCGAGCCAGGAACACATGCTCCTCGCCTTCGCCGTAATCCACCATCCCGAGCTTCTCGCTCATGCCCCATTCGCAAACCATCTTGCGGGCAATCCCGGTAGCCATCCCGATGTCTCCACGGGCTCCATTGGTAACGTCTCCAAAAATCAAATCTTCAGCTACACGTCCACCCATGATCATTACCAGGCGATCCAGAAGCTCGTTTTTGCGATGTGTGTATTTGTCTTCCATCGGCAGATACATCGTGGAGCCAAGTGATGGGCCGCGCGGGATAATGGTTACCTTGTGAAGCGGATCCACATGAGCGAGCAGAATCCCGAGAATTGCATGCCCGGCTTCGTGATACGCCGTGTTTTCCTTCTCCTTGTCGCTCATTGCGAGCGAACGACGTTCCTTGCCCCAGCGCACCTTGTCGCGCGCTTCTTCAAGATCTTTGAGCGAAATGGACTTTGCAGACTTCCTCGCCGCCAGAAGAGCAGCCTCGTTAATCACATTGGCCAACTCCGCACCGCTATAACCAGGCGTTCCGCGCGCGATCACGCTCAAGTCCACATTCTCCGCCAGCTTCACTTTCTTGGCGTGCACTTTCAAAATTTCCTCACGGCCTTTCACATCAGGCAGGCCCACCGTGACTTGACGGTCAAAACGACCAGGACGCAACAGCGCGGGATCGAGCACATCGGGCCGGTTTGTTGCGGCGATAATGATCACCCCGTCCTGCGTATCAAATCCGTCCATCTCGACGAGCAATGCATTCAGCGTCTGCTCGCGCTCGTCGTGTCCACCGCCAAGACCGTGTCCACGGTGACGACCTACTGCATCAATTTCATCGATAAAGATCAGGCACGGCGCGCTCTTCTTGCCCTGTTCAAACATATCGCGCACACGGCTTGCACCGACGCCGACAAACATCTCCACAAAATCCGAGCCGCTGATGCTGAAGAAAGGGACATCGGCCTCACCCGCGATTGCGCGAGCCAGCAGGGTTTTGCCCGTTCCCGGCGAGCCCACCATCAAGACGCCCTTCGGGATATGTCCGCCCAGTTTCTGAAATTTCTTCGGGTCTTTCAGGAATTCCACGATCTCCTGAACCTCTTCCTTTGCTTCTACCACCCCGGCTACATCCTTAAAAGTCACTTTGTTTTTATCCCGAGCCAGCATCTTGGCCTTGCTCTTGCCAAAGCTCATCGCCCCCTTGCCTGCCTGACGGATCTGGTGACGAAAAAGGAAATATATAATGAATACAAAAAATATGACCGGCACAAAAATATTGAGTAGCGAGGACAACACCACATTACTGTTATCAGACTTGATCGGTGCACTGATCCCCATGCCGCTGAGCTCTTTGATCAGCCCCTCATTGTAATCCTTACTGATCATCACCTTGATCGGTATCGCATTTTTTGCATCGGCACCCACTGAAGGTAATTTCAACGCCTTGATCTGATCAATCGCGCTTCCCGCCTCCACAACCACTTCGACTTTATCCTTCAAAATCAGATCCTGATTCACAAGCTTCACAAACTCAGGATATGCGATCTCTGCGACCTCTTTACCTGGTTTATTCATCATAAACGCTCCACCGATCAGCGTGATTGCAACCGCAAACAACAGGAAGCTTCTCCAGTTAAAAGACTGCTCCGGTTTGTTTTCGGAGTTAGGAGGACGATTGGGACGATTATTATTCTGAGCCATGATGGTTTTTCGGAAGCGGACGAATCTAGTGAATAAGAGACGACGGTCAACTGGGATAATCGTTCTTTCGCGTCGGTTGCGCAATGCTGCTTTTCCTGAACTCAAAAGACAGGCTCGCTTTACCGTTGTTCAAAAACGCACTTCTCTAAAATTCCCCTTTGCACGAGAGCCAACCACGCTTTAGGTATTTGAACAGTATGTCGGACGAAAACTATCAGCCCGAAAAAGTGTGGGACGAATATGACTGGGAGCGCTTTCTCCAGGAACAGGAACGTCGTACCGAAAAATATATGGAGCTGATTGAGAAATACATGAATCACCCTGACCGGGACGCCATTATTGCCCGCGAGATGGGATGGACCCATCTTCAGTCGGAGGACGAAGAAGAAGACTGGGAAGAGGAAGTAGAGGCTGGATTCGAAGCGGCGAATGCTATCGAGGATTATGAGGTTGAAGAGGATAATGAATGCGCTGAAGAGACTTTCGACTTTGAAAAGAACCCGCTTTATCAAAACGCCTTGGCCTTCGCTTCCGAGCTGGATCAGGTTTTAAGCAAAACCCCGACAGCCGTTCAGGAACACCCCGCCACCATTGCCCTGGAAACGGAGACAACCTTAGCCGCCGCCAAGCTCGCTGCTGCGCTGAACAACGACGAGCTCGACGAACTCGGCATGAGCATCGCTTACCTCAAGCGGGCGCTCCGGGCAATTACCAGCGGACTCGACGCAGTCATGCAACTTGGAAACGCCCGACTGCTCAAGGAGGCTGACTTTCAGAAAATCCGCGACCGGCTTTTCCAGATTCGCGATGGGGTAGTAAGTGAAATGGGTGAGATGCGCTCCGAGTTTCGCCGTCGGCATGGCTGAATCTATTTCCAGCAAAACTGATTTGAATGCAGGCACTTCCGCTGCGTCAAACCTCGAGAACGCCACGCCGGATGTTCCGGATGACAAACCTTTGGTAGCTCGATGTCAGAAAGGAGACACGACGGCTTTCGACGAACTAATCACCCGCTATCGCAACCGAGCCTTTGCCATGATGTACCAAATGATCCGCAACGAAGAAGACGCCTGGGACCTCACCCAAGACGGCTTCGTGAAGGCGTGGAAAAACATCGGGCGCTTTCGCGGTGAATCAGCCTTTTACACCTGGCTCTACCGCATTCTCATGAATGTCGGCCTGGATTGGTTGCGCAAGAAGCACGTGAAAGGAGATTCCGAGTTTGATGACTCCATCGGTCTTACCAATGTCGCCGCCGGAGCCATCACCGCACCGCGCAAAGATCTCGAGCCGGCAGAGAGAATGGCCGATGCCGAAATCCGCAAACGATTGGACGCCGCAATCCTGAAGCTCACTCCCGATCACCGGGCTGTCATCGTGATGCGCGAACTCGACGGAATGGAGTATCAGGACATTGCCGACGCCGTCAGCTGCACACTCGGCACCGTGATGTCCCGCCTTTTCTACGCCCGCAAAAAACTGCAAACCCTACTCCGCGATGTCTATGAGCAACTCTAATCTATTCTCCTACGAGGAGGAAATGACCCGTTATGTGGATGGCGATATGTCTCCCGAAGAAGCTGCCGCCTTTGAAACAAAGCATCCCGAAGCTGCCGCCCAAAAACTGACGGATTCCTGCATCGGCAATCTGCTTCGCAAACACTCCGAAATCCCACCGCTTCAGCACGCCGAGTTTTTCAATCACCAGATTCTGCGCGAAATAACATCAACCTCATCCCCCTCCAGCCCACATTACAATCCTCCGCCATTGTTACGTTTCGCTTTTGCAGGCACCGCCTGTCTGCTGGCCGCAGCGGGCATTTACTTTGGCTTTGTGGCAAGCCAAGAGAAGGAACCCGAATTTGCGGTGCAAATCACCGAAATCAAAGCGGGCGATGATCAGCTCTCCGTAAAACTCATCGAGTCGGAGGGTCTAGCCGTTGTCTGGGTGGACGGGCTCGATTACCTGCCGGATACTTACACACTCGAATGAACCTGCTCCGTTGTCTTCTCGTAATCCTACTATCAGTCTCCACAGTCTCCGCAGAAGACAGGGTCTGGAGTGCCGTCGTTCTCGCGACTAAAAAGAAGAAGACCGAAAAAACAACGGAAGTTCCCGCCGAACTGGCTCCTTATGTTTCCAAACTGGTGAAGGTATTTGGGTATGATCGCTTCGAGATTCTTGGCAGTGCGACAAAGTCCATGGACGATCAGAGCGAACGCTGGCTGGTTCCAAGCCAGAATTTCTGGCTCGGCGTGCATGCGAAAAAAGAAGACGACGCTTACAATCTCAGCATCGAGTTCTTCCACGACAAACGTCGTCTTGTAGAAGCCACTGCCAAGCTCGGTTTAAATACTCCGCTGGTTCTACGAGGACCTATGCACGCCAGAGGGCAGCTGCTGGTGATCTTCGAGATTAAGAATTAGCTTAAAGGCCGTCCGCATTCCCTTTCACGTGGGCCTCCTACATTGCTCCGCGTTGACACCCTACTTTACACGCCTACTCTGAGCGTTCTTTTTCTAGCGGATGAAAAAACGTATCAAAACTGTCGTCATCATTGGGGGAGGGCCGTCCGGCTCCGCACTCGCCTGCAATCTTGTCAGAAAAGGCATCACTACGGTTCAGTTTGATGATGAAGTTCGTCCCGAAATGATCGTGGGCGAATCCCTGATTCCGTCCATCCTTCCGATGTTGGACAATCTCGGAGTCCATGAGCGCGTAAAAGCGATCGGCCAACACAAGCCGGGTGTCTCCTTTTTCTTCAATGAGAAGGACACCATCTCCTTCAATTTCCAGGCCGTCACCCGCTGCAAACTGCCGCCTTTCGCCTACAACGTCCCACGCGCCGCTTTTGATCAGATCATCAACGACCGGGCCGTGGAGCTCGGTGCTTTTCGTGTCAGGCAACGCGCAAAACTGGAGCGCGTCGGAGAAGATCGCCTGCAGCTCGCTCCTGCATCAGTCGCGGCCGCCACTCCTTTGAACGGACAGCAGCCCGATCTGCTCGTCGATGCCACCGGACGCGCCCGCACATTTGCCCGCCTGCTTGAAATCCCCGCCCGTGTCGGCGACCGGAAAGACGTCGCCTACTTCGCCCATTACGAAGGCTTCGAACAAGAAGAGCCGCGCGGCCAAGTTGGTATCACGCAATTAAAAGTCGGCTGGAGCTGGCGCATTCCCCTTCCCGATCGTCTCTCTGTCGGCGTCGTTCTAAATCGGGATGAAGCCGCAACGCTGGGAGATACACCGGAGGAACGTCTGGAGGCTGCAATCGCCCGCGACCCCGTCCTCTCCGCCGCCGGAACTAATCGCAAGCGCCTCACCAAGGTTTCCACTTACACCAACTACCAGCTCATTTCTGAACGCGGACACGGCCCCGGCTGGGTGATGGCTGGCGACGCCTATGGTTTTGTGGATCCCATGCTTTCTCCCGGGCTCATGCTCGCGCTACGTTCAGCGGAGCTACTGACCACCCACCTCCACAATCACGAAAAGTATGCACATGAGATGCAGCGCTGGCTGGAGGCATGGCAGGAACTCATCGAATATTTTTATAACGGACAAATGTTTGCGATGTATCACACCGGCATGGCGATCGAGCGGAAATTCCCCGGTAAGATCAGCCGCTTCATGCATACGCATATGGAACGCAATATCGCCTGCATGGCCTCCGGCGCCGCCACCCTCTCACGCTACAGCCGGGGACTCGTGAAATTCATGTCCAAACATGGTGCGTGGATGGCAAACGTGGATGAACTCGCGATTCATTAAGAAGTGCTCCACGAAATACACCAAAAACACGAAAGCAAAGTCCACGGAACATGAAGGAACAGAAAACACGTCGCGTAGTCAGCACAACAAGAAGGGTTGGCATCCTGCCGACTTGGTGCGGGGCTGTCGGCACGGAGCCAGAGCGCGGCTGTGTTGAAAACCAACCGCAGCAAGGTGCCTTCTTTCAGCCATTTAACAGAGGACACTCGTCTCCTTCGCTATCCATCTCGAGGCAACTTTGGGCGGGACGCCCAAACTACGTGTCCACCCCGGCGCACCACTCAAATCGTCGTTCCTTACCATGAAGCGTCACGCGTGGTTCATCATCCGACTGGTCCTGACCATCGCCTTTTTCGTGTGGCTTTTCCGCAACCCCGATTTGCGCAAACAACTCGCAGCCGTCCCCTCTCCTTCCCAGCCAGTCTGGCTTCTCCCGGCGTTTATAGCCGCCGGACTCAATGAATGCTTCGGCGTCTTCCGGTGGTGGATCTGTCTCCATCTCGCAGGCATTCCGGTCACGCTTCGACGTGCCGCAGCTCTCCATTTCCTTGGCATTTTCACCTCCCTTTTTCTCCCCGGTGTCGTGGGCGGCGACGCCGTGAAAATCGCACTCCTTGCCCTGCAATTTCCACAGCAAAAATTCAGCGCCGTGCTCGCCGTCTTCATGGATCGTCTCAGCGGGTTTGTCGTGATCTCCTCCTGGCTTCTCATCGCTTCGAAGATTCGAGGAGATTGGCTCCGTCAGACACCCGCCACCGCCGCCATTCTCAACACCATTCTTCCCGTCGTCTGCGCACTCGCTGCCGGCCTGCTGCTCTGGTTCCTGGCCAGTCGAACCAAGCTCATGCAACGGCGCTTTTCCCGTTTCCCGTTCCGTGCGCAAATCGTCCAGATCGAGTCGGGCTTCGACTCCCTCATGGCTGACAAACTGCGCACTTTCTCCGCACTCATTCTCACCGGACTCTGCTTCATCACCTTTTCGCTCGTCTATTATTTTTCCGCACACGCGTTCGGACATAATCTCGCTCTGGCAGATATCCTGACCCTCATGCCGCTGATCGATTTTATCACCCTGCTTCCCGTCACCATCTCGGGACTCGGGCTCCGGGAAGCGGTCTTCCAAACGCTCCTTCCTCCGCTCTGCGGAATCCCGGCCGCTTCGGCAGTCATTATATCTATTTCAGGATTTTTGATCGCCTCCTCCTGGGCGCTTGCAGGCGTGCCCGCTTTTCTCGCATACCGTAACAGGCAAAAGAAATCCCCGACCGAACCTGCCTCATGAGTCAACCCGCTCCTAGTATCGCGCTTGCATTGAGCGCTTCCTTTCTCGGCTTCCCGACGCATTTTGGATTCCTGCGCGAGATGGTGCGCAACGGTCACTCACCTGCCGCAATCGCTGGCAGCTCTGCCGGAGCCATCGTTGCTGGCTTATATGCCGCGGGCGTAAAAACCGAAACAATGGAGGAGCTGTTCACGCGAAAGGATCTTCGAAAACACTTTCACGAACGCTTCACCTTGCTGCGCACCATCAGAACGTTTCTCGGAAGACCAAGCTGTCCCGCCATTTTCCGGGGACACAAGCTGCACGATTTACTGAAGGAATATGTCGGCGACATCCAGATCGAAGACTGCAAGACCGCCCGCCTCCATCTCGCCGTTACCAATCTCCACACCAGCCGCGTCGCACTACGCACCACTGGTCCACTGGTGGATACCATCCTCGCCAGTTGCGCGCTCCCCGGAATTATCGCCCCGCGTCAAATCAACGACGCGCTCCTGTGGGATGGCGGTCTCGGTAGCAGTGTTCCCATCGAACCATGGATTGATGATCCATCCATCACCCACATCGTCGCGCATTCCATTATCCACGAAGCCCAGCTCGCCGCCCGAGCCACCACGCATCGGATCAATTTCTACGGGGCCATGGCCGCCAGCCACCAGCTCCTCGCAGACGAGCTCCTGCATTGGAAACTCCAGCTCGCAAAGCGCGCAGGCAAACAGACTACCGCTATCGAAACCGTCACCCCACGTCCTCGCCTCGGCCTTCCCTTCACACTCCCCCCGCCCAAACCCTGGCCCGACTACTCCCGCGATCTCATGAACATCGGCGGGGAATCTGCAAAAAAGGCGGCAGCGCAGTTAGCTTGATCGTAAGGATTCAAAAGATTGTCACCTGACGCGCATGCTACTGATCAATACTCATGACAGCTTATTCGTAGCACATGTAACTTTTCTGCAAATAAACGTGGCTTTTCGTGCTCTTGGCTATAGCCAAACCCCGCTTCCTATTTATGCCCACTCATCGACTCCCCCTTCTCATTATCTCAGCCACATTTGGTTTGATCGTTTCGGTTTCCGCTCAGGTACCTCTCGCTCCCTCTGATGTTGTAGTCACGCCCGTCTCTGGAACCGAAGTGAAGCTCTCCTGGAAAGATAACTCCTCCGATGAAAGCGGATTTAAGATCGAGCGTCGAACCAGTGGTGGAACATTCGAGCCGCTCACTACCCTTCCTGCGAACACCACAACCTTCAGTGACAAAAAAGGGATCACTGCCGGCAAGACCTACGTCTATAAAATCATTGCTGCCGGAAAAGGCAGTGACTCCGCAGCCGTGGAAGGACGCGCTGCACTCGATCTACCCAAGGAGCCGCGCGGGATGCTCGGCTGGTCACCTGTCGGCAATGTCATCAATCTCACCTGGACGGATCGCTCGGACAACGAGACTGGCTTTAGGCTGGAGCGCAAAACCACAGAACCCAAGGCAAAGTTTGAGGAGATCGCCACGGGCATCAAAGGGAACACGTATCAGGACAAGACCGTAAAGCCGGGCATCGCTTACACTTACCATGTCCGCGCTTATAACGCTATGGGTGTCTCTGCGTTCGGTGAGGTAAGCGTCAAGGCTGGCGGCGCTCCACCGCCTCCCACCAACCCCAAAATTCCACAGTGGAATGTGAAAGCGCAGGTCGTTTACAGCAAAGCCTACCCCGGCTTCATGGACATCGAGATTTATCAGGAAGGCGGACGCTATTTCGTCCGGGATAAGATCAAAAAGACAGACTACAAAGATAAACGTCCGCGTCGTTTCTACTTCGTCGATATGGAAAACATCGGGCCCTCACTGGAAAAAGGCTATCCGCTTCCCGAGCGCGGCGGAATTTATCAGATTTCCTGCAAACGCTGGCGTGAAGGCAGCGGCGGCGTCTGGGACACGCAAGAGTCAGATGTTGCCATGCAGTGGGTCATTAAACCCGGTCCACTCGGCGTGGCGGGGGAGCTTTTCATTCCACCCGGATTTAAAATTGATACCGACGACTGGCGTGACCAGCAGCATAAGGCGATTCCTCCGTTCGCGCCGATCCTCGGAAAAGCGACGCCGACCTATCGTTACAACGCCGACCAGACTTGGGAGGAAGTGCTAGCCCGGGGAGGCTCCCATACCGCGAGTGCCGTCGGCCCTGGCGGACATGAAAATATGCTTCTCACGGTGGGCGATCCGATTGACGCCATGGGCGAACAAGGGTTTGCAAAGCTAACCAACGAGGAACTGACCGATTACGCGAAGAAAGTCCCGCCGCTCGCCTTCTATTTCAGCGACTGGGAAAAGCAGCCTGGGTGGCATGGCACGGATACTTACTGGAGCATTCCACTCCCCGATGAAAAAGTGCTTCAGAACTATTACTACTTTTACACGGAGATGAACCGCCTCTACCCGGATCGCAAAAATGGTGACTACTACCGCGCACTCAAATGGAATAATTCGTTTTACCGCGAAGGCGAGGCAACGCCGCTCGATAAGGTGTTCATTGATCAAACCGAGAACCCAGAAACCCACGTCGCTCCCGCTTTCCGTCCATTTACCTACACTGACGGCACTAAACGCAGCATGCGCGAAGTCTGCCGCGCCTATACGATTGATTGGTATTTGAAATCCAACGTCTTCCCCGACCGCAGACGCACAGCGATCTATCAGATTTACACCAACATCTTCGATACGATCCACAGCAAGTTGATCACCCCTGCCGACTCCACAATTCTCGGTTTCGCATGGTATGGAACCGATAACGACATACCATACCGCCAGTATATCCGCATGGAGGGCGGCTGGCTCGGATACTATAACCGGATCATCCCGGCTCCATGGTGGGTGATGACCGCCACTTATGTTGGGCATTTGTTTGGTGATGGTTTCCACTGGTGGCACGACGCCGGCCCGGAAGGCAACGATATCAAGCGGCGTCCGGCACCCGAGAAAAACGGTCCTTACGGAATGGGCCCCTACATTTGGGAACCCGATGCAGGTGGCCCCAAGGAGCCACCGCTCGTCTTTGGAGGAACCACAGAAAAAGGCCCGCTTTATCCGCGCGAACCTCGTTACAACCTCGCTTACACCAAGCTCGCTGAATATCGCCTCAAGCAATACGAAAGCTTTCTCACCATGCCGCGCAGCGTCGTGGAATACTCACTCGATGGCAAAGACTGGGTGAAACCGGTAGGCAACGAACGTCGTGATTTGCTGGAGAAAGCAGAGAAGAAACAGCCGATCTGCTTCAAGTGGGACGACGGCAGCGATCTCGTGATGGTTTTCCTATCCTGGCCATTTGCAGAAAAACCCGAGTGGAATGTCCGTCTCCGGATCGCGCCTGGACAGGACCGCGACGTAAAGATGCATCGTCAGTGGCCGATGCTGCGTGTCTTCAGCAAGAGCAATCCACGATACGGATTGTAAGCCGGGGGCTGGATCTACGGAGCCACCAGCACACATTTTTCACAGATTACCAAAGAACCTGCACTTCTCACACTTTTTGGCGTAAGCTGCGTATCATAAAATATCCGAGAGGATCGGCGAAGTTGAGAAGGGGAGCGCGCGCGCTCTTTCGCGGGCTGTTTTCGGATCCCTCGCCGAAAACATCCAAAATCATAAGGCGTAGCCTTCATCTTTTCAGTCGCGATGTCCAAAGACGTGATGCTTCGCATTGGGTTTTCCAAGTCTTTGGCGGGGGCACCAAAAACGGCGCACGAGGGCGCGGGCGCTACCCTTGCATCGGCTTCGCCGACGCAAACACTCTGTCTGCCTTTTACTATAAAAAGTAAGGTAAGGTAGACGTTCTTGTCAGCCTATTGGCCGTTTCAGCGCAGACCGTCTTGTTCATTCAACCTTGCAGCACACCTGGTCACACGCAGCGCAAAAAGACAAAGCCTTTGCCGCGTCTAGTAGGTAGGTAGATAGGATTATTTTTTTACCAGCCAGGAATGCCCTATCTCTTCCAGCGTCTTGTCTTTTGTTTCCGGTAAGTGTCTCCAGATGAAATAAATCGCAACCACATCAATGAGGGTAAAAAGCATCCAAACTCCGCCCGGATGACCATAGGCTTCCTCGGAGGCTTTTGCTGCAACCGGGAAATTTTTGGAGGTGTAATAGGAAGCGACAAACATGACGATCGTTGCGATCGACATAGCCATCCCACGCACTCGATTCGGAAAAATTTCGGAGAGGATCACCCAACTCAACGGAAAGAGTGTAAGCGTCGCTGCACCTGCAGACATAAACATCGCAATTAAAGTCACCCCCCAATGCAGCTTAAACGCAAACGCCAGGAACATGAGGGCATTACCCAGGGCAATGCCCAAAATGCCCCAGATCAAAATCGGACGACGCCCAAACTTCGCAGTCAACCAGAATGAATTGATCGTCGTGAAAGTAATCCAAGCGAAAACATAGATGCTGTTCCAGATGGCAGTTTCATTTTGGGTGATGCCAGCCTGCACAAATATTTTCGGTGAATAGCCGAGCACCATGTTCGCGCCATTGATCTGAGAGAACACCATGAGAATCACTCCGATCCACAAAGCCTTCTTTACACCAGGCTGGAGCATCTCCCTCCACCCGCCTTTTTCCTCACCCAACTCCTGGCGTATTTCCTTCAGCTCCACCTCTGCCCGTTCGCGCCCGTTGATCAACGTCAATACATCCAACGCTTCCTTATCCTGGCCCTTTAGCGCCAGCCAGCGTGGACTCTTGGGCACCGTCAGCAAACCAATGAGCAAAATCACCGATGGCACAATGAGTGTCCAAAACATCATCCGCCAGTTTCCATCCGCAATACCGGCTTTCTTGGCAGCTTCCGCAATCCAGTAACTCACCATCGCCGACAATACGATGCCGATGACGTTCGCGAGCTGGTTGATCACCACCATGCGACCGCGTAACTGTGCGGGAGATATTTCCGCGATATACATCGGCGAAACAGTGGACGCCAGACCCACACCTGCACCGCCAATGATCCGCCAGAAATTGAAGTCCATGACATGCAAAACCCCCAGAGAATAATCCGAACCGTTGGAAAGTGCGCAACCCGCGCCAGAAATAATGAAAAGAAACGCCGAGAATATCAGCGCCTTGTTACGTCCCCATGAATCCGCCATCCATAAACCTAAAAATGAGCCAATTGGGCAGCCGATCAACGCACTCGCATTAATGGCACCCACAGCGGACGGATCCAGATTCCATGCTTTTTCGAGATAAAGTGCGGCACCTGAAATCAGCGCCATGTCGTAGCCAAAAAGAAAACCGCCCACGGCGGCGATCATGACGATGCGATAAAGCAGCGCTTTGCTGCATTGTTTGATTTCAGAAACTTCGCTCATAGGGATTTTTGAGAACCGTGTGTTGAATTGACAGGCTGCCGGGTGGAGGTGAAGGGGCGGAAGCTATCTATCGGGTGCGCAGGGTGTAAAGACCGGAAAAACCAAAACTCCATTCCTGCGACAACTTGAGTATCACCCGCTACAGATTGAACCACGAAGAACACGAAGGGCGCGAAGCAATCCAACGGGTTTGATTTTGAACAGGAGACAACCGGGGGAACCGAGATCGAAGCCCATATCGCCCTACTGCCTCCCTTTTTGTTTTCTTCGTGTGCTCCGTGCCCTTCGGGGTTCCATCTGCAGCGACTGCATCTGCGATCTATCTCCCAATCGCGCAGAGTGTAAGAACGAAACTATTAGTTGCCCTGAACAACCGAAGACGCTATGCCACCCCCTTGATTTCCCCCCAGAGCGATCAAACTGTCCGTTTCAATCTATTAAAATGACCACTCGCTCTATCCGCCGCTCTGCTCTCGCCTGCATCCTCCTTGGAATCATCCATATACCGACTCCCGTGTTGGGCGCCCCAGTCAATTGGTTGGGCGGCATGGGCCCGCAATGGGATACCCCAGGAAACTGGTTCCCAGCTACACCCACCATGGTAGACGATGCCATTTTCAGCGGAGCAGGCACGCCCATCTTTCTCAACACGGGATTGGATGCAGCAGGTAATCTGAACTTCAACTCCAATGGATATATGCTGCTTGGCAACTCGCTGAATCTGGGCAACCCCGCCGCCAACATCAACGTGGATGACGGAAATGGGCTGTCAGAAATCAATGCCACTCTAGAAGTGACCATCAACAACTTCGGCGGCATCAACAAAATGGGTGCAGACCGCCTGACACTCTTAAATGCCAATAACATTTCCGGCTCAGTGACGGTAAGCGCTGGCTACCTAAACATTCGAAATAACCTCGCGCTTGGTGCGCTGGGAAGCACCCAGGTTTTAAGTGGCGCAACGCTGGAAATCCAAAGTGACATCATCGTCACCGACGAATCGCTTACTCTCACGGGAAGTGGCGCTTCATCACTCGGCGCACTCCGCAACGTCTCGGGAAAAAACAACTTTAATGGCAACATTACCCTCAACGGTGCTACTCTGATCTATGCCGATGCAGGCAGACTTGGTTTAAGCCCCACTTCCGGCAATGCCATCTCCGGCTTGAATACAAACCTGACTTTTGGCGGCAGTGGTGATTTCACAGTCAGTCAGCCAGTCGCCCTCGGCAATGGCACTCTATTTAAAGAAGGAATCGGTCGTCTGACCCTCTCGGCTTTAAATCCCTACAACGGCGCAACAGTGATTAATGGTGGATTCCTCAAAATCCAGCACGGAGGCGCGCTCGGTACCCTGAGCACCACGACCATTGTATCCGCTGGAGCGACTTTGGAATTAGAGGGCGGCATCACGGTGAACAGTGAACCGCTCACCATAGATGGAACCGGACCTTCAAGTGAAGGCGCACTCCGCAATGTCGCAGGCAACAATCAATTCAACGGTACGATCACCCTCGTCAACTCGACCTCGATTATGTCGGATGCCGGAAAGCTGACCATCAATCCATCCGTCGGAGACGCAATCGTCAGCGGACCTGTAGATTTCAACCTCGGCGGTGACGGTGATATTGAAATTCTCAAAACGATCAACATTGATAGCAGCGCCTTGAGCAAATTCGGCGCAGGAAAACTGACGCTGACAGCAATCAATCCCTACACCGGACCCACTTTCGTCACCGGAGGAACACTCATCGTCAATGGCAACAACACAGCCAGCAATATGACCATCGCTACTTCCGGCGGAACGCTCAGCGGCACGGGTGAAGTGGGCAATATTTACATCGGCCTGAATGGCATCCTCGCTCCCGGAGAAAGCACCGGCATTTTAGACGCCTTTAATACCACTTTTGACAGTGCCATTTTCAGCGTGGAAATATTCGGAACCACGCTAGGAACAGAATACGACCAACTCAACGCCACTGGCACGGTCACCATCTCCTCCAACACCCAGCTCATCATTGAACTCGGCTTGTTTAATCCCGCAGACGACGGTTCGCAAACCTTTACCATTATAAACAACGACCTCGCGGACGCCCTCACCCTGACCGGAAAATTCGCCTCGGGAATCATCCCTCTAAACGAAGGCGACCTATTTTCTGCGGACGGACAGAATTTTACGATCAGCTACGCAGGAGGAGACGGAAACGACGTCGTCCTCACCGCAGTCCCCGAACCAGCCTCCACCATACTTATGATGAGCGGACTTGTGGGCGCACTGGGGCTTCGCCGCCGTCGGAATTTATATTGAGGAGACGGCACGCTGTCGGCATACGCACGGCATTAACGTCAACCCAATCTACTGGTAAATCCAGGCGAACAAGCCCTCGCGGCACACGCCAAATTCAGCAGTCTGCTGAAGCATGCAACACGCGCTGGGACTCATCATTTGTGGATTCACCGATCAGCATCACTTCATGCTTGGAATCGGTGCCGACTACTTCCAAGCCGAACGCAGCCTGCGGAACGACGCGCCTTTCGGACGCTCATGCATCCCGAATTTATGGGGTCGAGCTTCAATGTGCGGGGTTGAAAAAATCTGCCTGTCCAAACCGTTCAGCTGGGTTTCAATTTGCGAGGTAAAGCGCGAGTCTTTAAAACGTCACGCAGGGTAAGGCAAAATTGGATCTGTAACTTTTAGGAGCAGCACTATACTCGCCGCCTTTCCTGTCTCCTTAACAACATCACAGCACCTATGAGGAGTAAAACACTGCTGACTGGCTCAGGAACCACTTCAAAGCGAAACGTGTAAAGAACGCTGTCGAGATGCCTCGGCCCATTTCCGCCATGATTGCTATCATCGGCTAAATACCCCGTTACGTCGTAAACTCCCGGTAGCGTAAATGAAAATGCACGTTCGTGAATATGCCCCCAAGGATCTTCATTCGGACCATGCAGCGGGAAAATATTTTCTGTAATATCAAACCGCTGATTCGCATTGGCGGTGCCCGTTTCGATGGAAAAAGTCGGCGTGGGATTGATTAAGCCCCAGTCGCTCTCCCAAAAGCCAAGCCTACCATTTTCAGGGCCGGTTACTATCTCCACCACAAAGCGAATAAATGCTCCTAGTTCGGCATGGTGAGGCTCCGGGCCACCGAAATCCGCAGTCGCAGCAAGGGCCGAAAAAGTGACATTATCTGTGACGTAATAGCCACCGTAAGTCTGACCGACAGGACGGTAATCCGGCTCAAAGACATACCCCGAACCCGCGACATAGTTCGCACCGTTTTCAAAGTAAAGCTGTCCGCTAATTCCTGCGCTAATCGCGCCCGCATTGATGTGCAGATGCTCTTGTGCCAGCGCATTACCAACATGGAGACACGTCAGCACATAAAAAACGCACATTCCAGTTCGCCACCTTCTGCGATTTCCAAATTTATTCAGAATCATATTTTCGTTTTACGCGCCCTGTTCGGGAGGATGGCGGTATGCCCATCCTCCCAAGGAACGTTTATGGATTAGCTGCTTCTGCGACGCCCCAGCGCAATCACTGACACCCCAATCGTAGCAATCAGACCTGTCGCTGGCTCTGGCACGGCACTCCATTTCATTGCGAAATCGTCACTGGACGTATGGACGCCATTGGCATCAGTAAGACGAAAGATGATTTTGAACTCACCATTTCCGTCCGCCACCCAGCGGCGTCCGTGAACATGTCCGTAGGGATCAACCACCTCGCCATGATCCCCTGCCGCTATATTTCCTGTGGACGTTTCGTTCCAGCCAAATCCTGCGATGGTGTCATTTGAGCTAAACGCATTTGCATAACCTGGAATAAACAACGGAACCGGGGTAATGCTTCCATAAGTCGCACCTTCCATCGCGATGGCTCCACCCGGCCCGATGATATTATTCGCTACAGTGAGATTCCAGATGTTCGTCCCGTCTGCAATCCCAGTGCCGGGACCGCTGAACGTAAAACGTCCCGTTGGCGATGTCGCTCCCGCATCCCAGAAGCTAAACTCCAGCGCGGAACCACTGAGGAGTTCCACGCTTACGATTTCCATATTCAGCCACGAGCCGGAATGCGCGCCTCCTACTGCAAGATTACCATTTGCGGTAGGTATAAACGGCTCCCACACCCGATAGCTGTTGCTCGAAGTAATGTAATTTCTGCCGCTATCTCCGGCTAGTCCCGTTGGTGTGATACTGAACACCGACACTCCATGTCCGTAATGAGTGGCATAGGTCCCGACTGTCGAAAACGTGGCGTTCTTGATGTAGCCCGAATTCATATTGAAGTCATAAGCAAACTCATCCCCGTTTTTAAACCCAAGCTTGTCGCCTGCGTTTGCAGTGCCGGAGTTATCTGTGTCGAAAACACCGGCGTTAATATGAGCATGCTGGGCATTTGCAGATGTAGCGGTCAGCAGCGATAACGCGCCTGCTGCGAACGCGATGGTTTTTGTCTTTTTAAACATGATTTTGATTTTGCTCCGTCAATTAATTTTCCGGTTCCGGGTGGACGAAGCGGCTCCCTGACTCGGTAAGTCGGCGGGAGACATCATTCCAGTTCAGTGCTTCCACATGTCCATCGGCAAAAAGATAGTTCGCTACATTTGCGTGCCGCTGAGTAGCGACACTACTTTGAAACATGGACTTCAAAGCAGCGGCTGATTTCGCCTTGGAAAAATGAAAATGATCTGAACCAGTATAAGTCTCCGCGCATTCGCCAAAGAGCAGTGTGCTCATCGGCATTGAAATTCTTGCGGAAATGGAAAAATCCAAATCTTTCGCACCTGCCGGATTTGGAGTAAGATAATCGTTGATCGCATAACTATATAGGCGGTCTTTTTTAGGGTCAGACGGGCAGCGAAAAGTCACCGTTCCGTCTGCGTAAGGCTGCAAGGACGCAACCCAAGACTGACCCATTCGTGAGCGCGCCTGATGCTGGGTAAAAGGCAGCACGCCTTCGTTATTATTCGCGTAAGCTCTGGCAGCCATCCCAATCGTACGGAGCTGATTCATACACTGAGTCGAACGCACTCCTTCATTCATCCGTCCCATGATCACAAAAGTCAGTGAAGCCAGCACCATGATGATTACCAAGGTCACCAGCAGTTCAATCAAAGTGAACCCGGCACGCATCGACGATGCGTTATCCACCGTATGAGTGGCTGCATCCTCTGCCACTTCTGATGGCGGGCTGGATATGTTTGATGGTGACATGGCTGGCATGATTGAAAAATAACGAACAAAGTGTGAAGAAATGGGCGGAACGCCCATAGAGTAGAGGAAATGAGCCTGGAAATCAGACTCATGACAGACGGACACCAATCAGTGGCACTCACGCAAAGCTTTTCAAAACAGGAGCGTATCCACACTCCATCCATGCGTGATGATGTCCGCCCGAATCAAACTAGCGGCGGCGGAGTGAATGGTGCATCCACACGCTTCTTACCATTTTCTGAAAAATCCTGCCAGCGTGCTGAGTCAGTCTGCTTCAGAAGCGGCAGCCCGATGGCGGCTACGGCAATGAACTTTGCTTCCATCAGTTTCTTCAATATAAGCGTCTGCGATTCCGACTTCTGCTCATCCTTCTGCACTTCCTTGATCACTTTACAAAGCGAGCAGGGATGCAGCCCATCAAAAGTAGTTTCCACCGCATTCATCACACCCGCCTCCTGGCTGCGCGCCACCAACATGCCAGTCCACGCAGTCGTCTGAAGCAACGCCCAATGCACGCCACTGAGATAGAGCGCACAGACAACGATCAGCAATTTGTGGAAAACAGCTTTCAATAGAAATGCACACTAAATTGCTTTGCTCAAAATTGGCAAGTCCGCAGATTTCGCCAAAAGCAAACAATCAGCGAATTTGTCAAAAGTAAGAGAAACTTGACCTCTCGCTTTGCGTTAAGATAAATCAGCGCCAGCCACCCGTTAGGAGCGATGGCGGTCGAAAGACCGTAGCTCCCAACGTGTGGCATTTTTTGTGCCGCACTCGCTTCACCTAAACCATCGCAATCCCATGAAACCATCCCACTGCCTGCTCATGCAGGTTATGACTACAAGTCTCTCGCAATGTGTTTTCGCACAGGACCAACTCGCACCTATAACCCAGCTTGAGGAACTCGTAGTCACAGGAAAGCTTTCCGACCTCCTCAAAATCGCACCTGCAGCTTCAGATGGCATAGCAAGCGGCGAGGAACTCCGCGCGCGTCCATTGCTTCGCCGTGGCGAAATCCTGGAAGCGGTTCCCGGAATGGTAGTCACCCAACATGCCGGCGGTGGAAAAGCGAATCAGTATTTTTTGCGCGGATTCAATCTCGATCACGGAACAGATTTTGCCATCTCCATTGACGGCATGCCTGTAAACATGCGCACCCATGCACATGGACAAGGCTATGCAGACCTCAATCTCCTCATGCCTGAACTGGTAGGGCAGCTGGATTATTACAAAGGCACCTACAGCGCAAAAAATGGCGATTTATCCAGCGCTGGCAGCGCGGATTTTCATTTGTATGATGCTTTACCTCAAGGATTCGCCTCTTTTGAACTAGGTGAACACAATTATTTCCGCACTGCGGCGGGACATACCTTCTGGCTTGGCAAAGATGATAAAGCTCCAGCCAACACCGGACCTCGCCTGACCATTGCCGGGGAATACAACTACTATGATGGCCCATGGGAACTGCCCGAAAACTTTACTCGATGGAATGGCTTTGTCCGTTATTACACGGGTGACGATGATAATCACTTCTCCCTCACTCTCATGGGCTACCAGGGCATATGGCAAAGCACGGATCAAATACCTCAACGTGCCATCGAGAGCGGAAGAATTGATCGCTACGGCTATGTTGACCCCACCGATGGCGGTGATAGCCAGCGCTACAGTCTGCAACTCAACTGGCAGCAACGTGAAGGAAATGTAACTACCAGGCTGAATGTTTACGGTGTGTATTACGACCTCAACCTTTTCTCTAATTTTACCTACGCGTTGGATAATCCGGAACGCGGTGACCAGTTTGAGCAGTCTGAGAGCCGCCTCATGCTCGGAGGCGATCTCTCCCGCACATGGAATGAATTGGAATTCCTTGGGCGCAACACAGAAGTCACCCTTGGTTTGCAAACCCGCACCGATTTGATTGATGGCATTGGCCTTTTCAAAAATGAGCAACGGCAGCGATTTCACACAGTGCGTCAGGACGATGTCACGGAAAGCAGCGTGGGGGTTTTTGCTGAAAGCACTGTGCGCTGGACTCCATGGCTTCGCACCATTGCCGGCCTTCGTACCGACGCATTCTTGTTTGATGTTGCAGCTGATTCACCGGGCAATAGCGGTGGAGAGACTGCGGGTATCATCAGTCCAAAATTCAGCGCTATTTTCGGTCCCTGGGAAAAAACTGAGCTCTATCTGAATTTCGGAACCGGCTTTCACAGCAACGACGCCCGCGGAGTGAATACCACACTCAATCCTGAAAGTGATGAATCAGTAGCTCCGGTTGATCCGCTCGTTCGAACCATAGGTGCAGAAGTGGGGTTACGCACCCAAATCATTCCCAAAGTCACCGCCACCCTTTCCGCATGGTGGCTGGATAGTGACAGCGAGCTGGTTTACGTCGGGGACGCAGGAACCAATGAAGCCGGTGCGGCATCACGACGCTATGGGGTTGAAACCGCTGTTTATTGGTCACCTAAAGACTGGCTCGTTTTCGATGCAGAGCTTGCACTGACTCACGCCCGCTTTCTCGACAGCCCCGAGGCGGAATATATCCCTGATAGCGTGCCGTGGATGTTTAGCGGAGGCTTTACCGTAGGCGCACAAGGCCAGGACCCTGGCTGGTTCGCGGGTGTCCGCGCCCGCGCCTTTGGAGAACGTCCATTGATTGAAGATAACTCCCAGAAAGGGCGGCCCACCTTTACCGTTAATGCCAACGTCGGGTATCGCACTGCCCGCTGGGAAGCCGCAATCGAATGCCTCAATCTCCTGGACCGGGATGACAACGACATCGAATACTATTACACAAGCCGCCTCTCCGGTGAACCGATCGAGGGCCACGATGATACGCACATCCATCCTGCGGAACCACGGATGTTTAGAGCACGAATCAGTTATAAGTGGTAAGCCGCTGAAACATAGATCGAGCTTGGTGTGGCAAATTCCTTTTTTGAAATCAGGTTCAAGATTTTTTGCCAAACGCAAATGGGGGTGACTGGAAGTGGTGAGAGTAGGGGTGGCAAACTACAGGTCTGCCCCTTAACGCACGACCGAACGACCACGAATAACGCTTCTTCCTTCTTCCTTCTTCCTTCTTCCTTCTTCCTTCTTCCTTCTTCCTTCTTCCTTCTTCCTCACTTACTTC
>Ga0209181_10000933_pt1 | contig 52574 bp, 35 predicted proteins | sample MAT05_FD_187208 | JGI IMG/M metagenome (GOLD analysis project Ga0209181, IMG submission 187208) | Freshwater microbial communities from Lake Fryxell liftoff mats and glacier meltwater in Antarctica - MAT-05 (SPAdes) (version 2) | ecosystem: Environmental > Aquatic > Freshwater > Ice > Liftoff... | reverse complement strand
CCCCCGTTGGTAGTTCGTGAAGGTGTAAAAATTACCAGGGAAGAATCAAATATGTTGCTTTATATTAACCTTTACAGTAAAGATACCAGCACCGACCAAAAGTTCCTTTTTAATTTTGCCGACATCAATGTATTGTCTGAATTAAAAAGGGTAGATGGGGTAGGCGTTGCCGATATAGTTGGTAACCGGGAGTATGCCATGCGTATCTGGTTAAAGCCCGACCGGATGTTGGCTTACAAAATCGCCGCCAATGAAGTGATGGAAGCACTGAGCCAGCAAAGCCTGGAAGCTTCGCCGGGAAAAACGGGCGAAGCTTCCGGCAAAAGATCACAGTCTTTTGAATACGTGCTGAAATATTCCGGAAGGTTTACTACAAAGGAGCAATACGAAAATGTGATACTCCGATCCAGTGCAAACGGCGAAATATTGCGGCTGAAAGATGTAGCCGATATTGAGTTGGGAAGTTCGATGTATGATATCTATTCTAACCTGAATGGAAAGCCTTCAGCAGCCATTGTGCTAAAGCAATCGTATGGAAGCAATGCCAGCGACGTAATCAAAAAGGTAAAGGCAAAGATGGCGGAGATAAAAGCGACCTCTTTTCCAAATGGAATGGATTATGAGATTAGCTATGATGTTTCCAAGTTCCTTGATGCCTCCATTGAAAAGGTAATTCACACCTTGCTGGAAGCGTTTATATTGGTGGGACTGGTGGTATTCCTGTTTCTCGGCGATTGGCGGTCTACATTGATTCCTGCTATTGCGGTACCGGTATCACTCATTGGAACCTTTGTATTCATGCAGTTTTTCGGCATCACCTTAAACCTCATTACGTTGTTTGCGCTTGTGCTTGCCATTGGTATTGTGGTAGATAATGCCATTGTAGTTATTGAGGCGGTGCATGCAAAAATGGAAACAAAAAACCTCTCCCCACGAAAAGCAACACAGGAGGCCATGCATGAGATAAGTGGTGCTATTGTGGCCATCACTTTTGTAATGGCTGCGGTGTTTATTCCGGTTGCTTTTATGTCGGGTCCCGTTGGTATATTTTACCGGCAGTTCTCCATCACGATGGCAACTTCAATCATTCTTTCGGGTGTAGTGGCGCTTACACTTACCCCCGCACTTTGTGCCATCATGCTGAAGAACAATCATGGTAAACAAAAAAAGAAAACCTGGTTGAATAGCATTCTGAATGGCTTTAATAATTGGTTCAACGGACTAACCGGTAGTTATCAAAATGTATTGACTAAAATTGTAAATAAAAGGGCTATTACCTTTTTGATGTTGATTGCCTTTTGCATCGGCATCTACTTTTTAAATAACAGTGTGCCAACAGGTTTTATTCCCAATGAAGACCAGGGGATGTTCTACGTCGTTATTCAAACGCCGCCTGGTTCATCGTTGGAAAGAACCAACCAGGTAGCCGAAAGACTTCAAAAAGTAGCCGAAGGAATAGAAGATGTTCAGTCTGTTTCTGCGCTTGCGGGCTACGAGATACTTACGGAAGGAACGGGTGCCAACTCAGGTACCTGTCTCATTAACCTGAAAAGTTGGGACGACAGGAAACACAATGTGCAACAAGTGATGACAGAGCTGGAGGAGAAAACCAAAGACATTACTGGTGCTACCATTGAGTTCTTTCAGCCGCCTGCTGTTCCGGGCTATGGTGCGGCAGGTGGTTTTGAGTTGCGGTTGCTGGATAGAGCGGGTTCAGGCGATTTTAAAAAAATGGAAACGGTGAACAACGAGTTTGTGAAAGAACTCAATAAGCGAAAAGAGTTATCGTCGGTTTTTAGTTTTTACAGCGCCAGCTTTCCCCAGTACATGCTCAAGATAGACAATGACCTGGCGCAACAAAAAGGCATTTCTATCGACAATGCGATGAATACACTTTCCACGCTTATTGGAAGCAACTACGAAATTAGTTTTATCAAGTACGACCGGCAATATAAAGTGATTGTGCAGGCATCGCCACAATACAGGGCTTTGCCGGAAGACATCCTAAAGCTTTACGTAAAAAACAGCCGCGATGAAATGATTCCCTTTTCAGATTTTATGACTATGCAAAAAGTGTATGGTCTGTCGGAGATTACCCGCCACAATATGTACAATGCTTCTGAAATAAGTGGTTCGTCGGCCCCTGGTTTTAGCAGTGGTGAAGCCATTAAGGTGGTTAATGAAGTGGCACTAAAATCTTTGCCAAGAGGTTTTGCCATCGACTGGGCTGGTATATCCAAAGATGAAGTAGGGCGGGGTAATGAAGCCATTTATATTTTCATTATCTGTCTGGCATTTGTGTACCTGATTTTGTCTGCCCAATATGAAAGTTTCATCCTGCCTTTCTCGGTTATACTATCGCTCGTAGCAGGTGTCTTTGGGGCCTTTCTGTTATTGAAAATATTGGGATTGGAAAACAACATTTACGCCCAGGTTGCCATGATTATGCTGATTGGGTTGTTGGGGAAGAATGCCGTATTAATAGTAGAGTTTGCGGTGCAGAAACATCGTGCCGGATATAGCGTACTACAGGCAGCCATTGAAGGATCGGTCGTAAGATTCCGCCCGATTTTGATGACATCCTTTGCATTTATAGCCGGACTTATTCCATTGGTTTTTGCATCCGGACCCGGTAGAATTGGAAATAGAACCATTGGTAGCGCCGCTGCAGGGGGGATGCTCTTTGGTACTGTTTTCGGCGTACTTATTATCCCCGGCCTGTATTATATTTTTGGCCGCATTGCAGAAAAGAAAATATTAATTGAAGAAGAAGAAGAAAATCCATTAACAGAAGAAATTGATCACAATGTTTAAACTAAAAATACATACCTGCATCAGCCTGATCGGTGCATGCCTTGCCATAGCCAGTTGCAAAATACCAGCCATCGTGCAGTCGGCTGAAGTAAAGCAAGTACCGCTGTCATTTAATAAAAATGGTGACATCACCAATGCAGCAGCTATCAATTGGCGCAGTTTCTTTAAAGACAAGGCACTGATTAGTTTAATTGATACGGCAATTAAAAACAACCAGGAATTAAACATCACTTTGCAGGAAATTCAAATTGCAGCAAATGATATCCGAATGAGGAAAGGAGCATTGTTGCCTTCGGTTAGTTTAGGAGGTGGCACTGGTGTTGAAAAAGTGGGAAGGTACACCAGCCAGGGTGCAGGCGATGCTACAACCGAAATTTATCCGGGAAAAGAAATGCCCGACCCACTCACAAATTTAAGGGTAGCGGCCGTTGCAACATGGGAAGTAGATATCTGGAAAAAATTATGCACTGCAAAAAAAGCAGCCATCACCCGTTATCTGGCAACAATTGAAGGCAAGAATTTTATACTGACCGACCTGGTTGCAGAGGTGGCCAATTCTTATTACGAATTGGTAGCACTTGACAATCAATTTACCATCGTGCAACAAAACATCGGGCTACAGAAAAGCGCTCTTTCAGTGGTTCAAATACAAAAAGAGGCCAGCAGGGCCACAGAACTAGCTGTACAGAAATTCCAGGCCGAAGTGTACAAATCTGAAAGCCTGCAATTTGATATTCTGCAACAAATTAAAGTCACAGAAAACAGAATAAACTTATTGTTGGGCCGGTTTCCTCAAACAATAGCGAGAGATACGGCTAATTTTCTGCAGCAAACGCCAGCAATGGTTTCTACGGGCATACCTTCTCAATTGCTTGCCAACAGGCCTGATATTAAAAAGGCTGAACTTGAATTGATAGCAGCAAAGCTGGATGTTAAAGTTGCCCGTGCTGAATTTTATCCCTCTTTTGGTATTTCAGCAGGGTTGGGGTTTCAGGCTTTTAATCCAACCTACCTTGTAAAACTACCGAGCTCAATTTTGTATTCCCTGGCAGGTGATTTGGTCGGTCCGCTGATCAATAAAAATGCCATCAAAGCCGAATTTTACTCAGCCAACGCAAGACAATTGCAGGCCTTGTACAATTACGAACGCAGTATCATCAATGCCTATCTGGAAGTATCCACGCAATTGGCAGGTATCAGTAATCTTGAACAGCGTTATGGCTTTAAAGCAAAGCAGGTAGCGGCGCTTACGCAATCCATTGTAATAGCAAACGACCTCTTCAAATTTGCCCGGGCAGATTATTTAGAAGTGCTGATGACACAACGGGATGCGCTGGAGGCTAAACTGGAACTGGTAGAAACAAAAAAACAACAATTGAATGCCGTAGTAAATATCTACAGAAATTTAGGTGGCGGTTGGAAATAACCTGCATTGTTTTACTTTTTGGCCATGCAGTCGGGAATCGGCTGTATGGCTTTTATTTGTGCTTATTGTTGACTTGCTTCTGGTCTTTGCTGCAGCAGTATTGATTTTTAGAAACGAAACTTTATGCCCATGTCACCACGTTACAATCAAAACCAGCATAAAATTGGATCTATTATTCCAGATAAAATTGAATCCGTTGAATGTAGCAAATTTGCTCCCATCATGGTTATAGCAGGAAACAATATTGAACTGTGGGAAACGAATGATAATGAATTTAAAAAAAACCGGTGTGAAGAATGGCGCCACGACAACAAAAAAATTTGACAGGTTTATGCGTCTGATATTGAACGGGGTTCCATCGTGGCTTGCATAATGCAACTGGTGGTATTCACTAATCGTAAAATAAATTATTTATTGCCCGCTACGCTTACTCAGTAATTGATATAATATTTTGTTTTGTTCTTCCAGCAATTGCATCCTTTTTTGAAGATCTATAATTACCTGTTGTTGTTCCTGAATGGCTTTAATGGCTATCACACCAAGGCTGCTGTAATCCATCATATGTAAATCTGTAAACCCTTTATATCCATGGCTCGTATCTTTTGAAACCGAAACCAAACCAGGAAATAAAGGTTTTACTTCCTGAGCTATAAAACCAATTCTACTTTCTTGTTCTATATCACCGTTTTTCAATTGATACGTTACCGGGTTTAGTTTCATCAGTTTATCCAAGGTCACTGTCATTGGTTGAATATTGTTTTTTAAACGCCTGTCGGAAAGTTGAGCATAGCGTCCATCACTTTGGTCGATGTATGATTTTGCCACACCATTGTATTTAAAAAAAAGCGGCAGACTATTAAATATTTCCCATTGATTAAAAAGAGAGTTAACCAATAATATACCGGTCTCTGTACCTGAAGCTTCTTTTACCTGTCGTACTTCCAGTGTATAGGCTGGAGGGTAGCCAAACGTATTGATACCTACTTTTGTGGTGCCTCCACCCATTGACACAACACCTCCGGGAATATCATTTAAGTAAAGATTTCCTCCCGCCTTTCCTGCTCTTATATAAGTGTGCTCTGCGATTCCATAGTGAAAATTGCTGTTATAAGTACTTCCACCAAAAATTGCAGATCCATCAAAATTGGCACTTTTAATTACATACAACGAAGCATTTGCAGGCACAGTTTGAATACCCATATTCCCATTGTTTGCAATTGTAAATGCTCTTTTTCCCCCAACTCCATTACCGTTTGCAACTCCGTTTCCAAACATATCCAGTGCCATATATCCTGTAGTATGGTCAAACCATTGCACAGCACCGTATCCATTGGAGATGTACTTGCTACCCGCACTATAATATTGATTAAACCCAATGCCAGGTGCATTTCGTTGCAAAGAAATACCACCTGCATCGCCTCCAAAAATAGCGGTGGTAGCACCAACAGCTCCATGTAGTTCTAATTTTGCCCTTGTTGGATTTGTAGTTCCAATTCCTATATTTTGGGAGAAAGAATTTTGACTTATAAAAATTAAAAAATAGCAACTCAGTATCTTTTTCATGAAAATATTTTTTTTAAAAAAGCCAGTTTATAGATGATTGCTTTCTGGCTTTGCATTAGCAGTGATGAAGTATTTTGAAATTTAAATTAAGATAATTATGTGGGATGTTTTCAGGAAGCTCATAATATTTTGCTTTAGCTTTAGCCGGATCAGCATAAAAGAATCGAAAATGGCAGGTTGAAGTCAGATGTTTAAGCTACAGTATTTCTATTTGTTCTCTTCGGAAAATGTTTTTAATTCAGCAAAGCCAAAGAGATTTTGCAAATGGAATACTTTTCTTTTTTGAGAAGCAGATGAATGGCTAACTTGTTTTGTTCATCGTACTATTTTTTGATATTTATTTTCGGACTGAAAGCAGGATATAATCTGCCAGGGAAAAAAAGAAACGCACTCGCTTTGTTTCGTTGTATGCACTCATGTTTACTTTATCATCAACTTTATTGTTTGAATCAGTTGTTTTTTTGCTGCAAAAAATTTAAACGGTGATGATATTGAAGTTCTTGTAATCAGGAGCAATGTTTTACTATTAATTCCAACAATAATGGTTTGGCATTGGACAATGAATACCCTGAAAATAAAGTGTAGTCATCAAAAGAAATTAAACAAACAGGCGCCGAATGCATCGCAACTCCAGCCGTGCTTCGTGTCCTTCACCGACCACTCATTGCTGCGACATCCGATAGTTATCTGATTTGGGATGCACCTACCTTTATTTACGTTCGTTGTTGTTGTGAAAAGTATAATGTAAGGAAATATTGTAAGGATAATTAAATTTGGGGGGAGCAGTTGATGGTAATCAGTTCTATTTTGTAGTTGAACTCACTCATGTCTTTTACTGTTCTTTGTGGTTGTAACGGCTGGCATGGAACCATAACTGCTTCGGAGAAAAGTTCCTTAAAGTGAATGAATGCGAACTGTTTAATTAAAACATGATTCTCCAGTCATTGCCTGCCCTTTATTTCCATACAGGATTCACTTCTGCATCAAGCGGTGCGTAGTTGATATATTGTACATACCTGGGTTGATTTGTGATGTTTGGACTACTCCCATGTGGCAGCGCATGGTGCCAGATAATGAAGTCGCCTGCATTGGCAACAATTGGTTGGGCTCCAAAAGCATGAATATTTTCTGTACGTGGATTGGTATCGGGCAACAGGTTATTTAACCAGTCATCAATGTTATGTTGAAACCCTGGCACAAGAGTAAAAGCACCTTGGTTAGCTTTTGTATCAGATAAGTATAAAATGCCCTGTAGTCCAAACGGGATCGGTTGTGCAAGGCTTACATCCCAATGCAATCCGGGTCCGGGGAATTTCCAATGTGCCGTTTCCGGCGGGTTAAAACCAACCCTGTCTGTATTTACCCAAAGATCTTTTCTTTGCCATAGTTGTTCGTAAGCAAATCTGATTTTAGCAGACAGCCTGTTTTTCTGTAATATCGGGTGCTGAAACAACTGTACCATAATTCCTTGCCTGGAAGGATGCGAACGATACCATGTGTCGGGTTCATCTTTCCTGATATCTATAAAATCACAAATGGCATTGATTGTATTTTCGCAATCATCTGCTGATATCGCTTCCCGGATAATTACATAGCCATGCTTTTCCCAAAAGTTTATATCTGCATCGGTCAGTAAATTGTTATCAGTATCTGCTGCATTGAAGGCAACTTCCCTGCTCAGAACATAGTTATTAAATGTGTTTATTTTGTATTCATCTAACTGTTCATTGTTTGATGATAATATCCATGTTTCAAATGTTTTAAAATCAGTGTCCACGGAATAGAGATACCGAATGGTTTGTTCTAAGCCCAATCCTAAAACTGCCAGTAGGGTGATATCCATATTCCATTCCTCTGCAAATGCGTCTGCGGCAATTTTTCCTTCCTTTTTTAAATGAGATTTATCCCAATAGCGTTTTAGGTGCATTACACCTAAACTGCCCGGTTCGGTTGATGATGCTGGTAATATTTGCCCGGTCGTCATGTTCTAAATAGTTATGCTGGTGCAAAATACGCAAATAAGAAGTGAACATAAAACAGGATGGGGAGAATTTAGGCCGTGGTTGGTTTCCTCACCAACCACTTGCTGCTACGACAATTTGCGATGCAACCTCAACGCTTTTAAGGCTTGTTTTGTCTGGTAATATTAATTGCATTTGGAATCATGTTGTTCTTGCTATTATTGAATCAGCCACCTGTTTTACAAAACGACTTTGCAACCAGATTGAAGGTAAGTAATTACCTGATTGTAAAATTTGCATGCTAATAGCTGGTTAACCCATTGATAAGGTGGTGGCTGTATTTCAACAGGAGAAAATTAATTGTGCTTTTGGTTGTTTAAATCATGCGTTATTGAGGCAAATGAATACGCAGGATGAACGTGGTCCCTGTAGTAAATATTTTGATAATAGAAGATCATCAGGTCGGATTTATACTGGTAGTAGACGTTTTAAGTGAACAAATATTACCAACAAGGAAACTAAGAACTTTAGGGCGTCTCTAAAAACTCATTTTTTTATTTTACCTCACCTTTAATTCCTCTCCCCCGAAAAATTCGGGGTCTTCGACAAAATAGAGGAAAAGGTAAGTTTTTAGAGATGCCCTTTACAGTAAGATAAAATGGCTGAATTTCTTTATTATTTCGATATTCCCTGTTCTTTATTTTTTTCTTAATTAAAGCACATTGTCTGCCAGGGCTAATTAGTGCGGTATTAGCAAGGGCCGCCAATATCGATAGGAATTTTGTATAACACCCCCAACTTTTCTGTTGGGGAAAATGATGACAAAAAATTATATGGATATGGACGTCATGCTTATGCCCGGGGTGGCCCGATCCCCATCTTTACGTAACCACCTGTATATAAAAAGAGCGAAATTCACTAAGCAAAGAAAAGTAATGAATGCTACGAGGGAATCATCTGTTATTGCCAACATTAATGCCGCTGGGATGGAAAAAGCAGCGGGTGCAACATAATGCCCGTTAATTGAGAAAGCAGCCAGAGAGGCAGGCATTTGCGTTGATGATGCATATGATTTTATCATAAAATTTACAAACCACCTGGTTGCACAAGTGCCTGAGCTTAACCAGTTGTTTGAACTGATGCTTTTAGGTGTAAATGCGGAACTGCTGCAGCAGCAGATTATAAAGTGTGCTTTTGTAATAAGGGAGCGTGAAGAAGGCCAATACAAATTATGGACTATGCCGTTGATAGAAGCCGGCACCATTAAATATTCGGGTAAGGGAGAATTATTTTAGATGATTTCTAGTCATTTAGTTAATTTAATCTCAAGGCTACTCCTTGAAGTTAGAAAGAACTTTTTTGTAAATACTTACATTAATTTCTGCATATAAAAGACCTTCTTATAAGACAGCATCTGTTGATGTAGTTCACGCATTGATTTATACTGTAATTTTATTGACTACAATTGCCAACCACCTTTAAAAAGACGAATGCATGTTTATCAATGATTTTAAATCTACCTGCTTAACCTGTATGGTATCCTTGACGTTTGCTTTACCGACGATCGCACAAAAAAACGCTGCCGTTCAACATTGGAAAACCTTGTTTAATGGAAAGGATATCAGCAATTGGGTTACCAAAATAAACCACCATGAAACCGGGGTAAATTATGGCAATACGTTTCGGGTGGAAGATGGAATTATCAAAGTACGTTACGATCAATATGACACATTCAATGAACAGTTTGGACACCTGTATTATAAACAATCCTATTCGTATTATCACCTGGTATTTGAATATCATTTCACCGGGATATGGAGAAAAGATGCACCGGAATATACCCTTAAAAATAGTGGTGTGATGTTTCATTCCCAGGATCCTGCAACAATGCCACGGGAACAAAATTGGCCCATTTCTATTGAGTTTCAGTTACTGGCCGGGCTTGGTGATGGAAAGCCAAGACCTACCGGAAATATGTGTTCACCAGGCACTGACGTTATTTTTGAAGGGAAGATTGATTCAAGGCACTGCATCAATTCTACCTCTAAAACCTATGAAGGGGAGCAATGGGTTAAAGGCGAAATTATTGTGCTGGGAGATTCGCTCATTACACATATCATTAATGGCGATACCGTTTTGCAATATAGCAAACCGCAGATAGGAGGCGGCGTAGTAGAAAATTATGACCCTGCCATTAAGCAGGATGGCAAGCTGCTGAAGGAAGGATTTATTGCCTTACAAAGTGAGGGGCAGGAAGTGGATTTCAAAAATATAAAGATCCTCAACCTTGAAGGATGCATGGACCCAAAATCCAAAAACTACAAATCCTATTACATAAAAGAAAAAACAGGTAACTGTAAGCGTTAGTGTAAGGTTGCTCGTCTGTATAAATGTAATCCTATCTGCAAATTGTTTTGACGTTAGGTTTGTTGGCTTAACCATTATCAAATTTTCTGTGAAAAAATCGACTTCATTATTCCCGTTCAAAGGAATGATAATAACTTTTAAATACTACAGTTGCGGCCAACAAAATTCCTGAAAGTGTTAAAAGCCTGAGTCCTGTTTTTTGTAAAAAGAAAATCATTATAAACGTGATGAACACCAGGAAAAGATAGCTTTCCATATTTAGTCCGCACCCATACAAATAACCCGTGCATAAAAACAGGGTAGCAACCGTGGTGAAGTAAAGCAGGACGATACTGGCTTCCGGTAAATTGCCATGGTTGTTTACAAGCATAAATGCCAGCTCCGGCAAAAGGAAAATGCTATAGGTGAAGCAATACATCGCTGCCACTTTATACCATGCTATTGGCAAGTTTCGGTTAAAGGCTAATTTCGTTTCCGAAAATTCAACCAGATAAAAAACAAGTGTTGCATGAGCTACAAAAACCAACAGGTAGAATATGCCAAACAGGTCTTCATCAAAATGATCTCCGTTTATTACAAAAGAAATAGACAGCATCAGGATCGAAAATACCTTCACCATCGCAAAGGCTATTTTCCTGGTGTCTAAAATATACCCGAATAAAAACCCACTATAGCCAAGGTTTATTTTGAAAGCGGAATTGACTGCAGTAGTTATTTTTTCTATGGTTGTAATGGAGGTGTTTTTGTTAATGGTATAATGAAGCATCCATGCACCGGTTGCTATCATTAAAAGCTGGTAAGTGGCTACCAGCGCTGCATTGCCAAACATCGATTGCTGGATAGCCAGGCAAATAATAAAAAACGAATAGATCAGTACCGGCATATAAACCAATGAAACCGCCAACAGGTATAACTCCCATTGTTTGGCAGCAGGCAAAATGCCTAAGGTGTAAATGTAACTACTATCCTGTGCTTTAATGGAAGTAGTAAAAAACAGGATGCACTTGATATTGTAGCAAAGCCAGGCAAATAAAACAACTGCCATAAACACCGGAGAACTGAGCATGGCTTGAATCAACGAGATATGATAGGAAATTAGCTGGCCACCATTTACCATTCCGAAAAAAAAGAAGAAGACAAAAAATAAAAAACCGGCATTGATGATGTAAAACTGCTTCACCCATACTTTTAGTAAAATGCCAGCAATTGTTTTCATATCGTTTCCTGCTGAAGTGATTTTTCCTGTAGCAATAAATTGGTGGTACAACTGATCAGTTCGTTGTTAAACAATTGATGGGAAGTTATGATAAAAGATACATCTGCCTGGTGATATTGCCTGATTTCGGCTTGTAAAACATCTACTGCCGCTACATCCAGTGCAATCAATGGTTCATCCAATAATATCAGGGTTGGGTTGCCAATAAATGCCAGGACCAGCGATAATTTTTTAAGCATACCACTCGAATAGGTGGAGGTTTTCTGGTGCATAAATTTTTCTACCCCCAGATTGCTTAGCAATGAATCGGGGAAATTGCCTTTTTTGGTTGACCGGTAAAAATCAATCAACTCTTTACCGCTTAAAAAAAGTGGGTACTGCGGTTCGGCTTCTGCATAATTCACTTGTTGCAGATAGGCCATCCTATTGTGGTTTATATCACAACCATCTACTGCAATGCTGCCTTCAAAAGGAATGAGTCCGGCGATTGATTTCAGTAAGGAAGTTTTGCCCGTACCATTAGCTCCTTTAATCCAGTAAATTCCTTTTTCTATTTTACAATTATGGATGGATAAAACAGGCTCCGTGCTGGTCCCGTATTTTTTTTGAAAATTTGTAATGGTCAGCATACTGCGTTCGTTGTTTACATTTTAGCTTCAAACAACTTAGCTACGCCAAAGGCTGCTGCTGCTGCCATTGCACCGATCAGCATCACTTGCAAGGCGCCCTTCCAGGGATTGATGCCGGTCATTTTACTTTTGAAAAATCCAAATATAAAAAGGCAAATTAAAGTAGCCACCGCAGAAACTTCCAATGCTTCCACAGAATCTGCAATGAAAAAATAAGGACTTAATGGAATGATTCCACCCGCAATATAAGATAGCCCAATATTGAGGGCACTTTTGGTTGCTCTTTTTGGATCGGGTTTCTCAAGGCCCAATTCATACTTCATCATAAAATGGACCCAGCGGTCTTTATCTTTTGAAATTTCTTCGGTGGCAAGTTCCTGTACCTGCTCGCTTAAACCAATATTTGCAAAAAATTCTTTGGTTTCCTTGATCTCAACTTCCCGCAGATTTTCTATTTCAACATACTCTCTTTTTATTTCGCTGTCGTAATGATCCTGTTCGGTTTTGCCAGACAAATAACCACCAAGTCCCATGGCGATGCTGCCTGCACAAATTTCTGCAATACCTGCTATTACGATGATATTACTACTTGAAACAGCTCCGCTTAAACCGGCTGCCAACGCAAAAGGAACGGTGAGTCCGTCACTCATGCCGATTACAATATCCCTTAAAAAATCAGTGCTTTCCAAATGCGATTCTACGTGATCGTGATGCAGGTGCGTATCCATAAATTTAATTATCAGGCGAAGGTAATATTATGTAAATAATTCAGCCGGCATTTGTTGAATACCGGCTGACAATTTTAATGTATAATGTAATGTTGCAAGACTCTGGCGACCCTTATCTTATTGCTGCAATAAGAATTAAATCATGGTTCAGTTTGTGAATGGTCGTATTTCACCATTTATCATTGAATATTCACTATTCACCATTCACACCTAATCTAACGCTATGTTGAATAATAAAGTTTACAATGTTGCCAAACTTTTTTCAATGATACCAACGCATTCCATTACCTGTTCTTTGGTGATTGACAACGGAGGTGCAAATCGAATCTTATCACCATGCGTTGGTTTGGCCAATAGTCCGTTTTCTTTTAATGTAAGGCATAAATCCCAGGCGGCTTCCGAGTTGCTGTGTTTGATTACAATGGCATTCAGTAAACCTTTTCCTCTTACCAATTCAACAAAAGGTGAATTCAGTTTGCGTATTTCGTTGCGCAATAATTTCCCCATCGCTGCTGCATTTTCTGCCATCCTTTCATCCTTCAAAACCTGCAATGCTGCCATGGCAACGGCACAAGCCAACGGATTGCCTCCGTAAGTACTGCCATGCTCTCCGGGCTTTATGGTCATCATAACTGTATCATCTGCCAGCACCGCACTTACGGGTAAAACGCCGCCACTCAATGCCTTGCCCAGGATCAATATATCCGGTCTTACATTTTCATGATCGCAGGCTAGCATTTTACCGGTACGGGCAAGACCGGTTTGTATTTCATCTGCAATCATCAGTACATTGTATTGGGTGCAAAGGTTTCGGATCTCGGTTAAATATCCCTCATCCGGCACAACCACGCCTGCTTCTCCCTGTATGGGTTCAAACATAAATGCAGCTACATTTTTATCCTGAAAGGCCGCTTCCAAGGCAATGAGATCATTGTAAGGAACGATTTCGAAACCAGGCATAAACGGACCAAACTGGTCATAGCTGCTGGCGTCAGTAGAGGAGGAGATGGCCGCCAGGGTTCTGCCCCAAAAATTACCTGCTGCAAAAATTATTTTGGCCTCGTTATCTGGAATGCCTTTTACTTTATAGCCCCACCTGCGTGCAAGTTTGATGGCTGTTTCGCCGCCTTCAACACCTGTATTCATCGGCAATACTTTGTCGTATTCAAAATATTCCGTGATATATTTTTCATATTCTCCCAGCAAATTGCTGTGAAATGCCCTGCTGGTTAAAGTAAGTTTTTGCGCCTGTTCAGTAAGCGCTGCAATGATTTTGGGATGACAATGTCCCTGGTTAACTGCGGAGTAACCGCTTAAAAAATCGTAGTAGCGTTTGCCATCCACATCCCAAACAAAAACGCCTTCGCCCCGTTCAAGCACTACCGGTAAAGGATGGTAGTTGTGGGCTCCATATTTTTCTTCCAGATCGATGTATTGCTGAGTATTGGCGGATAATGCTATGGTTGTATGCATGGTTTTATTGTTAAATTATTGAATTGATAGATTGTTAGATGGTTGAAAGTGGAGTGCCTTTCAAATATTACTTAAAATAAGATTGAATGAATTGCCAGTTAGAATAACAACGTGGCTAAGAGTTGAACTTAGTGATTCAGCAAATCAAGATTGCTGCTGAGGAAATGCGGTATGGTAGTGGATAAATTGATATTTCTAAATTTCGTGCAATATACAGAAAAGAAGTTTAAAATCATGAGGGGATGAGAGTATTTAAAATCGTCTGTTTAGAAGGGGGCTGGGATTTTCAAGTTTACATGAGCATGATATCCGATTGCCGCAGATTTCGAAAAAGGTTTATAACCATACGATTTTTTGCATACTGCGGTAGACATGTTAGTGGCAGTAAAAATATAAAGTTTACATCTTTTTAAAAAGATGTAAACTCTATATCTGTTAATCATCATCTTCTATTGCTCCCGGAAAGTCGTAGTAATAATCTGACATGTCTTTGCGGATTTTTATGAATAACGCTTTGCTGCCAAACCATTCTATCAATTCATCACGGAGCAGTTTAGTTGGTTTATCGCTAATAATACTGTGGTAAGATGACCAAGGGTAGGATGTAAATTCTTTTACCAATTTATGTTTTAAGGCATTGGCATGAACATACACAAGTGCGTGGGCAAAATGGCTGTCTTTCGAAATTTCTACCCGGTTAAATGTTCGGTAAAACAAGTTTCCGGTTCTTTTAAACATTAAATTAAAAGCCATTGCGTAGGAGATGAAAAACCTTTTAAAAGTCATTTCAATCAGTTTGTTGATATCCTGATCTGATAAAAAATGTTGTTCGGTTTTGGTTCGGTTTTCAATCGCTAATGCTGTAAGAAAGGATGTAATTGCAGCTTCAGGCTTTATTCTTATTATAAAATGAAAGTGATTGGGTAACAAATTCCAGGCATAAGTTTCAACGAATGGCGAAATATATTGGTTATATTGCCGGAGAAAATAGTAGTAATTTTCGTCGGTACGAAAAAGTAATTCCCTGTTATTGGTTTTATTGTAAATGCGATAAATCTTATCAAACTCAAAAACAGCGGTATATTTTTTATTGACAGGCATTTTTAAAGAGAGAAATTTTTATCACAAAATAATAGCGTTTACATCTTTTTAAAAATATGTAAACGCTATTATTTTTGCTGATTACAAATCAAACTTTATCCCCTGTGCCAGTGGTAATTTATCGGTATAATTGATGGTGTTCGTTTGCCTGCGCATGTACACTTTCCAGGCATCGCTGCCGCTTTCTCTTCCGCCGCCGGTTTCTTTTTCACCGCCAAATGCGCCGCCTATTTCTGCACCGGAGGTACCGATGTTTACATTGGCAATACCGCAATCGCTGCCCGCCTGTGATAAAAATTGTTCTGCCTCTCTTAGGTTGTTCGTCATGATGGCAGAGGATAAACCTTGTGGCACCCCATTTTGCAGGGCAATGGCTTCGTCCAGCGTTTTGTATTTCATGATGTATAAAATGGGCGCAAAGGTTTCGTGCTGTACGATGGCAAAACTGTTTTTCGCTTCTGCTATGCAAGGTTTTACATAACAGCCACTTTCGTAGCCCTTGCCTTTCAGTACACCACCTTCCACAATAAAGTTGCCGCCTTCGGCTTTGCATTTTTCGATAGCATCCAGGTACATACCTACTGCATCGGTATCAATCAACGGACCTACGTGATTTTTTTCATTTAAGGGATCACCAATTTTTAATTGCTGGTAAGCATTGACCAGTTTCTCTTTGAATTTATTGTACACTTTTTCATGAATGATCAATCTGCGGGTAGACGTGCAGCGCTGACCAGCCGTACCAACCGCACCAAACGCTGCACCAATCAACGCCATGTCGAGGTCGGCATTTGGGGTAATGATGATGGCATTATTGCCACCCAATTCAAGCAAACTTTTACCCAGCCGTTGGGCCACAGCGGCTGCCAATGCCTTTCCCATACGGGTACTACCAGTAGCAGACATCAATGGTATCCTTGTATCCGCACTCATCCATTCGCCCACTTCACGGCCGCCGGTAATTAAATTATTCACTCCTTCCGGTACATTGTTCTTTTTAAAAACCTTCGCAGTAATCTGCTGGCAGGCAATACCACAAAGCGGTGCTTTTTCGCTTGGCTTCCAAACACATACATTGCCACAAACCCATGCCAGCATAGTATTCCAGCTCCATACTGCTACCGGAAAGTTAAAGGCTGAAATGATGCCTACAATTCCCAACGGATGGTATTGTTCGTACATTCTGTGCCCCGGTCTTTCACTGTGCATAGTGAGTCCGTGCAACTGGCGTGACAAGCCGACTGCAAAATCACAGATGTCAATCATCTCCTGTACTTCGCCTAAGCCTTCCTGTAAGCTTTTACCCATTTCGTAACTTACGAGTGTGCCAAGCGCTTGTTTATTGGCTCTTAATTCTTCGCCGATTTGTCTTACTACATCGCCTCTTTTTGGAGCCGGCCAGCTACGCCATTCTATAAAAGCTTCCTGTGCCTTTTCGATTACGGTGTCGTAAGTAGTTTTATCGCATGATTTTACGGATGCAATCAACTGTCCATCTACAGGAGAGTAGGAGGCAATGTTGGCTCCTTTGGAAGCGATCCATTTTGTACCGGTGGAAACGCCTTTGTTTTTTGCCTGTATCTGCAGGCTTGAAAGAAAATTCATATAACTGGTTTTAGGTGCAAGTTACGAAATGATGCTGCCAAACAAATTCGCATCAAAATGTTGCTTTAATAGAAATGGTAAAGTAAAAGAGAAATCGATGTTGATTATAGCATTAAAGAAACACCACCGGTTGTCCACCTGCGTGGCATTTTACTACCCAACAAATCGCTGTACTCAATATCGGTGATGTTATTGGTTGTAATAAATAATTTTACCCGCCTGGCAATCGTGTAGCCTACCCTGGCATTCATTAAGAAATAATTTTTAGAGATTACCGCATTGATGGCAGTAACCTCCATTGGTGCCCTGTCTTTATAAATCATGCTAAACGAAATGGTGAAGTTTTTAAAACTATAAATGGAAGTAAGCTGCAGGAGTGTTTTGGCATGTGAGATAATATAGAAAGAGGGAATCGAATCACTGCTCGCAGATTTTAGAAATGTTATCCCTGCATTAATCAAAAGGTTCCGGCTTTTTGTAAAGGATTTTTTATAAGTAAGTTCCATTTCTACACCACGTGTTTGAACCGCTTTTATATTTTTTGCCAGTGCATAAATACCGCCAGGTACCAGGTTCTCTTTTCGTGGCATAGCGGAGTAGGGGGTGGTTACAAAGTCGATCACATCATTTTGATCGCGGTAAAAAGCACTTGCGGATGCTTTAAAATTCTTAACTGCAAATACATCCAGTCCTGCTTCATAACTCCATGAGTTTTCGGTAAGCAGATCAGGGTTTCCGATGCTACCGCCTCTTACGATGGCTTTATTATAATTATTGTAACGCTCGGTGAAATCGGCGCTACGTATCGCCCGGCCTGCATTTGCACGAAACGTAATTTTGCTCAGGTTATACGAGGTATTTAACTGTGGCAAAATTGCTATTCCATAGTTCTCATCCCAATCGAGCCGTAAACCGGGGGTTATGTTGAATTTATTTTTGTTGTATAATACCGAACCAAAAATGGCTCCATGGTGGGTGGCATGATTGCCCCGGTCATTGGAAGCAATTGCCCTTCGGTCTAATTGGGCGCCTATGCTAATATTGACATGGTCATCTATTTTTTGAGAGCGAAGATACTGGGCAATCAAATGCTTTGATCTGTTTTCATTCGCAATGGAAGAAGCATTGTAAAGGTAATAATCACTCGTTTCTTTATACATTACATCAAACTGCTGTGTGTATTGTTCGGATTGTTTTTTTAATTGTAACTGGTTCCACCAGGTGTTTACTTTTTCCGTAGCAGTATCACTTTTAAAACGGGTATAAAAATTTTGTGCAGCAAAATCCCTCCTGTCAATACTGGATCTAACCGATAACTGCCAGTTGTTTTTTAAAGCAAAAGCAATAGAGCCACCAAGGGTGTGATTGTACAAATAGCCCCTGTTATTGTCTCTTAATAATTGTCCCGTTGTATTATTACTTAACAAACCTACAGCAGCATTTACTTTAGGACTAGTCGTTCTAAATCCTGCATCGGCATTTACAAATCGATATTCTCCCACTGCCATTCCGATACTGGCACTTTTCTTTTTTTCTATGCTATATTGGCTAAAAGTTTTGGTGATAATATTGATGACACCACCAACTGCTTCAGCACCATAAATGGCGGCAGCAGGGCCACGCAGCACTTCGATGCGCTCAATTTCGAAGGGAGCTACGGGGATGTAGGATGAAAAGTGTCCTGTTATCGGATCGTTTAACTTGATGCCATCCAGCAAAACCAACACCTGTTGAAAAGTACCTCCACGCATCACGATATCACTTTGTGCACCCATTGGTCCTCTCGACTGGATCTCTACACCCGGCACATACTTTAATAACTCGTCAATAGAATTGACCGGTAACTGTTGAAACAGTTTACCATCAATCACCGTAATGCTTCTGCCAGTTTCGCTTATCTTTTGCGGCTGCCTTGTTGTTGTAATGGTAACCGGGTCAAGATCCAACGAGTTTTGTGAGTAAGCATCGGAGCTTACCAGAAGGAGAAAACCACCTAGAATTTTTTTCATACTATTTTTTAAAAGTGCAAATATAAGGAACCTGCACTTTTACAAATTCCCTGTGTCAAAATTGTAAGTTTTTAAATATGACTGGTCAATACAGGCAGGGTAGCAATGTATATCCGACATTTTATTAAAACTATTTAGTATTGTTTTTTAGGGAGGATTTTAATGATGGTTAACACTTCATACTCATTTCTGCAACATGCCGTTTTTTTTTGGAAAGTGGATTCGGTAAATATTTAGCATGCTTCGTAAAAGGCCGCATAGTTAGATTGGCAAAGCTTTGTGAGAAAAGATAGAATCATTCATTCAATCTTTTCCTTTATCAATAAAATTTTAAAGGGAATACAAATCTGCCAAAAACGGTTTCAATGCAGGATGAATATATTCTTTGCTAATGCTAAAAAGGAGGTGTACCTGATGCATACAAATCCTGCTTTACTCATTGAGTACAAATTCAAAACACACTAACTTGATTTGTCTATGGCAGCGTTAATACTGTTCCTGTTCGTTCGGAAAGTCCTTGCTTTTTACGTCGCCGATATATTGCCTGATGGCTTTAGTAATCTGTTCATCCAGGTTTAAATAACGTCTTAAAAAACGGGGCTTAAAATCCGTGTTGATGCCCAGCATATCATGCATTACCAACACCTGTCCATCACAGGCACCGCCTGCTCCGATGCCAATGGTTGGAATGTGCAGACTATCGGTTACTTCTTTGGCAAGAGCCGCAGGTATTTTCTCCAGCACAATGGCAAAGCATCCGGATTCCTGCAGCAACAAAGCGTCTTTTCTGAGTTTATCAGCTTCTGCATCTTCTGTTGCCCTCACCACATAAGTGCCAAATTTATTGATGGATTGTGGTGTAAGACCAAGGTGCCCCATCACTGGTATACCTGCGCTTACGATTTTTTTTACTGAATCAATTACTTCTTCGCCACCTTCCAGCTTTACGGTGTGGCCACCACTTTCTTTCATAATTTTAATGGCCGAAGCAAGTGCGATATCAGAATTGGATTGGTAATAACCAAAAGGGATGTCTACTACAATCAGGCTTCTTTCCCTGGCACGTACCACACTCTGTGCATGATAGATCATCTGGTCAAGTGTAATTGGGAGGGTTGTGGCATGTCCGGCCATTACATTACTGGCACTGTCGCCTACTAAAATAATATCAATACCCGCTGCATCAAATAATTTTGCAAACGAAAAATCATAGGCCGTAATCATGGAGATTTTTTCTCCTGCGGCTTTCATTTTTTGCAAAGTATTGGTGGTTACTTTTTTGTATTCAGTTTCTGATAATGCCATTCAAATCAATTTTAAAATTAGAATAAATATTATTTCTTCTTTTTAAAGAACAACAAATATATCAATCTTATTCTTAGAGCATTTAGGTTTTTGATTTCTTTCAGCACTATGTTAAGTAGGCTTCATTTTAGCGAATGAGCATCATGGTACCATTTCTTACGAAAACGCCGCCTGTAGGGCATTCCATTTCGGCAAAGTAGGTGTAGGCCCCCGCTGGCAATGGTTCGCCTTTAAAGGTGCCGTCCCAACCGTTTGTATTATTACTGGCTATATAATTGTTGCGCTCATACACCGGTTTGCCCCAGCGGTTGAATATAATCATATGCCTTACAATGGAGATGCCTTTTATGCTAAAGCGATCATTGTTACCATCATTATTTGGAGAGAAGGCAGTAGGAATGAATACCCTGCTTTCTTCGCATTGTAATTTTAAAGTCACCTGTGCAGTATCGGTACAGCCAACATTGTTTTTAACCAGCAGTTGATAAGTTACGGCTGCCAATGGTGTGCTTATTGGTGAAGGGCAATTGGTGCAACTGAGATAATTAGTTGGCGTCCAGGTCCATTTAACCACATCTGCGCTGTAGGTAGCCGACAATTGAACCGGCGAACCTAATAGCACTTCATTAACCGGTGATATGTTTACAGTTGGTAAAGGCAATACCAACACAAAAATACTTGCGGTATCCGAAAAGCATTGATACCGATCACTACCGGTTACGGTGAACGTAGTGTTTACCAATGGATTGGCAACCGGGTTTGGAATGCTGACATCACTGAGCGCATTTGTTTTGAAAATCCATTTGTATTGATCTGTTCCGGATGCTTTTAACTGGGTAGATTTGCCAAAACAAATGGCCGTGTCTGCAGATAATTTTATTATATTTTTTTGAACAACGGTCACCAGCACACTGTCTTTGTTGGTGCAACCAATATCATCTTTCGCCGTTACATAATACCTGGTAGAGCTATCCGGACTTGCACCTGGTGAGGCTATCAGCGAATTGCTTAAACCTTTTGCAGGAGTCCATTGATAGGAGAAGCCTCCACTTGCTGCAAGGGTAACCGATTTACGGCTGCACAGGATTGGTGCAGCCGGGCTAATTGTTACAACAGGATTACTTCTAATAATGATTACTTCGTTCAACGAGGTAAATGTATTGCAGCCATTCGTATCCGTTAGCAGGAGAGAAGGAGCATAAGAACCGGGTAAATTGTATTGATGCGTTAGTAAAGTATCTTTTGTGTTGACTAAACTTCCATCGCCAAAATCCCAGGTGTAGGAAGTGGCATTTTTAATGGAGCCACTCAATGTAGCAATAAGTCCAATACATCCCAGTTTTTTATCAACTTTCAGAGCTGCTGCCGCCTGTTTTATCACAACTGAATCAAGGTAGGTGCCCGTTAAACCTCCGGGTCCATACACATAAAGTTTGACTAAATATTTCCCTGGTTTTTCGTACACATGCGCCGGGTAGTTGATATTATCTGCAGTAACTCCATCGCCAAAATCCCACTTTACACTGGTGTAATTGATTGAATTATTGCTAAACCTTGCCAATACAGGCGGGCAACTTCCTGCTGTAAGAAATGAAGTATTGATTGCAAAAGCCGGATTGAAATTATTGACGATAATCAATTGTGACGTAGTATCCGTGCAATTGGTAACCGGGTTTTTAGCAATCAAGATTACGGTATATGTACTTGGTAACGGATAACTATGGGTCGGATTGTAATCGGCTGAAGAAGTGCCATCTCCAAACAGCCAGGTGTACTGTGTATTGTAGCTATTATAATTATTGGTATAGTTATAAAAATACACAGGCAACGTAATAAAGGTATTGTTGGAAGAAGCACTGAAAGCTGCCTTTGGACCATTTACATCAACGTAACGGGATTGCGCACTTGCATTTGAATTGGAGGAACATCCGCTGGAATCAGTAATGGTAAGACTAACATTATACTGACCTGGATTTGCATATCGATGACTTACTGTACTGCTTTGATTAACTGTTTGATAATTGCCATCACCAAAGTTCCATTGCCAGCTTAAAATTTTCGAGTTGGATTTAGAAGTATCCTTTAATACTACCGGCGATTTGAAACAAAGATTATCAGTAATGATTTGAAATCCTGCATCGGATCCTTTCACTTTTAGCGGAACAAAATTGGTGGTATCCAAACAATTAAAATACACCGATCTTGTAATCATCCTAATATCTGATTTCGCTTTGTCAAAATTCGAAATGTTGCCCAGGTATTCATTGCTCCAGAGATAGTAATAGGAGTCATCTCTAACCGTTCCATTAAACGGTGTATTGTCACCATAATAATAATTAAATGAAAAGTTTTGAGTAATTAGATCTACTGTAGGATTTCGGTCGTAATTGTTCATTCTAACAGTTACAATATCGCCGTTACAAATTGCTGTTTTATTAAGCGTTAATAAGGGTGATTGTTTAAGGTGTACGTAAGCGGAAGTTGATTCGCTAACTGAGCAAGCCCCATTAACGGCAGTAAGTTTTACCGTATATTGTTTGCTTTGTGTGTACTGGTGTTGTATAGTTTTTTGTGTACTGTCTGTTTGAAGTGTGGTGCCATCGCCAAAATCCCAGATAAGTTGGTTAGCTTTTACGGAAGCATGGGTAAAGGTTACGATACCACGATTTCCATCACAGGTATTGGTTTGTCCGGAAATTTTTGGGAAAGGTGGATTAACTTTTATCAGATTGTTTTTTATGAGCGTATCTGCACAAAGTCCAAAGTTGCTTACAATGAGCCTTATACTGTAAGTACTGTCATAAGTATACTGGTGAGTCAGGTAAGTTGAATTATAAATATTCTGAATACTGCCATCGCCCAAATCCCAGATATAGTAAAAATTACCCGTTTGCTGCACCGCAGTAAATACCACCGGTGTTTGACCGCAAACATTTGTGACCGACACCGTAAAATCTGCTTTCGGCTTTGGATATACAGTCACATTACCATAGGATACCAGACCTGTGCATCCATTTTTGGTTTTATAAGAAAGCGTAACACTGTGATTTCCTGGTAGGGTAAATGTATGCATTGGTTCAATGTCTGAGGAAATACCGCCGTCGCCAAAACTCCAATTGTACGTTACAAGGCTATCTGTAACAGGACTAACGGATGCTTTGAACTTTAATTCAATGGGGCCGCAGTTGTTTAAATTTCCTTCCGCATTGATGTAGACATAGGGTCTGGTAATAAAGATCGTTTTTTCTGTAGATGCTACACAACCAGCCGCATTTTCCACTTTTAACTTCACCTGGTAACTTCCATCAGAAAGATATTCAAATGAAGGTGATTGCAATCTTGAAAATACGGAATCATAATAGTAATAGCTTTGGAAATTCCATTCCCATTTAATATTTCCGGCTGATGTATCTTTAAAATCAAATACTACAGGAGCACCGCAATCGCCTTTAATAACTGAAGTGAATCCTTTTGGATCAGGGCTTTGTTTTACAGTAACGATTTTTGAAACCGAATCTTTACAAGTGCCAAAATAATTGACTAATTGAATGTTGTAGCTGCCACTCAATGGGAAATAGGCTGATAGGCTTTGATAATTATTATACTGATTCACACCATCAACGCTCCACAACGAGGAAGTAGGCGAAGGGCTGCTGAGACTGTTTATTAAAACATAGTTGTTGCTGTTACAAACTAACGCAGGCACATTAAAATCAGTTGAAAAGCTGGCAACATTGATGTAGCCATTTTGTACATTCGAAGCCGAGCAACCTTCCGAACTACTCACTGTCAGCTTTACCGTATAAATTCCTTTCAGATTAAAAACATGCGAAGGAGTTGCAAGGGAAGAAGTGGTACCGTCTCCAAAATCCCAAAGGTAGCTCAAGGTACCCGGGCCGCTGCTGGTATTGGTAAACCGCACGGCATCAGTTACTCTGCACAACACCGTTTGGCTGGCGCTGAATTGTGCTTTAATGGATGGAAGAATTTTTATAAGCTGGTCTTTTACGATAGTTTTTGTACAACCGAAATTGTTACTAACGGTCAGGCTTACCGTGGCATCCTGAGGTACAGTATAATTATGCGATTGCGAGGCGCCAAACTGTTGCAGGATATTTCCATCACCAAAATCCCACGTATAACCACTGATCACCGCATTACCGCCAGATGCAGTTGCCGTAAAATCAACCTGCATGGGTAAACAGCCTTTTTCAGAAGAAGCCGCAAAGTCAACAACTGGCGCTGAATAAACCGTGATTTGTTTTGTTTTGGTAGAAGAAAGATTGACGTCCTTTACGGTCAGTGTCACATTGTAAATCCTTTCATCCTTAAAAATTGCACCAGGGCTAAAGATACCAGCGGTATTGCCATTGTCAAAATTCCAACTGTAAACAGCATTCGCTGAAGCACCTGTTGTTTGATTGATAAAAGAAACGGCCAGTGGTGAACAGCCGCCGTTTTTGCTTGCTGTAAAATCGGCATTTAATTGTGCAGTAAGGCCAACGGGCAAAATAAAAAATAGAGTAGATATGATCAGTAAGCGAAGGTAAAAGGGGTTTTTAAAATGAATGTTCATGAGCAGTAGTCCACTATCGGATAAATAGTGTTCGTAATATAGGTATGTTTTTCTGAAATTTTTTTTTATCAGGAAAAAAACACTTGAATTATCGAAATGGATTTAAAATCAATTGCCAGTAGCAGTTGATGTGTATAAAAAACAAATCGATTGAATGCTTTCTCTAGTGAAGATTTTTTTCAAAAAATAACTTTCGCTCCAATTTCTTTTTCCGGGATATGTTGCTTAAACTGGCTTAACCTCTTCCCATAAATGTTTTATCAAACCATCCGCCAGACCAATTTTTGGTACAAATATTTGATCTGCGCCGGCCCATCGCATAATATTGATGTAGATCATTAAAGCCGGCACAATTACATCCGCCCGGTCGGATCTCAAATTGTATTTAGTAATTCTTTCAGATAAAATTACACTGCTTAATTCTTTGTAATAATCTCTTAATAGTTCGAGTGACAATGGTTTTCCATCTTTCCGTTTACTCATTGAAAATACTTTGTTGATGTTGCCTCCGCTACCAATAGCTACTACTTCTTTCTGTCCTTTGATCACGTTTCTCAAAATGTCTTTCATATCATCCCAATCCTGTTCGGTTACTATATTTTTAAGTAGCCGGATGGTACCAATGTTGAATGATTTTTTGTAGATGAGTATGCCATTGCTAAAAAAAGAAAGTTCAGTGCTGCCACCACCTACATCAATATAGAGATAGCTATGGTCTTTATCCATATTTTCGGCCACATGATTTTCGTATATCAACCCTGCTTCAATATCACCGGTAATTATTTCAATCTCAATTTCCGTTTCCATCTTTACCTTCCGGATGATATCTGCAGAATTTTTTGCATCTCTCATAGCACTTGTGGCGCAGGCTTTTATCTGTGTAACGTTGTAGGCATTGCATAAATGTTTGTAAGCCTTCATCGTTTGCAGTATCATCCCAATTTTTTGTCTGGGTATGGTACTTTGTTCAAACACATCAAAACCAAGCCGGAGCGGAACCCTTACGAGGTTTAATTTATTAAAGGAAGCAATGCCTTTTTCATCGGTTAAAACTTCTGTTATTAAGAGTCTTGCTGCGTTGCTACCTATATCAATTGCTGCTAATATCATGTGTGTCAGATGCGTTAAAATTTGCCCTTTTTTATTGGTTAGTCCGTACCACTGATTCAGCCATACTGGCCAATTTTAAAATCTATTGGTGCAAAGATAAGCTGTAACAGCACTATCCATTCGAATCATATGCAGCATAGCAGCAGTTGTGGATAATTACAGAAGATAGTCTTGCAGATGGATACAATTAATTTGTCAATTTTCGGAAGAGGTAGTTATAGGTTTCTACCTGCGAACGTATTTTTTTTGTATTGCGTGGGTTCACGTATTGGTTATCGAGGTGATTGTTTAATTTCCTTGCCTTAATGTTATCTGATAGCTGGACATGTATGATGTCTTTTAATTCCTGCTGAATTTCTTTATTAAAAATAGGGCATGCCGCTTCTATCCGGTGATCTATATTTCTCAACATCCAATCGGCCGATGAAATAAATACTTTTTCATCGCCATCATTGTGAAAGATCATTACCCGTGCATGTTCGAGGTATTCATCTACGATACTGATGGCTTGTACAGGATGCTTGAATTTTTTATTTTCGGTCAACATACAAAAGATACCTCTTACCACCATTTTAATTTCTACGCCAGCTTTGGCGGCTTCGTATAATTTTTCTATCAATAATTCATCACTCAATGAATTTACTTTTAGCAGAATAGCGGCAGGTTTACCTGCTTTTGCTGATCTTATTTCTTTTGCAACCAACAGTAAAAGTTGCTTGCGCATGGTAACCGGACTAACCAGTAGTGTTTTGCAGGCCCGTAAAAACCGAATCCTGGTTTTGGGTTGTTCCAGATAATGAAAGATCCTGTTTACATCACCCATTATGTTGCGGTCGGCCGTAAGCAGGCAATGATCGCCATAGATGGTAGCGGTGCGTTCATTTGGATTACCAGTACTTACGAATCCATAATAAATAGTCCGGGTATTTACTACCTTTTTTATCAGGCAAAGTTTACAATGCACTTTCATGTTTTGCACACCAATCAGCACTTTTGCACCTGCTTCTTCCAATTCCTCTTTCCACTCCAGGTTGGCTTCTTCATCAAACCTTGCCCTTAACTCAATTACGGCCGTAACCTGTTTTCCATTGCGTACTGCATTGGTGATAGCATTGATAATTTTAGACCTGGCTGCAAGCCGGTAGCAGGTTATTTTAATGCTGATAACCTGCGGGTCAATGGCAGCCTCCCGCAATAAATCAATTACACTATCGTAAGAATGATAGGGAAAATTCAATAGTACATCCTTTTTCAATACCACATCTGATACCCTGTTTACATTTCTTAACTGGGGATGAACAAACGGTTTTTTACGGGTATTTTTTTGTTCAAAAACAGATTCAGGGAAATTAATAAAGTCTTTAAAATTATGTATTCGGCCACCAGGTATCAGGTTGTCTTTTTCGGTTAGGCCTAAGCGCTTTACGAGGTAGGTGAGGAGGGAGGCATCAATATCTTTGTCAAAAACAAAACGCACTGGTTTACCCTTCTTTCTGTTTTTGATGCCCTTCTCAATTTTTTCCATCAGGGAAGTGGCTACATCATTGTCGATGTCAATTTCAGCATCACGGGTTACTTTAATAATGTGAGCAGAAAAAACATCATACCCAAAAAATGAAAATATTTGAGGCAGGCAATAGCGAATGATATCTTCCAATAAAATAATATGCTTTTCATCTTGACCGGAAGGTAATATTACGAAACGCGGTAAGCGTCTTGCCGGGACTGATACCAATGCAAACCGTTGTGCAATGCTTCTGTCTTTCGTTGATAATTTACAGGCAAGGTAAATAGATTTATCGCTTAAGGTAGGAAAAGCCTGGATACTTTCAATCATCAAAGGAACTATATTGCTCCTGATTTCATCATTGAAATAAGCAGTAATAAACTTTTGCTGAACCCTGTTTAATTGCTTGTCATTGATGAAGAAGATCTTTTGTTTTTTTAATTCCCTCAATATCTCATTCCATATCCGGTCAAATTCTCTTTGTTGTTCCATCACCTTATCCTGTATCTCCTCCAATATAATTCCTGGAGAAACTTCCAGGTGCATATTGCCTTTATTACCCACTTCAATCATCCGCTTTAGTGTAGCTACCCTTACACGAAAAAACTCATCCAGGTTGTTGGAGAAGATGCCTAAAAAACGGATGCGTTCCCTTAATGGAACCGTTTCATCTGCAGCTTCCTGCAACACCCTGCTATTAAAAGATAACCAGCTTAAATCCCGTACAATTACTTTTTGTTGTACTCTATGATGTACCAAAATATATTTATTTTAAATTATTTTGCGAAAATATATACTTGCAACTGTAAAAATCAGAAACCAATGTTAAGTTTAATTTTTTTAAAGTTTCGCAAGCGTCGTTTTTTTTGACTGCCTGTTATAATACGGCAAGGCGATCAACGAAACAAATCCTACAATCAGGATGATGAAAAATTGAGCAATCCATTGAAGCAATCCGTTTGCATAGCCATAGGAAATTTCTATACCATACAAAAACATGACCTCCATTATGAACCATTGGTAAGTTCCAATACCACCGGGGGTTACAATCATTCCGATACTTGCAAACGCCAACACAGGAAAAGCTGCAGCAATGGGAAGGTCCGATGTTTGCGGGATTACAAAAAAGCCGATATAGGTGCCGGAGGCGTAACAAAACCAGATAAATATGCTGTGAAAAATAAAAGCCTTTTTATTTTGTAAATTTTTTACGCTGCTTAAACCTGCACCTACACCTTTAAAAAGAATATTTATTTTTTTCACGAGGCCAATTTCGCTATATTTCTTAAAAATAAACTTCAGCGTAAAGTAAAAAATAACCACCAAAGCAATGAGGATTACAAGCTTCAAGATCATTGATTCCCTGTTGCCTGATAAAAAATTTGAAGTAATCGTTTTCTTTGCATATTCACCGATAATGCTTGCCTGTGTGGCTATGGCTATTATAAAAACCAATAAAAGGGAAACCACATCAATGGCTCGTTCTACCAAAATGGTGCCTACCAGTTTATCAGGCGGTACTTTCTCGTATTTCCCTAAAATGGTGCATTTTAATACTTCACCTAAACGGGGAACGGCAAGGTTTGCCAGATAACCCACCATCACTGCAAAAAAAGTATTTACAAGGCTGGGATTGTATCCCATTGGTTTCATCAGAATTCTCCATCGCATGGCCCTGCTAACATGGCTTGCTATTAGTATAAAAAAAACCGGAATGAATAATATGAAGCGGGCTGTTTTAAGGGCTGTTTTACATTCCTCCCAGTTTTTATCACCCATTTTATGAATGCTCCACCAAACCAGGAAAATACCCAGACCTAAAAAAAACAAATATTTTATAATGGTAAGGACCGCTTTTTTCATAATTGGCTACAAATTACGAAGTTATGGTGAGAATGCAGTTTAAAGGAACCCGGGAAAAACAGCAATTTTTTTTTAAGCAAAAGTTAAACAGGCTAATTAACTGGCTTTCAAAATTAGGTTATCAATTAATCTTACTTCATTTAAAAAGGCTGCAATCAAAGCTACCATGCTGGTCTTTCCATCCCATTCATGAATGATATCAAGATTGTCTGCCGATGCTATTTCCACATAATCAACATTGAATCCTTTTATTGCGAGCTTTACTTTTACTGTTTCCTTCAGCTCATCAATGTTTCCTTTTTTTAACGTGTCTTCAATAAAAAGGAGCGCTTCATAAATAGCAGGTGCAGTTGCTCTTTCATTTTCGTTTAACCGGATGTTTCGGCTGCTCATTGCCAGGCCATCTGCCTCCCGTTTGGTGGCACAAATCACCGTTTCTGTATTGATATGATAATCAGCTATCATTTTTTTTAAAACCATGCATTGTTGAAAATCCTTTTGTCCGAGGTATAGCCTGTCGGGTATCACTATTTCAAGCAGGCGATGTACCACCTGGCATACACCCTGAAAATGACCTGGTCGGAACTTACCTTCTAATATAGTTTCTAAATATCCTAGTTGATAGGTCATCGAACGGTTGACACCAAATGGGTAAATCGTATTCACCGTAGGCAAAAACAGCACATCACATCCTGCCTTTTCCAAACTGAATATGTCGTTCTCAATAGTCGCTGGATATTTTTCGAAATCCTTAGGATCATTGAATTGGGTCGGGTTTACAAAAATACTACAGACTACCAAATCGTTTTCAAGCCGTGCATTTTTTATAAGTCCGATGTGACCTGGATGCAGGGCCCCCATGGTAGGTACAAAACCTGTTGCAATTTTTTCGTTCTTTTTCTGCGATAGATAGGGATGTAGGTCTTCAGGTAGTTTAAATATTATCATTCTATAACTGGTTATGCATCAAATGTAGGTGTATATTGATTGTAAGAAAATTATTGTAACTTTGCGCCCTTTAAGGAAATACACGAGGACTCACTAATCAAGCACAAATGTCTACAAAAAAAAGAATTTTATTTATTGCCAACGAAATGTCACCCTATGTTGAACTTACAGAGTTTGCAGAGATCATTAACAAATTGGCTATAAAATCAAATGATAGTGGAATGGAAGTGAGGTGCATCATGCCTCGTTTTGGTATTATCAATGAAAGAAGACACCGTTTGCATGAAGTGGTCCGTTTGTCTGGTATCAATGTATCGATCGATGGCGATGACTATCCGCTGGTAATTAAGGTGGCTTCGTTACCCAATGCGAGATTACAGGTATATTTTTTGGACAATGAAGATTTTTTCAGACGCAAATCCATTTTTACAGACGAAAATGAAACATGGTACGATGACAACGGTTTAAGAACCGCATTGTTTTGCAAGGGTGCATTAGAAACCGTTCGTAAGTTTGGCTGGCCTCCAGACATTATCCATTGTAGTGGTTGGATGACAGGGTTGATACCAATGTTTATAAAGACAGCGTATAAGAAAGAGCCTGTTTTTAGCAATTGCAAAGTTGTTTACACCATCGGTGAAAATACTTTTACTGAAAAACTGGGTGCAGACTTTTTGAAATTGATTGCCATCAATGATAATGTTACCAAAAAAGAACTTGATGCTTTTAAAGATATTAATAACGCTGCGATGTTCAGAGGAGGCGCTGCCTATGCAGATGCCGTTACTTTTGGTGCTGCCAATGTAGATAAAAAGTTGGTGGAGGAATTCAGTAAAATAAAGGGTAAAAAGACGTTGCCTTTCAATGAAGAAAGTGATTTAACAGACTATTTACAATTATATGCCGACCTTGCCAAGTAGTAAATAAAACCAACCGAAATTTCCTAAATTCTGTTTTTGTGCAAAGAAAATCATTACGTTTATTTTTGGCCGGATTGGCTTGTGTTTACTTATTTAATCTTGGTTGTAACAAAATTGACACTACCGAGCTTGGTGCTGATTTAATTCCTGCTGTTGATAATATTTTTACTTTTGCAGACACTTTTTATATTGATGCAGCAAGAGAGCAAAGTATTGATACAACCAGACTTTTCCGCACCGAAAATCATGCACTTGGAGCAATCACTAACGATCCTATTTTTGGGAAAACAAAGGCTGACATATTTCTGCAATTAAAGCCTTCATTTTTTCCCTTTTATTTCGGAAAAGCAAAGGACACGATCAATCCTGCACTCAATCCGGCCACTCATTATGATTCAGTTTTTCTTTGCCTTTCCTACAAAGGATTTTATGGAGATACAACAAAAGCGCAGCATTTAAAAGTGTATCAGTTGGCTGAAAATACAGGCAACTTTGCAGATACCGTTCTACATTTGCTGAATTTTCAACCAGACAAACCTTACCTCAGTAATTTGTTAGGTGAAGCAACTGTTTATCAGACTGAACTAAAAAATTATACATTTCTAAAAACCAGCCTGAAGGATTCAATTACCAGGCAGATTCGTATTAAATTAAGTACAGCATTTTTAAATGCATTGGTTAGCAGAGATTCAGCCCAGGGAAGTTCCAACAATCTTTTTTACAAAGATTCTCTCTTCAAAGAAAAGTACAAAGGTTTTGCTGTAGTTGCTGATGGAGGATCTGGTGGCAACGGTTTATTCTATATCAGTTTAACAGATGCTGCAACACGACTTGAAGTACACTATGTTGCCGGAAATGCAAATAGGCTGGATACAGCATTTTCTTCATTACCGCTTTCAGTGGGCTCTTTTGCAGCAGTAAGCGCATCCGCAAATGCCAATTATATTGCCAGGGATACCAGCTCTTCTGAGTTTCCAAATGCTCCAAATCCTACGGCTTTGTATCTTCAAACTGCACCAGGGTCTGCAATCAGTTTTAAAATACCACAACTTGGATTATTAACTAACAGGATCATCCACCGTGCAGAAATATTTTTAGAGCAGATTCCTGGTAGTTCTCAGAACACTATTTTAGCGGCGCCTCAATATTTATATCTTGATTTAATTGATTCAGGCAGCACTAAAAAATATAAGCCGTTGTATTTCGATCTTAGTCCGAATGAATTTTACAATCCGGATAATTCAACTTTGTTTTTTCCATCGCAAGGAATTGATCAAAGTTATTATGGTGGTTTTGAACGAAAATTGGTTGATGCGTTTGGGATCCGGTCTTACTACACTTTCAACCTTACCAGGTACGTTCAAAATTTGGTAACAAGGCACACTACCAACTATGCTTTCAGGGTGTACGCTCCATATAATTTACATTATTATGGGTTCAAATTAACCTATAAAAATAATCTTGCTTACGGCAGAGTAAAAATTGGAAATGGCAATAATGCCAACTTCAGGTTACGTATGCGGATCGTTTATTCAAACATCTAATATAAGAAATACTCACAAAGCCTCCTTTATTTAAGGTGGCTTTGTCAATTACATTGCTACACCTATCTTTGCACCTCAAAATTTAAAACTATATGCCTTATTTGTTTACATCAGAATCCGTTAGTGAAGGACACCCGGATAAAGTAGCTGATCAGATTAGTGATGCCTTAATTGATAATTTCCTGGCATTTGATGCCAATAGTAAAGTAGCTTGTGAAACATTGGTAACTACCGGACAGGTGGTACTGGCTGGTGAAGTAAAAAGTAAGGCATACCTGGATGTACAGGAAATTGCACGGGGCGTTATCCGTAAAATTGGCTACACTAAAAGTGAATACATGTTTGAAGCCAATTCATGCGGTATCCTTTCAGCCATTCACGAACAATCTGCTGATATTAACCAGGGCGTAGATAGAAAGAAGAAAGAAGAACAAGGCGCTGGCGACCAGGGTATGATGTTTGGTTATGCCACCAATGAAACAGAAAATTACATGCCGCTTGCATTGGATCTTGCTCATTTTCTTTTGATTGAATTGGCTGCTATCCGCAGAGAGAATAAAGAAATTAAATATTTGCGCCCGGATGCAAAAAGCCAGGTTACGTTGGAATATGATGATAACAACCGACCGGTTCGTATAGATGCAATTGTGGTTTCTACCCAGCATGATGATTTTGGAAAAGAAGAAACAATGCTCGCTAAAATTAAGAAAGATATTGTCAATGTTCTGATACCAAGAGTAGTTGCAAAATATCCTAAATATGCGCATTTATTCAATAACAAGATTAAGTATCACATTAACCCAACAGGCAAGTTTGTAATTGGTGGACCACATGGTGATACTGGTTTAACCGGCCGTAAAATCATAGTAGATACTTACGGTGGAAAAGGCGCTCATGGTGGTGGCGCATTCAGCGGTAAGGATCCGAGTAAGGTAGATAGAAGTGCTGCATATGCAACACGTCATATTGCCAAAAACCTGGTTGCTGCAGGTTTGTGTGATGAGGTATTGGTTCAGGTAAGTTACGCCATTGGTGTTGCCCAGCCTACCAGCATCAACGTGGTTACGTACGGTACAGCTAAAGTAAACTTAACGGATGGTGAGATTGCTAGAAAAGTAATGGCTATGAAGTGCTTTGATATGCGTCCTTACTTTCTTGAACAACGTTTGAGATTACGCAATCCTATCTATAGCGAAACTGCAGCATACGGACACATGGGCCGCAAGAATGAAGTGGTTGAAAAGATATTTACAAGTCCTTACGGCAAATCCATTAAGAAGAAAGTTGAATTGTTTACCTGGGAAAAGCTGGATGCAGTAAAAGAAGTAAAAAAGGTATTTGGAATAAAATAGAAGCCTCCCCAAGTCTTCCGAAGGATGGGCAATATGAGACCATAAGTTTGAAAGAGCTTATGGTTTTTTATTAGTAATTATAAAGCATAAATTTGAATTGTGAAAAATTTCAGACAGCAACAGCAACAAAGGCCAAAAAAGAATACGCTGGTAATCGGTAGAAAGGCGATCATAGAGGCCATGCAATCCGGTAAGCAACTGGAACGCATTTACATGCAAACAACCATTCATGGGGAGGTAATTGATGAAATACGCAGGTTGGCGGAGCAATACCTGGTACCCATTAATAAGGTGCCGGTAGAAAAATTAAATGGTTTCAATATCAGCAATCACGAAGGTGTAGTAGCTGTTATCAGTAAGATCCAATACCAGGATTTGCAGAATGTAATTTCCTTTATTGTTGATAAAGGAGAGGTGCCGCTTTTTTTAATATTAGATGGTATCACGGATATCCGGAACATTGGCGCCATTGCCAGAAGTGCATTTTGCTTTGGCGTAAATGCCATCATCATTCCAGATAAGGGCGTGGGAGCGTTGAATGAAGATGCGATCATGACCTCTGCCGGTGCTCTTGAAAAGATTGCCGTTTGCAGGGTAAACAGTTTAATGAAAACGGTGGACGAATTGCACATGAATGGCATTAAAGTTTTTGCCAGTGAAATGACCGCTCCTAAAAAGTTATACGAGTTGGAATTGTCCGAACCCTGTGCATTGGTGATGGGTGGTGAGGAGCATGGCGTGTATCCTGCCTTGATGAAAATTTGCGACGAGCAATTTCAAATACCGATGACGGGTGATTTTGAATCTTTGAATGTATCGGTGGCTACCGGGATTATTTTATACGAAGCCATGAAACAACGGATAGTGAACGGATAGCCTACTTTAATTTATTAAATGTTGAGTTTTTGGATTGGTGCTGGCTTGTTCTGATTTTTTAGTCCAGCGATTGATCCGCTCGTTATTGTTTGGTAGATTCCAAGGCAATTGCTATCTGTTATTGCGCTTCAAAAATTAGATTGAACTATTCAATGCAGTGAATGTTTTAGACACTACATTTTTATCTAAAAGATCCGACAATTATTCTTGGCCATCAAGGTCTGTGAAATTTGCGTTGTCAGCAGTTTTGCTGGAATCAGCCACCAATGTTTCAATCGTTTTTATTTCATCCGGAGTAAAGAAGCGCCATTTGCCCACTGGTAAATCAGCAAGGTTCATGTTCATAATCCTTACTCTTTTAAGGGTAGTAACATTGTAACCCAACGCAATACACATTCGCCTGATTTGCCTGTTCAACCCTTGGGTTAAAATAATTCTGAAACGGTTTTTGCCTTCCTGCTTTACAAAACATTTTTTGGTAACTGTATCCAATATGCGAATGCCGTTACTCATTTTATTTACAAATTCTCCGGTAATCGGTTTATCTACCGTTACTACGTATTCTTTTTCGTGGTTGTTGCCGGCTCTTAAAATTTTATTTACGATATCACCATCATTGGTTAAAAATATCAATCCTTCAGAAGGCTTATCCAGCCTGCCGATCGGGAATATCCGGCTTTTAAAGTTGATGAAAGAAATGATATTGTGTTTATCCTTAAGGTCGGTGGTGCAGGTAATGCCTACCGGTTTGTTAAAGACCATGTAGACTATTTTATCTTTCTTTTTAATAGGTTCTCCATCAATCTCCACCACATCGCCCGGCATTACCCGGTTGCCTTTAATGGCTATATTGTCGTTAATGGTAACCCTTGCCTGGTCAATGTATTTATCAGCTTCCCTCCGGGAGCAGAAACCAGTTTCACTAATATATTTATTTAAGCTTTTATCCATCTGGGAAATCAACATTAATGGCGTCTTATTAGATTTTTTATGTAAAAGTTTACAATCACAACCTCAAATGAGGTATCCCGCTAAGAAGCATTCGGGGAACTATTTTCCGTAATAAATGCAAAGTTAATGTCTGCCGGGTGGAAGCTGTTAATTTTATCAAGATCCAGCATTGTTTTCTTTTTTTCATTATCCCGGTGGTACATTGGATTAAAGGTTGCGCCAACTACTATTTCTTTTAAAGTGTAAGAGGTGCGTGCAATCACAGTATTGCTAAACATATCGTCAAATGCTTTTATGTGCAATAATATTTCGCCGTCCGAAGCGTCAAAGTCAGCGGCAGAAAATTTATAAAAAGGGCTATCCTCATTGATGGGATGAACAATCGTCCAGCTAAGCGTTAATGAGTTTACAGTAGTATATTCAAGTTCCATAGTAAAAAATTTATTAACCAGACTGCCATTTTCCTCAATCATTAGCCCGGCTGTAACCTTTGCTTCTGCGTCAAATAAATTATTGTTTTTATAAGGAGCCACCCGCATCATTAACGCAATGCCATCCTTAAATGGAGCAATAATAGCGTTTTCACTAAATTTTAAAAAAGCAGTTGGTTTACTAAAGCGTCCATAAAATAAACCGGTGGCAATTGCAAAACTTAACAGCCCCACCAATGCCTCCACAGCAGCAATAGAACTTGCCGCAAACCCATGTGGACTTATACGACCATATCCTACGGTGGTAGAGGTTTGTGCACTAAAAAAATAAGCTTCCCCAAATTCTTCCAGTTTATTGGCAGCTTTTACTCCTTCCAGGTTTTCAATTCCAATAGAATAATAAATAATTGCAAAAATTAAATTTAGCAATCCGTAAAAAGATAACACCAATAATAAAAATTTCCAGCGGGGTAATTGAAGTAAAGTGTGGTACCAGTTTACTCTTTCAAAAAAACTGATGCCTCTTTTTTCGATGTTAGGACTGCCGTTTTTGTTTAAAAATCGACCACCATAATCGGTCGTATTGGTACCAAAGCCGGTGTTTATTTCAGCTTTAGCTTTTAGATTTATTTTTCTTATTAATGCCATTACAGGTTTATATCTTTGATTTGTATCGTAAATTAAACAATATTTGTTGTAAGCTATTTTATGCAATTTACAAAAGCACTGCAACATACTATTGGGTGGAAAGCCCTGAACACTATTTTGATCTTCCTGATCAATCTTTTGCTGGTAAGGATTCTGGGTGCGACAGCAAGTGGCGATTTTTTTTACTCCATTACACTTCTATCTTTTATTACACTAATCATTAGTTGGAGTATGGAGTCGGGTATCACTTATTATGGAAGCAACCATTTAAATAGTATCCCTTCCATCACTATTTTTATCTTGCCCTGGTTATTGGTACAAGCCCTGGTTACATGGGGATTGCTTTATTGGATTCCTGTTCACATTGGCAGGCAATTATCATGGTTGTACATAGTTTCAAACCTGGTAATTATTTATTTTTCAGCTTTGTATTATGCTACTAAATCATTTGTTTCAATCAACGTAATTATTTGCGTGGTAAACAGCATCGTTTTGGTTGGATTGGTATGGGTGTACATCCAGTATGGCAATGATGAAGAAAAGATGTTTGAATTATTAAAAGAGCGGATGGCGCAAAAATCTTCAGCCAGCATTCACTTTATTGGTGATGGTGTGGATTCAGAAGGGTTCTATTTTGCAGGGCTCGTTTATTTTGGTGGGTTCCTGTTACAAGGGCTTGCTTTGGCGATCTTCTTTTTTATAAAATCCAGACTCAAGTTTACGGTGATGCCTTTTAATCCAAGCTTGATCCAAAAAATCTTTATTTTCTCTTCTATCGCCTTCATAAGCAACATTGTATTTTTCCTGGTAACAAGGATCGATTACTTTTTTGTAGAAAAATATTGTAGTGAAATTGCATTGAGTAATTATGTGCAGGTTTCTAAAATGGGGCAACTATTGGTTTTACTTCCTACGATCATTGCGGGAGTGGTGTTCCCTTACAGCTCCGGTTTTGAAGAAGATGTGTACCTGGTTAAGTTGCAAGCATTGTGCAGAATTATCGGGGTATTGTTTTTACCTGTGGCGCTTCTCGTCATAATTTCGGGGTATTGGATTTTTCCATGGCTATTTGGTTACGGCTTTGCGGCCATGTATCCTGCAATATTGTTTTACTTGCCGGGCTTTTATTTTTTAAGCGTGGTTACGTTACTGGCATCCTATATTGCAGGAAGGGCAATGCTGGTTAAAAACCTGATTGCATCAGGAATCGCATTGATCATTGTAATAGCGGGAGATATATTTTTAATACCAATATGGGGAATAAATGCTGCCGCAGCAGTCAGCAGTCTTTCCTATTTTTTGTGTATGGTATATTTGCTGTGGATATTTAAAAAACATTTTGGAGGGAAACCAAAAGATTTTTTCGGAATTCAATTAAACGACCTGCATTTATTATTCCGAAGGATCTTTTAATTTCACTCAACATTCAATAAATCAGCAAACAGTTGAAAATGATCGGTTCTTTAAAATGGTTGGCAACATGGCTATCAATGTCGGCATTGAAGCATATCCTGGGTAGCAGGTTGAAAGGAGAAGGGGCGTCCTGGTTGCAGGTAGTATCTTCCAACAAACCAGGTTTGTTTAACAGGGTAGATTTCATCCTGGATCAGTGTAATAAAAAAAGGGTATTGCATGTTGGGTTTTCGGATTACCCTTACACGAAGCAAAAAATTAGGGATGGGGCACTACTGCATATCCAGTTAAAAAAGATAACAGCAGATCTGATCGGTATGGATTTAGATGAAAATGCCATCCGGCAATACATTTCAATTACTAAAGATGAAAAAGTTTTTAAAGGAGATATTACGCATGCTTATCCTGGCGAGGCAAAGATATTTCAACCTGAACTAATCCTGATCTCGGAGGTATTGGAACATCTGAAAGACCCTTATAAAGCAATGGATGTATTATACCAGAGTTTTCCAGCGGGCACACAGGTATTGATTACGGTACCAAATTATACAGCATTGCATGCTGTCTCAGCCAGCCTGAATCAAACAGAATCGATTCATCCATATCATCATTGGTATTTTTCACCCTTTACGCTGCTTCAGTTATTAGATGACAAAAGGTTTGAATTGAATCAACTGCATTTTGGAATGTATTATCAAACGGGAACAAAAATCAACTTTGTAATGAGGAACTTTCCTTACAATGGGGATTGCATCATGGGATTGTTTACGATCATAAAACAACAGGAAAAATGATGAATGTTTTATGGCTCGCAAGCTGGTATCCAAACAGGTTGGATTTATTCAATGGCGATTTCATCGAACGACATGCCCTTGCAGTGAGTCGTTATGTAAAGGTTACGGTAATACTGGTAGTAAAGGACGAAACAATCCAAAAAAATACGGTTGAAGTGACGAAAACAGTTAGCCAAAATCTAACGGTGTACCGGGTTTATTATGGATCATCCGGCTGGCCTGAACCGGTAGAGAAAATGTTGTCATCTAAAAAATACATAAAGCTCCAGCAAGAGATATTTGAGCAGATTATTGATGAATCCGGACTACCGGATATCGTGCATGTGCAGGTGGCAATGAAGGCGGGTATATTTGCCGCCCGCCTTAAAAGAAAATATAAAATACCTTATGTTGTTACAGAACATTGGTCGGGATATTACCAGATAAGCAAGCCCAATATTTATGACATGGGGAAATTGTATCTTTCATTGAATAAATCAGTATTGAGAAATGCCGCCATACTTTTACCGGTAACGAATGATTTGGGAGAAACGATCATCCGCAATTTTGTACAATTGCCCTTCACCGTTATACCCAATGTAGTAGATACCGATTTGTTTTTTCACAAGTCACAGCAGCCTGCTATTTTTCAATTTATACATCCTTCCTACATGAATTATCCCAAAAATCCGGAAGGGATTTTAGCAGCCTGTAAAATCGTACAGGAAGGAGGCTATCAATTTCAATTACAAATGATCGGAAACCGTGATGAGACTTTAATGGTATTGGCAGCTCAATTGGGTACATTAAATAAAACTGTTTTTTTTGAAACAGCCATTCCATATGCTGCAGTAGCCAAACGAATGCAAGAATCATCCGCTTTATTAATGTTTAGCCGGTACGAAAATCTGCCCTGCATCGTGTTGGAATCCTTGTGCTGTGGGCTTCCGGTAATCTGTAGCAGGGTAGGCGGTTTACCGGAAGTGATTGATGACAAAAATGGCATATTGGTTGAGAAAGACAATGTACAGGCATTGGCCGCGGCCATGATTCAAATGATGGAAAGCTATGCTACATATGACAGAAAACAAATTTCTGAAAATGCAAGTACATTATTTAATTACGACGTTGTAGGGAAGCAATATGAAGCGATCTATAAAAAGGTTTTGATACAGCACCAATCGAATCGGTTATAAAATAATTTCAGAAATTAAATTTGTAATACGAAGCAAGCGCAAATTACTCGGCTTTGCAGTTAGCCTTTATTACATCCCAATATTCTTTTCCATAGCCAACAAATAGCTCAGTACCTGCCGGTATATTTTTTGTTGCTTCAATATATATCCGCATGCCTTCTTCTACATATTCACAATTGTTCGTGATTCCTTTAACTCTTGTTAATCCTCTTGCGTCATTTACAAAGCGAGCCAATTCATGTTCGTGAGGATGACTGTCTATCACATGATTTTTTGTAACAAAATAAATGTAGCTGTTAGTCCCATCCTGGTGGTTGGCATCTTTCCAGGTGGTTATTTTTCCCCTATATTCAATGATTCTCATCGCTTTGGGAATGAATATTTTTGTAAACAACCCCTTACCCGAACCGGGAAGGGTAGATTCTTTTACAAGCAATTGATCTTCCAGTAATTTCATTTACATAATTTTTTTTTGGGTCAAGATGAAGATAACGAACAAATAATAACCATTCATTGATTTGCATTTTAATTTTTCACTTTAATGGGAAGCGCTAAAATCTTAGTTGGCGAATTAGAAAGGAGGGGATTTTTTATTTGTTGAATTAAGGTAAATAACGGCTGTAAAAGATTAAAGCCATGGCTGATTTACGATCGGACTTTTGCCTGGTAAAAATTTAGGCTGGGATAAAAAAATGAATCTATACTTTAAAGTAAAAGGGATACTATTCTCAAGAACTAGTATCCCTATAGGCCAAAACATTTTTTATGTTGGCAAAACTGGCTTTTCTTCGAATGGCTAAAACCGAACAGGAGGAAAAGGATGGTTGTTCATTTGTATAAAATGACTTTGCATTCAAATTCTTCTCATCTTTAACCACAATTGTATGGATGATATGCGGGCTATTTTCCCTTAATGGGTATTTGATAAATTTCGTGGAGCTTTAATTCGAGAAAAAAGCAGTCAACTTTTTAGGAAATGAACCAGCCTGAACCAAATCCTGTTTCAATACCAACTCATTTACCTTGTCTCTTTCAGCTATCATTATATACCCTAGAGATGGCAAAACAATTTTTAATGTTTGAAACTTTATGGAAGCAGATTTTTCTTTGAATGAAATCACTGGTTCATCAATAATGCGAACCGAATCATTCATATTTACGGAAGTTTTTTCCAACTTAATATTGTGGTAAAACGAAGTAAGTTGTTTAATAGCTTCAATTTCTTCATGGCTGATAATTGCTGGCTTTGTTAACCAATACATGAAATTGACAATTCCGGAAATATCTTTTAATAATGATATTTCACATTCACTCATGAAAACAAAAACATAGGAACAGAACAAAGGTTCCTTGCATGCTTTCTTGTTGCTCGCATTTATGCCAACAATATTATTTTCAGGAAGATAATTCTTAATGCCTTTTCTGCTAAGAATTGAAGCTACTTTTTTTGCCCGCCCGGGCTTTGTGTAAACTGCAAACCAATTACGTGTCATTCTTGTGGTGTTATGGTTGTGAATAATGCAGCTCTTCACAATATTAGATTGTTGCTTTTCTAAAGAGATTTGGAATTGTCTTAATTTGAGGTGTGGTAAATGAAGGGATATTTGGAGTTTGTTAAAGAGGTAGGGCAAATATACGGCTCTAAATTTAAAAACAAAATAATTTTTTATTTTTCCAGAAATTATTTTAGTTACCCATTTGTAGTGATTCAATTATTTGAATTGGTTTAGCATTTATAAACACCTCTCATCATCCATTACTACAATCATCGTATTTCTTTCTAATTGGATTTCGAAAGCTGTGTTGGCAGTATTTACCTAAAATAAAATTCCTTTAAAATTATTGAAACTGATTTTAGAGGAATTTACTAACGCTGGTAAACAACTGTAAAATTTATCCAGAGAAATAGAGTTGCAGTCGCTACTTTTTATCGACAGTCATAAAAACGGCTCCCCTTGCAGGTATTGTCACTTTTAAACCATTGGTTGTAACGGATGATAGTGCCTTAATTGTAAGGTAGCCTTTCGGACCACCTGCTTCTCCGGTTGGGCCATTGCCATTCACCAAGACTTTTCTCGAAAATTCTCCATTATCAGTACTTCCTTCAAGTGAATACCAATAAAATCGGTTGCCGTGATAGAAATTTTTCATTTTTACATCCACATTCAAGGATGCTGCTGATGTATTTACCAAAGTAACATTTACTTGTCCGGACGAGTAGGTGGAAGCGTAGGCAATGAGATTGGAACTTCCTTGTACGGTTGTATTCACCAACCGATCACCCACCATTTTTTGAAGATAGTACATATAAAAAAAACTAGGCCGTGGACTCCACTTGTTGACACCGGGTTCATCGCCGGAACTAAACATTCCATGATCATCGCCGTTTGCCCAACTATTTAATAAATCCCAGCGGGCAGCCATACCGTATTTATTTTTTAAAGATTCACCCATCACTAACACGGCAAAAATTCCACTAACATTGGATACCTGTTGTTTTGTGCCGTTGGCCCACATGTTCCACTCATCCATCGCAATGGGTTTTACAATGGCACCATTTGTTTGGATGGTTTGCGTGATGTATTTCATCATCGTTTCCGGAACAGTCAACGCTGAATTGAAAATCACACTGGCATTTGAGTTTTGATTGAATGGTGTAAAATAATTGTGTACCACATAAAAATCTGCTTTGTTATTGATGCCTGTAATCATACCGGTGTTCCAGGTTTTTACAGCATTGGTTTGCCATGATTCGGTTGCAGGTGAATCATAGGTAACAGTGCCAATTTTTATTTTGCTTCCGACTTCAGTTGCGGCTTTTTGCATCGAATCTACAAATACTTTAAAATGCTGTGCATAAAGCGCACCCGTAATGTATTCAGGCTGCCCATCTTTATTCAACGATTGATCAATTCGATAGCCCCATTCCCAGGTGCCAAAGTTTTCGTTTCCAATCTCCCAATATTGTGTGCGGCCTTTATCATACCGAACCCAGTCTGCTGCCAGGTGAGCTGCGGCAGCAACTGGATTATTACCGGTGCCATAGCGGGCATATCCATAATTAACGGTGATGATTCCTTTGTTATTTGTCTGCTGCAACATCGTGTAATAGTTATCAAGGTTGCATTGCCAATTGTAATTTGTTTTTCCATAGTTATAGCCCGGTGCTTTCTTTACCCCGTTTTCATCCATGATCATCTGTGGTGCATCTGGAGGATTTGCGCCTTGTTCTGCATTCCAAAAATAGACATCGCTGGAACTACCTCCGGGAAAACGAATAATATGTGGGTGCAGGTTGGTGATGGGTTCTATAAACCTTGCATCACCTGCTACCGGACCCATCCACCAAACGGCATTGTGGCCAAATTCGGACAAGGGGATTTTGGTAATGATTGAAGTTGCATCCACAGTAACTGAATTGGTTGTACTTGCCGGAATTGAGCCTTCTGTATATGCCGGAGCGGTGAATGTCTTTGGCTGCCAGTCATCTAAAAAAAAGCCGATAGTATTGGCTGTTGCAGGATCTACCCCAGGCACAATAGTTGAATCGACCGTTCCGCCTCCTCCGGGAGGGAGAGGAACGGGAGCTGGTGTTGGTGTTTTTTTACACGCAACGATCGCTGCCACTAAAATAACTGCAAAGATCTTTTTCATATTTTGTTGATTAAATATCACCAGATGAAACCTGATTTGAAATATCTAGTTTTCATTTCCTGCTTATATCTACAGGCTTTTTCCAATTCCTGATTTATTTTAAAACTGTACGTAATTACTAGTTCAATGTTTCCTGATCAACTAAAATTTTCATCAAATTTTCTTTTTTGCCTTTCCTGAATTTGAAACGCCAACTTCGTTATTTAGCCGATAACTATAAAAAGTTAATGCAACATTAGACAGGTCAAACATATTAGATACTCACTTAAATCAAACCTTCAAAAACGCCAAGACCGTTTTTGCCAAATACAAAAATATCGTATCACCTGTAAAACCTTGTCAGAAATGATACGATATTCAATGGCATCTTCTATTAAATAATAATACTGTTTTTAATTTAAACCTAACGCATCCACATATATAGTAAACCCGCCGGTTCCGCTATATTCCTTTATGATGAGAGCTGTAATACTGGTGGCACTTGTGAGGGTAGAAATTGGGATAGAGTAATCGGTCCACTTTCCTTCAACTAAGTTAATATTATAAGAGTCTGACCCGTTTATTCCGATATTAACCCGTTTTCCTGTTGTGCCGGGGCCTCCATAAATGGATACTTTGAAAGTGGTAAATCCTGACAAAGTTAAATTAGCTCCTCCGAGTTGAAGAGGAGAACCGTAGCCACCCACATAATCAATCTTTATGGAATTTGAACCCTCCCTCACAGGAGTTGTATTACTTCTATTAGATGTGCCGCCCCATCCTCCGCCAATCCATCCATTCCAGTTAGCTGTAATCGCATCTTTGTAGATTGGAAATGAAATAGTTGGCGGAGGAACACTACCATTTATCTCTAAAATATCTGACGAAAGAACCGTCAATGTAGAATTCAATACGTTTAAAATCACTTTACCTCTTAAAACACCTATAGGAACCTTCACTACAATTGAAGTGGCGGTATTGCTTACAAATGAACTAACAGCAGGGGCATTCGGGAAAGTAACGGAAGTAACAAGGTCCAGGTTCATTCCTGTAATTGTAATATTTGCTCCGGGGTCGATTGGGTTAGGCGCCATTGTTGCAATAGTTGGAAGTACTACATCCGCATCCACAGAAGATACCGTCTGCAGGCCGGATGGTGCCGTCAGGGTTATTTTTCCTTTACTTGCCTGTGCCGGTACTTTTACAACAATCTGGGTTGCAGACTTGCTAACAAAAGTGGTTATAGGTGTCGATTGTCCGGTGAATAAAAGGCCAGTTGTCAGATCAAGGTCTGTTCCGGTAATAGTTAGGTTAGCTGCGTGTAGAACCGGAACCGGGGCAATATTGGTAATCAATGGAAGGGCTACTTGCAATGCTGTTAGCGTTTCAATTTCCAACGGCTCTGTTCCCCCGGATGATAGAAATAATGTTCCTGTTTGTGCGGTGGCCGGTACCTTCACTACCAATTCAGTTAAGGACTGGCTTACAAAAGTTGTTTCTGCTAAATTTTTAGCAAATCTTACTTCTCTTACCCAATTCATAAATTGACCTTTTATGGTAATATTCTCTCCAGGGCGTGCCTTTGCAGTCATAGAAGCAATGGTAACAGGCACCAGAAAATTGATCCTGGTTTTTGAAACAATGTCTCCGTCAGGCGTTTTGAGTGTAACAAATCCTTCTTTGGTAGATGCTGGTACAATTATTAAAATCAATTCTGCCGTTTTAGAAATAAATCCGGGGGAAGGTACCGTTGCACCGGTCAATTGTATTTCAGTAACCTTATCCAGGTTACTTCCAAAAAAGCGAAGTGTGTCGCCATGTTTAGCTCCGGTTGGGCCAAAGCTTAGTAACTGCACTTTGCCGGAATTATCCGCCAAATCTTTTTTACAGGAACTAATTATTCCGATGGCCATAAAAAGGCAAATCATCGCAAGTAACTGTTTGTTGAATATTATTTTTGTCATTGGTTTAAATTTTGTGTGTAATAACTATTATCTGGCACAGATTACTTTTTGAGGATTTTTGGAACCACTCTGAAGTTGTCAAAAGACATGTCACAATCGAGTGCTCCATCTCCGTGAAACAACAACCTTGTCCAATATCCAGTAGTGCTTACCACAAGTGGGGAACCGTAGCTTGCAGCAACTTCTTCAAATGGAATAATTACTGTTTGCCACTTTCCCTTTGTATCGTAGGGAGGTTTCCACTGATAGCCATTATTATTTTGAGCCAGTATTCCAACATTAATTTTCAACACATTAAAGTTGTATGGTTTCATGGTATTCAATTCAAACTTAAGATTGTAATCTGACGGTTTCAGGATTGCTTCATCCGGAACGTTCTTGCTGATAGCGCCCATCGCACTTGCTGGTCCGCCCGCAACTTCTGTCCACTGCCAACCGCCAATTGCCCTTTTTACCCGAATATAATTTCCATTAATTGAAGGGGGATCGCCAGCTCCGGGATTGGTCACCACATAAGACTGATTCCACCATCCGGTAAAAGGATCGCTGCTAAGGAAAATATTGCGGCTATCTCTAAACCAGAAATTTGATTTTGTTTCACCAAAATTTGTTTTAACAGTAATCTGTCCCGGCTGCACACCTGCCGGAACTCTCACTTCGATAATTTTATCTTTTACAGATACCAGCTCCCCGGTTATTCCACCTGCAAAAGTTACCGTCAGCGGTAAATAAAAGAAGTCTCCTATAATTGTTGCTACATCTCCTGTAAGCACATATTCACTTGCCATTCCGCTTACAACAGGTTCACTGATATCTACCTTAAAATCATACAGCAAAGAATCGCCACTTGAAAAGTATATTTTCATTTTATTGGTGATTACTAAAGGAATAGGGGCAGGAACTCTGACCAGTATGGAGCTGTTTGAAATGTAAGTTGTGGTTAAACTGGCCCGCTGGTCGTTGAACCAGACGTCGACTGCATTTTGCAGATTTTCGCCAACAATCGCTATCAATTGTCCCTGGCTGGCAGATACCAATAATGAATCGGACGACTCAGGACTGGTAATCCTTATATATTTAACTCGTGGAACACCGTTGTTGGGAAGATTTTCCTTTTTACATGATGTGAACATACTTACCATCGCTATCGCCATGATGAGTAGTAATCCATTTATATAGTTTGCTTTCATTTTACTTTAAAATAATTTTTTAAAAATATGGTTTGGCTTATGGATAGTCTACAGCAGGTTTAGAAAGGTTAGGAGCCTGGCTCTTTTCCTGTGCAGGTATCGGCAATAAAAAGTTTCCTAAACTGGCATTTATTTTTCTATCGTTGGTGGCCCATCGGGTTTTCTTAATGGTCCAGGATGTAGGGTTGGGAAATGCATCCGGGGCAATATTATATAAACCCCTGTCCTGAGAATTTAAAATAGAATATGCTTTTTGCGGATTGTAATAATGAAGACTTACCAAATCGTACCAGCCCATTCCTTCCATTGCAAATTCAATAAACCGTTCCCGAAAAATAGCATCCAAAGTAAGGGGATTAGGTAATCCGGTAATTGGATCGGTAATGCTAAATGCGGGCAAACCAGATCTCGTATGTACTTTATTAAAATAGGCTACAGCAGTTGCGTCGCTTGTAGAGGTATTATTACCAAGTGTGGCTTCTGCATAAATAAGGTACATTTCTGCCAGCCTTAACATGTAGGTGTTATTTGGATAGCGTTGTGGTTCAACATTGAAGCCCAAATCTTCCGATTTACCTATAACATATTTTTTTACACTCGCAAAATTTACATCACCAGTAATATATGGAAAAACTAATTTTTGATTGACACCATTTAGTTTTTGTGTTATCTCAGGATAACTGGCACCCGGTAACATATACGACGCTTTTAAACGCTGGTCCAACGTGCGGCCCTTGATCATTGTATCTCCAAATGACTCCATGCCATCATACTGGCTCAACATCCACCAGGTGGCACCTTTATCACCGCCCCATCCTTCTACACTGATATCCGGACTGTAATTTAAATACGAGGGTGTGCTATTTCCTACTCCATATCCGGGACCACCAGAAAGAGCCACCCATTGTAATTCAAACAAAGATTCAGCGCCGTTATCATAAGGGAATTTGAATAAATTAGCATAGTTGTCCAACAATGCACGGCCACTATTGGTAATTACTCTTTGTGCATAATATTTAGCACTGTCTAAAAACACCTGGTTTCTTACCCCGCCAGTTGCTTCCACTCCAGCCCTGGTTAAATAAAAACGAGCCAGCATACCTTCCGCACTCCATTTGGAAATTCTTCCTGTTGCCAAAGGTGTTTCAGGTAAGTCAGCGGCAACAGCCCGCATTTCCCTGGTGATAAACCTCCATACACTCTTGGAAGTATTTTTATTGATAGTAGTATCATCCAACAATTCAATATTATTTTCGATGATCGGCACATCGCCCCAATTCATCGTTAAATAACGGTACGCAAGTGCCCGCATAAATCTTGCTTCTGCAATGGCAATTTTTTTCACACCAGGTGAAACCGCAGGACCAGCAAATTTATTTATATTAAACATCGTGAGATTTGACTGACCCACTACAATAAAGAATGAACGCCAGGCTGCGCCATTTTCGCCGTTGATATCGGTTGTATTGAACAGCACATTTCCTCTGTCATTGTAGGCTGAAAATGCGGTTCCTGATCTGAAATCACCCAGGTTAAAGGAGGCCTTGTCGTTGTAATCAAACCAAACCCTGCTGTAGAGTAAACTTGTAGCAGCTAATACCTGTTCATCCGATTGATAAAAATTTGCATCTACGATCGAATCTGTTGGAGGTTTTTCCAGGAAATCTTTTTTGCACCCGGTCAAAATGATCACTGAAAACAGGATGCCAGACAAAAGAATTTTACCATTTATATTTATCTTCTTCATCGTTTAAATTTTAAAAATTTACATTTAAGCTAAATGTGTAAATAGGTGTTAACGGGTAACGGCCATTGTCAAGCCCGATAGCCTGGTTAGTCAAACTTGCATTTCCACCAACATAAGATCCAACTTCAGGATCAAAGCCGGAATAGCCGGTAATGGTAGCCGCATTCTGAGCACCAATCGTAGCTCTTATCCCTCTCACCAATTTTTGTCTCGACATAATAGATGCAGGCAGATTATAAGATAAGGACACATTTTTAAGCCTTAAAAAGGATCCATCCTCTACCCATCTGCTACTGGTAGTTCCATAATTGTTGTCATTTGCTATCTGCGAACCAGTTAACCTTGGAACATTGGTTCCGGGATTCATAATCGCCGGCATGCCATTTTTGTCAAGACCTAATTTTGCATAATCCATTGCAGTTACCAGCAAATTCCGACTGGTGTAAATGGTATTTGTTTTGTTATTTACTTTAGCGATGTGGTTGTAAATATCGTTACCAAAAGTACCCGTGATTAAAATACTTAAATCAAAGCCTTTGTAAGAGAAGCTATTGGTGAATCCTCCAAATAGTTTTGGCCATGGGTTTCCAATATTTGTTTCATCGTAAAAATTTATTATTCCATCGGGTACACCATTTGGACCGCTGATATCCCTATACCTTACATCACCAATCCATACGCCCGTCGCTTCGTTTGTTGGCAGTCTGTTTCCATTATTATCCACCCGTACGGCACTTTTATTGATTTCTTCCACCGATTGAAACAAACCCTCTTCAACATATCCTCGGAATAGCCACGGTGCCTGGCCTACGGACGAACGCTGTGTCCAGTTATCTAGCCACCAGGACGTACGTTCAACAAATGCTGCATCGGAATAAAACTTTTTAATATTTGTTTCAAAACTTGAAATATTAAGATTTGATTCCCATTTAAAACTCTGGTTAATAATATTCGTTGTATTAATCGTGATGCCCCATCCTTTCGTTTGCAGCGTTCCTATATTTACGGCAGGATTACCCACAGCACCGATTCCACTGGTGCCCATGTACCAGGGCAATGGATTGTCCATAATCAGGTTGTTACTATTTTTCACATAGTAATCACCTTCTATTGTAATCCTGTTTTTCAGAAAGCCAATATTTAATCCAATATTATTGGTATTGGTTTCTTCCCATTGTAGTGCAGGATTGCCATATCTGCCCGGTAAAAAACCAGTACCCAAATCAGACGGGTTTGAATTTAATGGGGAAAAAATACCGCCGTTTCCCTGGTTGCCAGTTAAGCCGGTTTCAAACCGCAGTTTGAGGTCACTTATAAATGAAACGTCTTTAAAGAAATTTTCCTGAGATATTCTCCAGGCTGCAGATACAGATGGGAAAGTACCCCACCTGTTTTCGGGACCAAAATTAGAAGATCCATCTTTACGAATGGTACCTGTTACGATGTACCTGTTATCGAAATTGTAGTTTAACCTACCCAGATAGGACTCCATTGCCCACGGCCCGGATCCCCCGCCATTGATGGCTCCGAGTGCAGCTCCGGCCTGCAGATCCAACACATTGTTAGTGAGATAGCCTGATCTTCCCGCGCTAATATTTTGCCATTTTGATTCCTGCGATTCGTGACTCACCATCACGCTCACATTATGTTTCTTAAACTGCTTGTTGTATTCCAACAACTGATTCCAGTTCCAATAAGTATTCATCCTAATATTGTTACTTAAAGTTGCATTCACATTTCTTGCATTGGATCCCCAATCAAACGTGGGATTAAAATACAATGAATTGGAATAATTGATATCGGTATTAAAGGATGTTCTTAAGGTAAGGCCTTTTGCAAGTGTAATACCCACATTCAGTCCGCCTAAGAACTGTCTTCTACGATTGGTATTAGTTCGTACACTCGCAATTGCAATTGGATTAACCGGAGCATATTGAGTAGCGCCATTAATATCGTTTGATCCACCCCATGAACCATTCAAATTTTTCACCGGTACTTGCGGTGTCAATTCCAATGCGTTTGTAATCACTCCTTCTGAACTGGTGGTTAGCTGTTCATTTGTCTGATTGAAACTAAGGTTTGCACCAATTGTTATCCAATCTTTTGGTTTATTATCAAGGTTGATACGAAAGCCATACCGGTCGAAACCTGAACCAATTGCCACACCTTCCTGTTTCAAATACTCACCAGACATGTAGTAGGTGGTAGTATTGCTTCCACCACTCAAACTGAGCTGGTGCTTTTGCATGGCTGCGTTATTGAATAGCTCACCTTGCCAGTCTGTACCTTTTCCTAAAAGTGAAGGATCCAAAAATTCAATGGGGGTTACGCCACCTGCAATTGCATGGAATTCTTTTACCATTTGCGCATACTGTGGCAAGTCCATCACCTGCAGTTTTTTTGGAGGAGTCTGGATATTGTATTGATAGCCATAGTTGAATTTTGTTTCACCTGCCTTACCACGTTTTGTTGTAATCATCAAAACGCCATTGGTAGCACGGGAACCATAAATTGCCGTTGCGGATGGACCTTGCAAAACCTGTATGTCTTCAATATCAGCAGGGTTTAAACCAGCCAATGGATTTGAAGAATTGGTTGTTCCACCACCCTGCACCTGCACGCCATCAATTACATATAATGGCTCGGTATTTCCATTGATAGAGCTGATACCACGAATGGCAACCGATATCCCGCCGCCAGGCTGACCTGAATTTTGCGTAACATATACACCCGCTGCTCTTCCCTGGAAAGCTTGCTCAATGGTGGTGTTCACCGTTTTCTCCATGTCTTTCGCAGTTACGGATGTTTGAGCACTGGTTAAGTTAACCTTTCGGGCTTTACCATATCCAATCACAACCACATCATCCAGTTTAGCCTGTTCCTGTGTAAGGGATATATCTATAAAATCGGCTGTGCCAACTTTTATTTCCTTTTTTATATACCCCACATCACTAATAACAAGAATGTCACCTGTTTTAGCCTGAATAGAAAAGTTGCCCTCATTATCCGCAGAGGCCCCAATATTAGTTCTTTTGTTAATTACGGAGGCAGCAGCAAGGGGCTTGCCGCTTGAAGAAACCTTGCCAGTTATTTTCCTTCCATCTGTTTGGGCATATACACCATTCCATGCCAACAGGCATGAAAAAATGGTCCATAAAAAAAGAGTTTTAGCGTTAATCATTACTTTCATTTTTTTCATATATAATCATCATTAATTGGTTTGAAATTGTACTTGTTTAAAGCAGATTGATTGCGAGGACAGGTTGTAATGGTTATTTTTTTAGCATGTATTTAGTTTTGGTTAAGATTGAAATGAAATGCAGCCTGTTTTGATTACCGGTGGGTAAGTTTTTTGTAAAACCATTGAATTGAAGGGATGATGGAGCCATATGAAAATGGCCAAAAAGGCAACGGAACCTTTTATAAAAAACAAAAACACTTTTAGAAAGGGTATTGACTTTTCTAGAAAATATTTTCAAGTAATTGTTTTTAGGCAGCATCATTAATTTTGAATCTCAAAATTAAATTTAAAATGTATTGTTAAATAATACTATTTTATCTATTGTCAGTGAATTTTTTATAAATGGGAGTTTTAAAAAAAATGTAATGGCTTAACTCGTAAAATTTCAAATGAATTAAGAAAGTCAAAAAAGACTAGTTGTTAGTGACGATTTAATTCTTCTTTAGTTATCTTAATATACTGATGACCACTTGCAAAAAGTGTTGTTTTCATCA
>Ga0209181_10000932_pt1 | contig 52658 bp, 41 predicted proteins | sample MAT05_FD_187208 | JGI IMG/M metagenome (GOLD analysis project Ga0209181, IMG submission 187208) | Freshwater microbial communities from Lake Fryxell liftoff mats and glacier meltwater in Antarctica - MAT-05 (SPAdes) (version 2) | ecosystem: Environmental > Aquatic > Freshwater > Ice > Liftoff... | reverse complement strand
AAGTCCCACCACCGGAGCCATTGCTGGGTCTGGTTTTGATAGGTGCCTTCCATCAGCCCCAGTTCGACTTCCATGAGGGCGATCGGGTAATGGCCCCGCTCATTTGGCTCTAATTTCTGGTAAGAAAAGTCGGTTAAGTGGTAAACCTCCAACGTGCCGCTGTTAATTTCATAAATGCCATAGTAGGGAATGCGAATAATTTTTTCGTAAACCCAGAATTTACCGGGTCGTTTCGCTTCTTTTCCCATCCCACGGGATAGGGGGGTTGCATCGCGTTCTTCGCTGCCATCCCCAGAGGCAAATTCCAGGGCAATCAGGGGCGGCGTATATTCTCGCCAAAACACATACGATCGGCGCGTGATGCCATCTAACTTTGCAGGCACTCCAGGGACATAAAACCAATCCGGGGCTTCGGCTCCCTTTTCGGGTGGCTCTGTTTCTCGCCAATAGATGCCGCTGTCTTGCCCAATGCAATATTGCCCATCGGGGTGTAGACGTTGCAGGACAGGGCCGATCGAATCAGTCAAAATCAGACTCTGGGGATGTTCCTGAAAATTTTTCACAAAGGTACCGTCTGACTCTGGGAGTTGGGTATGGTCAGGGAAGGCGGGGGGCACACCGAGGTCGGCGCTGGTTGGAGAGGACAGGATTCCAGTCATGTCAAAGTACCACAGCTACTTCTATCATCTTGCCTGATCAATCCAGAGGGATAACGAGATTGGCTCCAATCCGGCTTCAGCATTGATTAAAATTGAGAAGGACAGGCGATGGGCAACTTTTCCGAACCCCCTTACCCCAACCCCTCTCCCAAAAGGGGAGAGGGGCTAAGATTTGGATCGGCTCCCCTTCTCCCACTGGGAGAAGGGGTTGGGGGATGAGGGCAGACCTTAAGTTGTACATCACCGATTTTTGCAGAATCTAGGATCTGAATCATTAAGTGAGTGTCATTCAACTGAAAGTCCGTTTCTGAAATTGGTACAAGTCTACCATCTATTAATAGAATGATCCCTTCGATGATTGACGCGCTTTGATTCAAGCTGAAACCTTAGAACTTTTGGAATGGTCGCGGTTGTGCCAGCATCTCTCCACCTTTGCGGCGACCAAATTAGGGGTGATGGCGGCCTTGCGTTTGCAAATTCCGGCAACGCAACCCGCAACTCTGACCCTATTGGCGCAAACTCAAGAGATTTACGACCTAGAGCAGCGATCGGCGACTAGCCTGAGTTTTGAGGGCATTCAAGACATTGGTGATGCCTTGGAACGCGCCGCATTACGGGGCTTACTTTCTGGGGAAGAATTGCTGTCGATCGCCACCACCCTAGCAGGGGCAAGAAATTTGCGCCGCACGATCGACAATCAAACGGGGGTGCCTGTTCTAGCGGCACTGGTGGCTGAACTTCGCACGTACCCAGAACTGGAGCAGGAAATCCATCGCTGCATCGACGATCGCGCCAGGGTGAGCGATCGGGCCAGCCTCAAATTGGCCACGATTCGAGAGCAACAGCAGCGCCTGCGGGAGCAGGTCTACCAAATTTTGCAAAGCATTATCCAACGGCAGGGAAATGCGGTGCAGGAGTCGTTGATTACCCAACGGGGCGATCGGTTCGTGATCCCGGTGAAAGCCGCCCAAAAAGATGCGATCCCCGGCATTGTCCACGATACCTCGATGAGTGGCATGACCCTTTACGTGGAGCCGCACCGCACTGTGCCGTTGAACAATCAACTGCGGCAACTGGTGCGGCAAGAGCAGCAAGAGGAAGAGGCAATTCGTCAAGTCCTCACCGAGCGGGTGGCGCACGCGAAGGATGACCTAGAGAGGTTGTTGGCAATCGTCACCACCCTGGACTTAGCCACAGCCCGCGCCCGCTACTCTTCCTGGCTAGAGGCCAATCCCCCCCGATTTGTGGACGCTGAAATCATTACCCTACGGCAATTGCGGCACCCGCTCTTGGTGTGGCAGCAGCAGCACGAACAGGGTTCCCCCGTTGTGCCGGTGGATTTGTCAATTCAGCCCTCGATTCGGGTGGTTGCCATTACCGGCCCCAACACAGGGGGCAAAACGGTGACGCTCAAAACCTTGGGACTGGCGGCATTGATGGCCAAAGTTGGTTTGTTTGTGCCCGCCCGCATCCCAGTAGAATTACCTTGGTTTGAGCAGGTGCTAGCCGATATCGGGGATGAGCAATCCCTAGAGCAGAGTTTATCCACGTTTTCGGGGCACATTCGCCGAATTAGTCGAATTTTGGCGGCGTTGGGGCCAGAAAACCTTGACGAGAGCGGTGCAAAGTCTCTGGTGCTGTTGGATGAGGTGGGCGCGGGAACTGATCCTTCTGAAGGCAGTGCCTTGGCGATCGCCCTCCTCCATTACCTGGCAGACCACGCCCAATTGACCGTGGCAACGACGCACTTTGGGGAACTCAAGGCGTTGAAGTACCAGGATGCGCGGTTTGAAAATGCCTCAGTGGAATTTGATGAAGCCTCGTTGCAACCCACCTATCGCCTCCTTTGGGGGATTCCTGGCCGCTCCAACGCGCTGACGATCGCCCGGCGTTTGGGTCTTGCCCCTGCTGTGGTTGACCAGGCGCAAACCTACGTGGGTGGTAGCTCAGAGGATATTAACCAGGTGATTGCTGGATTGGAGAACCAGCGCCGCCGCCAGGAAGACAAGGCGCGGGAGGCAACCCAATTGCTGGAAAGCACAGAGCGGTTGCATCGGCAGGTTTCCCAGAAAGCGGCCGCGTTGCAAGAACGGGAACAAGCGCTGAAGTTGTCGCAAGAAAAGGCGGTGCAAGAGGCGATCGGGCAAGCAAAGGCAGAAATTGCCCAAGTGATTCGGCAGTTACAGCAGGGGCCCGCCACCGCCCAGGATGCTCAGCAGGCCACCCAAGCCCTGGGACAGATTAGCAGTCGTCATCTCCCCTCGCGCCGCCAAGTCCCACCGCCCAAACCTGAGTTTCGTCCCCAAGTGGGCGATCGGGTGCGGATTCCCAGTTTGGGGCAAACCGCAGATGTGTTGAGCAACCCAAATGCCGATGGAGCGCTCACGGTGCGCTTTGGCATGATGAAAATGACGGTGCAGTTAGAGGATGTGGAATCCCTGGATGGACAAAAAGCCACGCCGATCGCCAAGCCCAAGCCCGCCCCAGAACCCGCCCCAGTTCCAGACGCTCAACCCGCCCCCATCATCCGCACGTCTCAAAATACTCTCGATCTGCGCGGGAGTCGGGTGGCTGATGCAGAAATTGCGATCGATCGTGCCCTCGCTGAAGCCACTGGGGCCCTCTGGATCATCCACGGCCACGGCACCGGAAAACTGCGCCAGGGTGTCCAGGCGTTTTTACAATACCACCCCAGCGTCGCCCGCTATGAGCTAGCCGAATCCTCTGAAGGCGGTGCAGGGGTGACGATCGCCTACCTCACATGAGCGATCGAAGTCCTTAGGAGATTTCTGAGAAAGATATTACCCTTATAAGGGCGAAGCATTGGGTAAGAGATCTTGAATGGCTGCACAGATTATTGCCCCAATGCTTCGCCCTTCCGGTGCCTGGCATGAACTTTTCTAGAAATCTTCTTAGGATCGTGAATTTAATACCTGTAAAATCAGGTTTCCAAGGTTTGAGTGGGACACTCTGCGACCCACTCAAACCTTGGATTTTATTCAATTCCTGATCCTAAGGCCCTGTCTGAGACGATTGCTTCACAGGGCGACTGAGCCAATCGCTACCCAACTGAATCGTGATATCCGAGTCTAAACTGCCCGTACTTTCGATTCGCACCTCGCCCAGTCCCAAAGAACGCCGCAGTTCTTCAGCGGCTGCTCCGTTTCCTTGCTGCGCCACAATCCGAGTCTGCGTCAACGATTCAGTCCACGGGCGATCGACATACACATTGGGATAGCCCCCCCGCTCCAGCGCCGTAACCACAGACTGAACCGCCTGAGAATTTTGGGTACTGTCTTGAATAGATATTCTTAATGCACTGGGACTCGTTACCGTGGGGAAAGCAGCCCCAAAATCAAAATACTGAGCCACCATGGTCTGAATGCGCTCTGGACTGGGCAACCAATAACTCGCATTATATTCACCTGGGGCGCTAAATTCACCCGGCACCATGAGCATCTGCACATTCGATCGGTTCATTTGCGCTCCAAACCCCACCAAAGCCAACAATTCTTCCACAGTTAAATTGGTGTCTATGTGAGATTGAATCACAGACAAAATACTAGGAAACCGCGCCAAAGTCATTGGGTTCAGCGTCTGCTCCATTAGGGAGCGTATCACCATCTGCTGGCGCTGAATGCGACCAATGTCACCATACTCGTCATATCGAAAGCGCAGCAATTGCAGCGTTTGGTCACCATTGAGGTGCTGCTTGCCGGCTTTTAAATTGATATACAGGTGTTGACTGTCATCCTGATACTTGATGTCCTTAGGCACATAAACCGTGACACCACCCAAAGCATCAATCAGTTTCTGTACACCCTGCACGTTAATGCGGATGTAGCGATCGATGCCAACGCCCCCTAAAAGTTGGCTCGTCGCCTTAGCACTTAAAGCTGGACCACCATCCACATTCGCCTCATTAATCTTCGCAATGCCGTATCCCTCGATCTCGGTGCGGGTATCTCTGGGGATCGAAAGCACAACCAGCCTTTTAGCATCCGGGCTAAACCGCACCAACAGCATCGTGTCAGTCAGTCCTTCTAAGGAATTAATCGTCGCTTGATACCGTAAATTCTTTGTATCTGGAGGAGGATTGTTGACATCCGTTGAAAGAACCTTGACCCCCAAAACAAGAATATTTACTGGGCGGGTTAATTGCGGTAAGCGAAACGCCGAATTGCTGGAGATACGTTCTTTTTGGGAAAAGACGGCTGCTTCGGCTGGACTGAGTTTGCGTTGGGAGAGGGGCATACTAGCTAGAGACATCGCAAAAATGGCTCCCGCTGTTGCAGACAACATGGCAACTCCAGTCAACACAAATACCAGCCAGACCCAACGACGGAAGTGACCACTGGCTGGAGCCGGATGCCGTCGGACGGGAGGTTTAATTGGACTCTTCACACTAAAACTGATTCCTCAACACACCAAAATTACAGTTGTACAGAGATGATCTCAACACAATTGCTGCATCACCATCCCCAGAAGGCTGCACCTCCAATTTCTAGCGTTTAGAGCGCTAAAGAGTACGGAAGTCCTCCAATTATTAACTTCTCAGCAGCATACTAGCAATATTGCAGTATTTCCGCTAACTTTGCCCAAGACAGGATGATCTCTGTTCCCTTTAATACATTTGGCAATGACCAACAGGTTTGAAGAATCGAAAATTCCTCGGAAACCCAAATCCCAAACCTCAGTACCCTCATTACTTATTGTCAATAATTAATGGTTGTTGAGAACAAGTTAAATCTGAAAACCTAATTATGTGAACTTTGCAAGAGATATTGGTAATAAAAAGCTTTGAGCAGTGGAATAAGTTAGAGATTAGAGAAGGCACGATCGCAGAGGAACAGCTCCCTCTTACATGCTAAAACCCTCAGCCCCAGCTAAGTCAAGAGAACCAAATTTCTTTCGTGACTTTCAAGAGAAACCTGTCTCAGGTATGATATTGGACTCTTTAACACCTTGTTATTCTGTCGAGAGGCATACAGTTGGAGGCTCAAACTGCATTCTTTGCCAATGACGTGAATAATTTAGACACTCTTTGTACTGAATCCCTCTCGTAGAGCAAGCTTCCAACCTGGTTTTAAGATTGATTTCAGGCACAACAAGAGGCTTTAGGACTTCTCAGATTTCACAGTCCCCTAGGGCATTCTTTACAATGAGAATGCCCCGCTTTGGGTCTGTCAACTATACTTCTTTATAAAGCTAGACTCTTCTAAGATGCAGCTAAATGCTGCGTCAAGACCCCCAAAATGTATTTATAAAAATCTGTGAACCGGTATCTATTAATATTAGATTGATAGATTATTAAATCTAATATATTCATTTTTCTCTAATTCTGAAGGGTTCTGGCTTCACCCTAAAACTTACTAAATATGTGTGCGCTAATTGTCTAAGTTGCCACTGATGGCGCGCTTTTGATTGATCGAAAGCACTGTGATTACGAATTGAATTAAAGGATCACTTCTTTAAGTGGTTTAGGTAACTGAATGCTCTTTACTATTAAAGGTTTTATTCTAACAGGAATCATCCCATTTAATAGTGTGCAACACAACTATGTTTATTAAATATTTGTAAGTTAGATTACTTTCTATTAACTCTAAATTTGAACATTTATGCAAAATTCACCCAGCCTTCTCTCGATTTTTGTAGATGGGAATAACATGTTCTATGCCCAACAGAAGAACGGTTGGTTCTTCGATCCCAAGCGGGTTTTAGAATATTTTACGAAATCAGAAGATGTTGCCCTTGTCAATGCGTTTTGGTACACCGGAATTAAGGACGCTCAAGATCAACGGGGTTTTAGAGATGCCCTGATCAGCCTAGGTTACACAGTTCGCACCAAAATTTTGAAGGAATACTACGACGATAATTCTGGACGCTATTCACAAAAAGCAAATTTAGACATCGAAATTGTAGTAGATATGTTCAACACCGTCGAGCTGTACAATCGTGTCATTTTGTTTAGTGGGGATGGCGATTTTGAACGGGCGATCGAGTTATTACGCTCTAAGAATACGCACATTACTGTCGTGTCAACAGAGGGCATGATTGCTAGGGAACTACGCAACGTCACCGATCGCTATATTGACTTAAATGATGTGCGGGACAGCATCGAAAAAGCTGATCCTTAATAACATCAACTTTTTATTCAATCTCTTATCGATCGTCTACTTATGATCAGGAATCAAATAACTTGCGAAAGTTAGAGACTGGGTAAGGGCGAAGCATTCGGCAAAAGGACATGATTGAGTTTCAAAGGTTCTCGCCCGTAGCTTGCTTCTCGAAGGGTATGCTTTGCTCCTACAGCGGGACTATTGCATGTTATTTAATCCATGATCCTTAGTATTTTGCTAGCTTCAAACTATAGAGAATCCACGATGCGTTTACCCTTCTCATACTTTTTAAGTAGCCAGATACAAGAAGTGAGCATTGAGAAGTAAGCTTAGGAATAATGTGCTGATTTAAAGTGCATTTACTTTATCTAGTCATTTCAATCGTCTTACCCCCATGAACACTCAACCAGACCGGATTATTATTTTCGACACCACCCTTCGTGATGGAGAACAGTCTCCTGGCGCAACCCTGAATGTGGATGAAAAACTGGTAATTGCCCGGCAACTGGCCCGACTGAGGGTGGATGTGATTGAAGCAGGCTTTGCCTTTGCCAGTCCTGGAGATTTTGAGGCGGTTCAGAAAATTGCTCAACAGGTGGGAGTCGAAGGCGGCCCGATTATTTGTAGTTTGGCGCGGGCAATTCGGCAAGACATTCAAGCGGCCGCAGAAGCACTAAAACCCGCTGTGAACGCTCGGATTCACACCTTTATTTCTACGTCTGATATTCATTTAGAGTTTCAGCTTAGGAAGTCGCGGGCTGAGGTGTTGTCGATCGCCGAAGAAATGGTGGACTATGCCAAAACCTTCATGGAGGATGTGGAATTTTCTCCGATGGATGCGGTGCGGTCTGATCCTGAGTTTCTCTACCAGGTTCTGGAGCGCACGATCGCCGCTGGAGCCACCACCGTCAACATTCCTGACACCGTCGGCTACACCACGCCCAGCGAATTCGGAGCATTGATTCAGGGCATCAGAGCCAATGTGCCCAATATTCATCAAGCCGTCATCTCTGTCCACGGTCATAACGATTTGGGGTTGGCGGTGGCGAACTTTTTGGAAGCGGTGAAGTCTGGGGCCCGGCAATTGGAATGCACCATCAATGGCATTGGGGAACGGGCGGGCAACGCTGCTTTAGAGGAATTGGTGATGGCGCTGCATGTGCGGCGGCAGTACTTCAATCCTTACGTGGGTCGGGCAGCGGAGTCAGAGGAGCCACTGACTGCGATCGACACACGCCAACTCTATAAAACCTCGCGCCTTGTCTCTAACTTGACGGGTATATTGGTGCAACCGAATAAGGCGATCGTCGGGGCTAATGCGTTTGCCCATGAGTCGGGGATTCACCAGGATGGGGTGCTGAAAAATAAGCTCACTTACGAAATTATGGATGCCCAGTCTATTGGGCTGACCGACAACCAAATCGTTTTGGGCAAGCATTCGGGGCGCAATGCCTTCCGCACCCGCCTGAAAGAACTCGGCTTTGATTTGGGTGACCAGGAATTGAACCGGGCATTCTTGCGCTTCAAAGAATTGGGTGACAAGAAAAAAGAAATTTCGGACTGGGATTTGGAGGCGATCGTCAACGACGAAATTCAACAAGTCCCCGAACTCTTCCGCCTGGAATTGGTGCAGGTTTCCTGCGGGGATCGGGCCCGCCCCACGGCAACGGTGACCCTGCGTACCCCTGAGGGACAGGAACTCACTGATGCTGCGATCGGCACAGGTCCTGTGGATGCTGTTTATCGCGCCATCAATCGGGTGGTGGAAATTCCGAATGAGCTAATCGAGTTCTCGGTGCAATCGGTCACGGCTGGCATCGATGCGATCGGTGAGGTTACCATCCGCCTGCGCCATGGCGATCGGGTCTTTTCGGGTCATGCTGCCAATACCGACATCATTGTCGCTTCAGCAGAAGCCTACATCCATGCCCTGAACCGCCTTTACACCACATTGCACCGCCCAACCACTATCTCTGCTAAGCCAGAACAGTCTGCGATCGTCGCTGAAAGCTATTCCATTGCTGGCGAAGCTTAGGATTGTGGCTTAAGTAAGCTAGAACAGTTCCACTACAGGGGCGAAGCATTTACGTACCGAATGCTGCGCCCTTCCGTTTCCTGGTACTTTTCTGGAAATCTCCGTAACTACTCAGGCTGTTAACTCAATGTCGAGCCGCCCTCATCCCCCAGCCCCTTCTCCCGCTCTGGGAGAAGGGGAGCCGGATTGAAGTCCCTCTCCCCAGGGAGAGGGATTTAGGGTGTAGCTTGCTTCCCGAAGGGTGGGTAGGCTGAGTAGTTACAAATCTCCTTACCGTTCCACCTCATCGATCGCCTGCTCAGGGGAAGCGTTGGTGTAAACCACATTCATGATCCCCGGCAAATACTGATCCATCACTAAAATATTGGTGTAAACCACGCGCCGAATCACATCAAACGAGGGCTTTGTCTCCACATCAGCACTGACCTTGAAGCGCACTTCTCCATCAGCCCAGTCCATTTCAAAGTTGCCAATAATCAACCCATAGTTAGCGCGAGTCAAAAACTCAGATACCGCAGACCGTTTCGCCTCCGGGACTTCCACAGGGCTAACTGAGTAGAACACGACCTGGCGCTCTGCTTCTCTAGCAAGGGCATAACAGAGCCACTGTCCATTTTCTCCCTGAAACGCCATATTCAAGGTGAGTTCTCCCTCTACTTGGGATGCTGTCCAACCATCCTTTGCAAAAAATTGAACCAGAATCGTAAAAATTTCAGATGGATTAGGTGAAGCCATGAAAGTTTAGGGGGTGCGTCTTGGATGAATTGAAATTCGGACTGTGATTCAATATACGCCTCGTTCAAGCGGACTTCTCATTTAAGAGCCAAATTTTAGGCGAAACAAAAGAAATTGAGTAATTTGCTTGGCGCTGAAATTATCATCACTAACGAGGAGGAGACTCTGTGATCCATCCGGTAACCGTGGACCCAACGTCATCCCTTCCAAATTGTCTAGACGAATTCCAAGGTCATCTAAATCTAGTAGGAGTTTTTTTCGCACAGGTGAAACGCCTGATAGGGTGCCTTTTAAACTAGGGATGCTGGAAATATCCGTTGCGCCCCCGGTTGCTGCCTGGAAAATTCGTGCCCCTATGCCGATCGCCCCATAGGAACGCTCCAGTGACAAAAAATGTCCGCCCTGATCAAGGGACAGCAACTCAGTCAACCCATTAATTTCGGCTCCCGAAGGTGGAGGGGCGATCGGGTAAAGATGTTCTGAAACTAGCACAGGTGGCCCATCCCCCACCAAGTAGTGCAGCAGGCGACTGTTTTCGCCTTCCTGATCTGGGTCGAGGTCTTGCTTCAGTGCTGCCTCTGTGGCCGCAAAAACCCGAAATGGCTCGGTGCGAAAGGTGCCAGAATTCATGGGATTAAGAGTCAATGCCTCGAATCCCAAGTTATCCCGAATGCCAATGGTTTGCTCTGCTCCCGGCGCATCCGGGATATAGCGCTTAGGTAGGGGCAGAACTTGCCGCAATGCCCCCGTTGCCAAATCAAATTCATTAATGAAGGGAGGAACGCCACTTTTCGTGACACCTTCGCTAGAGATAAAGACGGACTGCTGGGGAGTGAGGGCAATGCCTTCGGGGTCGATCGCACCCTTGGCATAGGGTTCACCATTTTCCGCCTTCAAGAAGGTAACTTGTTCCACCTCTACCCGTTTGAGGGTGACCTGCTGAGAAACGGTTCCCATCTGTGAGCCAGGGTTATCGTGAGGTTCCAACATCACTTTGAGGGTATAAAACCGCGCTGGAGCAAAGTCGCTGCGATCGTCCGACAACGCATAAACCCGAAACCCTAGGGGTAGCAAGTCAAAGCTGTGTTGGCGATCGTAACTGAGCGCTGATAAGCCTCCCACAGGAGTATTCGCCATGATGGTTTTGGGAAGTCGGTATTCACCCAAAAAGTCTACGGAGAGATCCAGGAAAATTCGAGATTCGGCACTCACCCTAGGAACCAGTTTGGAGCCTGCTTCCAGCATCTCGCCAAAGTTGTTTTGAACACTGTTGCATCCTGTTAGCATCAGCGACACCAATACTAAAGCCAAAAGCTGACGTAATTGATGGAAGATCTTCATAAATACAGGTGATTCAAATAGGTTTCTTGCAATACAAATAAACTTGAGACTTAGGATTGATCGTCCAGTAAAAAGGTTCAAAAATCAATAGGTTATAATTTTTGGATATGAACCAATCTGAGGAATTGCGTAGGAACGACTTAGTTAATCCTGGAAAAACCACAACACATTGAAAGGCTGATTTATCTTGAACTTTCTCTAAAGTTTTATAGTTGTGGAGCGTTGCTAACTCCTGATAGGTTGTTGTTTGTTGTCCGGTGTAAGCTCCTATATATAAATTAGGTCGTTGAGAAACAAAGTTCAAGTATTTCTTGATTGATAGATTCCACTCTTCATAGGCTCTAGGGTTGGTAACAATTAAGATCGAGTCTTTAGAAGTTGTTTGAGTTGCGATCGATTGTAATAGAGCAGTGGTAGCCTTTCCATCTAAGGCAAAGGTGCGCGCATCGTGCCAAGCAACATTTAATTTGATCACTAAACTCACTACGATTAAGCTTAAAAATAGATGACTCAGCACTTTAGATGCCCCATCAATGTATCGATGCATTCCAATAATCAAGAAGGCATAGGCAGAAATTCCAGGCAATAAATATCGTTGTGACACTCCAGATTTAGCATGGAGGATCAGTTGCGGGAACACAATGATGGCAAATAACATCAGAGAGGCGATCGTCGTTATTGCTAAAGATTTATAACCGTCTTTAGATGTAGGAGCCTGAAGCTTGAGTGCAACTCCTGTTAACAATAACCCAATGATGATTAAGACCTGGAATCCAGCCTGATTGTAACTACTTAAAACTCCAATTGCCCCTAAAGGATTAGCACTCTCCACCCCTGCGTAGCTGATTTTGGGCTGTAAGCCAATGAAATATTTGATGAATAGGATTTCTGATGTGAAGATTATCAGCAACCCTGAAACAGCAAGGAAATTTTTTCGTATTGCCTCATACCAACTGGTTGCCTTGAGATGTTGAAATAACCAAACCCTGGTGAAACCGATCGCTGGAGGCATCAATACAAAGCTTTCTTTAGAAAATGTCATCAACAGAATAGCAACGAAAAACCCAATTTCATAGAACCATTTGGGTTTGGTAGACTGCAAATTTAATATGAGGAGGACTAAGGACAAGGAAAGAAATAAAGTTCCTGATGCTTCAGCATAGCTCAGTCGCCACCACGTTGCAGACTGTGTCCCTAGCATGATCAACAACGGAAAAACTAAAGATTCTACGAGCAAAAATCCAATCGAGTCTGCAAATATAAATAGGAAGAAATGGGTGGAAACTGCAAATAACCCTAACAAAACAGACCATAATGTGAGGTTCAGTCCAAATAATTTAGCCTGAACCACCTTTAGCCCAACGTGGTAAAAAATAAATCGTTTGTCCACTACAATACTGTCTATGACTTTCTCAGTGAACACTTGCCAAAAGTCCACTTTCTCATTAAAAAATACTTGATATAAATCAACAATTAAATGATCATCAATAAAGTGATAACCCGAAAAAATTGCACCACTTGTCAACAAGATTCCCATCCAAAAAAGAGAGATTCCCAAAAGTACCACCCAGGGATAATGCTTCCCTAAGAAGGGCTTTAATCGAGTGAGAAATTGAGGCTTATTGACTGATGATTCCATGCCTAACCTCTAGGTCTATCATTTAATGAACTGCTTAAATGCAAGCGTAAAATATTATATTTAAGTCGTGTCAGCATAATACTTCATAAGTTTTTGAGGGACAATTGCAGATATGGGAAACTCAATGGGTAACCTTTAATTAAAGATGCTGATGTAAATACAGCTTGCGATCGTGTGCCTGGAACCCTTCAATCATGGCTCATATTTCCGTTGTCATTCCCGTTTATAAAGCTGAAGGCTGTTTAAGAGAGCTGTATCAGCGCTTAAAGGCTGTCTTAGAATTAATTTCTAAAGACTTCGAGATTGTTTTGGTGGAAGATTGTGGGGGCGATCGCTCCTGGGAGATTATTCAAGCCCTAGCCCAGGAAGACTCCCGTGTAAAAGGCATTCAGTTTAGCCGTAACTTTGGGCAGCACTATGGCATCACCGCTGGGCTAGACCATTGCCACGGCGACTGGATCGTGGTGATGGACTGTGACCTGCAAGACCGTCCCGAAGAAATTCCGCGACTCTATGCTAGAGCGCAAGAAGGCTACGATGTGGTACTGGCACGCAGGAGAAAACGGCAGGATGCGATCGGCAAACGTCTTACATCTTGGCTATTTTATAAAACCTTTAACTACTTAGCTGATGTGAAATATGATGCCCAAGTTGGCAACTTTCGCATCCTTTCTCGGAATGTGATTCAAAACTTTTGCTTAATGCGAGAGCAATTACGATTTTTTGGTGGGCTGGTAGATTGGATGGGATTTCCCACTGCCAGCATTGAAGTTGAACACAATAGTCGATTTGAAGGAAAAAGTACTTACACCTTCGCCAAACTTTGGAAATTGGCGATCGACACTATCCTCGCTTACTCAGATAAACCCCTCAGACTTTCCATTAAATTTGGTTTTGCTATCTCATGTTTTGCATTTATTTATGGCAGTTATATATTTCTTTGGGCTGTGGTGCATGGGTCTACGGTAACGGGCTGGAGTAGTCTAATTGTCTCGATTTACTTCCTCAGTGGTGTTATTATTTCTGTATTGGGAATTATTGGTGTTTATTTAGGTAAGACGTTTGATGAAAGTAAGAAACGACCTTTGTATGTCATTAGAAATGCCACATTTGATCAGCAACAAGTTTCCCAAAAACTAACAGATATTGTTGAACCGAGCGCCCCTATATCCTCCATTTCCTCACATCAGCTAACCGCTAACTCCTCAGACTACTTACTTAGTACTCCCTGGGATGCTGTCACCTTTGCGATCGACACCTTTGAAATTAAAACCTCATCCCAACAAGCACTTCAGCAGATTATTGCTGACCATAAACTAGGGCATTACACCCTAAAAGTTGATCCCCTCACCTGTAAGCAGTCCCTGCATGATCTAGGCTTTTACTATTGCGATACGCTGATTGAACCTCACTGTACCCCGGAAAATTTCAACTATTTCAAAAAAGCAGGATGTTCCATTTCTCGAACTGCACCGATCGCATCCCTAATTGAGATTTGCAAAAATTCCTTTACCTATGGACGCTTTCATAGAGACTTCAATATCGACCACAACCTGGCAGAGACTCGGTACATTTCATGGTTGAAAGATTTGTACGCATCAGGTGATGTCTTATGCCTAATGTACCAAGATGATTTAGCTGGATTTTGGGGAGTTTCTCAACACAAAATCCTGCTCCATGCGTTAGATAAAAGCTATCGAGGACAGGGCATGGCTAAATATTTTTGGAGCCTGGCTTGCCAAGAACTTTTTGACCAAGGTCATCGGGAATTAACTAGCTCAATTTCAACCGCCAATGCTCCAGTATTAAATCTTTATACATCTCTGGGATTTAGATTTAGAAATCCTGTGGATGTTTACCATCTCTTAATTCAGGAATAAAAGATTAGGGATGAAAATTTGCCTTGCCTGTCGTGAACAATTTAATCAAAGCCAGTGGATTTGTCCTGCTTGCCACGTTCAACCAACCTGGTTCCAGGCTTTTCCAATGTTCGCTCCTGAATTGGCAACAGAATATGAGGGCTATGAACCTGCCCATTTTGCCGAACTTGCCAGCTTGGAAGCGCAAAACTTCTGGTTCCGGGCCCGTAATCAGCTTATTCTTTGGGCCCTCAAAACCTACTTTCCCAACGCACAAAATTTTTTGGAAGTTGGCTGTGGAACTGGATTTGTGTTGTCTGCGATCGAAACCCATTGCCCTCACCTTAAAACCTTTGGCAGTGAAATCTTCAGCAGTGGCTTGAGTATTGCTTCCCAGCGATTAACGAGAACCCAGCTTCTCCAAATGGACGCACGCCAAATCCCCTTTGCTAATGAGTTTGATGTCATTGGAGCATTTGATGTGTTAGAGCATATTGAGCAAGATGCGATCGTCCTATCCCAAATGCGACAGGCAATGCGGCCGTCAGGCGGCTTGATTTTGACAGTGCCTCAGCATCCGTGGTTGTGGAGTCCCGCCGATGAATTTGCCCACCATGTGCGGCGATATCGGTCTGAGGAACTACGGGTCAAGGTTGAGCAAGCAGGGTTTCAGGTTTTAAGGATGACATCTTTTGTCTCCGCGCTATTACCGTTGATGCTCCTGTCTCGGTTGCGCCAACGCCAGTCCCATGCTCAATACAACATCATGGCTGAACTGCGAATCAAGGGATGGGTGAATACTTTACTGGAAAAATTACTCACCTGGGAGCGGGGGCTGATCCGCTTGGGTCTATCCTTCCCATTAGGAGGCTCTCTGCTCATCATTGCAACCTGTAAGTGAGGCGATCGTGATTCCCTTCAATGACCCATTTACGACGGGTAAAGAACTGGAGTACATCAACCAGGCGATCGCCAATGGTCATCTTTCTGGCGATGGCGAATTCACCCACCGGTGTCAATCTTGGCTAGAGAAGCAGCTTGGTATTTCCAAAGCCCTCCTGACCCATTCTTGTACAGCAGCCCTAGAAATGGCGGCAATTCTAGCGGATATTCAACCCGGTGACGAGGTGATTATGCCGTCCTACACCTTTGTGTCCACCGCAAACGCCTTTGTGTTGCGGGGCGGTGTACCTGTGTTTGTCGATATTCGCCCCGATACATTGAACCTGGACGAGTCCAAAATTGAGGCGGCAATTACCTTAAGGACAAAGGCGATCGTGCCAGTTCACTATGCTGGGGTAGGTTGCGAAATGGACAAAATCATGTCGATCGCTGAGCAATACAACTTGCTCGTCATTGAAGACGCAGCGCAGGGAATTCTTGCCCGTTATCGAGGTGAGCCTCTAGGTAGCATCGGGCACATGGCAACCTTAAGCTTTCATGAAACTAAAAATATTATGTCTGGAGAAGGAGGAGCTTTATTGCTGAATGATCCTCGATTAGTGGAGCGAGCAGAGATCATTCGAGAGAAAGGCACAAATCGTAGTCAGTTCTTCCGAGGTCACGTTGACAAATATACCTGGGTTGATGTGGGATCATCCTACCTGCCTAGCGATATCATTGCTGCATTTCTATGGGCACAACTAGAACAAGTGGAAGCTATCATGCACCGCCGCATGCAAATTTGGCAGCACTACCACGAGACCTTTGCCGCTTTGGAAGCCCAGAGCCAAGTGCGCCGTCCGATCACGCCGACCCATTGTCAGTTCAATGCACATATGTATTACTTATTGCTCCCAAACTTGGGGCAACGGATGGCATTACTGACACAACTTAAACAAAAAGGAATCCTAGCCGTGTTCCATTACGTGCCACTGCACAATTCCCCCGCCGGATTAAAATATGGGCGCGTGTCAGGAATCATGACCAATACTGAGCAGTTGAGCGATCGACTCGTGAGGTTGCCGATCGGTGCGAAAATTACATTACAGGAAGCTGGGTACATCAGTTCCTTAGTTTTACAGATATTGACTGAACAGTAGCAACAGGAGTACGTGATGAACCTCGAATTAATTTGGCCAAGTTTAGTCACAGTTTTAGCGCTAATTGTTTATTTCATACTTGGCATAAATGTAGGCAGAGCGCGGGTTAAATATAAAATCTTGCCTCCACAAATGCTGGACAATCCCGACTTTGAACGAGTCGTGCGAGTGCATCAGAATACCCTAGAAAATTTGATCATGTTTCTACCTGCCCTATGGCTCTTCAGTCTCTGGGTTAACCCATTTTGGGGAGCAGGAATCGGCGCGATTTGGATTGTGGGACGTGTGCTGTATGCTCAAGGCTACTACCAAGCGGTAGAAAAACGATTAATAGGCTTTGGCATCAGCACTGGAGCGATCGTAATTTTGCTCATTGGGACTCTGATTGGATTAGCTTTCCCTTTAGTTAAAAGTTTTACCTAGCTGCTGATTCTCCAGCATCAGAACTTAAAACTGGATTAATGGCAATTTCAGCGAGAGAAATGCTGTCTGTCCTGTATACTAATGGTTTCCATATTCCAGTGAATTGGAAAAGAGAAAGCCCCAGTGACCTCAGCCCATCTGGGGGCATGGCGGAATGGTAGACGCTACGGACTTAGAAAACTGAGCCTTGGTAGAGAAATCTTCCAAGTGGAGGCTCTCAAATTCAGGGAAACCTAACCCTAGACAATGGTGAGAGAGATATAGGGAAATCATATCCCTCTCTTCCAACCTCTAGACACGGCAATCCTGAGCCAAGCCTCCTAAAAGCAAAATAGGTAAGGAACAGAGACTATTCTTCAACCCTTATCTTTCCGCTTTTAGAGGAAGGTGCAGAGACTCGACGGGAGCTACCTTCACGGTTGCACATCCAGTAGCGAACGAGTAATCAGCTTCTGTAACGTGTAAGCGCAGGTAAAGAGAGAGTCCAATTCTCAAAGCCGAGACTAACTAAGTTAGGCAGTAGTGAAAGCTACAAGAGAATGAAAATCCGTTGACCGCAAGGTCGTAAGGGTTCAAGTCCCTTTGCCCCCATCTGTATCTGAGGTTACAGGGCTTCCCATCAACTTTGGCGCTAGCATTCATAGGCTAGCGTTTTTCATTACTGTATTTTTACGGGTAGTACTATTCCGGATAGATTGACTGTTGGTTGAAGAACTAAGCTTCCCGTAATTCTCAGGTGTTGGCAAGCTTTCAGGAACTGTGCATCTCGTAATTGAAGTTTGATACCGACAGTTAAAGTTCAGGGTGTTCGCGATCAGCATTTAGAAATAGCAATAAACTGTATTTTCATCTCGGTAGTTCTACTGAGGTAAATTTACAATTCAAATAAATACCCCTAGTATTCAGACCGAGTTTTCGGATCAACCGTGTTAACTTATGGAAATCGTTTACGAGTTTCTCTGAGAAAATACGGAACTAGGGTAGGACATAACTGATTTTTGTTAGCTTGCCTCCACAACGTCAAGCTAAGGCTTAATTCTTCTAGGTGTGCAGCCATGGCGGGAAATGTGATCTCAACCAATAGCCGTACCGAATCCTCCTCTAAACCGATTGCACCGAGGCGGAGTCTTCAACAAGCACAGGAAGCGGTTTATGACTTTCTGCTGCATATTGTCAAAGAGCAGTCTCCAGAGGATGTTTTAGCTGAGTTTAAGCATCTCTTTATTCACCACGTCGATTCGACTGGTACCGGTGCTTTCTCGGCTCTGTGTGAAATCGTGTTCACAAACAACGAAAAAGAGTTTAGACATACTCTAAAACGCTGTTGCTATATTCTGGTCAATAACTGGGGCACAAAAAGAAATTATAAAGCCATCCATGACCTCCTTGAACTATTCATAAGTGGAACCACAAAGCGCTATACCCTATCACCAACCCTCAAGCGATTAAGAACTTGGATTGACAGTTTTGTCGGTAGTGAAGACTTCCAAGAACTCAAGTTATTTGCTGCCCGCTATGAAGAACATGAGCAAGCCAAAATCTCTTGGAAACAGCGCTACACTGCGTTCCTTCTAGTGCCTCAGTATGCTGATGCCAAAAATCCGATCGAGCAACGGGAAGCAGCTAGAGTGTTGTCAAAGCGACTGAAAGACCGCTTCAAATTTGATTTAGCAATGTACATTACTCGCTCTGAATCTACATGTGCAAAACTGTCAAGACTAAAAAACCCTACTGCATTAGGTGATGAGGTTCTACGGCTGATTAGGACGGTTGTAGCCCGTCGTGGAGCTTACAGTCACAGTAGCTTGGCTAAGATATTTCTGACTCAAGTTGAGGGTATTAGCTATCGAGAATTCAAGCTGGGGTTGCTGGAATACCTGACATTTTCCCTAAACAATCCCAACTTTACTCAACTGTTAAGGCGTAAGTTGGCAAGTAAGCTAGAGGATCTTTATCAAGACCAGGATGATCAGGTTCTTACCCTTGATTTACTCTTGCGAACGTGCAATCGAGTTGTTGACTTCCTGACAACTGAAAATCACAAAGAACCAGCTTCGCTCTTTGTTTCACTACTTTCGGAAAACAATCCGATTACCCTGGTTGTGGTTCTACTGAAAATCGTATTGATTTCCAAACCCACGCGTATTTATCTGGAAGCTAAGATTGCTAAGTTGATTCAGTTTTACGAAAACTTGACTGAGGAAGAATGTGACTGGATGATTAACTTCCTAGAAGTTTTTAGTATCACCTTCGCTATCCATGCAGAGAACGTGGAGTATAACCTCATAGATATGTCAAAGGAGGGAAGCGTTGGGGACATTGAATCACAAGCGTTCAATTCAGATAACTATCGAATTTTCTCTAGTTTGAGAACTGGAAAATCTGAGGATTCAATGTTGGAAACCCTTGAGTCTGAAGAAAATAATTCCTAAGGATTGAGTCATCAAACTACCAGATTTAGACACCGATCGAATTTTCTTCGTTGGAGTGGCGATCGGCATCCATACACAGGTTCGATAACTTTTCACCTTAGTAAGCCCTGACTGTGTTACCATCTGTAAAAATCCGTCAAAACAGTCGTTTTAACGAACATCAATGAGCAAGGTTCTAGTGCTGAACGCCTCCTACGAACCGCTCAATATTACGAGCTGGCGCAGGGCTGTTGTCTTATTGCTCAAAGGCAAAGCAGAGCGTGTGGAACACAACGGCAAATTGGTCTATGCGGAATTCCCACTGCCCACGGTGATTCGGCTACGCCATTATGTGCGTGTTCCTTATAAAGAGATTCCACTCACCCGGCGCAATATACTTCATAGAGATAGCCACTCCTGTCAGTACTGTGGCTATACGGGAGATGAGCTGACCCTAGACCATGTGCTACCGCGCTCCCGTGGAGGAGATGACAGTTGGGAAAATATTGTGACGGCCTGTGTGCGGTGCAACGTGAAGAAGGGTAGCCGCACTCCCAAGGAAGCAAACATGGTGTTGTACAATTCGCCGCGCCGACCTTACAGCGGACTCTATTTTGAAGTCACTAAACATTTGAAGAATGGAGTTCACCAAGAATGGCGCAAATATGTGATCGGGATTTAAGGAGCATCTTCCTTAAATCCCGATCACATGATTGATTGCACATTGTCTAAGCGTAGGTTCACCAAGACTGAACTTGTAAGTCAACGTACAAGTTCAGTCTTAGGATATATTAATTAATCAACCGAAAAAGAACTAACAACTCGCTGAAGCAGCGGCTGCACTTTAGTCCAACGTGGCTCAGGAGTCGAGGCATTGAAGGTGTAGAGTTTGCCCCGGCTGACGGCAACGCTGGCGAGATTGTGGCGCTCCTGCTGGTTGGGAAGTTTCACGGCGTATTCCAGGATGTAGTAGGTCTTGTCCCCCACTTGCCGGGAGTCGGCGCTGACTAACTCGGCTTGGCGGCCAGAATCTGGAGGGGCGATCGCACTTTTGGAAAGCTGGTAGCCTACGTCACTTGGTGTTCCCAGATCACTCAGGGTCTTGTTGCCCGAAACTGGATTGATGACGACACTCACGTTTTCGCTCGGCTCGATAATGTCGTGGAACACGATCGCTGGCCCACCGCTCACCTTGACGGGCAACCAACCTGTTGGATAGAGAAATTGGTAGCCCCTAGTGGCATCGACATAACTTTGCAACCCACTCGTTGCCGATGCCACGCAACCAGTGAGGCATAAACTCAAGACCATTAGCAGAGTTGCAGCCACCCGTTTCCACATTTTTCTACCTTCTTCAATCAGAATCAATAACTAACGAGTACCTTGCCAAATAATTATTGGTAGGTAAGAGGTAATTCTTTGAGAGTCTTCAGCCCGTCAAAAAATCCTTGACTGAACCCCCTAGCTTTTATCTGGCAGACTCGCTTCCAATTTGAGGCAATTACGACCATTGACTTGGAGGCGATACTCGACCCGATCCATCAAGCGATTCAAAATCAGCCAGCCGTAGCCATTTTCCTGTTTATCGTCTGGCGTTGGAGGCAGGTAAGTTGAGAGATCGTATCCCTTGCCATGATCCCAGACTTCCAGGGCGATGTCTCGCTCTTTTAGCTCTAGTCGCAATAAAACAGGGAGATTGGGTTGGTCTTTGTGAGCGTGGCGCACCACATTGGAGTAGGCTTCCACGAGTACCAGGCGCAACCGATTCGATTGCCGGGGCCAATCAACATGATCCCCTACCTCGACTTCTAGACTGCCCAAGAGCCAATTTTCCACGATCGTCAAAAACTTCAAATCACTGGGTACGTGCAGCTCGGTTTTCATGCGCTACAGAACCTCCAGAGAGAGTATAGTTTGGTCATCTTCTTGAACTGAGTTGTGCGATCGGACACGGGCTAACAGATGGGATAAATCAAACGGAAACGGTTCATACATCAACAGTCGCCATAGACCTGTTTGCTGGAGCATTGAGCTGGTTTGTTGACCATTTTCCACAGCCTCATCGGTAAATGTGGCTTCGGTAATTCCATCACTGGTTAGCAAAAATACCTCTCCAGACTGCATAGTAACGTTACCTGCCGCTGCTTTCCACACTGGACGAATGCCCAGTGGAATTCCACGGACTTTTAAATAATCAGGTTCGACTGTAATTGCTCTGCCTGGTTCGGACACCTCTGTTGTCACTAAACGATGTGACCAAACCATAGGATAAATATGTCCCGCATTAGCATACGCTAAATGCCGAGTCACTGGATTGTAACGGGCCAGAACCATGGTAATGAACCGGTTGTTGCCAATTAGGTCCTCTGAAAGACTACTATTCAAGTTTTGCATCACGACTTCGGGTTCTGGCGACATCTCTTGAGCGAGTTCCCGCCGGAGAACCGAAATCGCACTGGCCATAAACAGGGCTGCGGGCACCCCCTTACCCGAAACATCCCCTACTGTTAACCAGATATCTCCTTGGGGATGGACGTAGACCTCAAAAAAATCGCCGCCGACTTCGTTTGCTGGCACGCAACAGGCTTGAACAGTTAACCCCTCTACCTCTGGCATACTCTGCCGCAGCAAATTACTCTGAATTTGCCGCGCCACCTGTAGCTCTGCCCGCATCTGCTGGGTTTGCTCTTGAATCTGTTGATACAGCTTGGCTTGGGAGATAGCCAGGGCTGCCTGCTCTGCCACTCCTTCTATCAGTTGAATATCCTCAGGAAGCCACGGATAGGCGGTTCCAGATTGATAAAGGGCCAGAATTGCTAACAGGTTGTGCTGGTAGGTTAGGGGAACAATCAAACGAATGTAGGGTTGCCCGTCCGCATCTCCCTGGTCTAATTCGACCTTGTGGCTCTCTAAGACGGTTTGGATGAGAATTCCTTCATCCAGAGCTAGGGAACTGAGTTCTCCCTCGGAGTTTGTGCGATCGGGGTCTGTAGTCCCATCTCTGTAGAGGAAAGTGTCTTTGGTGAGGTGCCCGTTTTCTATGGGATGCAGAATGCAGTGGCTAGCTTCAAACACCCGACCAATGCTGGCAACGATCGTTTGCAGCATACTGCGGTAATCCAGGGACTCCCGAATCGCAGTCATCACCCCATTAAACAAGGACTCCCGCCGCAATGCTCGCCGTAGCTCATTAGTCCGTTTCTTCAGCACGCGATATGTTTCAGCCGCTTGTTGGACAACGGCTCTCAGATCATCGGGTATCCAAGGCTTGGTGATGTATTTGAAGACTTTACCAGTGTTGATGGCATCTACTAGATCCTCTACATCGGTATAGCCTGTGAGGACAATCCGAATAGTGTCTGGATAACGCTCAACCGTTTTGCTTAAAAACTCGGTTCCATTCATGCCTGGCATCCGTTGGTCAGAAATGATAATGCCCATTTCTCCTTCACGCTCTAAAATTTGGAGCGCATTCGGACCACTGGAGGCCTTAAGCACCTCAAAGTCCCGACGAAACGTCCGGTACAGTAAGTCCAGATTGTCCGGCTCGTCGTCTACTACCATTAATCTGAGCTTGTCTTCATTGCCCTGACTCATGCCTTACTCCACCTTCAGGTTGATTTTGATGACGATCGCTCTATCCCTATCTATTTTCGGTACTGTAACTAGCTGTTTATTCCCTTCTTCATAGGCGGTCTAAAGTAAGGTGTGCTTAAAGACAATTCTCGCCAGTCTGTGAACCAGCGCCCGAATGATTTAAACCTCCAAACCTAAGTCACTTAGTTACCAGCTAACCCCGCATTTTAACCCAGGTTGTCAGAGCGAAGGTAAGGTTGTATCTAATTTCCTAGAATGACTCAATCTTACTTAAAAGTGCCCTTGTTCTTGCTAAGCCTAACAGCCAATATCTAGAACAACACACTCAGGTCGCAAATTGTGGGATTTGTGTCATTTATTTGTGTCATTTAATATGCAGCAGTGTCTGATGGGGAAACGACGAAAACCCATTTACAAATGCCATGTTTTGGCGGCACAGAGGGCGCACATTGCCCAGCGTTCTAGCTCTCCTTGGGGTGTGGGGCATTGGCAATGGGCACAGAGGGGCAGGTGGCGCGATCGTTGCTGGATCAGTTCTGCCCATTGCCGAAAGGCTCCCTTAGCATTTCCTTTGGAGACATCTTGAATCTGGGGTTTGAATTTGCTCCAAACAACGTGGCTGGGATGCTCCCGCCAAAGACTGGAGGGTGGTGCGACGATCGCCTGCTGAGCCTGATTTGACCACTCGGCTGTAGAGAACCGAATATCGGTTAATGCAAGGTTCAGGTGGGGATTGATTTTATCGAGAATTCGTTGCCGCTCAAAGGTGAGATTGTGCGCCCAAACTGAACTGGATGTCGCTACTTTCAACACTCCCCGATAAACGGACTGGGGTCGAGCTTGAGCAGCCACGATCGCCCCCACAATACTGGGCCAGCAATCTAGCAAGTGTTTGAACTGTCGCCGTTCCTGCCAAGTCCGATCCTCTAAGGAGCCTAAAACGTGATTGAGGGATTTGAACGCCATAGGTAGCCCTTCTCTTGATCTGAGCGACTTGCTCGATAAGCTGCTGAGTAAGTGTGATCTTGAACCGCTTAATCAAACTACATTTTCATCAAGTAAAATAGGTAGTAGCTTGGATTGATTAAGCCTGGCTCAGCGGAGTCGTTCGCGTAGGCGCGTTGATGGTGGGAGAAACCCAAATTTTCCATTTCTATCACTTCTATTCGGCTAGAGGAGTGGTAGTGTAGTAGCCTACGACGATCGCTGGATAAATATACAGCAAATTGTAGGCATTCCAGCGCATCTGAGCTTTAATGTTGAACCAAGTGGTAGGAGTACAGTTATGAGTCAGCGTCTTTCCGTTGAAGCACCCCGGCAATCTTTACGCACTGATACGCTTAGCCCAGTCCTACAGATAGCTCTGGGCAGTTTGGATGTGCAGCTAGAAGCAGAGTTGGCTCGGTACCGGCGGCAACGGGTAGGACGGGTACCCTCCTCTCCTAAGGGCTGGGGTCGTCAGCAAGCCCGCAAGCCTTTGGATTTGATTTCTGTAGGTTCGCCCAAAGCAGGTTCGTCTGCTGGCGCGTCTAGTGCAGGAAGAGTACCTAATTCACCCCAAGCTGAACTGAAAGCGCTGGCGAAGCCTGCTGTAGCGACGGCTAAGACTCCCACAGATTCTAAGCTGGCCCCAGAAAAAACAGCACCACAAAAGGCAGCACCACAAAAGGCAATCCTAGGGCTTGACCGATCGCAGTCTCCTATCCCGACGATCGTAGGACCCCTATCGTCCCAACTAGCGCTGATCGATCGCGGTGAATCGGCGAATTTAGCCTCGAATTTCGCTGCTGAGGTTGACTCAAGCCTTGGAGAAGGGTTGACTGACCTGCAAGTCCAGCGAGGAGATATGGTAAGTGCGTCTCCGATAGACCCCTACGATTACCTGGAATCCTCTGAGGAATTACTGCGGAGCCTATCGGAACCTGAAGAGACGATCGCCCCACCCCAGCGTCGATTGACAGATACCTTGTTCACCCCCTTGGGGATTGGTTCTGTTTTGTTGCTCCTGCTTTCCATCAGCACCCTAGGACTGCTGCTGCTCAACCCTCTCGCCCTGCAACGGCTAGGCTTCAATCGGCAGCCTCTACCTGCGACCACAGCTTCAAATCCCTCTGCTACAACTTCCACTCCTGCGGCTAGTGCTAGCAGCAGATCTGCCTTACCCAATTCCCCCAACTTGGCCGCCAAGGAATTCGTGGACTTGAATCTGAATAATCTAAGCGGTGTAAAAACAGGGGCAGGTTCAGTGATTCCGGCTCCTAGCACCCTAGCCAGTCCTCAACTATCTCCTGTTGGAGTCACTCCTCAGTCTGTTGTGCCGTTGCCGATCGTTACGCCGATGTCGCCCGCTTCAGTGGGCATTGCAGCCAATGCCGACTTGCCTCCCCTACCTAGGGTGGTGCTGCGTCCCCAACCCATGCCAGCGCCTCAGTCCTTTACGCCGATGCCTCCTCAGCCTCAGGTCTTTTCTGCCCCCCCTACGGCACCGATCGCCGCTCCTGAGCCAGTTGCACCGTCTACCCCTGCTGCTGACACGACCCCGATTAAAACGACTAATGCCCCTGTCGTTAATCGTCCACAACGGGTCATCAATACCCCTGTGGCACCTACCCCTGCACCGCTCACCCCAGCCCCAACGACTCCTGCTGCCACTGCCGTCCCTGCTGGGACTCCACGCTCCAGTGTGCCAACTGCGCCAACTGCCCAGGAACGCTACTACGTGGTGGTGAACTATGACAACGATCGCACCTTGGAACAATCTCGGCAAGCTGTGCCCGATGCCTTTCTGCGGCGATTCCCTGATGAACGATCGCGGATTCAGGTTGGCTCATTCAATGACTCCGCTGCGGCTAGTGGACTGGTGCAGAAGCTTCAGCAGCAAGGAATTCCCGCTGAAGTCTATCGCCCCTAGAGTCTATGTAGCGCTGCTTCAACCCTTCTTCTCTGGTGAAAACACTCGCTCTGCTGTGAACGTTAGAGTTTTGAGAGGGGGGAGATCGAATTGGGGTCGCTCCTTCGTAGAAGAACATCCACTCTACAAGGCGCTCTCCGCTCAGTATTTATTCAATGCTTTTTTCTTGCAACGCTTTTTTCGCAATCTGGGCAGTGTAGAGGGTGACTGCGATCGTCGCCACGAGTCCCCCTCCTTGGATTAGCCACTGAAAAGTTTGCACAGAGGCAGGGCTACCATCCACTTTGGCAAGGTTACCAGCCAGAGTGCCAATGTAAACGTAGAGCAAGGTGCCTGGAATAATGCCTAAGGAGCCTAAAACATAGTCTTTTAGAGAGACTTCGGTAATGCCAAAGGCATAATTGAGCAAGCTAAAGGGAAATAGCGGAGACAGGCGAGTTAATAGAACAATTTTGAATCCTTCCTGGGCAACCGCTCGATCGATCGCCTGAAAACTTGGCTTTTCTGCCATTTGCTGGACGACCCACCCTCGAATCAGGTAACGTCCCACCCAAAACGCCAAGATTGCGCCAGCCATCGCCTCAGTAAAAACGTAAACAAATCCCCATCCCAGGCTAAACAGGGTGCCCCCTGCCACCGTCAACACTGAACCAGGAATGAGCAAAACGGTCGCCACCGCATACACCATGATGAAGACGATCGCGCCCCATGCCCCGAAACTTTCAACCCAAGCCAGCACGGGCTGCAAAAGCTCCTGAACCTTGAAGTAGCGAAGCGCGGCAAACAGCCCAATCAGCAACGCCAGCCCTAGTCCGAGCTTGAGTAACGAGGTTTGATGGGATGGGGATGGCTCCATACTTCAGAACTAATTTGCAAATTGATGAGTTTATTACACACGAGTCAGAGGCTATCTAACTGAGACAGCCTCTTGACATTTTGATTGGGCTATCCCAGCAAACTCAAGCTAGAGTACGCCAGCGTTTCTCAAGCCTAGGATTAAACCTGCTCCAATAATGTGGCCAAAGCTCATCGTGGCTAGCAACTCTGCGCTGCCAAACCGATCGCCCAATCCAGGAAGTTTCAAGGGTAACCGAGGGCCACCTTCCCCAGGATGTTGAATGACGAAAAACCCAACCGCTACTGCAAATAAGCAACTGAGGGACATCACCAATCCGACAGTGGGACTCCATTCAGCGGTTTTAACTACAACAGTTTGAGCAGCCAGTAAATTAAAGTAAATCATGCTATTGCCTCTTAAATAATTAATACAGTCATTGATGAAACACTAAAGAATTATAAAAAACGAACTGGAACCAACTTCAGTTTGTTTTTAAGAGTTAACAGTTGCTGCGGATTCAGGATATTATTTCTACAAACTTCCCCCTCATTTAAACTGGAATGCGAATTAAGATTTGTGGCATCACTCAAGCTGAGCAAGGACGGAAGATTGCTGAGCTAGGCGCTACAGCTTTAGGATTTATCTGCGTTCAGCAATCTCCCCGGTTCGTTACCCCAGAACAAATTCATACCCTGATTCAGCACCTACCGCTGAACCTAGCCGTCGATCGCATTGGTGTATTTGTCAACGCAAGTCTGGAGGAAATCACCGAGACAGTGAAAACCTGCGGACTAAACGGTGTTCAGCTACATGGAGATGAACTGCCTGAATTTTGCGATCGGCTCCGACTCCTGCTGCCTCAGATAGAAATTATTAAAGCGTTTAGGGTTCGATCGATCGCCACCCTGACCCAAGTAGCAAACTATAAGGGACACGTTGACGCAGTTTTATTAGATGCTTACCATCCCACTTACCCAGGAGGAACAGGCACAACCCTTAACTGGCAGGATTTGCAAAGATATATCCCTACCCAGCCTTGGTTTCTGTCGGGTGGACTGACTCCTGACAACCTTTCGGATGCCCTAAAAGCAGTACAACCCAGTGGAATTGACCTATCCAGCGGTGTAGAGCGTAGTCCGGGAGACAAGGACTTAGCCAAGGTATCCGCCCTATTCCAGCAGCTACAACGGCTGCAATGATGATCAAGGGTTAACAATCGGCTGACGAGTTTGCATGTCAAAACGATAGCCGTCTGGCAAAATGTGCAGCTTTGCCCCGCAAACTGCCAAGCCTTCATCCTTCAGCAGGCTATCTAGATTGGTGTGGGTCACCTCTGAGAGATCAACGATCGTTACTGCCCCAGCTCCAATTACCGAAAATTGATGGTTATCAACAATGATTGCTGTGTTTTCATCAATGCCAATACCTAGCAACTGCGGTTCTTTCGCAACGCCAGAAATGAGTCGGCCCAAGCGCCCCCGTTGAGCAAAGTGCTGATCGATGAGCGCATCTGGCATAAAGCTCATCCCACTGTCAATTTCCACAATATCCATGCGGGGATGGGTTTCAGCATCGCCATCTACAATCATCGTCTCAGACATCATGCTGGCTCCAGCACTGGTGCCTCCCACCACAATCCCTTCTGCATAGCGCTTGTGCAAGGCTGCATCCAATTCAGTTCCTTTCAAAACGCTAGTGATCCGAGACTGATCTCCTCCCGTGAAGAAAACACCTGTCGCGTTAGTGATCGCTTCTAAAGCCTTAGCTTCACTAGCATCTTCGCGGCGAGCGGTATCAATGACTCGCACATCCTCCACCCCTAATCGCTTAAACACATCAATATAGTCGGACCCCACTTCGCCCGGTAGATTGGTGGCAACCGTCATCACGACAATCTGAGCCTGCAATCCACCAGAGCAACGGACAAATTCTCGAAGAATTTTACAGTCGCCTTGTTTATCCTCTGCGCCACCAATAATTACCAATTGTCCGCGAGTTTCTGTTGCTACGGGCATAGTATCTTTAAACCTCTAACAAATTTAAATGAATTGAATTATTCCTAGAGGTTATTGAATCACGATGATTGAGGCGATCGAACCCGTCAACAGATAGATTCGATACAGAAATTCTTTCGCGGTCAACTGTTGGCTCTTGGCGATCGGGGATGGCCCACAACTATCAGTAGACAGCCAACCAACTGCCACATCGCTTCTGTTTACGAGGACAGATATTTGCACAATGGAGCCGGAACCCAGCTTTGAAATTCTTCACAAATTGACCGACTGTGGTAGTATCTGGGTGGTTCCGGGTGGAGAAGGACTGCTAATTAGCTTGATCCCCGTGGTAGAGGAGGAGATTGGGAGTGCAAAATGGTATTTCAGGGGCGCATACGGCCGCCTGTGGACAACAACGAAATCAGCCAGAGCCAATTCGCATTGGCGTAATCGGTGTTGGAAACATGGGTCAGCACCACACTAGGGTGCTAAGCCTGCTCAAGGATGTGGCATTGGTTGGGGTTTCGGATACGAATGTTGAGCGAGGCATTGATACAGCCAGTAAATATCGGGTTCGGTTTTTCGAGGATTACCATGATCTCCTAGAGCATGTTGATGCTGTTTGTATCGCAGTTCCTACTCGCCTTCACCACGCTGTCGGGATGACCTGCCTGCAATCTGGAGTGCATGTGCTGATTGAGAAGCCGATCGCTGCCAGTATCACCGAAGCAGAATCCTTGGTGAACGCGGCGGCTGAGTCCCAGCGCATCTTACAAGTTGGCCACATTGAGCGCTTTAATCCCGCCTTTTTAGAGCTGAGTAAAGTGCTGCAAACCGAGGAATTATTGGCTCTGGAAGCCCATCGCATGAGTCCTTACTCCAATCGGGCCAACGATGTCTCCGTCGTTCTAGATTTAATGATTCACGACATCGACCTGCTCTTGGAACTGGCAGGTTCGCCCGTGGTCAAGCTCACTGCCAGTGGCAGTCGCGCCTCTGACTCTGGGTACCTAGACTACGTGACGGCAACGTTGGGATTTGCCAATGGCATGGTGGCCACGCTAACTGCTAGCAAGGTGACCCACCGCAAAATCCGACGCATTGCTGCCCACTGCAAAAACTCTCTGACGGAAGCTGATTTTCTCAACAATGAAATTCTCATCCATCGTCAAACCACTGCAAACTGCATGGCTGACTACGGACAAGTACTATACCGTCAGGACGGATTGATTGAGAAAGTTTATACCAGCAACATTGAGCCGCTCCATGCCGAATTAGAGCATTTTGTCGGCTGTGTGCGCGGCGGCAATCAGCCCTCAGTTGGGGGAGAACAGGCCCTGAAAGCCCTACGGTTGGCTAGCTCGATCGAGCAAATGGCGCTGGATGGGCGGGTTTGGCAACCGCGGGATTTGCAGCACCTCAGTGGTTCTTCCCTTCACTTGGCATCTGTTGCCCGCAATTAAACACCTTCTCAAGATCGCTGGATTAGGCAAGACGCTTAAGTTCTTGGTTCAAAGGGGCTGGAAGCGTTTGTCGAGTGTCAAGATTATGACATTCTGAGTTTTTCCGAGAGGCACAACGAGGTTGTTGTGCCTTTTTTTATGACTCACTTTTTATTAACTCCTGATTAACCTATTGGGTACAGAACTACAATGGTTAACAAGCAAGAGCGATCGTTCAACTGATGCACCTAGATTGCCATACCTGGGCGATGTGCAACTTAAAGCTTGCCCTCATCCCCCAGCCCCTTCTCCCTAGGCAGGGGCGATTCATTGAAAAACAAAAAAGCTCGAAAGCCTAATTCTTTCGTTCTACTTCGCGTTATGCCTAATCTGAACCAAACGAGATAGTAGGCTTTTCAAGGTTATTACTTTTCCAATGAACCAGCCCTGCTTCTCCCTAGGGGAGAAGGGGAGCCGATCTAATTCCTTAGCCCCTCTCTCAGTAGGGGAGAGGGGTTGGTGTGAGGGCGGTTCGGGAAAGTTGCACATCGCCCATACCTGGATTTCTGAGGTTGCGCTTAAATTTCCCCGATCGCTTCACAGATATAATGGAACATTGGGGCGAAATTCTCCTGGATTCAGAGCAGTAGCACCCAGTACTGTGCAGTCAATCTTAACTGGGAATCCTCATTTAGCTGCTTGCCGTTATCGTTTGAACCGTTACCAAAATTATGCAACCGACTGACTCTACCAAATTTACAGATAAAGCCTGGGAAGCGATCGTCAAGTCCTATGAAGTTGCCCCCCGCTACAGGCAACAAGTCTTGGAGGTAGAGCATTTACTGATTGCCCTGTTGGAGCAAGAGGGGTTGGCGACGGAAATCCTCGATCGCGCTGGCGTGGATTCAGCCCGATTGCAGCAGCAAGTTGAAGAGTATACCCAGCGCCAACCCAAAGTTACGGCTGCCAGCAGCAGTAACTTGTATCTGGGACGGGGATTAGACTCCATGCTAGACCGAGCTGATACGGCACGGCAGAACTGGCAGGACAGTTTTATTTCCATTGAGCATTTGTTGATGGGGTTTGTGGAAGACGATCGGGTGGGTCGTCGCTTAGCGAAAGGGCTGAACCTGGAAGCCAAACAGCTTGAAACCGCCATCAAAGCCCTACGCGGCAATCAAAAGGTGACCGACCAAGCCCCTGAATCTCGCTATGCGGCTCTGGAGAAATATGGCCGCGACTTGACCGAGCAGGCCAAGGCCGGCAAGCTTGATCCGGTGATTGGGCGCGATGACGAAATCCGTCGGGTGGTACAAGTTCTCTCTCGCCGCACCAAAAATAACCCTGTCCTGATTGGCGAACCTGGCGTAGGCAAGACAGCGATCGCCGAAGGATTGGCCCAACGCATCATTAATGGCGATGTGCCTGAATCCCTCAAAAACCGCACTTTAATTTCCCTAGACATGGGGTCTCTGATTGCAGGGGCGAAGTACCGGGGGGAATTTGAAGACCGACTCCGGGCAGTGCTGAAGGAAGTCATGGGTTCCGACGGACACATTGTGCTGTTTATTGATGAACTTCACACGGTGGTGGGGACGGGGGCGACTCAGGGCACTATGGATGCAGGAAATCTGCTGAAACCCATGCTGGCACGGGGAGAACTGCGTTGCATTGGTGCGACAACCCTGGATGAATATCGACGCTACATTGAAAAAGATGCGGCGCTGGCCCGCCGCTTTCAAGAGGTGTTTGTCGATCAGCCCTCAGTGGAAAATGCCATCTCGATCCTGCGCGGGTTGAAGGAGCGCTACGAAGTTCACCACGGGGTCAAAATTACCGACTCGGCTCTGGTTGCTGCCGCCACGCTTTCCTCGCGATACATTAGCGATCGGTTCCTGCCCGATAAGGCAATCGATCTCGTCGATGAAGCCGCCGCCAAACTGAAGATGGAGATTACCTCTAAACCTGTGGAACTGGAGGCGATCGATCGGCGCTTGATGCAACTCAAAATGGAAAAACTCTCCTTGGAGGGAGAAGGACAGCGCCGGAATACCGGGGCCTATCGGTCGTCGATCGGTCGTTTGGAGCGGATTGAGCAAGAAATTGTGGAACTCAGCGACAAGCAGCAACACCTGAGCGGACAGTGGCAGGCGGAAAAAGAACTCCTAGACGCAATTAATTCCTCCAAAGAGCAAGAGAATCAGGTGCGCCTGCTGATTGACCAAGCAGAACGCAAGGCTGATTTGGAAAAAGCCTCCGAACTACGCTACGGTCGTCTGCCTGCCTTGGAACAGGAGCGAGAAGCCAAGGAAGCAAAATTACTAGAAATTCAGTCCCGTGGCTTGGCGTTGCTGCGAGAGCAGGTGACAGAATCGGACATCGCTGAAATTGTGGCTAAGTGGACGGGCATTCCGGTCAATCGCCTCTTGGAGTCGGAGCGCCAAAAACTGCTGCAACTGGAAAGCTTTTTACACCAGCGAATTATTGGACAGCAAGAAGCAGTGTCTGCGGTGGCAGCAGCGATTCGGCGGGCCCGCGCAGGCATGAAAGACCAGGGACGGCCGATCGGCTCCTTCCTGTTCATGGGGCCAACGGGGGTGGGCAAAACAGAACTGGCCCGCGCTCTGGCCCAGTCGCTCTTTGACACCGACGATGCCCTAGTCCGCATCGATATGTCGGAATACATGGAGAAGCACTCGGTTTCGCGGTTGGTGGGTGCGCCGCCGGGGTATGTGGGCTACGAGGAAGGCGGGCAACTTTCAGAAGCCATTCGTCGCCAACCCTACTCTGTGATTTTATTTGATGAGGTGGAAAAAGCTCACCCCGATGTGTTTAATATCTTGCTGCAAGTGTTGGATGATGGGCGAATCACAGATTCCCAGGGCAGAACGGTTGATTTTCGCAATACGGTCATCGTCATGACCAGCAATATTGGCAGTGACCACATTTTGGATGTGTCTGGGGATGACACAAAGTATGAGGAAATGCGGCGGCGCGTCATGGATGCCCTCCGATCGCACCTCCGCCCAGAATTCCTGAACCGGGTGGATGACATTATTCTTTTCCACGCCCTTTCGCGGGATGAGTTGCGGCAAATTGTCGGGATTCAAATTCAGCGGGTTTCCAAGCTGCTATCTGAGCAAAAAATTGTCCTGGAATTGTCGGCAGCGGCTCAGACCTATCTGGCAGAGGTGGGCTATGATCCAGTCTATGGCGCTCGTCCTTTGAAGCGGGCGATCCAAAAAGAGATTGAAAACCCCCTAGCTACCAAGCTGTTGGAGAATGCCTTTGTTGAAGGTGATACGATTTTGGTCGATCGCGCTGATGATAGCCTCAGCTTTCTGAAGAAATCGCTGCCCTTGCCCCCCGCCCCCTAGCTGCCATGACTGACTTGACCGTGGCAATTTGCACATTCAATGGAGAGCAACGGCTTCCAGAAGTCCTCGATCGGCTGCACCGAGTCAATCCGGTACCGTTTACGTGGGATGTTCTTGTAATCGACAACAATAGTACGGATAGTACGCCTGCTGTTGTCGAGCGCTACCAAACAGATTGGGGTGACGATCGTCCACTCAGGTATTGCTTTGAGCCGCAGCAAGGCTTAGCTTATGCCCGCCAATGCGCCATTCGGGAAAGCACCAGCGACTTGATTGGCTTCCTGGATGACGACAATATCCCGGAATTGGACTGGGTAGCGGCGGCCTATACTTTTGGACAGGAACATCCTGCTGCTGGCGCATACAGCAGTCGCATTTACGGTGACTTTGAAGTGGAGCCGCCAGCCAACTTTCAGCGAGTCGCCTCCCTGCTGGCGTTGACCGAGCGCGGCGCTGAGGCTCATCGCTATGAACCAACCCAAAAAGTGCTGCCGCCAGCTGCGGGATTGGTTATTCGTAAACAAGCGTGGCTGGAAAATGTTCCCAGCCGCAGTCTGTTAATTGGCCGGGTGCATGGCAGTATGTTGGCAGGCGAGGATACGGAAGTTCTCTCACATATCCAGCAATCAGCCTGGGAAATCTGGTACAACCCAGCGATGCAGATCCACCACAAAATTCCTCACTGGCGTTTGGAGAGAGACTATTTGGTGCGGCTGTGTCGGGGTGTGGGGTTGAGCCGCCATGTCACCCGAATGCTGAGTGTCCCCCCTTGGCAGCGCCCCCTCGCAGTTTGGGCGTACCTGCTGAATGACCTCCGCAAAATTGCGCTCCATTTGCTGAAGTATGGTCCTGAGGTGAAAACAGACCCGATCGCCGCCTGTGAACTCCAGCTATTTTTGAGCAGTTTGGCTAGCCCTTTTTACATCTGGAAAAAAGAGTATCTTACCCCTAAGTCGTAGGCAAGAATTGGACTAATTGGGTATGGGCGGGTGCAAAATGGGACATCGATCGACAACTAAATCCAGAAAAATGAAACCTGTCCGGCTGCAAAGCAAGATGGCGGGACTGGTTGGAGCCGTAGTGCTGGTACTATCGGTTGCTGCTCCCAGCTTGGGGCAAAGCGCAACGCAAACAGGGTCAAGCTGGCAGAATGGATTTGAGCGATTTTTGGCCACGCCAGAAACACGAGATGTGGCGATCGGCACCGTTGACTTAGACGGGCGAAACCTGTTCACCGTGACCACACCCGCTATTTCCCCAACGGCTACATCCACTCCCCAGCCTAATGCAGCCAACCCACTTCAGCAGCGCATTGAAGGCATTGAACTCAAACTAAACCGCATTGTGGAGAGCCGAGTTGCCCCAGAAACCCTGCGTGTGACTTGGAAGCTAGAACCCCGGAGCAATCTCCCGATCGTCTTGATCAATGATCAATATCTGATGACCGTGACCACGCTGGATGCCCAGGTGCAGGGGCAAGACATCACCCTTTGGTCAGACTCTCTCACCCAAGTCATTCAGGAAGCTTTGATCCAGGCAAAGCAAGAGCGGCAGCCCATATTTCTATTCCAACAGGCACTACGAGCCGCCGCCATTATCCTCGCTGTTCTGCTCAGCAGTTGGTTGCTCACCCGCTTTCAACGGCGGATCAAAGCTCGATTAGCCGAACTAGAGCGCGAAAAGATGATGACCCCACCTGTGCCCGCTGCACGATCGGACACCACCGCCCCCGCTGTGAAAGCGATCGTGCAGCGACAGCTCATCCAGCGCCAGCAGCGAAACCTGACTGATATGCAGCGACGACTCGTGCAAGTGACTCAAGTCGGGCTGTGGGTTGGGGGTGCTTGCATCATTCTGGGGCTGTTTCCCTACAGTCGCTGGCTACAACCTCTGGTGCTATCGACTCCCTTGAAGATTTTGGGAATTGCCCTCAGCACTTATCTGGCAATCCGAGTGAGCGCTATCTTGGTCGATCGCTTCTTTGAGACCTTAGAAGGGGGTGAATTCATCGACTCCGAAGCCTTCCAAAGGCTGGCTCTACGGGTTTCCACCTTTTCCCGTGTCCTCAAAAGTATCACTCAAATTCTGTGGATCGGTGCGGGACTGCTTACAACACTATCTGTGGTCGGAGTTGACCTAGTACCTCTTTTAGCGGGAGCAGGCATCGTAGGTCTGGCTATTTCCTTTGCCTCCCAGAACTTAATTAAAGATATAATCAATGGCTTTTTAATCTTGGTGGATGATCAATATGCCGTGGGAGATGTGATCAAAGTTGGGGAAGTATCGGGCCTTGTCGAAAATATGACGCTGCGAATTACGCAACTGCGAGATACGGAAGGACGGCTAATTACAGTGCCCAATAGCGCAGTGACGATCGTTCAAAACCTTTCCAAGGACTGGTCACGGGTGGATGTGGCGATCGACATTTCCCACAAAACCAACCCAGATGCAGCCCTGGAAGCCTTTAGCCATGTGTCCAAGGAGATGTACAACGATCCAGACTGGCAACCCAAAATTACAGCCCCGCCCGAAGTCCTTGGCATTGATGAAATCGACTACACGGGCTTCAAAGTTCGAGTGTGGATTAAAACCAAACCGTTGGAACAGTGGAAGGTTGCCCGGGAATTCCGTCGTCGGCTTAAGCTAGCTCTTGATGAGCGGGGAATTGCGATCGGAGTGCCCCAAGAAGCGATCTACCTCACCCACTCTTCAGAGTCAGGGAGCTATAAGCTACAAAGTGCAGACATAAGCCAGGATAGTGAATTGTCCCATCTAGTTGATGAACCTAAGGAGATAATTTCCTGAAGAAGCTATGCACGCCGCCTAAACAGGTAGAGAGCTTTAGCCCTTGCCTTTATGACAGACTTAGGACGATCGGCGATCGGCAATTCCGTCTGCCTGCTACTTCTCCGTTCCTTCTTTTTTCAGCGCTGCCTTGAGAGGAATCTGAATCACAAACTCCGTTCCGCCATCGGAGGGCGAGACGCATTGCAAATCGCCTTTGTGCTTCTCCACAATAATTTGGTGACTGATGGACAGCCCTAAACCTGTGCCTTTGCCGATCGGCTTTGTCGTGAAAAAGGGATCGAATAAGCGCTGTCTCGCGGTTTCAGGAATGCCTGGCCCATTGTCAATAATGCGAATGGTGACTTGCTGCCCACTCATCTCTGTAGAAATCCGAATTTTGGGAGTAGGGTAAGTGGCAGGAGCGTCAGGATCAAGCTTTGCAGCTTTATCTTGGACATCTTCCAAAGCATCGATCGCATTGTTCAAAATATTCATGAAGACTTGATTCAGTTGTCCTGGGAAGCACTCAACCAGAGGCAATGAGCCATATTCTTTATGCACCACAATTCCAGGAAAATCAGAATTTGGCTTCAACCGATTCTGCAAAATTAGCAAGGTGCTATCCAGACCTTCGTGGATGTCCACTGCCTTGCTTTCAGATTCATCCAAACGGGAAAAGTTTCGCAATGACAACACAATTTGACGAATCCGATCGGACCCCATGTGCATGGATGCCAGAATTTTGGGGAAGTCTGCCAACACAAAATCCAAGTCAATTTCCTCAGATTCAGCCTGAATCTGTTCAACTGGGTTAGGGTAATACCGCTGATAAAGCTGAACTAGGTTCAGTAAGCTGTGGGCATACTGGCTAGCGTAATTCAGGTTGGCGTAGATAAAGTTGACGGGGTTATTGATCTCGTGAGCGACTCCAGCCACCAGTTGCCCCAACGCCGACATTTTTTCATGTTGGATGAGATGAAACTGGGTTTTCTGCAAATCCTGCATGGCAGATTGCAATTGCGTTGCTTGCTCCTTGGAGCGAATTTCCGATTGCTGGAGTGCGTGGGTCGCGAGGGAGTGAATTTGAGATTGGGCCAGCAATAATTTGTAAACATCCAGTACAGCGTAGGTGCCAGTTCCTAACTGAACTACGATCGGCTCATACACCTTTTCTGGCGATCGTTGCAGCGAAAGTTCCACCGCTGTCACGACCGGAGTTTCTATCGGAAGCACCATAACGTTAGTGCGGGTGAAACTGTAAAGAGCAAGCAACGGCCGCTTGGAAAACAGATCTAAGCTGTAGGGGCGACTCATATACTCAAAAAACTGGCGACGGGAGATTAGTCCTGTGTAGTGTCCTTGCTGCGTCAGAATAATGCCAGGAAGGAGGGGATTTGTCTCAAAAACCTGCTTTGCTTCAATTCCCAAAGCGCTGCACTCCATCTGGACTGTGTGCAGTGGCAATTCTTGTAGCGTAGATTCTAGGTGCAACCCATGACTTTGTACCTGAGAATGTTGCCCATTGGATGAGAGTGGCAATTCTTGCAGAGTAGATTCCAGGTACAGTTCCGATCCCATATCAACAAGAACTTTGATGGGAAATTGCTCTGATTTTACTACGATGTCTGGTCTTACCGGAGCTACGTAGGGAGGAATCAGACGACTAGCTTCCTCCGCTCTACTGTTACGGCCGTTGTAGCTGTTACGATTTGGCTCGGAATCTTCTGACCGATATGGAATAGGGTTCATTTTATGAGTTGAAACCATAGGACACCTCAAACAAGAAAGGGTTGATAGGTTCAGCAAATAGTTAAATCTGAGTTCTAAAGGCTTTTAGGAGTAAGGCTTTAAACAACAGTTAATCAACCCTTAATTTCTGAACTAGATTTGAAACAAAGCCGTTGGTGAGACTACAGCAGCGGCTTTGGTTTAAGAAATGTCATTTGAGAAATTTGACTCGCCTGAAGCGTGGGCTAGGAAACGTCGATCGTGTAGGTCACCTAGTATCTCTAACCCTCTCCAGTTCAGTCATCTGTCTGTGGACATTTACTCCCCTAAAAAACTTGGCTAATGGTTTGAAACCCTGAATCACGATCGGTCTTAAATTGATTCCGAACAGCTATCTACATTGATGACTGTGGTCATTTTGCCCTAATCAAAAAGTGCTAAATGACATGATTGATACCCAACACATTTGACACTTCCATCTAGAAGGACATCCACCAATTTGCTTAACGCTTCTACATCGTGGTTATCCAAAGATTGAGACCAGAGTAAGTTGTTGATCTGATGCTCTGTATCTGGGGTCAGGGCTTTGGTTTCTATGACGGATTCGACGATTTCTAACAGTTTCATAGGTCTACTCGAAAACAATTACTAAATCAGGAACTACTTAACCTTTGTTTAATCTTCAGCCCTTTCTCTTAATCTCATGGTGACGAATAGGCTCTGAGGAATGTAATCGTGATCATCGATTTATGTAATTTAAATCACGCTTACCGTTAGATAACGCTAACCGTGCCGTCTGCCATTGCCTCGATCAAGATTCCCAGCGCTGCCATTTCAGTTGTATTAAAAGCTTGGGACCACATCAGGTCATTTAACTGAGTTTCAATCACTGGAGTGATGGTCTTTGTTTCTAGTGCCTCACGTACCACATCCATGAAATTCATTGCTTTACCCTGTGTTTTAGCTTGATGTTATTAATATCAACTGCCAAGCTCACTATTTCGGTAATGCTAGTGCGATCGGCTTGTGATTACCTGCCTCAAATCAAGTGATGGTAGGTGGTTGAGCGATGTGATCGAAATTACTGGTGAAGGCTGAAGCAGCTTCGGCATTTTGGGTGAAACGGTTGACTGCTAAGGCTTTGGCGTAGATGTCCGATAAGGTCTAAATTTGGGAGCAGTAGTCTTTGGACAGCGCTCCAAGCTGATGGCATTGATATTACAGATTGTTAACTTTGCTATCTCTAGAGGCTGTTCGATCGCCTGCAATGTCAGCTAGGGATTGCCGCCAAAGTCCTGTCTAAGGTTCGATCGCTGGGGTCTCTGAGAGATTAAAGATGGGATGGGAATACTGGAAACAGAATCCTGACCATTGCTTGATGAGATTTACCAGAGCATGTGGCGAAAGCTCAAACACTTTTTCCTGAGTTGTAGAACCTACAACGACCTGAGTCCCGATCTGGGTGTGCGGAGGCGGGTCAACCGATCGCTGTCTGCGAGACCAGAGTTAACGGTGGACGAATGGTTTGATGATCACTGGCGCTCACGGGGCATTTCCAGAGAGCTAGCGGATTTCGTCTATGTCTATTTCACTCAATACTCTGGCTTGGAGTTTTCTAGGGTTATGCCAGACGATCGCTTGGACGCAGATCTATGTTTTTCCCTGGTGTGTTGGTTTAACTGGAATTTGTCCCTTTACAGTGATTTCTGGGACTGTTTCAAGGTGGATCTCTGCGATCGGCTCGACCTTGGCGATATGGACACTGTTGCAGACCTCGTAACCTTTCTCGATCGCCAGTTGCTGCTCGTGAATCTTTAGAGAGTGTGGAATATGGGATCTGGCAGTCGGGGCAATGACTCCCGAATGAACGATACACTCAGATAAGTTGTCTCGTGGAGTTAACGATGATTGACTTGTATACATTCACAACTCCTAACGGTCGTAAGGCTTCGGTGATGTTGGAGGAGGTTGAGTTGCCCTACACCGTACATAGGGTGGACATCACGAAAAATGAGCAGTTTACGCCAGAATTTGTGGCGATTAATCCCAATAGCAAAATTCCGGCGATCGTTGACCAGGATGCCGGGATCACCGTATTTGAATCGGGGGCAATATTACTCTATCTGGCAGAGAAAACGGGCAAGCTGCTTTCCCAAGACTTGAAAACTCGGTTTGAAACTATCCAATGGCTGATGTTCCAAATGGGTAGTGTTGGGCCAATGTTGGGACAGCTTAACCATTTCCGTCGATTTGCCCCCGAAAAAATTCCCTACGCGATCGATCGCTACGAGAAGGAAACCCTAAGAATTTATGGGGTTTTGAATCAACAGTTAGCCGATCGGGAGTTTATCTGCGGAGAGTATTCGATCGCTGACATTGCTACGTTTCCGTGGATTACAATTTATGAGTTTCAGGGATTAACGCTGGATGCCCATCCCCATCTCAACCGTTGGGTGGAAGCGTTACGCCATCGTCCTGCCGTTCAACGAGGTATGGCAGTTCCCAGTTAACCTCAGACAATAAGCCAGGAAAATAAGCCAGGAAAATAAGCCAGGAAAAAGGGGATTTCAATGGACAACTTTTTGAAAAGACTTCCCTGGGTTTCGATTTCTATGCTCCTGCTGGCCTATGCCTGCTTTGGCTGGCAGGTTTCCACTAATCTCAAGTATCTGAATCTGGAACGTAGTGGTCTATACGACAAAGTGCCATCTTTTAGCCACTGGTTATGGCTGCCTGGTTTGACAGCGATCGTCTGGTTGCTAGCGATTGTTTATACCCTACTGATGACAGCCGCTTTGACGACTCCCCTTTTTGACTTTGGCTATCTGTCAGTGCGTTTCCTGAAATCAAAAGGTGGAGCGTTCATCGGTACAATTTTTGCTCCTTTGCTGGTGGTGGTTGCTCTGTTTTGGGTTCATATTTTTTCTACAGCTTTAGTTTTAGTTGCAGCCAAATTACTCATGAAGTTTGACTTGCAGACAACTGGATTTAAACGCAATGAGTCCTTTGCACTCACAGCTTTTTTTTCTCTTGCAGGGTTGGGGTTGGGTGGAGCCGCCAATTATCTGTTTCAAACAGGTTAACTCTCTGCCAAGGATAAATTTTCGATTAGATGACTGCAATGCACTCGATTTCTACCCGTGCGTCTTTGGGTAGGCGTGCCGCTTGGATACAGGCACGGGCAGGGGCAGTTTCGGCGACGAAATACTGAGCATAAACGGCATTCATGGCGGCGAAATCATCCATGTCTACTAGGAAGACAGTGGTTTTGACTACATCTTGCAGGGTGGCTCCAGCGGCGGCGAGAATCGCTTGCAGATTGACGATCGCTTGCTTGGTCTGCTGGGCAACATCTTCAGATCCCACGAACTCGCCTGTCACGGGGTCGAGGGGAATTTGACCCGCTACGAAAATCATTTCACCCGTGGCAACGATCGCCTGGTTGTAGGGCCCAACTGGAGCCGGAGCATTGGCAGTCCGAATAATTTTGCGTGTCATGGGGGAGGGGTGTGGGGGTTGCAAACGCAGATGAACGCAGATGAACGCGGATGGATGTGGGGCACAATCGGGAGTTTTGGGTTTGAGTTTGAGTTTGAATGCCCTAGTTTGAAGGGTGAAGGTGTTTACATTTTTACTGTAGGGGACTGGGACGATACTTTTGCTGGAATTTACGGGGGAAATTCTGCGGAATGTCTCGGAGTTGTCCTAGAGTTGAGTCATGAAATTACTTTGCCTTAGCAATGGTCATGGTGAGGATGCGATCGGCTGTCGCATTCTTAAAGCACTACAACAACAGCCTCACCCGCCCGAACTGGCGGCGTTGCCTTTGGTGGGTGCAGGGCAGGCTTACGAAACCTTAGGAATTCCGATCGTCGCCTCGGTAAAAGTGATGCCTTCTGGCGGCTTTGTGTATATGGATGGGCGACAGCTAGCTCGCGACCTGAAAGGCGGACTGTTGCCCCTCACTTGGAGTCAGTTTAAGGCGGTGCGATCGTGGAGGCAAGGGGGCGGAGTTATTCTAGCTGTTGGAGATATTTTGCCACTGCTCTTTGCTTGGGCTAGTGGTGCGCCCTATGCCTTTGTGGGCACCGCTAAATCAGAATATTACCGACGGGATGAAGCCGGAATTTTACCGCGTCGCGACTGGCTGGGACGCTTGGGAAGCCGCTTAGGTTCTGCCTATTGGCCGTGGGAGCGCTGGCTTATGAGTCGTCCCGCTTGCAAGGCCGTCTTTCCCAGAGACCACTTAACCGCTGAGACCCTGAAGCAATTGCACATTCGCGCCTTTGACCTCGGCAATCCGATGATGGATGACCTAGAACCAACAGGCATTTCTTTTAAACCTGCCCATATTGCCCAACCTCTGACGATCGTGCTGCTCCCCGGTTCCAGAGCGCCCGAAGCCTACAACAACTGGGAGCGAATCGTAGAGGCTATGTCGGGAGTCATGCTCACCTTTGCCAACCGTCCCCTTCTGTTTCTAGGAGCGATCGCCCCCGGTTTGAGCCTAGAGCGATTAGCGAGTCCCTTGCTTGCAGAAGGCTGGAAAGAACAGAACGGTCAATTCATACAACAGCACGCCACCTTGGTGCTGACGCAAACTGCCTTCAACGACTGCCTACATGAAGCAGATGTGGCGATCGGCATGGCAGGCACCGCAACCGAACAGTTTGTCGGACTCGGTAAGCCAGCCGTCACCTTAATAGGACGCGGGCCCCAATTTACCCCCCTCTTTGCGAAAGGACAAGCCCGTCACCTTGGACCCTCAGTCACCCTGATCGAAAAACCCACTGGTGTCGGCAAAGCGATCGGCTCACTCCTCGCAGACCCCGATCGACTGCACCTCATCGCCGAAAACGGTCGTCGTCGCATGGGTCAACCCGGAGCCGCCCGCAAAATTGCCGCACAGATCACCGAGCTTAACTGGTAATTGGGCCCCCACTAATCGGCCCCCCCACCCCATCAAACTTCCTATCCGCGTTCATCTGCGTTCATCTGCGTTCATCTGCGTTCGCCCCCCAGCAAAAACTCCCTAGCATCCCTCAAAACATTTTGACTTGCGTTGTAGGTGATGAGTTTAAGCGCTTCGTCAAACGTAGCCCAGGCATAGTTTTGGATCTCCGCCTCCTGAAACGTCACCGTGCCTGAGTTGACCTGGGCGGGGAAGTAGACCACTGTTTTATCGATCGTCTGTCCCCGATGGTTAAAGCTGTACGTTTCCTGAAAAGAAATATCCTGCCACACCGTATAATCCACCAGCCCTGTTTCTTCCTCAAACTCCCGACAGGCAGATTCCAAGGGTGATTCCCCCTTTTCTGCGTGTCCTTTAGGAAAGCCCCAATGTCCATCACGGTGCTGAATCAGCAGAAACAGGTCGGTCTGGTCTTTGAGCAAAACAGGAACGATACCAAACGCTTGATCTTTCATGTTTGTTGGCATGTTTATGGGCAGTTAGATCCCTATAATCTCGTCTTTTTTGATTTTGTCATATATGGGCAAGCCATCATTCAGGGAGTACCTTGAGCAAAGAGCCGATCGTCTGCATCCCAAACCACAGCACCACTAGGGCAAAAATCACCATGCTCAGGGGACGCAGCACACCAATGAGTTGCCGTAGCATCCGGTCTAGTTCATCTTCGTAATGCGCCGACAGCCTTTGTAGCATGGCATCCAAATCACCTGTTTCTTCCCCGGTACGCAGCATTTGCAAAGCGATCGCAGGCACCTTTCCTCGCAAGCTGTAGCTCAAGGGTTTACCAGCCCGAATTTGGCGGGTTGCCTCGGCTAGACTGGCTGCCAAATCGGGATCGGGTAAATGGGTTCGCAGCAAGTCTACAGCACTCAGCAATGGCACTCCCGCCCCGATCGGCACCTCCAGTTCTGCTAGGTAGAGCATCGATCGCGCCTCCATAATTTTGCCAATCATAGGCAGCCCCATCACCAATCGATGGGTGGTGCGATCGAGGCTACGGGTTCCCAGGAGAGCCGCCCCCGCAATTAATACGACAACAACCCCAACGCTGAACAGCCAGAACAAGGGAGGAATCAGCGCGTGCAATATCGCTCCCAGCAGGAAAGCTACACTCAGCAGCATTCCGGCTGCTGTCAGCCACGCAGACCGATAAATTCTACCTTGGCGCTCTTGGCGCTCTGCTAGGGCCGAAAGTCTCCGGCAAGCTTCAGTCAAGGAGCCGCTATACTCAGCAGTTTGCACTAAGCCGATCGTCCAAGGTCCGAAGGTGCGTGGGTAGGGGGCGATCGCTTCTCCTAAATTTTTACCCTGGGCGATCGTTTCCCCCATCCTTTGCAGGCAATGTTGAAAAGCGAGATTGCCCTCCCCACCAGCCATCTCCAAACCACGCTGCACAGAGATCCCAGCGTTCAGCAGAGCCGCCAACTGGGCAAAAAAGCGCGCCTTTTCCTTTAGCGTTAATTTAGGTTGAGCAACCATTAGCCTCGTAGAAATTTCCCCAACCGATCGACTAGCGTATCCACCTTGCTCTGAGAATGCTCCAACTCAACCTTGGCTTCGGCCTCAATCCGATTCACCACATCAGCGGGCAGGTTTAATAACTGCACCAAACGCTGATAGGCTGCGGCTTCTTCCTCATTAATCTTGGCTTCTGTGGGGGTGCGAGTGCTGGAACAGATGACTTCGTAACCCAGTTTCAGCACCAGTTCTCGCTCTTCTACACTTTCCAGCTTGGGGATCAGTTCTTCTAGGGGAACATTTTGCAGCACGTAGTCTCGCAGTTCCTGTTGCAGCGTTTCTGGACGATCGCTGTCTGTAGCAAACAACTGGCTGAAGCGATCGAGCATCAAATTAACTTCTTCCATGGACAAGTGCCCATCTGCCCAGGCCATAGAGGCAACAGTTCGCAACAAAGTCAATTGTCGGGGAGTAATAGATGGAGGGGATTGAAGTGACATAAGGTTTACTCCAAGTAGAGGCAGATATTGTGACGTTCAAGATTGAATCACTCTAGCCCTGATCCTAGTTGGAACGTCCCAGCTATGTCTATCCGATCGATGCAAAACGTCATTGATTCAGCACATTAAGCCATCTGAAAGAGCGACCAGATTTTTGCCTGCTGCAAGACGATAGCGCTCTAGTAGTCTGTCAATCATTAATTGACGGGTAGCTGAAAGCCGGGGGGTTAGTTGGAGTTAAATTTTGAGGGTCTTCGACCCCTCAAAATCTTCTTGACAGAACACTAAATTATCCAGCTTAGTGAAATTCCTTCATCCCCAGCCACCCCGACAGATGGTGTTCTTGATCTGGAGAAAGGCGTTTCACCCCTACAACTTGATACCGAGTGGGCTGAGGCGGCGCAAGGGTTACAGGGCAAAGGCAGAGGTGTTCTTGGTGGAACACAGCCAGTTCGATCGTATCCCCTGGTTGGTAATCCTTGAGTCGCTCACCTAGCTGGTCAGCGCTCACTCGCAGTCCATCGATCGCCAACAGTTCATCTCCCGCATCAATTCCGGCTTGCTGCGCTGGTGCCTTAGCTTCCACAAATTTGATCATCTCCCGTCCATTTTCCGATCTCGCAGTCAAGCCCAAGTGGGGAGCAGGATCATCCTCTAAATCAGATTGGATTTTCAGCCCAAAGGGTTGCAAATATTGGTCAAAGGGTAATTCCTCCACCCCATCCACATAGCGGTGGAAAAAGTCGCCCAGGTTTGTGTCGGCGACGCACTCGATCGCCTCCTGTAGCGCTTCCGGTGTAAAACCCACTTCCGATCGCCCAAACCGTTGCCACATTAGCCGCATCACATCATCGAGCGATCGGCGGTTGCCATGGCGGGATCGGATCAGCAGATCCAGCAGGAATGAAATTAATTCCCCTTTGAGGTAATAAGAAATTTGGGAGTTGGCACTGTTGGTATCGGGGCGATAGAGCTTAATCCAAGCATCAAAACTCGACTCACTGGCAGACTGCATCCGGCGACCAGGGGTGGTTTGAAACCGCGTAATTTCCTTACCAACATTGCTCAAAAACGTTTTTGCATCATAAATTCCCGCTCGAAAGGGAATCACCAGATCGTAGTAGCTCGTCGTGCCTTCACTAAACCAGAGGGAGGGAGTGTAATTCTCTGCTTCATAGTCAAATACTTCCAGCGCCTTGGGACGAATTCGCTTCACATTCCACAGGTGAAAAAACTCATGGGCCACCAACTGCATAAAGCGCTGGTATTTATCCTTTGCCCGAAACCCAAACCGCAAGTAGATTAAAGAGCAAGCATTTTTGTGTTCCAGCCCGCCGAAGCCTTGGGAGGTGAGGTGAAGCAGAAATAGGTAGCGATCGTAGGGCAGTCCCTCAAACACCTGCGCCTCGGCTTCAATAATCTTTTGCACATCTTGCATGATGTGTTCTGGTTCCGCATTGCCCTGCCCCCAAATGGCCAATTGGTGAGGCTTGCCTAACACCTCGAACTCATGCAATTGGTGGGTGCCAATTTCAAAGGGACTATCCACCAACGTATCGAAATCAGCAGCGTAAAAGGTATGGGGCTGTCCAGGAAGGGATGGAAGGGGAGTGGTGATGCGCCAACTAGGGTCAGGAGGCACGATCGCCACAGTGATGGGATAGCGTTCAAACTTAGGTAGAAAGAAAAAGAGAGCCGCGCCATTGAAGTAGCCGTGGGTGCGATCGAGATGGTTCGTCCGCACGGTCAGTTCATTCGCAAAGATTTGATAGCGCACCGTAATGTCAGCAGGGTTAGCACCAAGGTCAGCCAGCTCAATCTGCCAGTGATTTTTGCTCACCTTACGCCAGGGCAGGGGGCGATCGGAAGTTGTCTCAGTATGGGCTGTAAAATCTTGGAGATGGCGGGCATATTCCCTAACCAAGTAGGAACCGGGAGTCCACACCGGAAATTTCAGATCCAAAAGGGGCAGCGACCAACCCTTCACCTGCAACGTCACCTCAAACAAATGGGACTCTGGGTGGGGCATCGCCACCTGATAGTGAAGGTCTAGCCCAGAGGGATGAGGGGTAGAGCGCGGCGCTGGAGGCTCAAGCTTTGTCTGATTAACCTCTCTCCTCCCTAAGTTCTCAGTCTGCTCTACTGCTGCTCCGACAACAAAATCATCCTGGTTCACAGAGACTCCTTGATGACACAACAAAATCTAACTTGTGTCGTAGATAAACACCACATAGGGCAATTGTAAGACGTAAATCTTGCCCGTAAAGGACTCCAACCTTACAATACTTCGGAAAGTTTTTGTGGAGGTGCTGGAAACCCTGTTGTACAGCCAATATAGACCCTCACCGTTCGGCTGAGCGCTCACGTCGAAGCCTAAATCCCTCTCCCACGAGGGGAGAGGGACTTCAGTCCGGCTCCCCTTCTCCCGTTCTGGGAGAAGGGGTTGGGGGATGAGGGCTAGCGATCGCAAAAATGTCCGAACTATTGACCTTATGAAGGTGGAATAATTTAATCAATCGTAATTTTGGTGCAGCTTGGCAGAGGATTCTTGCCAGTTGGGACGAGCGTCTCAAGTCCGAAAGGGCGAAACATCCGGGCAATGACCTGCTGGTCGATTCAAGGCTCTGTCTGCCGGATGCTAAGTGCGAAGCATACGCTACGCGAATGCCCCTACAGGGATAACATCTTTCTCAGAAATCTCCTAAAAGGTAATTACTTGGCTACCCCTAATTGCATCAGTTGCTTTTGGCTCGTCAGATAGATAGCTTGCCGTTCTGGATCAATCTTGATCCAACCTTTGCTATCCAGTTTTTCCATAATTTTGCTGGTCTCATCCAAGCTGATATCGGCAATATCTGCCAAATCTTGAAAGGGAATATTGAAAATTTCTGCGCCCTTGGGAGAGGGGTACCCATAGTTGTCTGCTAAGGATACCAATGTATTCGCTAGCTTAATGGCGGGTGGTTTGTGACGCATCTGAAACCGAATGTTGGTCTGCCGCAGCCGACGCACCATCAGTTGCAACATTCGGTGGTGCAGTTGAGAATCTTTGAACAAGGTCTGTACAAATCGTTGAGCGGAAATACTGACCAACTTAACAGGAGAGAGCGCGATCACATCCGTGGATCGGGGAGACTCATCCAAAATTGCCATTTCACCAAAAAAATCGCCTCGTCCCAAAATCGCCAAGGTCAGCACCGAATCTCCAGCCAGCCGACGCACCTTCACCCAGCCTGAGACAACAAAATAAACGGCGTTGCCCCACGCATCCTCCATCAGTACGGCTCTACCAGCCGGGTATTCATGCTCTACGGCGATCGAGGTCAGCAGATCCAACGTTTCTGGATTAGCCGCATTAAACAGAGGAAAAAGTTCACTAAAGGCTACGGTCTGCATGAAATATCTTTAAGGGTAGAGGGCAGGTGAGCAGCAACTAACATGATCAATGAGAATTATCAATGAGAATGCTAGAGATTAAACCATCTTGATCTAGTAATCCCATGACTCAGGCTTGAGTTACACGAACAAATGCACCAATCACGCCAACTTTGACTAAACTACGGTTCAAAACCACTAAGATTTCTGTAAAATAAAATTTGTGTGAAAGATGTAGAAGAGGGATTACATCCTGATGACTTGCCAAGAATTCTTAATCGGTAAAAATCTTGAACAACACCTGCTGAACACTTCCCTTTCCACCTCTAGCCGACAGACTTCTAGGCTGAAGGGATTTTAGATAAATTGTGTAGATGCGATCGTCAATTATCGCAGCCAATAGAAAAAAGATGATGCCTGTCAATCCCACCAAATTCTGCTGAAATCAATCCTTTGCTACCTATTTTACGAACTAAGGATCTCGACTTTAACGATCCCCATTCCCATTGTACGAGGTGGAATAGAGGTTTGAATTTTGCCTGACGGAGGAGATTTTCGACACTCAGTAGGAGCCTATCTGAAATCTTGCTGTCTTCATCTTCCACAGAAGAATCAGCCGAAATAAGCAGGCGCGTTATCCGGTTTCCATTTGATGTTGCAGCCAATGCTGGGCTTCTGTTCCGATTCAATAGGAAAACCGGATAACAGTGCATCAAGCGCCGATCGCAGGTCTTTGCCCGTGACTGGCTGGTCGTTTCCCGGACGGCTGTCGTCTAATTGCCCCCGGTATGCCAACTTTTGCTCACCGTCGAACACAAAAAAGTCTGGGGTACAGGCGGCGGTGTAAGCTTTGGACACTTCTTGGGTTTCGTCGTAGCAAAAGGGAAAGGTAAAACCAAGACCTTGGGCCATCCGCTTCAAATTCTCAGGAGCATCATCTGGGTACTTCTCAGCATCATTTGCACTAATCGCCACAATTCCCAAATCCGTGCTGGCGTAGTCCTGTCCAATTTTGGCCAGTTCGACTTCGACGTGTTTAACGAACGGGCAGTGCTGGCAGATAAACATAATGAGCAATGCTTTTTTGTTAGCGAAGGTTTCTAGGGAAATGGATTGTCCAGAAACAATATCTAGGAGGTGAAAATCTGGCGCTTGAGTTCCCAGTGCCAGCATTGTAGAGGCGGTGCGTACCATAATTAATCCCCAATCTAAGCCTTAAGTACTGAATCAAGAGTTGAAATTAATCCCAGTCAGATTTCATCCCATTGCCTTTAATTTTTAAGGCGCTTATCTCCTTAAATCGCGATCGAAAAAGCTCGATCGGAGGACAGCGTTTGCCTGTAAAGTCTGATCATCCCCATATTCAACCTTGTCTCCAATGCATCACCCATAAGGCACCTTGGCTGTCATGGGTTTTATGGAGGTGTAGAGAGGTTAATTACGATAGGGAGTAATTAACTGAGTACATACGGATCTGGAATTGATGTTATGGGCAATAGTATCTTAAGCTGAACCCTGATTGCTGATTTATTGATTAACACAACGATGTGGTAGCAAGCTAACTATTCATTTTCCAGATTACTAACTACCTATGAAGCTATTCGTTTATCACACACCTGAGCTTGTGCCTGCCGAAGGCAAGGCAGCCTGTGCGATCGCTATTGATGTGTTGCGGGCAACGACGACGATCGCCACGGCTCTGGCAGCAGGGGCTGAGGCAGTCCAGGCTTTCAGCGATTTGGATGAACTGATGGAAGTGAGCGAGGAGTGGGCGGCAGAGAAACGACTGCGAGCCGGAGAGCGGGGCGGCGCGAAAGTCACAGGTTACGATTTGGGAAATTCTCCCTTGGACTGCACGCCAGAACTGATGCAGGGTAAACGTCTGTTTATCAGCACTACGAATGGCACACGTTGCCTAGAGCGGATTCAGGGAGCGGCGGCTGTGTTGACCGCTGCATTGGTGAATCGGCAAGCGGTGGTGCGCTATCTCCTGAACCACCAACCCGAAACGGTGTGGATTGTTGGCTCTGGCTGGGAAGGCAGTTTTTCGTTGGAAGATACCGTTTGTGCTGGGGCGATCGCCCATAGCTTGATGCAGGAGAGCGACCTCGACCATTTGGCTGGGAACGATGAGGTGGCGGGGGCTGTGGCTCTGTATACCCAGTGGAACGATCGGCTCCTCGAACTTTTGCACCATGCGAGCCATGGCAAGCGGCTACTGCATTTGGATGGCGAAGATGATCTAAAATACTGCGCTCAAGTCGATGTTTTAGATATTCTACCTATGCAACAAACTTCTGGGGTTTTGATGAATCACGGGTAGAACCTAGTGCAGCTTGGCAGCAGTTTCTGACCAGTTAGGGGGATAGTTTTGAGTTTTGAGTTTTGAGTTTTGAGTTTTGAGTGCTACCCACTTATCTTCTGCCAGTCTGCACTAGACAGGTGTTTGCTTAGGGACATGTATCAAAACAAACTGCCAAGTAAAAGCCATCAAGATGGGCATGTTCTGCTTTGCCCATCCTACTCAAAGGTATTTTGTTAAGGAGATTTCCAAAACAATGTTATACCAGGCACCGGAAGGGCGTTCGCGGAGCGTGTGCTTTGCACTTAGCAGCCGGGCAATGACTTTCTGGTCGATTCAAGAACTTGTCTGCCGGATGCTTCGCCCCTAAAGCGGTGTCTTCTTTCCCGAAAATCACCTTTACTCCCATTCGATCGTGCCGGGGGGTTTGGAGGTGATGTCGTAGACGACGCGGTTTACCCCTTCGACTTCGTTCACAATCCGATTGGAGAGGGTTTCTAGCAAGTCGTAGGGGACTCGCGACCAATCGGCGGTCATGCCATCCTCACTGGAAACCAGGCGGAGGACGATCGGATAGGCATAGGTGCGCTGATCCCCCATTACGCCGACGCTGCGAATGGGGAGCAAGACGGCAAAGGCTTGCCAGAAGTCATGATAAATGCCTCGGCGATTAATTTCTTGACGCACGATATAGTCGGCTTCTCGCAAAATCTCCAGTCGTTCGACGGTGACTTCCCCTAGAATGCGGATGGCCAAGCCGGGGCCGGGAAAGGGTTGACGCTGCACGATTTCTTCTGGTAATCCCAAGTCTCGTCCCACCTTACGCACCTCGTCTTTGAACAGCTTGCGGAGGGGTTCAACGAGCTTGAAGCGTAAGTCCTTGGGCAAGCCGCCGACGTTGTGGTGGCTTTTGATTTTGACGGCGACGCGTTCACCCGATTGGGGATCAACGTTGGTGTCAGCGGATTCAATCACGTCGGGGTAGAGGGTGCCTTGGGCCAGGTAGTCGAAGGGGCCCAAACGCTTGGATTCTTCCTCGAAGACTTGAATAAATTCATGCCCAATGCGTTTGCGTTTTTCCTCTGGGTCAGTGATGCCAGCGATCGTGGCCAAAAACCGCTCCTGGGCCTTGACATACTCCACATCGATGTGAAATTGCTCCTTAAATAACTTAACCAATCGCTCTGGCTCTAGCTTCCGCATAAAGCCTTGGTCGATGAACATGCAGGTCAATTGATCCCCGATCGCCTGATGGAGTAAAAACGCCAAGCTAGACGAATCCACGCCGCCTGAGAGAGCCAGCAACACTCGCTTTTCGCCCACCCTGGCTCGGACTTCCCGAATCGCCTCTTCAATGAACACAGCGGTTGTCCAGGTTGGCTCACAGCCGCAGACGTGGTAGACAAAGTTGCGAATGAGGGCCAGACCCCCGATGGAATGCACGACTTCTGGGTGAAATTGCACGCCGTAGAGATTTTTTTCGTGGTGGGCGATCGCCGCACAGGGTGTATTGGTGGTGTGGGCCAATAGCTCAAAGCCTTCTGGGAGCCGAGTTACAGAGTCCCCGTGGCTCATCCACATCGTCGCGCCCTCTTCGACATTGGTGAGCAGTCCCGTCGGGTCATCAATGTACAGCGATGCTTTGCCATACTCAGCCCGGCTAGCCCGCTCCACCTCGCCGCCTAATTGCTGTGCCATCAGTTGCATTCCATAGCAAACTCCCAGAACTGGCACACCCAAGTTCCAAATTTCTGGGTCGCAGTGGGGCGCACCTTGGTCATAAACAGAGCTTGGGCCGCCAGAGAGGATAATGCCTTTGAGGTTGAGTTGCCGCAGTTGCTCCGCTGTGGTGCGATAGGACAACACCTCGGAATAAACTTGGGTTTCCCGAATTCGGCGGGCAATGAGTTCTGAATACTGGGAGCCGAAGTCCAAGATGACGATCATTTGGCGGTTGAGTTGCGTCACTAGCGGGGTTTGGAGGGAGGGTACAGTTTGGGTCACGGGGAGTCCTGGGGGTCGGTAGGTGCAGGGTTGAGGGGTGAGAGAGTGGGAGAGGAAGGGGGTGGGAGAGTGGGAGAGGAAGGGGGTGGGAGAGTGGGAGAGGAAGGGGG
>Ga0209181_10000928_pt1 | contig 52782 bp, 50 predicted proteins | sample MAT05_FD_187208 | JGI IMG/M metagenome (GOLD analysis project Ga0209181, IMG submission 187208) | Freshwater microbial communities from Lake Fryxell liftoff mats and glacier meltwater in Antarctica - MAT-05 (SPAdes) (version 2) | ecosystem: Environmental > Aquatic > Freshwater > Ice > Liftoff... | reverse complement strand
AATTGTTGAAAAACGTCAGGCCGAACAACAACAAATGCCCATTATAAAACGATGACAAGAACTTGCACGTCAGCGCAAAAAATAATTTGCGCCCTACTCTGTAATATACGCAACTTCCGGCACAGTTTTGTAATGATTATCAATGAGAAAATGTGCCAGGAACTTTTCTTAAATTTATAAAAAAATAAACATGTTTGAAGAGATTATTCTTAAATACTTTCATCCCGGTTATAATATTGGGGTAAAAGATATAAGAAATGTATGGTTACTGAACCAACCTCCGGTTAAACTGCCTGTTACTTTGTACAGGGGTTCGTTGGTTTACAGGTTACCAGGTTCAGGCAAACGCATCAGTTACCGCACACTTAAAAAAGACTTGATAAAGAAAACTATAATAATTCGCCAACCTGTGCAAATACTTCCTTTTTGATAAAAGCCTTAACGGTTAACTCCCAGCCCCCAATTCCAGAATCCTAATTCTCCTTCTCCTTCTCCACCCTCGTTGGTGTATCCTTTCCGCTCACAATTGTTTTGCTGCTTAATGCAATAGCTTTAATGATCTCGGCCATATTATTCATATCAAGTGTACCAATTTCATCACTCTGTTTATGATAATTGGGTTCATTGTTTGGCGCTTCTTCCATTTTAGAGGTAGAGATGGTATGCGCTGGCACACCCAGTTCGGCAAGCGTTGCATTATCACTGCGGTAAAATAAATTTTGTTTAGGGTAGGGATCGGATTCAAACTTAAATTTTGAATCTTCAAGATTGGCCTGTAGTATTTTTCCCATGTCGCTTTTTTCGTAGCCTGTTATGTAAGCGCTGTTGGTACCCCATTTACTGGTTGTGCCAATCATTTCTATATTGAACATGGCCATTACTTTATCGGGGTTAAGTTGTTTGCTGAAGTACTGGCTGCCATAGCCGCCAATTTCTTCGGCAGTAAAGGCAACAAAAATCAATGTGCGTTCATTATTTTTTAATTTACTGAAATATTTTGCCAGCATCATTACTGCAGTAGTTCCGGCAGCATCGTCGTTAGCACCGTTGTAAATGCTGTCTCCGCTAGCATCCGGCTTGCCAATACCAAGGTGATCGTAATGGCCACTAAAAACCACATACTCATCTTTTTTTGATTTGCCGGGGATAACACCCACAACATTTTTAAGTTTTTGTTCGGTGAGCTCATTTTTTATATAAAGATGTAATGAAGAAGGATTTAAATTACCTGTTAAAATAAATAGCTGCGATACAGCAGTTGCAAATTTGGCATTGCCTGTAAAGCGTTGCATATTTTTAAACCGGCGGCTATGGGCAGTGTCTATTAATATGATAAGATTTTTTTCAAGATCGAATAAAGGGAAAACGGTCTTATTAAAATCATCTCCTGCTTTTACAATTTTAATTTCATAATTCTGCATTGAGTTGATATTAATTTCGGCAGCAGTTGTATTGGCTGCAACATTGTTTTTGTTTAAAGAATCGTTGCCGAGCATACCGCTTACCTCCATTGGTTTTGCTTTTATCATAACTATATCTTGAAAGTATCCAGTTGCATTGCCCCAAAAACTAAGTTTACTTTTTGAAAATTCGGCAGCAATAAAATCAGCCGCTTTATCAATGCCTGCCGTAAAGGTTTTACGGCCCTGCATATCATCTGCCGAAAGTATTTTTTCAATACGCTCTACTTCTGTTGCGTTGATAATCTTATTAATATTCTGTGCAAAAGAATGCAGGCTTAAAAAGCCTGCACTAAAAACTAATAATATTTTTTTCATGGTTTATTTTAATTAGCAACAGTCGGAATGGCATTCACCCGGGCTGGAATTAGTAAATTAGCATATCAGCACATTATCACATTTCTACAAACTCATCATCTCCTTAAACTTTACCGCCTGCCTGCGGCTTACTTCAATTTTTTCGCCACCCTGCAGTTCCAGTAAAAGCCCGCCGTTAAAATAGGGTTCAATTTTTTCAATCATGCGCAGGTTTACAATATGCTTGCGGTTGGCACGAAAAAAAAGTTTTTCATCCAGCCTTTCTTCCAGTGCATTCAGCGATTTTAAAATTAACGGTTTGTAGCTGCCAAAAAATACCTTGGCATAATTGCCAACACTTTCAAACAGCCTCACTTCGCCCAGTTTTACAAACCAGCAGCGCTCACCATCTTTTACAAATACCTGGTCTTTATCGGTTAAAATACCACGGTTAATTCCGGCCATGGTGGCGGCCATTTCTTTTTCATCAGCCAGTTGTAATTTCTGGATGGCATCGGCCAGGCGCTTTGGCTCAACGGGTTTCATCAGGTAATCCAGTGCATTTACTTCAAAAGCCTTTAACGCATATTCATCGTAAGCTGTTGTAAAAATTACATGCGGTGCACTGTCTAATTCGGTAAGCATATCAAAACCGGTTTTGCCGGGCATTTGTATGTCCAGGAAAATAAGATCGGGAGAAAGATTTTCTATCTTCTCCAAACCTTCGGCAGCATTGGCGGCTTCGCCAACTACTTCAATTTCCGGAAACTCCAGCAACAGTTTTTTCAACTCATTTCTTGCCAGTCTTTCATCATCAATGATCACAGCCTTCTGCATAGTATACAATTTTTAAGCCTGCCGGCCTTGCTCCGCTGAAGCGTTGCGAAGGCGAGCAGGCAGGTTGAGTAATTATTAAACAAAAACGGGTAAACTTACTTTTGATTCTACCATGTTCGCATTCAGGTTTTTGATCTCAAAAAAAGCTTTACCCTGGTACATTAAATTCAGACGGTCCTGCGTACTTTTTATGCCAAAGCCCTCACCGTTGGGGTTGCTCAGCAATTGCCCGGTATTTTGTACCTGCAACTGCATAACATTATCTTTAAAAATAGCAACAACACGTACCACACCCCCCAAAACCTGTTTGCTTATGCCGTGTTTAATAGCATTTTCAACCAGTGTCTGCAGCATCATGGGCGGCACCTGCTGCTGTAAGGTATCTTCATCAATGTCAAATTCAATTTTTAATCTTTCTTCAAAACGCATTTGTTCAAGCGCCAGGTAATCTTTTACAATATCCAGTTCTTTTTCAAGCGGTACAGTTTCCGATTTTTCGGCCTGCATACTGCTGCGCAGAATATTGCTTAATTCGGTAATAGCCCGCCGTGCACGCTTTGGATTTTCATCAACCAGTGAACGTATGCTGTTGAGCGAATTAAAAATAAAATGTGGATTGATATGCGATTTGATGGTTTTTAATTCCAGTGCTTTTACGGTGGTTTCTAATTTCAGGCGGTCAAGCTGGTCGTTCCTGTTTTTTTCTACATAATGATAAACGATGTAAATAAGCATCCAGATGACGATGAGCATTAGAGTGTAATAAATACCCACCAGGTCCGATTTATTTTCGTAAATCCATTCGCCTTTTTTATTTTTTGCCCAGCCCGTTGCTTTCTTTATTTCTGAAATTCCTTTTTGAACAGAGGTGTCTTTGCTGAAAGTATTTATTTTGTAGTAAGCAAGCGAATCAAGGCCAAATTGTTTTTCCATCTTTTCAGCCTTTTCCAGCTTCTGGTTACTGTGGTATGCATCGTATGAATATCCGGAGTGTGCCTCAATATAATCGCTGCCATAGTACAGTACAGTACCTGTAGCGCCAACAGAAACAATGAACATAAAAAAAATGCGGTTAAAAGAGAATTTTAACCAGTTTGTTTTTTTTATGATAAAGCGAAGCAGGTGAGTGGTTAAAATACCACAAATCAAAAGAATGCAGAGGCTTATCAAATATTCCTTTTGGCCGCCCTGTTCTTTGAAGCGGTCGCCAAAAACCACAAAATTAAAGTATAATAAAATCAGCCCCCAAACTCCCCATCCGGTTATCTGGCAAAGCCAATATCTGACATTTGTTTTCTGCATACTGTAAAATTACCCCCCAATTTAAGGAATTTAATTGCTGATTTGATTAATGGTGATATTATGGGCTGAGAGGTTACCCATTGTCAGCATTACGTGACAAAACTGAATTTCTCCCAAAATCTTATTTTTTCAGCAGCTTAAATGCATGCGACCACCTGTTATTTAATATACCAGGCAGGCACCAAAGTATGCAAAGCGGTTCAATGGCACGGGCAGCTTCTACCTTACCCATATCTTCAGTTTCCCAGCCAAAATCGTCCAATATTTTGGTCACGGTCATTTTAGCATCCTCAGCATTACCGCAAATAAACATGGTTGGTTTTTGGCCGCCAAAATCGGGTTTATACATAAACGCATTACCCACACTGTTAAATGCTTTTACCAATTTTGCATCGGGCAGCAGTTTTTGCAACTGTTCCATCAGCGACTCATTTGTAGTAGTAAAATAAGGAAGTACTCCATTAACCGGTGGTTTGGTATGATCGATAGGATTGCTGGCATCTATAACTACCTTATCCTTAAAATTTACAATTCCCGCTGTGTTGATTACCGAAGCCATTATATCTCCCGAAGCTGCAAGTACTATCAGTTCTCCAAACATTGCAGTCTCTTCAAAGGTTCCGGCTTTTGCCGCCGGGTTTGCTGCAAGCCATTTTACAATTTCATCTTTTTGCACATCCCGGGTACCCAGCATCACGTCATGCCCTTCGGTAATAAATGCGGTACTCAATACACGGCCAACAATGCCGCTGCCTAAAATTCCGATTTTCATAAAAAATGTTTTAGTGATTAATGATTAGTTTTACAAACAGCAAAAAAATTGTTCATGGCCAACCCGAATTTAAACAATGAATCTGAATTATTAAATTCTGCTGAAAAGGAATTTGAAAATACCATCAGGCCGGCGGCTATTGACGATTTTTCGGGCCAGCCGCAAATTATTAATAATATTACCATATTTATAAAAGCCGCCAAAATGCGTGGCGAGGCGTTGGATCATATTCTTTTTCATGGCCCGCCGGGATTGGGAAAAACAACCCTGAGCCGCATTGTGGCCAACGAACTGGGTGTAAGCATACGGGAAACCAGCGGACCGGTTATTGAAAAGGCCGGCGACCTGGCGGGCTTACTCACCAACCTGGAGCCCAACGATGTTTTGTTTATTGATGAAATTCATCGCCTGAGTACTGTGGTAGAAGAATATTTATATGCGGCCATGGAAGATTTTCGCATTGATATCATGATTGACAGCGGGCCTAATGCACGTAGTGTGCAAATAAATTTAAATCCATTTACTTTAATTGGTGCAACAACAAGAAGCGGATTATTGACCGCTCCACTGTTGTCGAGATTTGGTATAAAATCACGATTAGAATATTACGACGCGGTAACGCTTAAAAATATTATCCTGCGTTCTTCAAAAATATTAAACACAAAAATTACCAGCGATGCTGCTGCAGAAATTGCAGGCCGCAGCCGTGGTACACCACGCATTGCAAACGGCTTACTGCGCCGGGTACGTGATTTTGCACAGGTTATTGGCAATGGCACCATTGACCTTGCCATTACCGACCATGCCCTAAAAGCATTGAATGTAGATAAGCATGGGCTTGATGAAATGGACAATCGCATCTTACACACCATCATTGATAAATTTAAAGGCGGCCCTGTTGGCATTACCACCATTGCAACCGCCGTTGGCGAAGAAGTAGGTACGCTGGAAGAAGTTTATGAACCATTTTTAATACAGGAAGGTTTTTTGCAACGCACTGCACGGGGAAGGGAAGCTACTGCAAAAGCTTATGAACATTTGGGAAAAAAATCGGCTTTTGGTGGTAATGAAAACTTGTTGTTATAGATACTAAATAACTGGCAGATACGTTAAACCACCGCTATTTTTTGCTGTCTCACTGCATCTACCTTATATTTCATGAAGGCAATTGCTATTTTATTTTTTTCGGCAGCTTTATTTTCAGCCTGCAACAAAAATTCTGCTTCAGTAACACCTTTACCAACCCCAATTCCCCCGGCAACCATGTATTTTCCGCCTGTTGGCAGCGAAACATGGGAAACGGTAACCCCGGAATCGCTGGGATGGAATGTGACAAAACTGAGTGATGCCATTATCTACGCCGGCACCAAAAATACTTATGGTCTCATCATTTTATATAAAGGCCGCATTGTTACCGAAAAATACTGGAATAGTTGGGATAAGAATACAGTATATTTTATTGCCTCTGCCGGTAAAAGTGTTACCGCTTTTTTAGCCGGCATTGCCCAGCAGGAAGGGAAACTGAATATCAATAATAAAACCAGTACTTACCTGGGCAACGGATGGACATCGGCACCACTAGCCAAAGAAAACCTGATAACTGTAAGGCACCAGTTAACTGTGACAACCGGTCCGGACTATAATGTTCCTGATGATAATTGTATGACACCGGCTTGTTTAACGTACAGGGCAGATGCAGGATCATTTTGGTATTACTACAATGCTCCCTACCGCCTGTTGCAGAATGTAATTGTCAATGCTACCAGCACCAATTACAATACCTATACCAAAACCAAACTGGCTGATAAAATAGGCATGAAGAATTTTACCTGGTACAATTATATTTTATGGCTTAACAGCAGGGATATGGCCCGATTTGGTTTATTGACTTTAAACAAAGGAACCTGGAATGGTACCCAGTTAATGACCGATCAAACTTATTTTTCTGCTATGATCAATACCTCCCAAACCCATAATCAATCGTATGGTTATTTATGGTGGCTGAGTGGCAAATCCTCTTTTATGGCTCCGGCTACTACCTTGGTTTTTCCTGTCTCATTAGCACCCGATGCACCAGCAGATATGATTTCGGCATTGGGCAAAGGAGACAAGAATATCTATGTCATCCCATCAAAAGACCTGGTGGTTATCAGGCATGGTGATGATACTGGCGATCAACTCCTGGGTCCATCATCTTTCGACAATGCTTTTTGGCAAAGACTGATGCAGGCTGTAAAATAAAAAGTGCCATTTTACAACGGCACTTTTAAAATCTTTATTGTAAATCTGAAGTTACTCTGTAACAACCAGCCTGAAACCATTACCATGAATGTTTACAATTTCCAGCGCAGGATCTTCTCTTAAATACTTACGCAGTTTAGCAATATACACATCCATACTCCGACCGTTAAAATAAGTATCGCTTCCCCATATTTTTTTCAAAGCAATTTCACGGCTAAGTAAATCGTTTTTGTATTCGCTCAGCATTTTCAGCAACTCATTTTCTTTGGGCGAAAGTGTTTGTGTTTTACCATCAATGATCAGCTCACGCAGGCGTGGGTTAAAATGATATTTACCCAGGTCGTATTCTGCATTCACTTCTTCGCGGTGCAATTCTTCGTTGCGCTTTAAAATAGCTTTTATCTTAAGCAGCAAAACTTCACTGTCAAAAGGTTTGGTAATGTAATCATCGGCGCCCAGTTTATAACCTTGTATAATGTCGTCCTTCATGGTCTTTGCACTTAAAAAGAACAGAGGCACATCAGGATTTACATCGCGTATTTCTTCAGCCAGTGTAAATCCGTCCATATTGGGCATCATTACATCAAGCAGGCAAAGGTCAAATTTTTCACGTTGAAAAGCAGCCAGGCCGAGTTTGCCATCTCTTTCCAATGTTACATCGTAATCATTCAATTCGAGGTAATTCTTTAAAACCATGCCAAGGTTTGTATCGTCTTCGCAAAGTAGAATCTGGGGTTTAATTGGGTCCATTTTTTTTAGGTTTGATGCAAATAAAATTAAATCAAAGTTTATACAGCGAATATAGTGCCTAATTTTTTGTTAAAGGTAGATTTGCCCGCAGATTTCGCAGAATACGCAGGGCGGCTTTCCTTTTTTCAGCGAACTCTGCGGGCAATTTATTTTTTCTTTAGAAATTTTTTATCGGTAAGTGTTTTCAGGAAAGCAACGATATCTTTCTTTTCTTTTTCGGACAGATTCAACGGGCTTTTTAAAGCATCATCTATATTTATGGCATCATGTACAAATTTTTGTGGATTGTTGTAATACTCCACCACTTCTTCCAGCGTTTTAAACATGCCATTGTGCATATAAGGTGCTGTAACGGCTATATTACGCAGGCCGGGTGTTTTAAATTTTCCCAGGTCGGTTTCTTTATTGCTGAGGTTGAACAAGCCTGCATCGTTTAAATCTTTTCCATTATAAAGGCCAATGTTTTTAAATTCATCTGTTGTAAAATCTTCCATGCGGTGGCAATCAAAACATTTTGCTTTATCGCCTACAAATAATTCCCTGCCTCTTTCTTCTGCTGCAGTTAATTTTTTCAAATTATTGCTCCAGTCGTCAAATTTGCTGTCAACGGTCTCCAATGTTTTTTCGTAGGCTGAAAAAGCAGCCGCAAGGTTTTTAGCATCTGGCTTTTGTCCGAATATTTTTTGAAACAATTGTTTGTATTCTCTGGACTGGTTCAACCTTTTAACCGCTTCTTCAATGGGCAATCCCATTTCATCAGGATTTTGGATGGGCATTAAAGATTGGTCTTCCAAACTCGAAGCCCGGCCATCCCAGAAATAATAAGGCCGGTTTTTCATGTTTAAAACCGATGGGGTATTGCGTTTGGTTAGTTTGCCTGCAATGCCCACACTAAAAGCAACGGTATCTGCAAAAGCAAATTTTGGTATGTGGCAACTGGCACAGCTTACGGAAGAATCTGCGGAAAGTATTTTTTCGGAAAAAAGTTTTTTGCCAAGGGCAGCTTTTGTTTTAATGTCTATATTTTCTTCATCAAAAAAAGAACTGATTACAACAATTGTAAAAACGGCTGCTAAAAAAGAGAGGACTGTTTTTTTCATTACCACAAATTTAGCACTATGGTTGTAAAAATCTTCACCAACATATAAATTACTGTTTGTACCTTTCAAAAAAATAATTTTCTATGGCAAACAAAGAAGCACCTTCCTACCGTACAGGCAGATTTATAGAAGCTATAAAAAACGGATACACGTTTAAAGGCGAATCTGTAAAAATTGGTGCCGCTGTGCTGGATGGAGAGCTGGTGCCGGAAGCTGGCATTTATCTGCCTCTTAAAACTTTAAACCGTCATGGCCTTATTGCAGGTGCAACTGGTACAGGCAAAACAAAAACCCTGCAGGTTATCAGTGAGTTTTTAAGCGATAACAGCGTGCCGGTTATGCTGATGGATATAAAAGGAGATTTGAGTGGCATTGCCGCCATGGGCGAAACAAACGACAAGATAAAAGAACGCTACCAAAAACTGAATATTGAATATAAGCCGGCATTGTTTCCGGTAGAACTGATGACATTGACCGGACAGAAAGGGGTTCATTTAAGAGCAACGGTAAGTGAGTTTGGCCCCATCTTATTAAGCAAGATTTTAGCGCTGAACGATACACAGGGCGGTGTGGTAGCTATGATATTTAAATACTGCGATGATACAAAACTGCCTTTGCTGAACCTGAAAGATTTTATTAAAGTGCTGCAATACATTGGTGACGAAGGCAAGGCCGAAATTGAAAAACAATACGGAAAAATTTCAACCTCATCAACAGGAACTATTTTACGCAAAGTGATTGAACTGCAGCAGCAGGGCGCTGATATTTTCTTTGGCGAAAGAAGTTTTGAAGTAGATGACCTGATGCGGATTGCAGACGATGGCAGGGGAATGATTAGTGTGTTGCGTGTTACCGATCTGCAGGACAAGCCCAAACTCTTCTCCACTTTTATGCTGCAGATGCTGGCCGAACTATATGCCAGTTGCCCCGAGGAAGGCGATATGGACAAACCCAAGCTGGTGATGTTTATTGATGAGGCTCACCTTATTTTTAATGAAGCAAGCCCGGCATTGCTGCAGCAGATTGAAACGATTGTAAAACTGATACGCTCAAAAGGCATTGGTATTTTCTTTTGTACACAAAACCCGATGGATGTGCCTGCGAGTGTTTTATCGCAACTGGGTTTAAAAGTGCAACATGCCTTGCGTGCCTTTACTGCTGCTGATAGAAAAGTAATAAAACAAACGTCAGAAAATTATCCCGAAACTGAATTTTATAAAACAGAAGATTTAATTACCCAAATGGGAATTGGTGAAGCATTGATTACCATGCTGAACGAAAAAGGTATTCCCACACCGCTGGCACACACCATGCTTTGTGCACCACGCAGCCGTATGGATGTGTTGACGGACTCCGAGATTGATGCCATCAATACCAAATCGAAGATGGTAGCCAAATACAACAAAACTATTGATAGTGAAAGTGCTTACGAAATACTAACTGCCAAGCTGCAGGAAGCTGCTGAAAAATCAGCGCAGGGAGAAGCTGAGGAGACTACATCCTCAACAAAAAAATCAGTTAAAGAACCAGAATCAGCTTTAGAAAAAGTGGCAAATAATACCATTGTAAAAAGCATGATGCGTACTGCCGGCACTACTATTGTTCGCTCTTTATTAGGCGCTTTAGGCTTGGGTGGCCGTAGCAGGAGTTCGAAAAGTAAAGGTTGGTTTAGTTAAGGACATTACAGATTATTTACTGGTGCCGGTTTAACAGCCGGCATTCGTATTTTTACAGTATGAGAAAATTGCAGTCCGCTTTTAATCACCGCTTTGGCCCGTTGGTAGTTTTGGCCCTGATAGTTTTTACACTGAGTTTTGTTACCCGTGTAACTTTATTGATTGTAAGCTGGCCAAACCTGGAGTTGAGTTTTTTACGGTTTACCGGTATTTTTTTTATCGGATTTTTTTATGACATCATAGTCTGGAGTTTCTTTGCCATACCCATTTCTTTTTATTGCTGGCTTATGAAAGACAGTTGGTATCAAAAAAAATGGCAACGCATACCGCTCTTTTTTCTTTTCTTTTTAATTACGCTGATACTGGTTTTAAATGTAGGTGGCGAAATCATCTTCTGGGACGAATTTAATGTGCGCTATAATTTTATTGCAGTTGATTACCTGGTTTACACAACCGAGGTGTTGGGAAATATATGGGAGTCGTATAACATACCGCTGATAGGTGCTGCTGTTATTGTTGCTGTTGTTATTATTCTTTTTATGGTAAGAAAAAAGCTAGCAGCTTCACAGCAGGTTAGTATGCGTTTTGGAAAGCGTACTGTTTTCTTTTTTGTTTTTATGCTGATACCGGTTGCCGGTTATTTTTTAGTGAACAACCGGGTTAAAAATATCAGCGGCAATAATTATGTAAATGAACTTGGGGGCAATGGCATTTACGAATTTGGTTCTGCCTTTTGGAACAACGAGATTGATTACAATAAGTTTTACGCCACCCAAAACGATACTGCCAATTTTAAAATACTGCGCAGTATGTTGCAGGCACCTAATGCAACCTTTGGCAATGATCTCCTGAGTGTTGAACGCAAAATACAAAACGATAGTCCGGAACACAAATGGAACGTTGTACTCATCAGCGTTGAAAGTTTTAGCGGCGATTATTTGAAACGTTTTGGAAATACAGAAAATATTACTCCATATCTTGATTCACTGATTCCACATGGTTTATGGTTTGATCAGTTTTATGCATCCGGTACCCGTACGGTAAGAGGGCTGGAAGCCTTGTCTATGGCCATTCCGCCAACACCCGGCCAGTCAATAGTGCGCAGGCCCGATAATGCGGATATGTTTACCATGGGCAGTGTTTTAAAAGCAAAGGGATATGAAGTGAATTATATTTACGGTGGCAATTCTTTTTTTGATAATATGGGTAAATATTTCAGCAACAGCGGTTATAAAGTGCTGGATAAAAGAGATATTCCGGATAGTATGGTGCACCTTACAACTGCCTGGGGAGCCGATGATGAAGCAGCTTTTAATTTTACCATTCAGCAATGCGATAAAAGTTTCAGCAGCAACAGGCCGTTCTTTAACCATATTATGACGGTGAGCAATCACCGGCCATACAGCTATCCCCAGGGAAGAATTGATATTGATCCAAAGTATCAATCCATACAAGGAGCGGTTAAATATACTGACTATGCCATCAATAAATTTATTAAAGATGCTCAGCAAAAACCATGGTTCAATAATACGTTGTTTGTGATTGTTGCAGATCATTGTGCAAAAAGCGCAGGCAAAACTGATTTGCCGGTAAACCGATATCATATTCCCTGTATTATTTATGCCCCTCAATTGGTACAGCCTGCTATTGAAAGCAGACTGGTTAGCCAGATTGACCTTGCACCAACGATTTTGGGATTATTGAACCTGAATTATACAAGCCGGTTTTTAGGTTATGACATATACAATTTGACGGCTGGTAATGAACGTGCATTTATCAGCACTTACCAGGATATGGGTTATATTAAGGATGGTAAGCTGGTTATTTTGTCTCCGCATCAAAAAATAAAAAGCGTTACTCCAGATTTTACCAACGGTGCAAACGTTAGCATCCCAAACGTAAACATGCTTGTAAACGAAGCAATTGCGTGGTATCAGGGAGCAAATTATCTGTATAAATCAGGTAAGTATCGTATTACTCAATAAATGGCTAAATATTATTCTAAGTAATGATAATCAACTAGTTAATCGATTTTCGGAATAGGTATTTCTACCCGTTTTATATAAAATTGTAAATTTTTTTAATTAAAATGTTGTACAATAGTAAAAACCACATTATCTTCGTTTCGGTTTTTCATAGGATATTGGATTTTAAAGCGGGACTAGATTTCTATCTTGGTCCCTTTTTTTTATTTTTACACCCTATGTTTTTGCTGAATAACTCAGCTTCCCATCTTTATCAGTTTTTATTTTTTCCTCTGCAAGCAGGTAGTTAATTACTTTCCAAACCTTATCTTTTTTTATACCTTTCAGTCTTATCAAAATTTCTTCAACCGAAAGATATTGGTCTTTGGTGCAATTAATAATCTGGCCTGTAATTGCATTAAACTCTTCTGTTGAAATATGCAAACCTTTTTCATTAATGCAGTTATCACAAATGCCGCAGGCTTTAATTTTTACCGGGGTAAAATAACCGGCAATAAACTGGCTACGGCAACCGCTTTCTTTTTTTATATAGCCAATCATGGCACTTACCCTGTCCTCAAAATTTTGTTTTCGTTTTAAATAATCAACAATGTTAACCTGGTAGTTATCATTGTACATGCGGTTTTGTAACAGGGTAATTTGTGGGTTCTCTTTTTGTGCCGAATAACTAATGATTCCATGATTATGCAGCTTTTGCAGATCGAATTTTAATACTCCTGTATCTGCCTGTATAAATTTTGCCAGCTTGCTTTCATATACAATTGCCGGAAAATCAAAAATACCCTCATAAGACCTCAGCAGCCCTTTGATCAACGGTTCCAATTCCGAATGCTGTTTTTCAAAATCGGTTAATTCTTCCCTGTTAGTTGTAAAAACTATAGTAGATGGTTTAAAAAAAACTTCATTAAAGCTAATGATATCTTCCTGCTCTAAAGCCTTGATGGCGTATGTAGCAGTTAGTATGTTTAACTTAAAAGCAGTTGAAAAAACGGAGATGTCAAAATCGTAACTTAAACCTTCGCCGGTTCCAGCGGCAATTTGCAGATGGTTCATCAGGCCTATGTAAACTTTTTTAATAGTAGCTTCTTCCGGATAGCGGATATCGGATTGCTCATGCAGGTTTTGAATTTCTTTGTCGTTGTTGAGCAAAACGGCATAGGCCCTTTTTCCATCTCTGCCAGCACGCCCGGCTTCCTGATAATAATTCTCCAGGCAATCCGGTACATCGTAGTGAACTACAACTCTTACATCGGGCTTGTCTATACCCATACCAAATGCATTGGTGCTTACAATAACTCTTGTTTTATTACTGATCCAGTTTTCCTGTTTTTTATTTCTTTCCTCATTGGTTAAACCTGCGTGGTAATAATCTGCATTAACAGCATTTAGTTTAAGTAAGTCGGATATCTCCCTGGTGTGTTTGCGGCTTTTGCAATAAACAATGGCAGTGCCAGGTACATTTTTAAGTATCTCCAGTAATTTGTTTTGTTTAGATGGAACATTAAAAACAGAATAGGAAAGATTAGGCCTTTCAAACGATTGTTGAAATACTTTCCATGAATCATCAGAATTTGTATTTAAAGTCTGCTTTAAATTATTAGAGTCTTTAAATCCCCCCTTTGGGGGGTGTGGGGGCTTCAATTTATCACAAATATCGTCCTGCACAACTTTAGTAGCCGAGGCCGTAAGTGCCAACACCGGCACATCGGGCAGCAGTTCACGCAAGGCTGCAATACGCAAATACGGCGGCCTGAAATCGTAACCCCATTGTGAAATGCAATGTGCTTCATCAACAGCCAGCAAATTAATATTCATGGCCGGCAGCATTTCTAAAAATAGATTTGTTTCTAAACGCTCTGGAGAAACATACAGGAATTTATAATTACCATAAGCGGCATTCTGTAAAGTTTTTTTTATTTCTATAAAACTCATGCCGGAATAAATGGCCAAAGCCAGAATTCCTTTTTTCTTCAGGCTTTCAACCTGGTCTTTCATTAAAGCAATAAGCGGACTTACTACCAAACATATTCCATCCTTTGCCATGGCCGGTACCTGGAAACAAATAGATTTACCACCGCCGGTTGGCAGCAATGCCAGCGTGTCTTTTCCATCCAGTACTGCATTGATGATATCTTCCTGTAGCGGACGGAAAGTATCGTAACCCCAATATTGTTTTAGTATTGTAAACGGCGTTGTCATAAGTGCATTCTGAATTTTTAATACACTTCATCATGAGAACCAATATTTACCAGGATGGCAGTATTATCAGTTTCAAAACCAAAAATTATTCTTAAATCAGATTGTATACTAAAGGACCAAAGCTCTTTTTTATTTCCCGAAAGTTTATGAGATTTTAGCACGGGATTAAATGGGTTATTTGAAAAAAGAAGCAGCGAATTTAAAATATCAAATGCACAATCGGGGTTTCTCTTAACTAATTTATTGAAAGCTTTTTTAAAATGGGGCGTAAACTTTAAAGTTGTCATTTCTCTAATAGCCATTTAGAGATTTCATCAATATTAGTTGAAGAAAACAGTTTCCCTTCTTTACTGTCAGTTAGCGCCTGTTTATATTGCTGCAAGTACAGCTCCCGTTTTTTTTCAATCAGCAGTTTATTGATAATATCCCTCATCTCTTCCATTTGCTCAGTTTCTAAAGCAGCAACTTCATCTACAATATCTGTAAATCTTGGCATAAAAAATTATTTGATTATCAAATTTACTAAAACTAAACCACTTTCTTAAACTTAAGCCAGATAGAATTTATCGCCAGCACCACATCGCTGAAACCCATGGCCAGCGCAGCAAGGCCGGGTTGCAGTAAACCTGCAGCAGCAATGGGGATGGCAACAATATTGTAAATAAATGCCCAGAACAGGTTTCCCTTAATTGTTTTAAAAGTGTGTTTACCCAGGCCTAAAGCCAGCGGCAAATGCTGAATGCCTTTGTTCATTAAAACCACCTGCGCACTTTGCACGGCAAGTTGTGTTGCATCGCTCATGGAAATGCCGATGGTTGCTTTTGCAAGTGCAGGCGCATCATTAATGCCATCGCCAACCATGGCAACCGGTGCTTCACTGTTTAATTGTGTAATGATCTGTAATTTCTCTTTTGGTGTTTTTTCAGCATACACTTTATCAATGCCTAAAATATCAGCAATTTTTTTTGTTCGCTCTGCACTATCACCACTTAATAAAATGGTTTGTATGTTTTTTGAATGCAGGTAGCAGATCACTTCCTTTGCTTCTGGCCTTATCTCGTCTTCCATGTCAAACCAACCAACCAGTTTTTCATTCTGTAATAAATAAGCTGTATGCGATGAATCTTCTGTAAGTGCTGAAGCTATTTTATAAGAACCTAATTGGTAAATATTGCCGGTTGCATCTTCAGCCTTCATACCCAGCCCTTTTATTTCTTCAACCTTTTTCCAGTTGATTGGGTTGTTGCTTTTCCAATCAATAGTTAACGCTTTTGCAACGGGGTGATTGGAATATTTTTCCAACGAGAAAACAATCTGCTTAAATAAATTATCATCTAAAGAACTTTTCCAATTGCTTATGCTCATTTGTCCTTTGGTGAGTGTGCCGGTTTTATCAAAAACAACGGTTGTAATACTTTTAAACAACTCAAGGCTTTTTGCGTTGCGGAATAAGATGCCGTTTTTTGCAGCCCTGCCCAGCCCAACAGCAATGGCAGCAGGCGTTGCAAGCCCCATGGCACAAGGGCAACTGATAACCAACACAGCAATACTCCTCATGAGCGAATTGGTGCCGCTTATATCAAAAGCAAAATAATTTATTAAGAAAGTAAGCACTGCAATTCCTAAAACAGCGGGTACAAAAATGGCACTGATCTTATCGGCCAGTTGCTGTATGGGCGGCTTTTCTCCCTGTGCCTGCTTTACCAACGTAAGTATATTGCTGAGCACTGTATCTTTTCCTACCGCAGTAACCTGTGCTTTAACAGTTCCATCAGTGATGATGCTTCCACCCATTAATACATCTTTTTTTATTTTGTGAATGGGTTTGCTTTCGCCAGTTAGCAATGCCTCGTTTACGTGCACATCGCCCCATAAAATTTTACAATCAATGGGAACCTGTTCACCTGTTTTTATTAAGATGAGATCGCCCACATGCAACGTTGTATTCTCAACAGGAAAGATCAGTTCTTTGTGCTCCTCATCAAAAGCAATCATGTTGGCCATTACTTTCTGGTGCGAAGCCAGCTTGTTCAGTTCATCCTGTGTTGATGAAACCGATTTATGTTCTATCCATTCGCCCAAAAATACCAGGGTGATGATGGTGGCAGTGGTTTCGTAAAAAATATAATCCATGCCCAGGTTGCCAATGCTGCCGATTAAACTATAAACAAAAGCAGCGGTTGCGCCAATGGCAATTAATACATTCATGTTGGGAATTCCGTGACGTAAACTTTTAACAGCACTTACGCCAAAATAACCCATACCAACCAGGTAAACCGGAATACAAATTGCCAGTTGTATCCATGGGTTCATAAGGAAATGAATATGCCAGGGCAACATGTGTAACATCAGCACTAAAGTAAATGGCAGACAGAACAGGAAGCGTTGTAAGTGATTGGAAAAAAAAGTGGTTTGTGGTTTGTGGTTTGTGGTCTGTTGTTCGTTGACAACCTTGTAACCTAAGTCATTTATTCCTTTAGTAAGTTGATCTTTTGTTTTATTACCGTTCAGTTCAAAACTTACTTCGCCGCCAATAAAATTCACTTTTACATCCTTCAATCCCTCTTTTTCTAGATACCGGTTAATGGTTAATGCACAGTTGGTGCAGGTCATTCCTTCTACTTTCCAGTCAACTTTTTCCATAATGCAAAATTATTCTTTGATATTGTGACACGATTACTAATGAAGGAAAATATCTTTGCAACATGGAGGTAAATTTTTTACTAAAAGAGATAGACGCTGCTGCCAAAACGCTGCTGGCCCAAACCGGCCATTACAAAGTAATTGCCTTTCATGGCGAAATGGGTGCCGGCAAAACCACTTTTATAAATGCGCTTTGCCGGGCAATGTGGGTTGAAGATGTTGTGAGCAGTCCCACATTTTCCATCATCAACCAATATAAAACAAACAAGGGAGATACGGTTTACCACATGGATCTGTATCGTATTAAGGATGAAAAGGAAGCGATGAATGCCGGTGTGGAAGATTGCCTGTACTCCGGCAATTTATGCCTGGTTGAATGGCCGGAGAAAGCGCCGGGGATTTTTCCTGATGACACTTTGCATGTAACAATAACTTCCGTTGATGATAATACCCGAAAGCTGAAATTTAATTTGTAAATTGTACCCTTTCAATTTTATTGTTTATGGCAACTTCAAAACCCTTTATATCTCCATCATTTAGTTACGAAACCCTGGAAGAAACCCTGGACATAAAACCCAAGGGTGCAGAATTGTGTATCGGCATTCCCACAGAAAATTCATTTAACGAAAACCGAATTGCGCTTACGCCGGAGGCGGTTGGTGTAATGATAGCCAACGGGCACCAGGTAATAGTGGAAACCAAGGCCGGCGACGGAGCCAGTTACAGCGACAGGGATTACAGCGAAGCGGGTGCAAAAATAGCCTACGATAAAAAAGAAGTTTTTGAATGTGATATAATTGTAAAAAGCGCCCCGGTAAGTGAAAGCGAATGTGAGCTGTTGAAGCCAAATCAATTCATTATTTCGCCCATTCACATGGCGGTTATGAAACGGGAAATTCTGCTGAAGATGATGGAAAAAAAAATTACTGCACTCAGTTTTGAAAATTTAAAAGATGATACGGGGCATAACCCGATTGTACGCAGTATGAGTGAGATTGCAGGCAGTGCAGTGATGTTGATTGCAGGGCAGTATTTAAGCAAAACAAACAACGGAAAAGGTGTTTTGGTAGGAGGCATCAGCGGTATACCGCCTACAAAAGTTATTATTATTGGTGCCGGTATTGTGGGCGAATATGCCGCCCGTACAGCCCTGGCCATGGGTGCCAGTGTAAAGATTTTTGATAACAGTATTTACCGGTTAAAACGTTTGCAGAATAATATTGGTGTACGTATGTGGACATCGGTACTGGAGCCTAAAATTTTAGCCAAGCAACTAAAAACCTGTGATGTGGCGGTTGGTGCATTGAGCGGTGCCGCTGGCAGAACACCGGTAGTGGTAACAGAAGAAACCGTGAGTAACATGCGGCCGGGCAGCGTTATTGTTGATGTGAGTATTGACCATGGAGGTTGTTTTGAAACCAGTAAAGTAACCAGCCACGAAAAACCTGTTTTTACAAAGTATGATGTGATACATTATTGCGTACCCAATATTCCCAGCGGTTTTGCCCGTACAGCCAGCCAGGCCATCAGCAATGTGTTGATGCCGCTTATGCTTGAAACCGGCGATGATGGCGGCATTGACCATATTGTGTGGCATAAAATAAACATACGCAGCGGCATTTATTTATACAAGGGAAGCCTTACCAATTTTTATTTAAGCGAACGGTTTGATTTGAAATTTACTGATTTGAATTTGCTGATAGCGAGTAAGAGATAATTTTGAATAGCATCTCCGGCAATCTGAATACTTCACAGTTGTAACCAATGAAAGAAACTACATTTAAAATATTATCAGCAGAACTGATAGATAAGTATTGCGGTAATGTAACTGCTGAAGAACTCAATACATTTAAAAATCTTCAAGAAAGCGAAATAACCATTGATAGTTTTAGTTTTTACACTTCGGTATCGGCTGTTTTTTCTTCTAAAATTGAAGGGGAAGATATTGAACTGGATTCTTACGTAAAATACAAAAGGTTTGGTATAGAATATCTGCCCGATTACACACAAAAAATTGACGACCTGTATAATGCCTATCAGATTGCAAAAACTGAAAAGTGCAATAAGGCAAATATCGCAGCAGCACATGCCACGCTTACAAAAAATATTTTATCCAAAAGCAAACAGGGTAAACTAAGAACCGGTAACATGTACGTTACAACCACCGATGGCAGAATTGAATATGTTGCGGCATCTCCTTATGGGTTGGAATCTGAATTAGATAAATTATATTCGGACATGGAGGTTTTGTTGGGCTTAGATTTAACAGTTCAGGAAGTATTTTTTTTTGCAACCTTAATTCATTTAGTTTTTGTAAAAATTCACCCGTTTGATGATGGTAATGGAAGAACATCGAGATTGATTGAAAAATGGTTTTTGGCTGAAAAGCTGGGAGAAAAGGCCTGGCTTATTCAATCGGAAAAAAATTATTACTTACAGCACCAGACTTATTATAAAAACATCAGGTTGTTGGGTATTGAATACGAGGTTTTAGATTTTACAAAAGCGCTGCCTTTTTTGTTAATGCTGCCGCAGGCCTTAAATATCGACCACTAATTTTTCTTATTTGTAAGCCTGTATCTCAATCACCTCCTCACAAAAACCATATTCTTCTTTTACATTGCTGCTTACAATTACCAGTTTATCTTTTGTGTAATTGGCAATGAGCGAAAGGTACAATGCAATTCCATCAGCATCTAAATTGGTAGTTGGTTCATCCAATAAAAGAATGGGTGTATTGCTGAAGAAAGCCTGTGCCAATTTCAGGCGTTGTTTCATACCACTGCTGAAATAACGGAGTTGTTTATTTACTGCATTTTCTAATCCAACAATTTTCAGCATCTCTAAAATACTTAAAGATGCTATCAATGGTTTAAATTTTGAATGGAATTCCATCATTTCTTTAGCAGTCATTTCTTCAATCAGTTCCAGGTAAGGTGCAGCAATGGAAATGTTTGCATAATGCTTTTCGTTGGGGATTGATGTACCACCGGGCCCTGCGGGTTGCCCGTTGTTATATTCAATTGTTCCTTCGTTGTGTAAAGTAGCACCTGCTATTACCTGCAGCAGCGTTGATTTTCCGGATCCGTTGGGGCCCGTGATGGCATACTTTTTTCCGGAAGTAAATGTGTAGGTGCAATGGCGGAAGATCCACTCACGGTTGTATCGTTTGCCTACATTATTCAACCTCACCCCAACCTCCCGAAGAATCGGGCCAGGCTCTCTCCCAAGGAGAGGGAACTCAATTTGGGAGTTCAATTCTGTCTGGCTCATAATGGGAGTAATATTGAGTATTTTCTTCGCTTAAGTCTTCGCAATTTCCTCCCCCTTGAGGGAGATAGAGGGGGCTGGCGGAGGCGTTTTTTACTCATCCTCTGCACTTCCTTTTGTAAACCGCTTAATGATACCACGGCCACTTTCCCTGATGAATGTTACAATTTCGTCACGCTCATCGGTTGCCGGTAATTCTTCTTCAATAAAATTAAGTGCTTGCGAAGTGTTGAGTGATTTGTTGTAAATAATGCGGTAGATATCCAGTATTTTATTGATCCTGTCCAACGAAAAACCTCTGCGCTTTAAGCCTACAGAGTTAACACCGGCATAACTTAATGGCGTGCGGCCTGCTTTTATGTAAGGTGGCACATCTTTTCCAAAAAAAGATCCGCCACTTATAAAACAATGTTGGCCAATCTCTACAAACTGGTGAACAGCACACATACCGCCCAGTATGGCATAATCACCAATGGTAACGTGGCCGGCCACCTGCGTGTTGTTGCTTAGTATGCAGTTATTGCCAACAATACAATCGTGGGCAATATGGCTGTATGCCATTATCAGGCAATTGTTACCAACTTTGGTTGTCCATCGGTCTTTACTGCCCCTGTTTATTGTTACAAATTCACGAATGGTTGTATTATCGCCGATTTCTACCGTAGTATGTTCACCTTCGTATTTAAGATCTTGTGGAATAGCTGCAATTACAGATCCCGGGAAGATGCGGCAGTTTTTACCCACTCTTGCTCCTTCCATAATAGTTACATTGCTCCCGATCCAGGTTCCTTCTCCGATTTCTACATTTTGATGTATAACGCTGAAAGGATCAACCTTTACGTTGGTAGCAAGATTGGCATTGGGATGAATGTATGTATGCGGATGAATCATAAATAATGTGCTAATGAGCAAATAGGCAAATGTGCAAACATGCAAATAGGCAAATGTGCAAATGGACCAGAACGCGATTGTTTAAAATTATTAATTAATTCGCTTAAAATATTTCCAAGTAATAAATTACGTGTTAACTGAGTGATTTGTTATAACTAAATTAGTGTTTTGCTTTCAATTCGCAAATTTGCATATTTGCAAATCTGCAAACTAGCCCTTAATTTCTTTTTGCCAATTGAGCAGTTAAATTGGCTTCGGTACATAATTTATTGCCAACATAAACACTTCCTTTCATTACACATATTCCGCGGCGTATTGGTTCTGTCAGTTCCATTTTTAATATTAACGTATCGCCTGGCACAACTTTTTGCTTGAATTTGCAATTATCTATCTTTAAAAAATAAGTATCATACTGTCCGTCGGGCATGGCATTAATACACAGCAGGCCGCCGGTTTGTGCCAACGCTTCAATTTGCAAAACACCCGGCATTATTGGGTTTCCAGGAAAATGTCCCTGAAAGAAGTATTCATTTACCGTTACATTTTTTATACCTACAATCACCGTGTCGGTCAGCTCAATTATTTTATCAACCATAATAAAAGGAAAGCGGTGTGGCAAAGTTTTCTCTATCTGCTCCTGTGTATAAACCGGTTCCTGGTTTGGGTTATATACCGGGATATCTTTGGTATGCTTGTTCTTTTTTATGTATTGTTTTATTTTTTTTGCAAACTCCACATTGCTGCTGTGACCGGGCCTGTTTGTAATAATATGCGCTTTAATGGGATATCCAATCAATGCCAGGTCGCCAACAACATCCAAAAGTTTGTGACGGGCCGGCTCATTTGCAAAACGAAGTTCCAGGTTGTTCAGGTAACCTTCACTTATTTCCATTGTATCTCTGCCAAAGGCTTTTGCAAGCCTGTTCATTTCATCGTCGGTCACCGGTTTATCAACTACTACAATTGCATTATTTATGTCACCGCCCTTTACCAGGTTATTATCCAGTAACATTTCCAGCTCGTGTAAAAAGCAAAAAGTGCGGCATGGTGCAATTTCATTCTGAAAATCTTTCATCGTTTTCAGGCTGGCATGTTGTGTGCCTAAAACCGGACTGTTAAAATCTATTAGTGTGGTAATTTGATAATTAACAGCCGGCAGCGCTGTCATTTCCACTTTCTTCACTTCATCAAAATAAGAAATATTGGTATCGATAGTGTACCACACTTTGGTAGCATCCTGCTCCAGTACGCCTGTTTTCTCAATAATTTCTACAAAGGGTTCGCTGCTTCCGTCTATAATGGGAATTTCAGGACCGTTCAATTCTATTAGGCAATTATCTACCCCCATACCAACCAATGCTGCCAATATATGCTCCACCGTACTTACTTTGCAATCGCCTTTTTCTAAAGTTGTTCCTCTGGATGTATCTGTAACTAAATCGCAATCAGCTTTAATGATTGGAGAATCGGGCAGGTCGGTACGCTGGAACTGGTAACCAAAACCCGGATTGGCAGGGTTAAGGATCATATCAACATTGATACCCGAATGAAGGCCTGTACCTGATATGCTTACAGGGTTAATTAATGTATGTTGCTTATCTGGATTAAAATTTTTATCCATGTGTGCTGATGAATTTTGTTGGCAAAGATATTTAAAATATGCTGCCAGCGCACTTATGAAAGCATGTAGTTGGAAAGCCGGTTAAAACTGTATCTGGAAGCTGCCAAAAATACCAAACTTAGAGCTAGTGCCTGCATAAGAGGGCGAAGGGGAAAGTCGCCATATAAAGTCGAGGCGGAACACTTTGAAGATATTATCAATACCGGTACCTACCTCTAAATATGTTTTTCCATTCAGTGTTTTAAAAGTATTTGTTTTATTATTGATTGCGGTGTTTTCATCACTTAACGAACCCCAAAGTGATTTAACTGTATAAAACTGCCGCCATTTTAATTTACGGGTAAGCGGTATAAAACGGAATAGCCCTGAACCGATATTATGCTCCATATTAACGCCTGCATATTTATCACTTAAATATTCGAACCTGTTCATCAGGTTAAATGCAAAAGGATTATAATAAAAAAGATCATTGCCGGGATGATTTTCAAGGTTAGTAAAAGGTAAAGCACCATTTATTTTTCCGCCATAAACCCTGTAATAAAGAACACCAAACGGCGATATTTTCATCATATCTTTTATAAGAATAGAATATTTTGTGTAATTATAAGCGCTGTTAAAAACGCCTTTTAATCCTTTTGAAAACATCAGCTCTACCACAGGATATTTTGTGCCAATAGAATAACGGTTATAATCAGTTTCAATAAACCTTTCAAGATATGCAAAACGGAGCTTTAAAGCCACTTCAAAATTTGTAAGTGGCTTACCGCTGGCTACTTTAAAAGATGTTAAAGGCGGCAGGTTATTTGATAATGGTGCGTATTGCCTGTGCGATACAAATAACTCTGTTGAAAATCCTTTACCCAGGTCGCTGGATGCATCAAAACTTAGTTCTTTTACATTGATTAATTTTCTGCGGTTATTAGGTTTTCTGATGGCAAGTGCAAAAATATTATCCTGGCTTATTTCGCCAACCTGGCTAATGCCATAATCAATGTCATCACGGTATGATAGGTGCAACCTTACCCTTTTAGGTGCTCGTTGTACAATCCAAAAAGCTTCTGCCTGACCTTTAAATCTTTTATCTCTGAAGCCATAAGCCAGGTAGCTATGCAGGTATACATTTTTAAATAATTTTTTGTTGGTGCCCAGGTCAAAACGTAATCTTGTACCTTGAATGCTATCGAAAGTTACCCATTGTAACCAGGGACCTATTTCAAATTTTCCAACATCGTGATAGCCACCAGCCAGAAATTTTAAATTTTTCTGTAGCCTCTGAAATTTGGGCATTGCTGTAAGCTTATCAATGGTGGCATAAATTGCTTTTTCATTTTTAGATAGGGTATCGTGCCGCAGGTTAAGCCAGGCTGAGTCGGAGTTTTCTACAGTCGATTTTTCAGTCTTCACCAGCTCTTCAATATGCTGATCTTTAAATGCAAAGGTTAAAGAATCGCTGTTGATGACTATGCCTTTGTAAGATGTTGTTTTTCGGCCTATCAATGTGAGAGAATTTTTTCCAAGTATCCTAAAATCGGCAAAGAATTTATCCCGGTTTAAAAATATTACCGAATCGTTGATGGGCAGATATTCCTGGAAAACGCTGATGCGGTCAATGAAGTTAATATTTGCATCTTTACTAAGATACATGGAGATTCTGCGTATCTGGTAGGTCTTTTCAGTTACCCAGGCATCGCCTTCAAAAGTATTTTGACCCGGGCGTTTTGGCCTGAAAACAAAATGATATTGTTTACCACCATTTACAACCTGGGTATCGGGCACTGTAAAAATATAATAAGCATCGGCATTATCGTTAAAGGGGCTGATGAAAGCTTTGTCGATAACATTTACAAAATTGCTGTAAATGCTCACATTCTGGTCCATCACACCCAGCAGTTTGCTGAAGCTTTCGTTTTTAAAACCTTTGGTTTGGCTGGCTTTAATATTTTCGTAAAATTTTTTAGGGTTTTTCTGATAAGCGTAATCACTCAGGCTTTCAATTAAATAGGCCGGTAAAAAAGGAGCAGCCTCCGAAGTACTGTCCATATTATCAAAAATGAAAGAAAAATTCTTTAAGAGAAAATTCTTTTTCGCTCTATCGGCATTAAAATTCTTGATATCAATTTCCAGTTTGTTGTAAGCTTCGTAGCTGAAGTTGGTAAGATCATACCGGTTGTACTGCTTCTTCTTGCTCATTATTTTTTTCCATAAAAACAAGCCCCGGTTCCATTTAGCTTTAATAACTACTTCATTTTTTGCTGTACCTCTTTGAAGCTCAATATTGAAGTTTTGGTTGTTTTGCAACTGCGAAACAGGCATTTTAAAAAGCTCAAAGCCTATGAAACTTACTTTTAGCGTATCGTCTTTAAAATTATTAAGTACAAAAGAAAAATGGCCGGCGCTATCGGTTGTTTTACCCACCTGCGATCTTGCAAAGTAAACCGAGGCAAAACTTACAGGCTCTTTGGTGCCAGCATCAATAACAGTTCCGGAAATTGAAATTTGTTGCGCAAAGGATACTGGGGTAATAAAAATAAGTATCAGGAATGATATGCTGTGTCTGACAGTATTCAAAAAAATAAATTTACAATTTGGGTATGGTGATCATCTTCCTTATCAAATTTTAAAGCACCAAAGATATTTCATTTTTTCAGCGCAGCAGCTAAAGAAAATGTTAAGTAGTTGGTTAGTTAAGAAGTTAAAGACTAATTATAAGACAAAATTTTTGACATACTCTGTTACGTGTTGCTTTTTTCTCTTAATTCTTTGAGCATTTTTTCCAGTTCCAGCACTCTTTTTTCGAGGCTGGGTAAATTTCTGGCAGTTGCCTGGCTGCGTATTGCAGCGCCGTATTCGTATGCAGGAGAACCTGTAACTGCTGTGTTGGGTATTTTTAATGATTTACCCAAACCGCTTTGTGCATTTATTTTACTACCATCGGCAATTTGCAAATGCCCTGCCACCCCTGCTTGACCGCCAATCATTACACCATTACCTATTTTGGTACTTCCACTAACACCTGCAAGTGCCGCTATTACCGTATGATTACCTACTTCTACATTGTGGGCAATTTGCACAAGGTTATCCAGTTTTGCGCCTGACTTTATTAAGGTACTTCCAATGGTTGCCCTGTCTATTGTTGTGTTGGCGCCTATTTCCACGCTATCTTCAACAACAACGTTACCTATCTGTGGTATTTTTTTAAGAGTGCCGTTGGCCTGGGGAGCAAATCCAAATCCATCACCACCAATAACTGCACCTGCGTGTATTGTTACATTTTTTCCAATAATACAATCGTGATAAATTTTTACACCGGGATGTATAATGCTGTTTTCGCCTACCTGTGCATTGTCTCCTAAATACACATTGGGATAGATCTTTGCTCCATCAGCAACGATAACCCCAACGCCCAGGTAAGCAAAAGCACCGATAAAAACATTTTCGCCAATTTTTGCTGTTGCATCAATATACGCCGGTTGCTGTATACCTTTTAATTGTTGCTGCTGTATTTGCTGGTACTTATCTAAAAGTACAGCAAATGCAGAATAGGCATCAGGTACTTTTATCAGCGTTGCACTAACAGGCTCTTTTAATTCCTGTGCTTCGTTGATGATGATAATGGAAGCGTTGGAGCTGTATAAAAATTTTTCATATTTGGGATTGGCTAAAAAAGCAAGCTGGCCGGCCCGGGCTTCTTCAATTTTACCAAAAGAAGTTACAGCTATATCTGCATTGCCTTCTACTTTACCATTAATCATCATGGCTATTTGTGCTGCGGTAAATTGCATGGTGTTTAGCTTTTAGCCGTTAGCTTTTAGCCCGGCATTTAGTTTGAAATAACTGTGTTTTGCTAAAGGCTAAAGGCTTATAGCTAATTGTTATCTCAGGTAACAAATGTAATATTTTTTAACCTTGCCCATCAGGTTTTGATTTATAAGGGCGTTATCAACTTCCGAAATGTCTTTTACCGAGCCATCTTTAAAAAGAATATGAATATGCTCATTATCGGGGTTATAAGTGCTGCTGGCTACTTCGCCGGTAAAAACCAGCCAACCGGCTTCCTCTGCAGTTAAGTTAAGCTTTGTGCAGGCTTCTGCCAGTTTTTCCTGCACCAATGCTTCATCAACCGGGTTGCCAAAGTACTGAACTTTCAGCAGTTGCCTGTTAATAATCCCATTGCAAAGAAAAGACAGAACCTTGTCTTCATGATGACACCAGTCTTTTATGGCTGCCGTTACATCATAATCATCCAGGTTGCAAAACTCTTCCAGCGTAACAGTTTGAATAGGTTGTGTTATAAAATTATGCAGCGGCTGTTGCGTTGATGCTTTAATATATTTTGCTCGTTTAATAATTCGCTTCAGCATTTGCTCGGCACATAAAACGGTTTTATGCAGGTAAACCTGCCAGTACATTAGGCGGCGGGCCACTAAAAATTTTTCTATAGAATAAATTGATTTTTCTTCCACCATTAGCTCACCATTGTGCACAGTAAGCATTTTAATAATGCGGTCGTAACCAATTACACCTTCATTTACGCCGGAGAAAAAACTGTCTCTTGTCAGGTAATCCAACCGGTCCACATCTAATTGACCGCTGATGAGCTGGTAAAGAAATTTTTTGTGATAGCAGTCTGTAAAAATTTCAATGGCCAGGTTAAGCTGCCCGTTAAACTGTTTATTCAAATCCCCGATGATTTTGATGGAGAGCTCTTCGTGGTGCATACCTTCTACAAGCACATGCTCCAGCGCATGGCTAAAGGGGCCGTGGCCAATATCGTGTAAAAGAATAGCAATTTTTGCAGCCTGTTCTTCGGCGGGGGTAATTTCTGTGCCTTTATTTTTTAATTCATTAAGTGCATTACCCATTAAATGATAGGCGCCCAATGCGTGATGCAGCCTGCTATGCACGGCACCCGGGTAAACGAGGTTTGCCATCGCCATCTGGCTGATGCGGCGCAGGCGCTGAAAGTATGGATGGGCAATTACCTGGTATATAAGTTCATCATCAATGGTAATAAAACCATACACCGGGTCGTTAATTATTTTTCTGAAAGGCATTAAATGGTTTGTAGTTTGTGTTTTATTGTTTGTGGTTTTGCCAATGGCTCAACCATTTTTTGTTAAAAGATGCACAAAGCTAAATAAAGCACGGCATCATTGATATAAAAAATTAAATTTGTGAGCATTGTATAGTTGCAAAATTTTAACTGCTGCTTTTTTCGCCTAAATAAAAGTTCAAAAAAGATATGAAGCACAAGAGTGATTAATTTTCACTTTTTTATTAAAAAAATGAAAATTAATAAACAGCCGTTGCCAATGAAGCTAAATTGAAAATTAAATGTTGGGTACAAAAAAATATAAATTATAATCTTCTAATTAATCTTCTCCATTTCCTTCTCCGCCAGACGGCCGAAGGATAGGTGGGGCCACAAACCTTAAATATGAGTGTAGCAAAAATTCTTTGGGTAGATGATGAAATTGACAGCCTTACATCGCAGGTAATGTTCCTGGAAAATAAGGGTTATGAAGTGCATACCAAAACCAATGGATTTGATGCCATAGAATTTGTAAAAGATAATATTGTAGATGTGGTATTGCTGGATGAGACCATGCCCGGCATAACCGGCCTGCAAACACTGCAGCAGATAAAAGAACTGAAAAGTAATTTACCGGTTGTTTTAATTACAAAGAACGAAGCAGAAAATTTGATGGATGAAGCCATAGGATCGCAGATAAGTGATTACCTCATTAAACCGGTTAACCCAAACCAGGTTTGGCTGAGTTTAAAAAAACTGATTGATAATAAAAGATTGGTTGCTGAAAAAACAACTTCGGCTTACCAGCAGCAGTTCAGGAGTTTGTTTACTTCATTAAACAGCAACCCCAATTATAATGAATGGATGGAGATTTACCGTAAACTGGTTTATTGGGAACTGGAGATGAAAAAAAGTGATAGCCCGGAGATGCAGGAGGTTTTTCAGGCGCAAAAAACGGAAGCTAATACCGAGTTTTTTAAATTCATCTCCCGCAATTATGCAAACTGGGTAAACCCCAAAAGTGCCGATGCGCCCATCATGAGCCATAACCTGATGAAGTTTAAAGTGCTGCCGCATTTAGAAAAAGGGACACCGTTATTTTTTGTGTTGATTGATAATTTAAGGTTTGACCAATGGAAAACCATACAACCCATTTTTGCAGAAAGTTTTCGCATTCATGAAGAAGAAACTTTTTATGCCATATTACCAACAGCAACGCAATATGCCCGGAACGCCATTTTTGCCGGCATGATGCCGGTAGATATTGAAAAGAAATTTCCGATACAATGGAAAAATGATGATGAGGATGGCGGAAAGAATATGTTTGAAGAAGATTTTTTTAAGGCGCAATTAAAAAGTTTGGGTAAGGGAGATTTAAAATACTCTTACACCAAAATTACCAACAATCACGATGGGCAAAAATTAGTTGATAATATGCACAACATGCTGGATAATGACATTAATGTGATTGTTTACAATTTTGTGGATATGCTGAGCCATGCAAGAACAGAAATGGAAGTGTTGAAGGAGTTGGCCAGCGACGAAACCAGTTACCGGAGTATTACCGAAAGCTGGTTTACGCATTCGCCACTGCACCAGGCGCTTAAAAAAATTGCTGATAAAAAATTAACCATGATTGTAGCAACCGATCATGGCAGCGTAAGGGTGAATACACCTGCAAAAGTAATTGGCGATAAACAAACCACCGCCAACCTGCGTTACAAACACGGGCGTAATTTAAATTATGAGCCAAAGGATGTGCTGGCCTTCAGAGATCCAAGGGAGGCTGGCTTGCCTGTGCCTAATGTAAATTCTTCTTTCATTTTTGCCAAAGGTGATCTGTATTTATGCTATCCTAATAATTATAATCATTTTGCCAATTATTACCGCAATACCTTTCAACATGGCGGTATAAGTTTGGAGGAAATGATTGTGCCGGTGATTAGGATGACGAATAAGTAAAAAAGCCCCCCGAAAACCACCTCCGAACTTCGTTTGTTCCCCTGACAGGGAAACTAAAGGGGGAACCTGGGAGTCTTTAGTTTAGAAACTTATCCTGAGACTCAATTACATTGTAATTTTAGTTATCAACGATTGTTGAAAATTTAATTTTTTATAGTTGCACAATTATGTGAAGTTGCAATTAAATAAAAACTGTAAAAGCCCTTTCAGGGGTATGGGGTTTGATTAGGGAACTATGAAATACACACAACATAATTTAGATAAAATAGAAAAAGTAGCGGAAGAATGTGGTTATGTTATCCGTTACGAACGGGGAACTTTTCAAAGTGGTTACTGCATTCTGCAGGAGAGAAAAGTGATTGTAATCAATAAATTTTTTCAGACTGAAGGAAAGATGAACGCCTTGATTGACCTGCTGCCGCAACTGGAAATTAATATTGATGCCCTCACACACGAAAGCCAGAAGGTTTATGAAGAAGTGATGAGTGTTGGCAGTAGTAAGTAATTAAGAACCTGCCTGCCGGCAGGCGGGTTTGTAATTGGGAATTAGGTGTGCAGTCTGAATGGAGAGTGTAAAAATATCTTTTCCTTTTTCAAGTTCTTAGAAACTTTAAATTATTGAACTCTTTTACCTAATTCCTAATTCCCAATCCCTAATCCTTATTTTTGCAGCGTGCAAACTCCTCCTTTAAAAATAACATTTCTTGGTACCGGTACCAGCAGCGGAGTGCCCATGATTGCCTGTGGTTGTGAAGTATGTACATCTGCCGATGAAAAGGACAAACGTTTACGTTCCAGTATCCTGGTTGAGAGTGCAACCACTTCCATTGTAATTGACACCACACCCGATTTCAGATACCAGATGCTGAGGGCCAATGTAAAAAAATTAGATGCCGTTTTGTTTACACATCCCCACAAAGATCATATTGCCGGGCTTGATGATGTAAGAGCCTTTAATTATTTTCAGCACAAACCCATGGAACTTTACGCCAACTCATTAACAGAGGAGGCAATTAAAAGAGAATTTGCCTATGCTTTTTCTGATAAAAAATATCCCGGCATACCCAATCTTAATTTAAATACCATTGATGATAGCCCGTTTATAATTGGCGACATTCCGGTTACACCCATTTTAGTGTGGCATTTAAAAATGCCGGTGCTGGGTTTCAGGTTTGGTAAGTTTACTTACATAACCGATGCCAACAGAATAGAAGAAACTGAAAAAGAAAAAATAAAAGGGAGCGAAGTGATGGTTTTAAATGCGCTGCGTAAGGAAAGCCATATTTCTCATTTTACTTTAGATGAAGCCGTTGCCATGGTGGAGGAATTAGCGGTGCCGTTTGCTTATTTTACCCATATCAGCCACCAGTTGGGCAGCCATGAGGAAGTGAATGGCATACTCCCTGAAGGCATAGCACTTGCTTTTGATGGTCAGCAAATTGATTTATAGCTTTATTACCACTTTGAGGTATTTTTTCAATCAAGGATATTCTATATTTTGTTGCCTTAATTGGCAAAAATGATAAAACGGTTTTTAGCAGATTATTTAAATTTTACCCTTAAAGAACGTACGGGTATCATCTTCATTTTGGTATTGATTTTTTTTTTGCTGTTGCTGCCTTTTGTGTTTCCGTATTTTAATAAAGAATCTAAAAACAACACGGCTCAGTTTGAAAAAGAAATTGTAGCCTTAAACATTCAGCAAAATGACAGCGCCGGTAAATACCCCAACCGGAATTCAGATGAAAACAATTATCAGCATTATAATCAGCCTTCCGAAAAAAATTATTACACTAAACAACCTAAGGGCGAATTATTTTATTTTGATCCTAATATATTGCCTGTTGAGGGCTGGGTAAAACTGGGCGTAAGGGAAAAAACAGCCATCACTATACAAAAATATACCAGTAAAGGCGGACGCTTTTACAAGCCCGAAGATATCAGCAAAATATGGGGACTGCACGAAGATGAAGTGAAAAGGCTGTTACCGTATGTAAGGATAGAAGCCAAGCCTGCGGTAGAATACAATAAATACCCGGATTCAGAAAAAGGTAAAACTTATGAGAAGCCCAAATATACAATTGCAACAGTTGATGTAAACAATGCCGATACATCGGCCTTTATTGCCTTGCCAGGTATTGGCAGTAAACTGGCGGCACGTATTATTGCCTTCAGGGAAAAACTGGGCGGCTTTTATAAAGCAGAGCAGGTTGCAGAAACCTACGGATTGCCCGATTCAACTTTTCAGAAAATAAAAAGCAGGTTGGTTATTGAAAACAGTAGCGTAAAAAAATTGAATATCAATACAACTACCGTTGATGAATTGAAAGTGCATCCTTACCTGCGCTACAATATTGCAAATGCCATTGTGCAATACAGAACTCAACATGGCAGCTTTTCATCGGTGTCCGATTTGAAAAATATAATGTTGATAACTGAAGAGATTTACAATAAAGCTGCTCCTTATCTTATCACTAAATAATTATACTAACATTCGTTAGTATTTAAAATGTCTTAAATTGCACTCTTAACGATTGTAATTTATGAATTTTACTACATCTGAATTAACCGGGCAGGTTGCGCAAACAGCCCGTGAATTTGCCTTGCAACATATTAAACCACACCTGATGGAGTGGGACGAAAGTCAGGAATTTCCGGTACATATTTTTAAAGAAATGGGTAAACTGGGTTTGATGGGTGTGCTGGTGCCGGAAGAATACGGCGGTAGCGGACTGGGTTATTACGAATACAATATCATCATACAGGAAATTTCAAAAGTGTGTGGTTCAATTGGTTTGTCGCTGGCGGCCCACAATTCACTTTGTACCGGGCACATTTTAACTTTTGGTAACGAAGAACAAAAGAGAAAATACTTACCCAAACTGGCCACAGCCGAATTTATTGGTGCCTGGGGTTTAACAGAAGCCAACACCGGCAGCGATGCAGGTAATATGAAAACCACTGCCGTAAAAGATGGCGGTGAGTGGGTTATTAACGGTACCAAATCATGGATTACACATGGCAAGAGTGGCGATTTGGCGGTAGTGATTTGCAGAACCGGTGAGCCACGTACTAAAGATAATTCAACTGCCTTTATTGTGGAAAGAGGTACCGTAGGTTTTGGTGCCGGTAAAAAAGAAAATAAGCTGGGCATGCGTGCCAGCGAAACTGCCGAAATGATATTTGATAATTGCCGCATATCGGATGCAAACCGCATGGGTGAAGTTGGGCAGGGATTTAAACAAAGCATGAAAGTACTGGATGGTGGCCGTATATCTATCGCTGCATTGGGTTTGGGCATTGCCCGTGGAGCTTACGAAGCATCGCTGCAATATGCAAAGGAGCGTCACCAGTTCGATCAGCCAATTGCTAACTTCCAAGGCATTAGTTTTAAGCTGGCCGATATGGCTACTGAAATTGAAGCTGCCGATTTACTGATAAAACAGGCCTGCGATTTAAAGATGAGACATTTACCAATGACCAAAGAAGCCGCCATGGCAAAATATTACAGCAGCGAAGTAGCAGTGAGGGTTAGTACAGATGCCGTGCAGATTTTTGGTGGCTATGGATACACAAAAGATTTTCCGGTGGAGAAATTTTACAGGGATAGTAAACTTTGCACCATTGGCGAGGGAACAAGTGAAATACAGAAACTGGTTATAAGCAGGGAAGTACTTAAATAACAAAATGAAGTAAAATATAAAGCCATCCACAAAATGCGGATGGCTTTTTCATTTGGTAAATGAGAATAAATTATTTCTTATCTCCGCCAAACATTCCGCTTAATTTCTCTTTAACGCTGTCAAAAACATCTTCTGCTTTATCGGCCGCTTTTTTTGCGAAATCTTCAATTTTTTCGCCGGTCTGGCCAGGTATCACATCGCTGATCTTATCCAGCATGCTATGTTCTTCGGCTTTTGGCGCTTCGTCTGCTGCAGCTGCCAACGGTGCAGAAGTAGCATTATCTGCAGATCCTGCAAACATATTATCTACCGCCCCGCTTAGCATAGGAAATTTTTCCTTTACAAAATCTTTAATAGTGTCAATTGTTTTGCTTGCCTGCTCTGCGCTGATACCAGCTTTTTCTGTAAGGCGTGTAATTAATTCCTGCATAATTTTTAGTTTTAAATTTTGATGTACAAATATGAGTTGTTTTTTAATAAAAGGGTTGTATCGGAGCTAAAGCTATTGTTAATCTATTTAATAAATCGCTTAGATAAAAGCTCAATTACTTGCTGAATTTGAACGGAGCGTCGCCACTGAAGTCAAATTAGGGAACAATGGCTGGTAACCCAAAACCACAAACCCAAAACCACAAACTATTCCGTATCATACCTGTCAACCCTTTCAATGCCGCTCATAGAAACCAGCCTGTCCACCAGTTCATCCAACTCATCTTTATCGTGTACAAATATTTTTACATTGCCCTCAAAAATACCCTCTTTGGCTTCAATGGTCATGGCAGATATATTAAATTTCAGTTCGCCGCTGATGAGGTTCGTAATTTTATGTATTACCCCCACATCATCCAAACCAATAATTTTTAAACCGGTCAGGAAGGATATTTCCTTGTTTTTTGCCCACTTGGTTTTTACAACCCGGTGGCCATAGTTTGCCAGCAGGCGGGCTGCATTGGGGCAGTTGGTGCGGTGTATTTTAAGCCCTTCGCCGGTGGTTACAAAACCAAACACATCATCGCCGGGTATTGGTTTGCAGCAATTGGCTAATGAGTACTGTATCTTATCACTGCTTTCGCCAAAGATGATTAGCTCAGCATCTTTTTTATCAAAATGTTTTGCTGGTGTTTCTTTGTCAGTCTTTTCTTCAACAACCTTAACCGGTTTGGGCGGCACCAGTTTATCTCCATGCGTTGTAAAATCCTTTAACTCTTTAAGGTCAATTTTTTTTATGGCAATATCGTACAACAGATCAAGCGACGAACCTTTTTTATAAAAGTTAGAAAGTTCTTCCAGGTTGGCATGGCTCATGCTGGCACCCATGCCTTCCAGCTTGCGTTGCAGTATATATTTTGCTTCTTCGGCAACAGCTCTTTTTTCTTCCTTTAAAGTGTCTTTTATTTTTGCCTTTGCCTTACTGGTAACTACAAAATTCAGCCATTCAATATTGGGTTTTTGTTTGGCACTGGTAATAATTTCAATCTGGTCGCCACTGCGCAGTTTATGGCTAATGGGTACCAGTTTGTGATTAACCTTGGCACCAATACATTTACTGCCAACGGCAGTGTGTACCCCAAAAGCAAAATCCAGAGCCGATGCACCAATGGGCAACATCTTCACTTCTCCTTTAGGCGTGTACACATAAATCTCTTCTGCAAGAAAGGATGTTTTAAAATCCTGTAAAAAATCAATGGAGTTTTCATCGGGGTTATTGAGTGCTTCCCGTATCTGGCCAAACCATTTGTCAAAGCGGCTTTCATCGGCTGCACCTTCTTTATATTTCCAGTGGGCGGCCAAACCTTTCTCGGCAATTTCATTCATGCGTTTAGAGCGTATCTGCACTTCTACCCATTTGCCATGGGAACCCATAACGGTGGTGTGCAGGGCTTCGTAACCATTACTTTTCGGGTTGCTTAACCAATCCCGCAATCTTTGTGTTGATGGACTATACTCTTCTGTAACCAGGCTATACACTTTCCAGCAATCGCCTTTTTCATTTTCTAAAGCACTGTTTAAAAGAATGCGGATGGCAAACAGATCATACACTTCTTCAAAACTAACCCCCTGTTTTTTCATTTTATTCCAGATGGAGTGTATACTTTTTGGACGGCCATAAATTTCAAAATCAAAATCAGCCTTGTCTAATTTTTCTTTTATCGGCCTTATAAAATCGTTGATGTATTTGGTACGCTCTCTTTTAGTATCGGTTAATTTTTGGGCGATGTATTTGTAGGTGTCCGGCTCCATATATTTCATGGCCAGATCTTCCATTTCGGTTTTAATGTTGTATAAACCCATGCGGTGTGCAAGGGGTGCATACACATAAATGGTTTCGCTTGCTATTTTTAGCTGTTTCTCCCGCTTCATGCTTTCCAGCGTGCGCATGTTGTGCAGGCGGTCGGAAAGCTTTATTAAAATTACCCTGGGGTCGTCGGTAAGCGTTAGTAAGATTTTTTTAAAGTTTTCGGCCTGCTGGGTACTGTTAGTATCCATTACCGTACTTATCTTGGTAAGCCCATCCACAATTTTGGTTACTTCGGGGCCAAACTCACGTTGTATATCTTCCAGCGTAATATCGGTATCTTCAACCGTATCGTGCAGTAAAGCACAAATAGTGCTTCGTACGCCCAAACCAATTTCTTCTACACATATCCTGGCAACAGCAAGCGGATGCAAAATATATGGCTCGCCGCTTTTCCTGCGCATGGTCTCATGCGCTTTGGCGGCCATTTCAAAGGCGGAACGCAGCAATTGCTTATCTCCCGGCTTTAATTTTAATTTTAAAACACGCAAAAGCCCACGGTATTGCCGCAGTATCTCTTTCTTTTCTTCTTCTTCGTTGAGATTGTATTTAGGTATGGATTCAGTTATTTCCATTCATACGAATTTAGCTGAAAAAGCTATATGAAATGTGGTGGTTATCTTATTTCATTCAAAAGTTTTAAATTTACTAAAAATATAAAGATGAGCGATGTATCAGTTTTACGTAGCCAGGTAAAGGAGTTTGTTAATACAGCATCTGAAAAAGAACTGGAATTGATGTACCGTTTTTTTGATGTAGAAAATAAAGATGATTGGTGGAATGAGATTACGGAAGATCAAAAAAAGTTAGTAAATAAGGGGCTTGCTCAATTAGACAAAGGCCAAGGGATACTACATAAAGACGTAATGAAAAAATACGCCAAATGGTTAAAGAAATAATATGGTCGCCTTTGGCAGTAGAAACCTACGATTCAATTATAGAATATCTGCTTATTAGTTTTGGTGATGTAGCAGTAAAAAAATTTGTAAAAAAGGTAGATGAAAGGCTTAAGCTGATAGCTACCAGGCCGAAAATGTTCAGGCCCACAAATAAACACAGAAACACATATATGACAAGCCTGCAAAGGAAAGTTACAATCATTTATCGCTATAAACCTTACCGCAAACAAATTGAAATAGTTGTTTTTTGGGGTAGACAAAATCCAAAAAGAAGACCTGGGTAAAAAATCAGTTAATTACTTATTTCTCAGCAATATTTTACATAAATCCCTTACTTTTGCAGCCCTTAAGCGGATATGGCGAAATTGGCAGACGCACCAGACTTAGGATCTGGCGGAGCAATCCATGTAGGTTCGACCCCTATTATCCGCACAAACGAATAAGCAGCAAGGAACAAGGAAATCAGAACTCGAAGTTCGGCCTTCCTTGTTCCTTGTTAGTTTTCCCAATGCGACGAAGCAGTATTAGAAAAAACAATCCCGATGAGCAAAGCAATATCGGGATTCAATATTAAAACAAGTTAAAACACAACAATGGCAACAGTTACAAGAGAAAACATTGGTCTTTTACATGATAAACTGACTGTGAAAGTGAGTAAGGACGACTATTTACCGGCTTTTGATAAAAAATTGAAGGAATACAGTAAAACTGCCAACATACCTGGTTTTAGGAAAGGAATGGTACCTGCAGGGATGATTAAAAAAATGTACGGTCCGTCTATTTTTAGCGATGAAATTTTAAAATCGGTTGAAAAGGAATTGTACACCTGGTTAAATGCTGAAAAGCCAGAGCTTTTTGGACAACCACTTCCATTAAGTACCGATTTGCGTGATATAAATATGAACAACCCGGCCGATTATGAATTTGGGTTTGAAATAGGTTTGAAGCCTGATTATACCATGCCTGATATTTCAAAAGCAACCGTAACCATTCATAAAGTAGCTGCTACCGATGCGATGATTGATGAAGAAATTGGCCGTATGCAAATTAAGGGCGGAAAAATGACCGAACCTGAAACTGTAGGTAATGATGAAAATGTTTTGAACATATTGTTTACTGAAGCAGATAATGGAGGTACGGTGGTTGAAGGTGGCGTGAGCAAAGAAAATTCTGTTATACTCAAGTATTTAACTGCTGCCACCCAAAAGGAATTTGTGGAGAAAAAAGTTGGAGAAATAGTTACTATTCAGTTAAGCAAGGCTTTTGATGATGATAAATTAGAGATGTTTTTACAAGACCTCGGCTTTGAGAAAGATGATAAAGAAGCGGCAGAAAAATACTTTAACCTGGAAATTGTAAAAATTGGCCTGGTTGAAAAACGTGAGCTGGATGAAGAATTTTTCAAAGAGATTTATCCTGCTAAAGTAATTACGACCGAAGCTGAATTAAGAGATTCAATAAAAGAAGATATAGAAAATTACTGGCTGGGCCAAAGCCGCAACCAATTGCAGGATCAATTGTATCACTACCTGCTTGATGAAACCAAAATGGAATTTCCGGCTGAATTTTTAAAGCGTTGGTTGCAAACCGGTGGCGATAAAGAAAAATCACCAGAGCAGGTTGAAACTGAATTTCCTGCTTTCAGCAACCAGTTAAAATGGACTTTAATAAGCGACAAGCTGATTAAAGAAAACGGGCTGGAAGTTGGTAATGAAGAACTGCGTGAATATATGAAAGTAGAGATCATGCGCTATTTTGGCACGATGAACCTGGGCGAAGACACCGGCTGGATTGAAAGTTATATTGACCGCATGATGAAGGACGAAAAGCAGGTTGACAGCAGCTACCGCCGTTTAATTACCGATAAATTATTTAACTGGATAGAAGGACAGGCGAAGGCAAAAGAGAAATTGGTTACTGCTGATGAGTTGACTGCGATGCAGCATCATCACGAACATTGATAATAAATTAAAACTAAAAAGCCGCTGAAATTTCAGCGGCTTTTTTTACAATTTTATCTCCTCATCACTATCATCAAAAAAGTGAAACTCGGTTAAGTGATAATTACTGTTGGCTTTTAGTTTAATACGCTGTTTGTATTTTCGGCGCCATTTGCTGAGTTTTGAAAAGAAAATGCCCTTAGTCATGTAAGCATGTAAAATAGGATGAATCTCCACAGTTAAACCCGTATGCTTTTGCATGATGAGGTAACTCAGGTTCTTTTCTATTTCGTCTTCTAAAATAAGGGTGGAAGATATTTTTCCGGTACCATTACAGCTAGGGCAAACTTCGGTGGTATTTATATTCATTTCCGGCTTCATGCGCTGCCGGGTTATCTGCATTAAACCAAATTTACTGATGGCGAGTACGGCATGTTTAGCCCTGTCCGTCCTCATATAACCATCCATGGCATCGGCCAGCTTCTTTTTGTTCTCCATCAACTTCATATCAATAAAGTCAACCACAATAATACCACCCAAATCTCTCAGGCGCATTTGCCTTGCAATCTCTTCAGCCGCTTCCAGGTTGGTTTCCAGGGCATTTTGCTCCTGGTTGTTGCTTACGCTTTTATAACCGCTGTTTACATCTATTACGTGCAGGGCTTCGGTATGTTCTACAATTAAGTAAGCGCCGCTTGGCAGGTTAACCGTTTTACCAAACGCAGCTTTTACCTGCTTGGTAATGCCAAAACTGTCAAATATGGGAGAGCCATTGTTGTAGTAAGAAACGATATCGGCTTTATCGGGTGCAATACGCTGTATGTATGTTTTGGCATCGCTGTAAATATTCTTATCGTTTACAACTATCTTATTAAAATCTTCATTTAGCAAATCACGAAGTATGCTGGTTGTCTTACCCTGCTCACTCAAAATTTTTGAGGGTGGCACAGCTCCTTTCAGATTGGTTTGAATAGTTTTCCAGGTAGCTATCAGGCTTAAAAGATCTTGGTGCAGTTCGGCTGTGTGTTTGCCTTCGGCTGCAGTGCGTACAATTACACCCAGGTTTTTTGGCTTGATGGCTTCTATGATCTTATGTAATCTTTTTCTTTCGTCGGATGAATGAATTTTGCGGGAAATGGCAATGATATCATTAAAAGGTGTCACCACGACAAAACGGCCAGGTAAAGAAAGTTCGCAACTAAGGCGTGGGCCTTTGGCTGCAATTGGTTCTTTTAATATCTGCACCAGCACATTGGGTTTGCCACTAAGTACTTCAGCAATTTTACCGGTTTTAATGATCTCCGGCTCTACCTTAAATTTTGCGAAATCAGATCCGCCTTCCGATTTATCGTTTATAGATTCGGTAGTGAATTTAAGAATGGAACGAACATAGGGGCTAAGATCGGTATAATGCAGAAAAGCATCTTTTTCAAATCCAACATCAATAAATGCTGCGTTAAGGCCGGGAATAAGCTTTTTTACTTTTCCAAGGTATAGGTCGCCCACGCCAAAGCTTGCATCAGCTTTTTCGCTGTGCAGCTCCACCAGTTTTTTATCCTCTAACAGCGCAATTTCAACTCCTTGTGGAGCCGAATTAATAATAAGTTCCTTGGTCAAGCGTGAATTTTTGATAAGACCGGTACAATCGTTAAAAGCAAAATATAAATGCACGCATTAATAATCAGCCTTCAACTGTAAAGAATGCACGTATATAAGTGTCCCCGATGGAGAATCGGGGACACCGGCAAGAAAAATTACTTCTTCTTATGACGGTTCTTTCTTAAACGTTTTTTACGCTTGTGTGTTGCAATTTTATGACGTTTTCTCTTTTTACCACAAGGCATAACTAGTCTTTTTTGTGTTTAAAATAATTTTTTAAAATATGTATTACCATCTTGATTTTTATTTAGTCCGGTTTATCCCGATTTTTCGGGAAGGACTAATGAAAAATTTTAGATGGTATTATGCCGACAGAAAACTGTTGGCGATTAATAACTTTTAGTCGGCGCAGATCGAATATTACTTCGATATGTTACCTTAATGTTTTGATTCTTTCATCTACTTCCTGGCTGTAATGCGAATCATTCACCAGCCTTTTGCTTATTGTGTACCACTTAATTGCTTCTGCTTTATCTCCCTTAGCAGCGTAAGTATCAGCTAAAAAAGCAATTGCTTCCACATTATCGGGCTGGGATTTAATTACTTTTTGTAAACGTTCAATAGCTTTATCATATTGCCCCGATACATACCCGCCAACACCCAGCATCATTTGTGCTTTCATGTTGTTTGAATCTTTTCTTACAACACTTAAAAGCTGCTGAATACCTTTCATGGTCTCTTCTGGTCCGCCTACTCGGCCTTTCCCCAGTATATAGCAACTTCCCAAACCAACTTTTAAATCGTCGTTATCGGGGTTTAGTTCTATCGCTTTTTCAAATAAGGCTATTGCCTGTGCTGTTTTCCAGTTTAATTTTGCCTCGTCCTTTTCGGACCGCAGGTTATCTAAAATTAATTGGGCAGCAAAGGTGAGGTTTTTTTCCGACTTATCCAACTTGGCAGCTTCTGATAAATAATAAATATAGGGATCAACGGATCTGGCGCTGTCTTTCCAGAAATTAGAAAGCTGTGTATTTGCTGTAATTAGTTGACTGTTAACATCTCCACGTGTTACACTATTCTCTAATTTACCAAGATTTACAATTTGCGAGGGAGTTAAATGTTTCTTCTCTTCACCAATAAATTTAAGAATATCGAAGCTTTTAACGCTGTTTGTGGCAGGAGGCGGTGTTGCACTTTTAGGTGCAACGGTAGATGCAAATTTAAAAAGTAGTATTACAAGTGCCAGACCGGCAATAGAAATGATCAGTTGTTTTTTGGACATTTATTAATAACCTGCTTGCTTTTAACAGGATTGCAAAGGTACGTTAGTCTTCGTTGTCATCGGCTATTTCTGAACTCTCTTTAACGTTTTTGGAAGATTTTATTTCCAGCATAAATTCTTTGGCAGGTTTAAATGCAGGAATAAAGTGTTCGGGAATTTCTACTGCAATATTTTTTTTGATGTTACGGCCTATTTTTGCAGCCCTTTTTTTGATAATAAAACTCCCAAAGCCACGTATATATATGTTTTCGCCTGCTGCTAAATTGTTTTTAATAGATTTAAACATGGTTTCTAATGTTACCAAAACATCCACTTTGGGAATGCCGGTCTTGTCAGAAATTTCAGTAATGAGGTCTGCTTTTCTCATAAAAATTAATTTAAAATTTGTAACTGTTAGAAAAATACAACAAAAAATTCGAATTTTCCAAATTAAGTTGGTGATTATCAGGTACTTTGTAAAAAAATAACGCATATAATCTGGCTATGTACTTTTTGTAATCCATTGGCTATTAGATATATATGCACTATATAGATACTTTAAAAATTAACTTGATTATATATTATAGAAAATGAGTAACGGTTAAAAATATTTTTCAAAAAAGCTTTTACAATAAAATGAGGCCGAAAATGACAGCCCGATGCCGTGTCAAGGTGAAAAGGTGCTTGAAAAATATCAGAAGTTACCACTTTGAGGTATTGCCTAGTTGGAAATTTAGAGTTAGTTTTATTAAAATTCCTACGGGGTTAAAAATAAAGGAGCTGGATATAGAACTTCTATCAACGGATACAAATTACAATAATCATTTTTTAATTGCAGGTTGCATTCAAATGCAACCTGCTTATTTTTTAACTTTATGAAGCAGTTAATCATTATGCTGAGTTTTATATTTCTACTACATTCAGCAACTAAAAGTCAGGATAGTTGGGGCTTTTACATAAATGCCACAAACACTAACATGATTAATAAGGATGCCAATTATACTAAAGCTGCTTTTAACAGTATTGGCGATTTTTCTGAACGACAGCCTTTTTATGGAACCTTTAAAAAAAAATCAGCTACGTTTCATAAAAGCTTTGGAGTATGGTACAAAATCCCTTTTAAAAATGAGCAGATAAAATATTACATAGTTGCTGGTGTTGCCACTTTCGGACACAAAGAAGAATTGAATGGAGGAAAAAGTGAAGATTTCCCCTATGCTTTTTACCAGAATTTATCAGCAGGGGATTCATCAAATATCACTAACAAATTCCGGAACTATTTTTTTAATGTGGGACTAAAAGCAGAAATAGAAGTGAGTAAAAAGCTTTTTACAGAACTTCAGCTAAGCTTCATGATAAATAAAAATAATCATGACAAAACTGTAAAAGCTTTTCGATCTGTTTTTAATTACGATTTTTTTTATAAGGGTGGCATTGCAAGAGGAAAAGATAGGCCCTACAACGATGTTAACTATAACGGTATAATCTTTTTACAGGGAGGAATTAATTACCAAGCATATAAGCGCTTTAAACTTCATGCATTATACAGTATTTCTTTAACGCCTGTAAATAAACATACTCAAATTAAAAAACTTTATTACAGGGGTATTTCTTTACAACTAAGCTATTCGGCCTGGTAAAAAAAACAATAAATTATGAAAGCATTACATCAATTAATAATTTTTGCAACGCTTATACTTTTTATAGCAGGTTGCAACAAAGAAGAAACCAGAAAGCCGTGGAATATTAAAATTGAAGATGGGGTAGAGCTATATAATTTTTCAGGCGATACTTATCCTGTTTCTGATGGTATGTCAGCTTCTTTTGAAAGCATTAGTGACTTTGGGTATAACGGAAACAACCAAGTAAATTCATTTAACACACGTTCAAAATTTTTAATAAAATTTGGCAATATAAGCGGCCTTGATTTTACGCTAATCTTAAACACAAACGATAGTGCGACTTTAGCAAATTTAAATCTTTCAAACCCACAGCAAATAAGGTTTAACAGCTTTAAGCAGGTTGTTAAAAAGGGAATCTACCCATTTGCCAGTGCGGCAAAAAGCCCCTTTGTTTTTTATACAGATAAAACTAATAATTTATGGGTAACAGATTTTTCACAAAATAATTTACTCGAAATAATATCAACTACTCCCAATACACAGGATAACACTGCCAATACAATTATAGCACAGATAAATTTTGACCTCGGGCTTAAAGGATTCAGTTTTAGTGGTACAAAGCGGATAAAAGGAACTATTTTTAGTTTTTTTACCATGAATTAATTAATGTTAGTTAGAACAAATAATGAGTTTTTTTCCAAAAAGCTTTTACAATGGAATGAGGAGAAAAATGACAGGCCCATGCCATGGAAAGGCGAAAAAGATCCGTACAAAATATGGCTAAGCGAAATTATTTTACAGCAAACAAGGGTTGAGCAGGGGTGGGCGTATTACAATCGTTTTATTTCAACTTTTCCCGATGTTAAAAAATTAGCCAAAGCTCCCGAACAAAAAGTATTTAAACTTTGGGAAGGCCTTGGATATTACACACGCTGTAAAAACCTGATTGCAACCGCAAAATTTATTGCAAATGAAAAGCAGGGTATTTTTCCGGATACTTATGATGAGATTTTAAGCCTAAAAGGGGTTGGGCCATACACGGCAGCGGCCATTGCATCCTTTGCATTTAATTTGCCACATGCGGTTGTGGATGGCAATGTTTTCAGGGTACTATCACGCTTTTTTGGAATTGATACCGCAACCGACAGTACTGCCGGAAAAAAATTATTTACGGCACTGGCGGAAGAACTGCTGGATGCAAAACAGCCCGGAATTTATAACCAGGCAATTATGGATTTTGGCGCTGTAATTTGTAAGCCGCAAAACCCATTGTGTACCGGATGTCCGCTAAAAAAGAACTGTATGGCTTTTTTACAGGGTAAGGTTGATCTGCTGCCGGTTAAAGATGGAAAAATGATCAAAAAACTCAGGTGGTTTTATTATTTTATTGTGGAGTACAATGGAAAAATTTATGTGAGAAAACGAGGACCAAAAGAAATATGGGAAAACCTTTATGAGTTTTTGTTGTTTGAAACTGACAGGTTAATGACCATCGAAGAAATAAAGAAAACCCCTTTTTTTAAAAATATTGCCGGTAAAAATAAAGCTGGCATACTGCATGTTTCCAACATGTATAAACAGCAGCTCACCCATCAAACTATACATGGTTGTTTTATTGAGCTTAAATTAAAAAATGAACCAACCTTTAAAGATTGCAAACCAGTAGCTTATAAAGAATTTATCAAACTTCCTTTCCCTAAATTTATAACAGGTTTTTTAGCCGAAAATGAGCTGAAGGCATTTGAAAGATAATACCATCTTTCCCGATGAATATCGGGATTAGATGGTGTTATACCGATAGTAGATTCTGACGCCAATTTGCTGGCATCATCGGTATAAAAATGTATCTTTAAATTTGTTGTACAACAGGCTGAATCTTCAGCGTAGGCACTAAATTTAATTTTATGAGAGGAGTAAACAGGGTAATGCTAATTGGTAACCTCGGTAAAGATCCGGAAATGCAGTTTCTGGAAGGTAATATTGCCGTGGCAAAATTTTCGCTGGCTACAACAGAAACCTACAAAGACAGAAGCGGCAAACTGGTTTCGCAAACCGAATGGCACACCATTGTACTTTGGAGAGGGTTGGCAGAACTGGCACAAAAATACCTGCACCGCGGAAGCCTGGTTTACATAGAAGGAAGCTTAAAAACCCGTAGTTGGGAAGACAAAGAGGGCAATAAGAAATTCGCAACCGAAATTGTGGGCGATAACCTCATCATGCTGGATAAAAAAGCTGATGGCAGTCAGGGCTCACAGGAATTAGAAGGATTTGAAGGGCCTGATAACGATCCTGAAATACCAACAGCCGAAGACGGCTCGGAGCGTTTGCCTTTTTAAAGTAGTTTTGCGGTGTTTTTATTACATGGATACATTTATTCTTTTTAATAGTAAACTAATTAAACAGCATAATATTTTTTACTTAAACTCATTGTTTTGGATTACCATTCGGTTCACGAACTTTTCGCTTTTCATCTTTTGGCAATAACACCTGCCGCAACCACCGTACTCATTTTTATTGTAGTTATACTTTTCATGTTGTCCTTTTTGCTGGCCGGGTCAGAAATCGCTTTTTTCTCCCTGACATTTAAGGACATAAATATGTTGCGAACAAAAAAGCAACCGGCATACCGCCGCATCGTAAGGTTGCTTGAGCAGCCAAAAACCTTGCTGGCATCCATGCTTATCAGCAATAGCTTTGTAAACATCGGCATCATTTTAATATCCAATATTTTAATTGATGGTTGGATAACGGGATTGCATTTAACCTTTTGGCCCGTCTTCTTAATAAAAGTATTTTTTGTTACGCTGTTGTTGCTTTTATTTGGCGAAGTGTTACCTAAGGTTTGGGCTACGCACCATAAAATATGGTTTGCTGCCACCGCTTCGCTTATTGTTGAAATTTTCAGCAGTTTGTTTTACCGTTTCAGCAAGTGGATGGTGAGTTACAGCGATAAAATTGAAAAGAAATTTTCTTCCGAAAATTCTTCAACCATGGATCGCAGCCACCTGGATTATGCCATTGACCTGTTGCCCGAGCATGAAGCAACTTCAGAAGAAAAATCAATTTTAAAAGGCATTCGCAAATTTGGCGATACAACCGTAAAGCAGGTAATGCGCAGCAGGCTTGATGTGAGCGGTATTGATATTAGTTTAAATTTTGCAGATACGATGAAGCGGGTGGAAGAACTGCATTATTCACGCCTGCCGGTTTATAAAAATAACCTGGATGAAGTGGTTGGCATGTTGCACACCAAGGATATGTTGCCACATTTGAATGAAGCCGAAAACTTTGACTGGCACAGCTTATTACGCCAACCGTTTTTTGTACACGAACAAAAACTGATTGAAGACCTTTTACAGGAATTCAGGAACAAACACATGCACTTTGCGGTGGTGGTGGATGAGTTTGGTGGTACATCGGGCATAGTAACACTTGAAGATGTTATGGAAGAAATAATTGGTGAAATAAAAGATGAGTTTGATGACGAGGAAAGCAATAATAAAAAGATTGATGACTACAATTATATTTTTGAAGGTAAGATGATGATAAACGATGTGTGCAAGGCAATTGGAATTGGTGCCGATGGTTTTGATGAGGTACGTGGAGAAAGTGATTCTTTAGCGGGGCTGGTTTTGGAAATTGCCGGTGAGTTTCCACAGGTAAATGAAGAAGTGGAAAGTGGAAACTATACTTTTATTCCGCTGGAAATAAATAAGAACAGGCTTGATAAAATAAAAATTACCATTAAAAAACCCGATACGGTGAGTTAATATAATGCTGTTAATAAAAAGTTGTTTGTTGTTTGTTGTTTGTTGTTGGGCATCTGCATGTCAAAAGTGTTCTGCTTTAATAGTTGTTATATTTCAATCTTCGAAGGCACAAATATCAATCATCAACTATCAACTAACAATTGCCTTTTGCCTATTGCTAATTGCCAGTTGCTTTTCCGCTTGCAATTCAACCTATACCTCAAAAAAAACCGGTTATTACAAAATAGATTTTCCCGAAAGAAAATATACCAGTTTTCAGCAGGAGGGATTTCCATACAGTTTTGAATACCCCGTGTATGCACAGGTTGTAAAAGACAGTACCTATTTTGACCAGGATGTTCAGAATCCTTACTGGATAAATATAGATTTTCCGAAAATGGGTGCCCGTATTTTTTTAAGCTACAAAGCAATTGGCGGCAAATCAACATACAAAGTAAAACAGGCCAATGGAACATACAAAGATTCACTGGGTACCAATGTTTTTGACTATATGGTAAACGATGCTTTTAAACTTACCAATAAAAATGAAACCGTAGCATCTTCCATAAAAGACAGCCTGTTTCATACACAAAATGGCATCACGGGTGTTTTCTTCAGGGTTGGCGGTAATGCCGCTACAGCCCGGCAGTTTTTTATGAGCGATACTACAAAAAACTTCTTCCGTGGTGCTTTATATTTTGATGTAACACCCAATGCCGATTCGTTAAGACCTGTGCAGGATTTTCTGCAAAAAGATCTTGATCACCTAATTAGCACTTTTAGATGGATCAATAAATAAACTCTAAATTTATGTTTGCGATACACTGGCCTTTGCTAAAGTCACCTCTTAGCATGAAGCCTACATGTTTAATACCTCGTGTAATAAATTAAAAAAACATGTTGAAATAAGAGGGAGAATAATATAATAGCTTACTACATTAACTACATTGCCTATTTCACGCTTTTTAGATATGGCCATTATTATTCCGGCCAATGAATACATTAAAGCAACAATATAAATATTACCATAAAAAAGTGAACCGCTTAACGAGTATGCTTCTTTCTCAGAAAAAAAATAATTTAATTCCAGAAGATTATATCTGTAAGAGTAAAATATTTCTTGTAGAATGCCAAAAAAACTCATAAAGAGAACTATTGATAAAATCCTGTAAGCGAATATCAACTTATGGCGTAAGAAAAAAAATAGTGATATACATATAAATAGTACCTTAATTAAAACTGCAAAAAGATTGTATAAATAAAAATAGAAGGTATTATTGCCACAAAAGCTACCAACAATAATAAGATTGGCAAAAATAGATTTCCCCCATAATAAATTCGTTATCGCAAGAGATAGAATATTTATTCCAATAAAACATGGATAAAGGATAAGAACTAAAGATAATTTCCCGGCTATTTTCTTCATAGAAAAATAAAAAAGGTTGGTGATAATTATTATCTCCAACCTCTATTTAAAATTATTGAATATGAGATTTTACATAACTTCTAGTTTTGCCCTTATATAAATCTAAATCATCAACTATTTTATCTAAAACGTCATTAAAATATTGATTAGGGATAAATGTTTTATATTTATCTATATAGCTAGTGGCTTTATCATAATAGTTTTGTGTTACCAGTGTATCGCTATTTTGACCAAATTGAAGAATGTATGCTGTGGCTAGAGTAGAAAACAAAAAATCAATTTGTTCAGAAGATGAAATAGAAGATGGCTTTTCATAACTGTTGATTATATAAGATATGTATTCATAGTATGCTGTATATTCTTTTCCTAAATTAGTTTGATGCAGTTCATCATCTCTAAATCTATAAACTGAATCTCGGTCAATCGTTTTAGCTGAATCTATAATACTTAGTCTGCAATTACCGTCTGAACAATATTTTTCATTAGTAACTTCATTTGTTTTACACTCGCCTGACTTTCCCCCTCCGCATCTTTTACAATATCCCTCTTCAATAGGAGCGAAAGGTAAATATTCAACATTCATTTTTATTAAAGAAGCACTTAAAGGCTTTTCATAATTAAAAGTTGATGATTGTATACTCTCTTTAGTTATTACTTCAATCGTAGGTTTAACTATATTTGAGTAATTGCTATCCATCATTAATAAGGCAATTAAGTCTCTATCGAAAAATGAACTAAATTTAATTACCGAATCTTGTAATAAAGAATAATTATTAGTACTTGTTTTAACATAATGTCTAAAGTAAATTCCAGTTGAAGTTCGATTTATAAAACTTATAGCTCTATTATTAACTAAGGGGCTTGTATCTCCATATACTATTATTTTAGTAACAGTATTCTTATCACTAAAACTTATATTATTATTAGGCGAAGTCAAATTATTACATATCGAGTCTAATACTGATCCGCTACATTCTTTATAAGTAATAGTAACATTATCTATCAACGTTGAATTAAACGAGTTATTAGTATTATAAAATTTGAGATGCAAATTTTCAGTACTGATAACTTTAATACTTTTATCTGAATAATTTGCATTCTGACTATTATCAGTTTTATTGCAACTTAATAACAAATAAAGGTTAATTGTAAAAAATAAGACAGCAAAAAGGTACTTTTTCATTTTATTAATTTTAATTGTGAAAGAATTAATTTCAACTTTATTATCTTAAAAGGCATGATTCTAATTTCAAAATTAGGTGCTTTATTTTTATCATGCAATACCACAAAGTGGTAATAAGCAAAGCATAGCACTGGTTTTTAATGAAGACTATTATAGGTAAGTAAGGTGTCATAAACAGGTACTGTTTTATATTACTTAACTTTGCCCCTATGATTGCAATAGATAATATTCTGGTTGCCGATGCGGTAATAAGCGAACAATTTGTTTGCGACCTCAGCAAATGCAAAGGTGCCTGCTGCGTTGATGGCGATGCAGGTGCACCGCTTGAAAATGATGAATTAGACAAATTAAATGAAGTGTATGATGCTGTATTGCCCTATTTAAATGAAACCAGTAAAAAAGAACTGGAGCGCCAGGGAAGGTATGTGTACGACCGGGAATATGGATGGGTAACACCCACCATCAACAGTAAGGTTTGTGTGTATGGTATTCATGATAAAGACGGAGTTGTAAAATGCGGTATTGAACAGGCATATATTGACGGGAAAGTAACATGGAAGAAGCCGATCAGTTGCCATCTTTTTCCTGTGATTACAAAGGAAAGTAAACGCAGCAACGATGTATATGTAAATTACGAACCAAGGGAAGACCATTGCAAAGCAGCCTGTACATTTGGCAAAAAATTAAAAGTGCCGGTTTATGTATTTTTAAAAGAAGCACTGGTACGCAAGTTTGGAAAAAAATTCTATGCTGCCCTGGAAGCAACCGCTCAACATCTCAACAAAAAATAATTAACTTTTACAATGAAGAAGCTCCGTTTTTTCTTATGGCCTTTTGCCCAATGCACATTGCCAACTGCCAAATGCCCATTGCCTATTGCCCATTGCCTATTGCCTATTGCCTGTTGCCTGTTGCTTTCTGCCTGCTCAGTTAATAAAGCCAGCAACGACGAAAGCCTGAAAAAATATTTTGATGAGAATAAGGTAGATGGCTGTTTTACCATGTTAAACAATGCTGATGGTAAGGTAACTGTGTACAATATGAAGTATGATACCATGCGTTTTTCGCCGGCATCAACTTTTAAAATTTTTAACAGCCTGATTGGTTTACAAACTGGCAGAATTACTGACGAAAAAATGGTAATTAAATGGGATGGTGAAAAAAGATGGAATGAAGACTGGAATAAGGATATGGATATGACCGAGGCATTTAAGGTGAGTAATGTGGCGTATTACCAGGAAGTAGCCCGCCGTATTGGAAAAGACACCATGCAGCGATGGATAGACAGTGTTGGATACGGTAATAGAAATATAAGCGGCCCGGTAGATTCATTCTGGCTTAACAATAAATTAAAAATATCGCCCGATGAACAACTGGGTTTTGTTAAAAAATTATATTTTGATCAACTGCCTTTTAGAAAAAGTGTGCAGCAGATGGTAAAAGATGTAATGGTGCAGGAAAACAATACAGCATACAAATTGAGTTATAAAACCGGTTGGGGTTTTGGAGAAGATGGAAACGCAATTGGCTGGATTGTTGGCTGGATTGAAGAGAACAGGCATGTTTACTTTTTTGTAACTTTTGTAAAAGCTCCTGTAAAAGAAGTTGATATGAAAACCATAAGGTTGAATATTACAAAGTCTATCCTAAAGCAGTACGGATTTTTTGAAGGGAAGAAGTAAGTAATTAGCAAATTAGCTGATGTGCTAATTTGCTAATGATTGCCCCATCATAGTATCAATGTTTAAATGATTAAAAAGGGTAAGCGACCTTAAGGTCTAAGCCCCCTCTCTCTGGGAGAGGGTTGGGGTGAGGTCAACGGAATTTTTTTAACATCTCCCTTTTTACCAGCTTTGTTAATTTGCATAAAACATGAAAGTAAGTTTTCAACACATAGAATATCTAATTGCATTGGCAGTAATTCCTTTACTGCTGATTCTTTATTTTTTTGTGTTGAACTGGAAGAAACGAACCATCAAAAAGATTGGAGATGCTGATCTGGTGAAGGAAATGATAAAAAACTATGCTCCCCAAAAATTCGCTTTAAAATTTGTGCTTGTTCTTGTTGCTATAACATCAGGTGTTTTAGCCGTGGCAAATCTGCGTTCGCCAAAAGGCATGGAACAGGTAAGCCGTAATGGAATTGATGTTATGATTGCATTGGATGTAAGCAAAAGCATGCTGGCGCAGGATATTAAGCCCAACAGGCTCGAAAGGGCCAAGCAGGCCATCAGTAAATTAATTGACAAACTAAATAACGACCGCATCGGAATTGTGGTATTTGCCGGCAGGGCTTATTTGCAAATGCCTTTAACCGGCGATCATGGCGCAGCAAAAATGTATCTCTCATCTGCCTATACAGATGTTGTACCTACACAGGGTACGGTAATTTCTGATGCGCTGAAAATGTGTTATACATCTTTCAACAGCGAAGAAAAAAAATACAAAGCGGTTGTATTAATAAGTGATGGAGAAAATCATGACGAAGGTGCTTTAAAAATGGCAGCACAAATGGCAGGTGAAGGTATTTCAATCAATACCGTAGGCATTGGTTCGCCCGAAGGTTCAACAATTATTGATGAACTTACCAACCAGCCAAAGCAAGATGTCGCTGGCAATACGGTTATAACAAAACTGAATGAAGAAGAGTTGATGGCAATTGCCGAAAAAGGAAAAGGCAGCTACCAGCTTTTTACCAATGCCGATGAGTTGGTTAAAAATCTGGCAGCACAATTGGGAAGCATGGATCAGCGAACTGTAACAGAAGATTCGCTGGTGAACTACAAATATTTTTTCCCATATTTTTTAATGCTGGCTTTCGTTTTATTGGTTCTTGAATTATTTATTTCAGAAAGAAAGTCAATTGGCAACCTGCCTGGCGGACAGGCAGGTTTTCAATTTGCAATTGACAAAAGCGGCAAAAAAATGGCTGCAACATTACCTGTAGTTCTTTGCGTGTTGTCTATAGCTTGTTGCTTATTGCCCTTCAACTCAAATGCGCAAAATGAAAAGGTATTGATCAAACAGGGAAATGACGCCTATGAAAAGAAAGCCTATGATGATGCCATAACAAATTATCAACA